>Ga0316190_10002324_pt1 | contig 13785 bp, 16 predicted proteins | sample Eddworburrow2_MG_FD_204929 | JGI IMG/M metagenome (GOLD analysis project Ga0316190, IMG submission 204929) | Coastal sediment microbial communities from Maine, United States - Eddy worm burrow 2 | ecosystem: Environmental > Aquatic > Marine > Coastal > Sediment | place: USA: Maine | collected... | reverse complement strand
TTCTCCCGAAGCGGGAGGCCATACGTCTCTAAATAATACACCTGCAGCATTGTACTGGCAAGCCTAATCACACCTTACGCGTTATAGACGCTGATTCCGGCAACTGATAATATCAGCCAAAATAATTTGATCAGTGAAAGCTATCAAAAAACACTCCCAAGACATTGTGGCATTGAAGAAAATTACACCCACTACGTTATAGACTCCAATTCTTTCATCTGTTAACATGGCTGGACAAATGTGATACGGAGAAGACAAATGACCCTATTAAAATCATCTCAACAGATTGGGGAGAGGATAAAAGAACGAAGAAGAGAACTTGGTATTACGCAGGAAAAACTGGCAGAAAAGCTTGATGTCAGCTATCAGCAGGTGCAGCGCTATGAAAAGGGGTCAAACGCACTCAATACGGAAAAGTTACAAATCATGGCAAGCTGCCTTAATGTTCCCATAGGCTTTTTTTTTGAAGGAAATATAACCGATGCAAGAGAGGAAAGCATCCCTTATCTTCCGGACGAAGAAGGACAAGCACTCAGCCTTTTCAGGAGAATAAACGAAGAGGACAGAAAAACTGTCCTCCAGGTAATGAAAATCGCCGTCAGAAAGAACCGTTAATTTATTCTCCGCAAACCCTCCTGCAAACCTCGGCGTAGGCCTCTTCAATTTTCCCCATATCTCTTCTGAACCGGTCCTTATCCATCTTTTCATGGGTTGTTTTATCCCAGAGTCTGCAAGTATCGGGACATATCTCATCACCCAGTAATATTTCCCCATTGTGGCGGCCAAACTCAAGCTTGAAATCGACAAGATCGATATTTCTCTCATCAAAAAACTTTTTAAGCAAAATATTTATTCTGGTTGCATATTCCCTTATTTTGGCCATTTCATCATCTGTGGCAAGACCAAGTATACGGATATGATCCATATTGATCATAGGGTCGCCCAGTGCATCATCCTTGTAATAGTACTCCACAATAGGGAAAGAAAGAACTTCTCCTTCATCCTTGCCCAGTCTTTTTGCAAGTGAGCCGGCAGCAATATTTCTTGCAACTACTTCAACAAGAATAATATCGAGCTTTTTGTTAAGCATCTCCCTGTCATTTAATCGATCCACAAAGTGGGTGGGGATACCATTCTCTTCAAGATACTTGAAAAGAACTTCAGATATTTTATTGTTCATGACCCCTTTGCTTACAATAGTACCTTTCTTTTCAGCATTAAAAGCGGTGGCATCATCCTTGAAATATTGAATGATGAGGTCCGGATCATCGGTTGCGTGAATTATCTTTGCTTTACCTTCGTAGAGCTTTTCTCTCTTTTCCATTTTAACCCTCTCTTTTCCTCTTCAAATAAACTTTTTTAATTTTAAAAAACGGCAATTTTATCGGTCATCATCCATTCATGTCAACTGAAATGAGTAAAAAGCTATAGACAGATCAGTTTTAACCCGGGGTCAGCAGGCTCGACAATGGAGTAATTGACAAGAAAAAAAATATCTGTATAGTTAAATTATTAACAATCGTCGGGGAGGTTTTATGAGACAAGTAAATTCTGTTTTAATATTTTTTCTATTTTTTTCATGTCCTGTATCAATCTTTGCCGAAGAAAACCTGAAACCGGAGGAAGAGAGTTTTTACGAAGAGCTATTTTATGATGAGGTTGTAGCCGAGGAGACAGTAGCCGAGGAGACAGTAGCCGAGGAGACAGTAGCCGAGGAGACGGTAACCGAGGAGACAGTAGCCGAGGAGACGGTAACCGAGGAGACAGTAGCCGAGGAGACAGTAGCCGAGGAGACGGTAGCCGAGGAGACGGTAACCGAGGAGACGGTAACCGAGGAGACGGTAACCGAGGAGACGGTAGCCGAGGAGACGGTAGCCGAGGAGACGGTAGCCGAGGAGACGGTAGCCGAGGAGACGGTAGCCGAGGAGACGGTAGCCGAGGAGATGGTAGCCGAGGAGATGGTGGTTGAAAAACCGGTTTCCAGGGAAGCTGCAACCCTTGCTGCGGAAATCATGGAAAAATCGGGCATTAACAGTCAGCTGGAAATGATTCCCGGTATTATTAAATCCGATTTTATTAGAGCGCAAAAACAGTCCACTATAATTTCTTCAGCAGTCGCCATGGACGTAGTACAAATTATTAATGCTGCCTTCTATCCAGGTAAGTTGCAGCTTACGCTGAAAAAGGGACTGGAAGCCGGTCTTAATGAAGAGGAGGTGAAGTTTCTCCTGCAGTGGTTTGAGTCTCCATTGGGGCAAACGATTACAGCCCTGGAAGCTAAAAGTTCTTCACGGGCCTCGGTGAACCGAATGCTGGCCTTGAAGAATGAGCTGCAAAAAACAACCTATGGCGTCAGGCGGATAGAGCTTGTTAAAGGTCTTAACGAAGTAATAAAGTCAACGGAGTTTGCCGTTAATATGATACTTAATGTACAAATAGCGACATCAATGGCAATGCTGAGTATCATTTCCCCGGCTGATGATGCTGCTCACGAAAATGTGCTCAACCAGATACTCATGACACGGCCTGAACTGGAAAAAAGTATGGATGAGCAAATCTTTCTCAGGTACCTTTATCTCTACCGCGTACTCAAAAATTCAGAAATTGATGCTTATATTACCTTTGCAGAAACAGCGGCGGGGCAAAAGTTCAATCAAATAATATCGACTTCCCTGACGGAGGCCATGACGAGTGCCGGACGTGAGACGGGAAATGCCATTGGCGAGTATCTGAAGAGTAAATCTACACGCTAGCTACCAAGCAATCCCATCATCAATATAGCTGCAACGAGTGAGAGTATGGCATAGAACTCGGGAAATGCAGCCAGTATCATCGTATTTCCGAAAACGTCATGACCGCTGCCCATGGCTGATATGCCGTTGGCGCAGACTTTCCCCTGCTCTATGGCCGAGACAATGGAAGCCAGTCCCACGGCAATGCCGGCACCAAAAACGACGGCCCCCTGGTAGAGAGTGATTCCTGAATTGACACTGCCGTTATACATAATAAACGCGACAAAACCATAAAGTCCCTGTGTTGCCGGAAGGCCCGACAGGACAAGCCCCCTGCCGAAGGCATCGGGTTTTTTCTTAATCATGCCGAGCACGGCAGAACCTCCTGTGGAAAGGCCAATGGCCGAGCCCGCACCGGGCAGTCCTATCATTAATCCCATACCTATTAAAGCAAGTACGTATCCCATGTTAACCTCCTCTTTAACCTGACCGGTCTGTATGATTATGGAGTGAAAAGGGTTTGAATTCCTTTCCTCCTCCTTCAAAATCAAGGTTTTTATAAAATTCGACAAATGTTAAACGAAGTGAATGAACAAAAGCACCCAGCGTGGCAAGGCCAAGGTTTAGCGTATGACCCAGAAGCAGGATAAGCAGCGTTCCTGCCATGGCAAAAGAAGTATAATGAATAACACCGTTTCCGTCGGTGACGAGCATAAATGCAATCTTGTTAAAGGCATTTCCCAGCAGTCCTCCTGCAAGGCCAAGGGCAAAGAGCCTGAGGTAGGAGAGAATATCCCCCATAAGGCCCGTTGCAAAACCGTATAGTTCCCACAAACCGAGAGCCGGTCTGACAGACAGTTTTTTATGGGGATTATTAAAGAGAAAAAGAAGAAGCAGGCCACTAAAAAGAAGGACTTTTCCTGCAATCATGGGACTGCTGACAAGGATTTTTCCAATGAAAATGGGTCCTGCCTTGGCTTCTGACAGGCCCATGGCGTCACTATGGGCCGCCCAAATAAGCCCACCGGAAATCATCAATAGGTAGGAGAGAGGATGGAGACCGTAAAGGAGGCCATAAAGCCTCATTCTCTTTATACCATTAAGGATAATACCAAGAATAACCTGCACGAAACCGAGTATAAGGGCAAAGGTCATTCCCGGAAAGACCATCTCCTTTCCTGACAGGTAGGGCCCGAAGGGGGCCAGCAGTGCACCCTCTGTGAAAAGGGCCTTTTCGACGCCGGGCCGGTAGAAGATGGCTTCGCCAAAGAGAGTATTAAGCAGGGTTCCACCGACAATGGTCATGAGACCCAGTATGAGTGACAGGGTAAAAATTGGCCGTAAATTAGAGGGGCCTCTCAGGGCAAGAAAGCCTGAAATAAGGGCGATAATCAGGCCGTAACCTACATCGGCAAGGCAAAGGCCAAAAAAGAGGGCGAAAAAGGGCGCAAAGAAAGGTGTTGGATCGACCTCAAAGTAGGAAGGCAGGGAGAATATTTTTGTTACAGGCTCAAAGAGCCTTGTAAAACCGTTGTTTTTAAGGAGAACAGGCACTTTGTCGCCGGGAGCGGGATCTTCCACAAGATAACAGGCATGATAGTCATCAAGAAAAGTACGAATTTTTTTCTCATGCTTATGCATTAACCATCCCGACAGGAACTCAAGGCTTCCCCGGGCTTCTTGCTTCATATGAAGTTCGGCCTCCCTGAAGCTGATCCTGTCCTTAAGCAGAGCCTCGCAGGACTTAAGCTGCGGTACGTAGGGAATAAGTCGTTCCAGTGATGATTGAAGCTTTCTTCTCTCGTCTTTTAAATCGTTGAGTTCCTTCATTACTTCTGAAAGAGAGCGCATGGGAGGCTGTACTTCCTTTCCCTTGACAGCCCTTTTTTCGCCTCTTTCAAGGAGCAGCAGAAAATGTTCTTTCCTGTTGCTGCTGATTATCTGACAAAAGGAATTCTCATCGTCTATGGAAGGTAAGTCTTCTTTAAGTACTTCTACAAACCTCACATTCATACCGGCCTTTTGAATCTGGCCGATTTTATGTGGATCGAAATTCCCCCAGGGGGCAAGGGCATGAACCACTTTTTCAAGGTTAGTCATAGCGCTTTCCACTTTGCACAAGAGACCGTAGGTTCCATCAAATTCTTCAAGGACACAGAGGGGCTCTATGGGCGGTTCCGCCGTTTCTGTGGTAAGATCATGTTGGTTAGTCTCTTTTTTAAGGCCGGCTATTTCACCCAGCACATGGAGACTTCTTTCATACCTTCTGTGAAGTTCTATGGCCTTTTCAAGCTCAACGGAAGTTACCTCAGCAAGTGTTTCCACATGAAGGACACCGAGTTTTTGCAACGCCTTTAAAAAGGCTTCCTTGTCCCTGTAATAGAGGAGGAGCGATAATTTTTTCATCCTGACTATCATGAAACAGCTCCTGCCATGACCTTTCTCGTTTTGAGTATCTTTTGTGACGACTTGGCCAAATTCTCTTCATCTTCTAAAAAACGTTTTATCTTTCTCATGGCCTCCCTGTATGCCGGCACCTGTACCTTTTCATAGAGATTAACCTTTTGTGTTGTTTTTTTTCGGGCATATTCAAGCACTTCCAGCTCTTTAGTGAGCACCTTGAGGCTGATCTTCATTCGGGCAATGTTTTTCAGAATATGGACACCCTTTAAAAACCAGTAGGGTCGTCCGAAGAGGCTAAAACGCCTTACCTCAAAATCGACCTGGTCAAGGGTTTCTATTTTTACTCCGGCAATATTTCGTGATGACAGCCTTACTTCCTTAACGCAAATAACATCGGGGAATTCGGCCCAGAGCTTTTCCATGGAAGTTATTTTTTCAAGCTCTCCGGCAATCTCTTTTTCGAGCATTGCAACGGCATTCTTTGCCCTTTTTACTTCATTTCTGAGAGCCGCCTCCTTGGCATGGAGCGTGGGCAGGGCGTCAAGCCTTACTTTGAGCTCTTTTGCCAGCTGCTGCTGAGATGTTTTGTTAAAATGGTATTTAAGTTCCATTTTTTAGTGCGCCTCTTCGTCCTTTTCGATAGCCTTTTTTGAATCTTCCTTCCAGTGCTTGTCAACAAGGTCCTGCCTGATAGCGGCCTCTTCCCTTGAAAAGTATCGGCCCAAAAGTTCCCAGCCTTTATCGAGCATGGCTTCAATTTTCAGATCAACATCGATGGCCAGCAGGGCCAATGAATAATCCCGGGCAAACGCAAGGGCTCTTTCGTCGTATTCGGTAAGGTCAAAACCGTTCTCTTTTTTCGTTTTTGCATTGGCTGCATCGGCAAAGAGTCGAATACAGGCATTCATCAGCTGGGGATGGTCCTCTCGTGTTACCTTGCCGATAACAAGCTGTTTTAAACGGGAAAGACTTCTGAAGGGATCGATAACGACTTTACTGATATCCGTATCACGACGTAAATAGAGCTGGCCTTCCGTAATGTAGCCCGTATTATCGGGAATGGCATGGGTAATGTCACCGCCACTTAAGGTGGTGACGGCAATAATAGTTATGGAGCCCCCGTCGGGAAGCTGGACCGCCTTTTCATAAATTCTGGCAAGATCGCTGTAGAGAGAGCCCGGCATGGAGTCCTTGGACGGGATCTGGTCCATACGGTTGGAAACAATGCTTAGGGCATCGGCATAAAGAGTCATGTCCGTTAGGAGTACAAGGACGGTCGCCTTTTGTTCCGTAGCAAAATGCTCGGCTGCCGTAAGACACATGTCGGGAACAAGAAGTCGTTCCACAGGGGGATCTTCCGTTGTATTGACGAAGCTGATGATTTTTTCCAGTGCCCCTGCATTATCGAAAACATTTTTATAATAAAGGTAGTCGTCATTGGAAAGCCCCATGCCACCAAGAATGATGATATCTGCGCTCGCTTTTAATGCCACATGGGCCATCACCATATTAAAAGGCTGGTCGGGATCGGCAAAGAAGGGGATTTTCTGACCTGTTACGATGGTGTTATTAAGGTCGATACCGGCAATGCCCGTTTCGATGATCCGTGAAGGCTGCTTGCGCCTTACGGGATTGACCGACGGTCCGCCTGTTTCCACCTCCACCCCTTCAATGTGGGAGCCGCCGTCAATGGGCTTTCCGTAAGGATTAAAATAACGTCCCCGCAGTTCGTCGCTCACCTTGAGCGTCGGTGGCTTGCCTAAAAAGATGACTTCCGCATCACTGGCTATTCCTTCCGTGCCGGGGAAGACTTGCAGCGTTACCCGTTTCCCCATAATTTTGACTACCTGTGCGGGACGGTCATCGACATAAGCCATCTCTTCATTACCTACCCCCTCGGCAACAACGGTGCATGTTGCACGGGTGATATGTTCGATGCTTGTATAAATTCGCTGGAAAGCCTTTGTATGCATTAGACGGCCCTCCTTTCCTTAAGGAGTTCCTCAAGGGAGGCTCTTTCCTTTTTAAAGGCATCGCTTTCCGATTCCAGGTAATTCATTTGTCTTAACCTGTTAATAATACCTTTGAAATAGGGAGCGACTTCGTGGAAGTGGTCAAAGTGAAAGTCGCTTTTACATATCTCTGTGATGAGATCGGTCATGTATTTTTGCCGTTTTAGCGGTGTTGATGCATCGACACGGTCGAAACTGTCTTGCTGGAGAATGGCAAAGTCGATAGTTTCCGCCTTCCAGAAGGTTTCATGGTAGTTCACAGGAACGCCGTCATCGCCGAGAATCTTGATCTGGTTGCTTACCTCCATCCCTTTTTGAAGCATATCTTTTAAATAACTTATCCTGTCGCACCAGCCCTTTTCCATAAGGTTATCAAGGGATTCCTTTATTTCCGAATATTCAAGGTATTTTGAATAACTCTCGACAGGATCGATAGCGGGGTAGCGTTTGGAATCGGCCCGGTTCTGGGAGAGGGCATAAAAGGTTCTGGCCGCCTTCTTCGTCGATTCCGTAACGGGCTCCTTGAGGTTTCCCCCGGCGGGACTAACCGTTCCGATAAAGGTAACTGATCCCGTTTCACCATTAGGAAGATAAACAAAACCGGCCCTGGAATAAAAATTGGCTACCGTAGCGGGCAGATCCATGGGGAAGGCGTCGGGACCTGGCAGCTCCTCCATACGGTTTGAAATTTCACGCATGGCCTGTGCCCAGCGGGAAGTGGAGTCGGCAAGAATAAGGACCTTAAGTCCCATGGCGCGGTAATATTCGGCTATGGTCATACCCGTATAGACGGAGGCCTCCCGGGCGGCAACGGGCATGTTTGACGTATTACAGATAATAATGGTACGCTCCATCAGCTTTCTGCCGGTTCTCGGGTCGTCGAGATCGGGGAAGTCGTGAAAAATCTCCACTACCTCGTTGGCCCTTTCGCCGCAGGCAACGACAATAATGAGGTCGGCATCGGCATTTTTGGCCAGCGCATGCTGAAGTACCGTCTTACCACAACCAAAGGGTCCCGGAATAAAGCCAGTTCCCCCTTCGGCCATGGGATTCATTACATCGATTACCCGAATGCCTGTCTCCATGATTTTAAAAGGTCTCGGCTTATGGTGATAACTTTTTACCGCTCTTTTGACGGGCCATTTCATAATCATGGAAAGGGCTCTTTCATTGCCTTCTTCGTCAGTGACCGTGGCAATGGTTTCATTGGCCCTGAATTCACCTTCAGCCACAATATGTTTGATAGTGCCCGTGCCCCTGAAATCAAAGGGGACCATAATCCTGTGCCTTATCCAGCCTTCCCTCACTTCTCCCAGCCAGTCTGAGGCATGAATGGCATCGCCTGCCTGCATGAGGGGCGTAAAGTGCCAGTGCCTTTCATGATCGAAGGCCTCTGTATATTCGCCCCTTTTCAGGAAGAGGCCCTCCATTTTATAAAGGTCATTTTGCAGACCGTCATAAACCTTTGACAGCATGCCGGGGCCAAGCGTTACTTCAAGCATGCGCCCTGTAAACTCTGCCTTATCACCGACCTTGAGGCTTCTTGTACTTTCAAAAACCTGGGCATAGGCTGTGCCTTTCTCCATTTTGATGACTTCTGCCATGAGCTTCTGGTTTTTCAGCTCAATATAGCAGATCTCGTTTTGCGCTATGGGACCATCAGCGGCAATGGTTACCAGGTTGGAAACAATACCTGTCACCTGTCCCCTTGTCATCTCGTTACCTCCTGTAATGAAAGGCCTTCACAGGCACTTTCCAGAGACTGGAGCAGCGATTGCAGCCGCTCCTTGCCGGCCAAAGGGGTGAGCTTTTTCCAGCGGTCCAAAATACGGAGTTTAAGTCCATAAGAAAGAATAAAGTCGATATCAAAGTAGTTAAGCCGGGTTTCTTCATCAAGCCATTCCCAACGCATACCGTCGACGGTTCTCTCGAAATTTTCCAGATCATCCCTGTCCAGTGAAAGAATTTGAGAGGCAAGGGGAAAAATGGGGGAGAGAGAAAAGTCGGGACTGCTGCTTTTTACGATGGCCTCTGCCGCTTCATTGCGGGTAATAACGGCTTGTGCGCAGGTATTTTCAATCCTTTCAGTCATTCTCCGTTCAATAGGAATATTAAATTCACTGCAACTCATGACGGCAAGGAGATTATTGAGCGTTAAATTAAAGGAGAACCATTTTTGTAAAAACCCGTTTTTCACCTTTTCCATGGCCTCGTAAAAAAGCCAGTTCAGCTGGTCTTCCCAGGTAATATTATGAAAAATAGAGCTGTCGGAACGCCACGCTTCTATCACCTTTTGTATGTATGGTGGAAAGAGGTCCACACTATGGAGTCCCTCGAGCAGGGTCATCTTGTCATAAAGTCCACCTTCTGTAAAAGGGGTGTCCCGCTCTTCCATGAGGACGGCAAGATTAACCACATCGATAGTCAGTTGAACTTTCTCAAAAAGCAGGATATCTGCCGGGGAAAGATGCTCTTTTACCCCTTGGGCAAATTCAGGAAAGGTGGGACATTCCCCCGGTTCATCAAAGTCGATTTCAGGAAGGCTTGCCACAAGGAAGTAGTAGTTTTCAGCCATCCTGCCTCTCCCCGAAAAGGAGTTCTCTTGCCCTCGGTTTAAGATACTCCTTGAAAAATTCCAGAAAATCCTCGTCTGTCAGGTTAATACGATAGCCCCCTTCCTTCGATTTTATCTGAAATCCACCCTTGATTTTCTTGTGGAAGTTGATAGTAATACCGTTTTTAAGCACTTTTCCTATTTCTGCCTTAAACCACTTTTCAAGCTCTTCTCTTCTTTTTTCCGGCAGCAGGAGTTCCAGACTGGGGGATTCCGTTTTTTCGGGGTGCCAGTTTTTAATAACTTCTCTCACATAGGCTTCAATGTTCTCGATATCATTCATGGAGGTGGTGAGATTTTCATCGAGAGATTCGGCCACAATAATATCTTCTATCTCTTTTTTAAAGGTGCGCATAGCCTGTAGCCCGGCCAGACGTATCTCAGCTTCTGTTTTTTCCTTCAGTCGGGCGGCACTTTTTTGGGCAGATGAAAGGACCTGTTCTGATTCATTTTTTGCGTCACTGATAATTTGCTCCGCCTTTTCTCTGGCCCGTGCAATTATTTCGTCGGCATCCTTTCGGCCCTTTTCAACGCCTTCCTCATAGATTTTATCGGTCAGATCCTGCAGCCTGTTTTCCATGAGCTTCCTTCCCTTATGTTAAAAAATAACTGCCTTAAGACATTGTTGCATAGAGTAAAATGTATCAGAAAAAAGGGGGATTGTTAAGGTAAACCTCTTTTCAAAATAAAAAAGGCCATACCTTCATAGCATGGCCTTTTACCTCTCCCCGGAGAGTTCATTTAGCTTCCCGTTTATCGTTCATAAGAATTTTCGCCATCGGCCCATCCGATAAAGCCTCCAAGCATATTGATTACATGCTTAAAACCCATCTCTTTCATTTTTTCCTGGGCCATTTTGCTACGCTTGCCGGAACGGCAATAGACGAGATAGGTTTTATTCCGATCCAGCTTGTCGATCTTTTCACTAAAATCTTTTGATTTGATATCGATAAGATTGGCATTTGGCAAATGGCCGTCATTATATTCCCCCGGTGTCCTTACATCGAGAATAAAAAAGTTGGCATTATTCTTTTCTTTGGCAACCATTTCAACGGCTTCCTTGACTTCAATATCACGGAAACCTTCCCCGGCAATGACTAAAGAAGAAGTCATTAAAAGGGCCCCCAGGAACATGAACACAACTAAAATTTTGCTATTTATTCTCCTCATAAAAATATCTCCTCTTTTTTTTTATTTAAATAATAGAGGAATTAATTTAAAAAGGCAATCTGCTCTCAAGCAGGATATTTTTTTGTCTCTGGATGATTTTATCTTTTTTTACTGTTATAATATATTTTTTTTGGAGTAAATTTAATGTCAGCACATATGCAAAAAAGATACGATCTGGCCCTTGAAAGAATCAGGGACAATGATTACAAAGGCGCCATAGGCTTTCTGGAGGACAACCTAAAATATGGAGGGCGCTCTCCATCATCATTGTCTCTTCTTGGCGCCATTATTACCAAATCGGGTGGCAACCTGAAAAAGGCTGAAAAATTCTGTAAAGAAGCGATTGAGCTGGAGAGTAATAATTCTGACCATTATTTAAATCTTGCGGAAGTTTATGTAAAGAGAAAGTGGCAAAGCAAAGCGGTAGAAGTTCTTAGAACAGGCATTGAACTGGATCCTGAAAATAGTGAGATTGTAAAACTGCTCAATCAGCTTTGCACCCGAAAAAAAACACCTATCCCTTTTTTAAACAGATCAAATCCTATCAATAAATTTATTGGCAAACTCTTTGCGAACTATCGCATGTAATTTCTTGCCTCACATTGATATCATTCGCCCTCATGTAAGCAAGAATTCTTTTGGCATGATCCTTATCGTCCATATTCAGTTTTTGAAATATCTGATCAAGACAATCGCCCCCTTTTTTTGCCATAAATTCCTGGAAATGAAGTTCACCGGCTGATTTTTCAATAGTCAATGCCACATTTAGCGCCTCCTCTTTTGAGGGAGGGATTTTGTCATAATGGGCCATCAGATCACATATCCCCCTGTTTACTTTTAAAAGGTCTTTAATAGAACCTGCCAAAAGATCATCGGGAAAAGAATCGAGGGGTTTAAAGTTATCCCTTCCTGCTTCAAGCAAGGCTGCATGATTTCTCTCTTCGATGGAAAGTCTCGCCCAGAAGCTAGCATCTTCAGGGAAATTCCAGCGGAATAAATCGTATAAATGAGCCACATTGACTTCAAGCAGTATGGCTTCATCAAATAGTTTATTAATTTCCTCTGTCATTTTTCTATGTCCCCTGCCTTGCGGATAAAGGCATTATTAAAGACTTTAACTCCATAATTCGCCCGATTGTTTATTATTTTAAAACAATGAACATTAAAGGAAGATTAAAAGAACTTGAAGGAAACTTTTTCTGATAAATAATGCGCAAGGGCACTATCTCTGATAATATTACCAAATGGAAATATTCCTTATGGAAGAAACGTATATAGCCCTTTTTCTTGTCAGCTTTCTGGCAGCCACAATCGTTCCTTTAGGCTCGGAATGGCTACTTGCCTCCATGATTATTGCCGGCAATAGTCTCCCGGCAACGGTTGCCGTCGCTTCTTCAGGGAATTACCTGGGAAGTGTAACAACCTACCTCATTGGAATTTTTGGTGGACTCTATTTAATGAGGAATATTCTTAAAATAGACGAAGAGAAGGAGAGCAGAGCCAAAAATTTTTATAAAAAATATGGTTCCTGGACACTGCTTTTATCCTGGCTTCCGGTTATTGGTGATGCTTTTTGTCTTGTTGGGGGGATGGCCAAGGTCAACTTCATAAAATTCAGTTTGCTCGTTTTTAGTGGTAAGGCTGCCCGCTACCTCTTTGTTGCGCTGGCAGCCAGTGAAGGGAGCATTCTATTCAGGTAGGCACTTGGGATAAGTAGCGGACAGGTAAAAGGACAAACGTATCTTACGGGACTAATCCCCTGGAACAAGGGAAGGAGGACTAATCTTTTATCCAGCCCTGCAAAGCCTCTATGATTTTGTTTGCCTGATCGATGCTTGAAATATTAAATTTTGACTGCTGCATGTAGTTGCCCTGAAGTTTCCTGTAACGGCGAATAGTGAACTTCTCCGGTCCATAGGCCTCTTTTTTCCTATCCCAGTCCTGGAATTTAAATATGATCGTCGTCCAGGCACCCTTGGAAAGAATAACCTTACCCAGTTCTTTCGTTACAATGATGCCTTCCTCTTCATATTCAATGCTTATATCCTCTACATCAGATGCCATGAAACTTACTCCTTTATCTTTTAATGGCCAATATATAACACAGATGGCTAAAACATTAACAGGTTTTTATCTCTCCCATATTTCAGACGACCACCCAGTCAACAACATATTCAGTGAGTGTTTCAATATGGATATCCTCTTCGGAAATTAACGTTTCCCTGTATCCAATACCCGCTTCATAGAGGGTTTGCTTTGTCCCTGAAACGAGGGGATGCCACCAGGGGAGTTCTTTTTCTTCCTGAATAAGCCTGTAGGCGCAACTGTTTGGCAACCAGAGGACATCATCAATATTTTCAGGCGTCAACCTCAGACAATCATGCTTAAGAAAACTTCTTTTTTCATAGGCCCTGCACCTTCTCTTTTCGTGATCTAAAAGAGAACAGGCCACATTCGTATAATGATACTCCCCCGTATCATCATCTTCAATCTTGTTAAGACAGCAGAGCCCGCAGCCATCACAAAGGGCCTCCCATTCTTCATGTGACATTTGGGAAAGGCTTTTATTTTTCCAGAATTCTTTTTTTAGATGAGACATCGTTTTTACTCTTTATCAGGTTCCCAGTTGCAACTTGGCGTATTATCGGCAGGCTGGGGCGTCTTCCTTTCCCCTTCAGCTAAAGGCTCGGCTATTACATCAAGCGCCCTGAAAACCTCTTCATTTACAGGAAAACGGCCCCCATGTTCCCTGTTATTATAAGCCATATTACCATTTATCTTAACTGTAAAAATACCACCCCCACCCTTTACCAGTTCCGATTTAATGCCATATCTTCCTTCGATTGCAGCCGCC
>Ga0316190_10002323_pt1 | contig 13785 bp, 9 predicted proteins | sample Eddworburrow2_MG_FD_204929 | JGI IMG/M metagenome (GOLD analysis project Ga0316190, IMG submission 204929) | Coastal sediment microbial communities from Maine, United States - Eddy worm burrow 2 | ecosystem: Environmental > Aquatic > Marine > Coastal > Sediment | place: USA: Maine | collected... | reverse complement strand
CCCGCAACAGGTGGGGCACGTCGAAGGCGATCGTTCCGTTGAGCAGGGCGGCTCCGAACTGTTGCTGGTCGTCCGGACTCAGCAACGCCACCAACTCATCGGTGGTGGTGAGCGGGGTGTCCAGGACGGTGCTCGCGCAGCGAGCAGCGGCCGGGGAGATGAAGTCGAGGTGTCGGGCCTCGGAGATCACATAGAGATGAAGTGGGGAATGCTCTATCAGGCTCTGATACCGCTCGTTCATCTCGTCGCGGGCCCGGGCCAGGGCATGACGCGACCGGCTGTGACCGGCGACTACGACCACGATGCCGATCACCACCGCAGCGAAGGCCGACGCTCCGATCAACCCCTTGATCGTGGCCTCTGCCGATTCCTGGGCCCGCTGCTCGGCCTCGTTCTCCAGCATCCGGAGACGAGTGGTCAGGGAGTCGAACAGTGGCTTGGTCTCATCGTCGTCGAGATCATCGGCCTCCCCGTCGTTGCCGTCGAGGAAGGCCCGCGTCGTTGCCTGGGCGGCCGAAACGAAGGCCAGCACATCGGCCGACAGCTCCGCAGCCTCGTCCGGCGGTAAGCCGCTGACGGTGTCATGCAGATGGGCTCCGGCCTCGGCCACCGCCGCATCGAGTTCATCGGGGTCGACCTCTTTAGAAGCCTCGGCCGCGTTCTCCAACGACGACAGGTGATTCAGTTCCGCTCGAAGGTTCAGCGCGGCATGGCCTATCTTGTCGTGCACATGCTCGGTGTGGAGGCTGGCCACGGCAAACCAGCTGGTGCCGATGAGGGTGAGGGCCACCGTCAGCGGTGCCAGCACCCGGATGCCGAGGCTGGAGAGGTCGCGTTCATTCATGCCCCTGCTTCATCGGCACGCCGAGCCCTGAACCTGAGAAGCTTCCGGATCAGCGCCGACGGCGCTTCAACACGACATCGATCAGCTCCCTCCCAGGTCGGGGACGGTGTGGGTGTCGAGGGCCATGGCGATGTTCTTGGTCTCGGTGTAGAAGTCGAAGCTCCAGTTGCCGCCGTCACGGCCGATGCCGCTTCGTTTGGTGCCGCCGAAAGGGGTTGGCAGGTGACGCACGTTCTGGGAGTTGACCCACACCATCCCGGCCTCGAGGGCGCCCGCTACCCGGTGGGCCCGGCCGACGTTGTTGGTCCACAGATAGCCGGCCAGCCCGTACACGGTGTCGTTGGCGATCGTCACCGCATCGGCCTCATCACGGAATGGGATTGCGGTGAGCACCGGTCCGAAGACCTCCTCCTGGGCCACCCGCATCGAGGGTGACGCCCCGGTGATAAGCATCGGGGCCACCCAGTTGCCGGTCTCGGGGGCATCGTCCCAACTGGTGCCCTCGATCACGCTCGCCCCCTCGCCGTCGGCGATGGCCCGGTAGCTGCACACCTTGTCGTGATGACGGGGGTGGATCAGCGGCCCGATGACGGTGGCGGGGTCGAGGGGATGGCCGACCCGGATTCGCTTCATGCGTTCGGCCACGGCCTCTACGACCTGATCGTGGACGGACTCCTGGACCAACAACCGACTGGAGCTGGTGCAGCGCTCGCCGTTGAGGCTGTAGATCATGAAGGTCACCGCATCGACGGCCCGCTCGAGGTCGGCGTCGTCGAACACGATGACCGGGTTCTTGCCTCCGAGCTCAAAATGCAGCCGCTTCAGCGTTGGTGCCCCCTGGGCCTGGATCATCGAACCGGTGGCCGACTCACCGACGAAGGCAATGGCGGTGATGGCCGGGTGTTCGGTGAGGGCCTTGCCCGCTGTCTCTCCCATCCCGTGAACGACATTCAGCACACCCGGCGGTAGTCCGGCCTCGAGGGCGATCTCGGCCAGCAGTTGGGCAGTGCAGGGACTCCACTCGGCAGGCTTGTGCACGACGGTGCAGCCCGCGGCGAGGGCGGGGGCGATCTTCCAGGTGCTGAGCATGAACGGTGTGTTCCAGGGTGTGATGACGCCAACCGGTCCGATCGGGGTCCGGGTGGTGTAGTTGACGTGATGTTCAGACGGCAACGACAACCCATCGGCGACCCCGGGGGCCTGGTCGGCGAAGAAGCGGAAGTTTTCCGCCCCCCGGTGGGCGGCAGCGGCCATGAAGCGAATGGCCTGACCAGTGTCGACGGCCTCGGTGATGGCGATCTCAGCGGCCCGCTCCTCGATTAGGTCGGCGACTTGGTGCAGGATCCGCTTTCGTTCCCGCCCCGGTGTGGTGCTCCAGGAACTGAAGGCCCTCGCCGCGGCTGAGGCGGCACGGTCGATGTCGGCGGTATCGCCGGCGGAAACCTCGCCGATGAGCGCTCCATCGATCGGTGAACGATTCTCGAACGTGGCCCCTGATGCCGAGGCAACGGCCTGGCCGTCGATCAGGTGTGGCATGGGGCTCTGGGCGAAGCGGGCCAGATGGCCTGCCGCTGCGGTCAGGTTGTCGTCCAGCGTTGCTGTGTTTTTCATCGGTTCTCCTCAACAGGGTTGACTCTGCCACCCCAGAATACTTAACATGTGTAACATATGGTTAACATGTGCAGGATCGCACTACCATTTGCAGAGACACATCCATTCGAACGGCCGCAACCGTTCGAACCGACAGATCTGTTTGAACAGACGCGACCGCTCGAACAGGTATGGCCGAATCGGCGCCTTGGCCCGAGAGGATTGGCAATGGCAATGGCGTCGGCTCCCGACGAAGATTTTGGCATCAGACCCCTGGTCCGGTCGCTGCCGATGGTTCTGCTGCGTGCCCGCGAAACTTCAATGCAGCTGTTCCGGCCGATGCTGTCGGACTACGACCTGACCGAGCAGCAGTGGCGTGTCTTGCGGGTTCTGGCCGCACGCCAGAAACCCCTCGACGTTGGTCGCCTCGCCGCCGCCACCTTCCTTCTTGCGCCGAGCCTGTCCCGCATCCTGGTCAACCTGGAGGCTCGCCAACTGGTGGAGCGTCAAACCGCCCCCGAGGATCAGCGGCGCTCACTGATTGAACTTTCCGAGGCCGGGGGAGAGCTCGTCAACCTCGTCGCTCCCCGGTCTGAAGCCATCTATCGGCGAGTGGAGGAGCGGTTCGGGGCCGACCGACTCCAGGCTCTGCTCGTTGAGCTCCACGAGTTGGCCGACCTCGACCCCTCCCTGCCCGATACCAACGGCAGCAACAGCAACACCGCGACCAACGGCAATTCGAACACCAGTGCAGAATCAAAGGAGACCTGACCATGGGCGAGATCGTCCTTGCGGCCAAAATCACCCACGTCCCCTCGATGTTCATCTCCGAACTTCCGGGACCCCATCAAGGTTGCCGACAGCCGGCCATCGATGGACACCACGAGATCGCCCGTCGGGCCCGCAACGCCGGAGCCGATACCTTCGTCGTGCTCGACACCCACTGGCTGGCCAATTCCGGCTACCACATCAACGCCAACCCCCGTCACCAGGGGACCTACACCTCCAATGAGTTCCCGCAGTTGATTCGGGAGCTGCCCTTCGATCATCCCGGCGCCACCGACCTAGGCCACGCCATTGCCGCCCTGGCCACCGAGCGCGGGGTGCGAACCATGTCCCATGACAACGTGCCATCGCTCGGGCTGGAGTACGGGACCCTGGTACCGATGCGGTTCATGAACGTCGAGGATCAACTCGACGTGCTCTCCATCTCGGGCTGGCTCAACGATGCCACCTTCGAGGAGTCACGCACCGTGGGCGAGGCCATCCGTGACGCCATTGAGGCCAGCGACCGCAAGGTGGCGTTGTTGGCTTCGGGTTCACTGTCACACCGGATCTGGGCCAACGCCCAGACCGAGACCGGCATGTTCGAGATCAGCCGTCCGTTCAACGAACACGTCGACAAGATGGTGCTCAGTCTGTGGAAGGAGGGTCGTATGGCCGAGTTCCTGTCGCTGCTGCCCGACTACGCCCACCACTGCAGCGGCGAAGGTCATATGCACGACACCGCCATGCTGATGGGAGCCCTGGGGTGGGACGCCTACCAGGGGGCGGGCGAGATCGTCACCGACTGGTTCCCGTCCTCGGGTACCGGGCAATGCAATGTCGTGTTCCCTCTGACGCCCGCGGCCTGAGGCCACCCCCTGTTCACCGCTCAAGAACCACTACCGAGGAGCCGACGCCGATGACCGCTGACCCCTACCACCACATCCGCACCGTTGCCACCACAGTCCCGTCCGGCTGTCCGGTCGATCACAGTTTCACGCCGCTGATGGACAGCTACGTTGCCGACCCCTATCCCATCGCCAATGAGCTACGGGAGATCGCCCCCGTGTTCTACGCCGAGCCCCTGGGCTTCGTGGTCGTCACCCGCATGGCCGACGTGCAGGAGGTGTTCCTGAATCCCGAAATCTACTCCTCGGCCAACGTCCAGGACCCGGTGTTCCCCATCTGCGAGGAGGCGGCGGCTGTCCTGGCGGCCGAGGATTTCAACCCGGTGGCGGTCATGTCGAACCGCCAGGAACCCGACCACGGCCGGATCCGCCAGTTCACGAAGGCCGGGTTCTCCAACCGTCGCAACAAGACGCTCGAGCCCTACATTCGCCGCCGCACCGGCGAGCTCATCGACGACATGCTGGCCGGCGGCTCCCCGGCCGACTTTGTGGCTGCGCTCGCCAATCCACTGCCGGGCGAGGTGGTATTCCGCTTCATGGGGTTTCCCGAGGAAGATGACGAGCAGCTCAAGCAGTGGTGTGGTGATCGACTGGCGTTCTCCTGGGGGCAACCGACCCCGGAGGAACAGGTCGAGATCGCTGAGAAGATGCTCATCTACTGGCGTTACGTGCGCGACTTCGCCGCCTGGAAGCAGGCCAATCCCGGTGACGACTTCGCCTCGGAGCTTCTGGCCGATCACGAGGCCCACCCCGACGAGTTGAGCTACCGGGAGGTCGAGTCCATCCTCTACGGCCTGTCGTTCGCCGGTCATGAGCCGGTCACCCTGCTGTTGGGCAACGCCTTGAACACCTTGCTGCCCCGCCGGGACGACTGGCAGGCCCTGGTTGATGACCCGAGCCTGATTACCAATGCGTTGGACGAGGTGATTCGCTGGAACTCACCCCAGATTGGGTGGCGTCGCATTACCACCCGCGACACCACCCTCAACGGTGTCGACATTCCGGCCGACACCCAGGTCTTTCTCAACCTGGGGGCCGCCAACCATGATCCCCGGGAGTTCAGCGGCCCCGAGCCGTTCGACATTCATCGAGTCGATGCCCGCAACAACATCTCCTTCGGCAAGGGTGTGCACTACTGCCTGGGGGCCAAGTTCGCCCGGTTTGAGGCCAAGGTCGTGTTGGAGGTACTCACCGAGCGGATCCCGTCGCTACGCCTGGTCGAGGGGCAGGAGTTCAACGGCTTCCCCAACATCAGCTTCCGCGGCCCGAGTGAGTTGCTGGTGGCCTGGGAGGGGTGACCGTAGAGGTCAACCCATCGTGTGCTGCCCCACCTTTCTCCCACTACGAGGTCGATTGATACGAACAAATTGCCCGCGTGATTGTTACGACAACTGCGGGATCGTGGTTCGAGCCGGTCGGGACGGTCGCGTGATCGTGTCAGGGGATCCCGGTCATCCGATCAACCGGGGCACGCTGTGTGCCAAGTGTGCCACCGCCTACAACGGCGTCTGGCAGGACCCCGAGGCCCGACTGACCACACCACGGCGTCGGGTCGGCCCAAAGGGAGACGCCGCCTTCACCCCCATCGGCTGGGATGAGGCGCTGACCGAGATCGCCGAGAGGACCCAGCGGATTGTTGATGACCATGGCCCTGAGTCCGTGCTGCACACCCACTACTCCGGGACCCTGTCGCTCCTGGCCTATGCCTTCCCGATGCGGTTCTTCCACCGCTTGGGCGCAACCGAGGTCGAACCTGATTCCATCTGCAACCTGGCGGGCCACGTCGCCTGGTCATCGATGTTCGGAACATCGGTCGCCGGTTTCGATCCGCGCACCGCGGTTGACTCGTCCTGTGTCGTTGTGTGGGGCGCCAACCCCTCCCACAGTGCACCACACATGGACCGGCACTGGCTCGGCGAGTTTCCCGGGTCGGTCGTGGTGGTCGATCCCGTACGCACCGACAGCGCAGCCCGCGCCGACCTGCACCTCCAGCCCTACCCCGGATCCGACGCCGCGGTCGCCTTCGCCATCCTCAACGCCCTTCAGGCCCTGGGTGCCTTCGACCGGGCTTTCATCTCCGAGCACGTCCACGGGGCCGAGGAACTGATCTCCTCGCTGGGGCCCTACACGCCGGAATGGGGCGAGCAACAAAGCGGTGTGCCCGCCTCGCAGATCCGCCGGGCGGCCGAACTCTACGCCGCCGGTCCTGCCCTGCTGTGGGCCGGGCAGGGGCTGCAACGCCAACCGACCGGCGCCAACGTGATGCGGGCCATTGGTCTGTTGCCCACCCTCACCGGCAATATCGGCAAACCCGGAGCCGGGATCTCCTATCTCAACATCGCCCCCGCCCTCATGGGCGCCGACTTCGACGAACTTGCAGGCGCCTCCCTGGCCGCTGCGCCGGTGCCGAAGATCAACCACATCGGGCTGGCCTCCGGGCTCGAGGACCCCCAGCGTTTCCGGTCGCTGTTCTGCTGGAACACGAATCCTCTGGCCTCGGCCGCTGAACAAACCCGGCTCCGTGCCGCCCTCAGGCGCCACGACCTGTTCACCGTCGTGGTCGACTGTTTCGCAACCGACACCGCCGACCACGCCGACATCGTCCTCCCCGCCGCGGGCTTTCTGGAGTTCGACGACCTCACCTTCAACTACATGACCCCGATCATCGGAGCCCAACAGCAGGTCCGGAGCCCTGTCGGGGACTCCTTCCCGAACCAGGAGATTTTCCGGCGACTGGCGACGGCCATGGGTTACACCGAACCCGAACTGTACGAGACCGACGATGTGCTCATCGAGCGGCTGCTCGCGCAGATGAACGTCGGCCTGTCGTTCGAGGAACTTGCCGAGCGCGGCCACACCTATCTGGGCGATGAGCCACTCGACCCCTTTGCCGAGCTCAGATTCCGCACCCCGACGGGGCGAATCGAGATCGCATCCGAGGCCGCGAGCAATGCGGGGTTGAGTCGACTGCCGACGCCGGCGGTTGACAATCGCCCCACCGACGGCCGGTTTCGTCTGCTCTCGCCGTCCTCACCGTGGCAGCTCAACAACTCCCACGGCAACGACCCGACCATCCTCCGCCGGGCCGGTGCCGCCACCGTCACCATCAACCCCGACGACGCAGCCGAACTCGGTATCACCGACGGTGACCCGGTCCGGCTCAGCAATCCCGCAGGCCGGTTGCAGCTTCACGCCAAGGTGGAAGCGATGACCCCGAGAGGGGTGCTCGTCAGTCACAAAGGACGCTGGCCCAAGCTCGAACCCAGCGGACGCAACGTCAATGCCCTCCACGAACCCCACTCATCGGACATCGAGGGCTGCTCGGCGGTACATGGCACCGAGGTCACGGTCGAAGTCGTCACCTGAAGTTGCCCGAGCGGGCTCTTGGCCCCACTCGGCTCCGGTGCTCCCGGTGCCGCGTCTGATCGCAGTCGGCTCAGATCCGTTCGAAGTAGCGGGCCCGTTCCCAATCGGTGACGGCACCCCGGTAGGCCTCGGCCTCGGAGCGGTAGAAGTGGGTGTAGTGCTCGACGACGTCGGCCCCGAACGCCGTTCGGGCCAACTCGCTTCCGGCGAAGGCGGCCACCGCCTCGGCCAGGTCGGCGGCGACGCCGGGCACCTCATCGGTTGCGGAGTAGATGTCGCCGTCGATGGCCGCCGGCGGCTCGATGCGGTTGCGCACCCCGTCGAGACCTGCGGCCAACGCCGCGGCGTAGACCAGGTAGGGATTGACGTCGGCTCCTGGGATGCGACATTCGATCCTCAGGCTCGGTCCGGAGCCGACGACACGGAACCCCGCCGTCCGGTTGTCAGTCGACCAGGCGATCCGGGTCGGGGCCCAGGAGCCCGCCTGATAGCGCTTGTAGGCGTTCACCGTCGGGGCGTAGAACACCATCAGTTCCTGAACATGGGCCATCCAGCCGCCCAGGAACCAGCGGAAGGTATCGCCGGGCGCAGCGGAGTCGGAATCGGAATCGGTGAAGGCATTAACGCCCCGCTCCAGATCCCACAGGCTCAGATGTAGGTGGCAGCTACTACCGGCCTGATCGCCATGGGGTTTGGCCATGAACGTCACGCTCACCCCCTGGCTGTCGGCCAGTTCCTTCATGGCCTGCTTCATCAGCGTGTGGCGATCGGCCATCTCTAGCACCTCGGCGTAGCGAATGTTCACCTCGTGCTGGCCGACGCCGGTCTCGCCCTTCGATGTCTCCACCGGGATGTCGGCCCCGGCCAGAGCGCGTCGTACCGCCCCGACGTAGGGTTCGATCCTGGCTCCCTGCAGCAGGTCGTAGTCCTCGCTGTGCCAGCCTGCGGGCTGCAACCGGTGGTAGCCGTTGTCGTTGGCCTGGCGGTAGGAGTTGGAGAACAGGTAGAACTCCAGCTCCGAGGCGGCGCGGACCTCCAGCGCCAGGGCTCGGGCGGCTTCGATCTGGTTTCGCAATATCGAACGGGGGGCGACCGTCACCGGGGTGTGGGTTGCCTCATCAGCGACATCGCACAGGACGACGGCGGTGCCTTCGGCCCACGTCGCCCGACGCAGCGTCGCCAGGTCGGGAACGAGGTGGAAGTCGCCGTAGCCCAGTTCCCAGTTGGCGTAGCGGTAGCCCTCGACCGGCTGCATCTCCATGTCGGTGGTGAGCAGGTAGTCGCAACCATGGGTGCCCTGGGTCATGGCCTCGCCAAGAAAGAACCGGGCGTCGAAGCGCTTGCCCATGGTCCGGCCGTAGAGATCACTGAAGGCGACGACGACGGTGTCGATCTCGCCCTTTTCCACCAGGGCGGCCAGTTCGGTTCGGTTCATGACGGTTGGCTCCTACTGCGGAGTGGCGCGTGGTCATGCTCGAGTTGGTGGCAACAGCCCATGGTTCAGCCTCCTGATTGCTCATGTGAGGTGACGACCAGTTCCCATCGACCGGTGACCTCGATATCGATTGAGTCACACTGACAGCGAAAGCCGGAGACGTCCACCTCCGTCGCCACCGGCAGGAGGTGGTGGCCGTGGCCTATTCTGTGGATCTACACTGCGGACACCTACGGAACGGATTGGTCGAGTCGTCAGATGAATCTGGCCAACGCCTTTCAACATCCGCTGTCCATCGCAGCCCGGCAACGTCGACGTTTCGCCGTTCGCGGTGTGGTTCAAGGGGTGGGCTTCAGGCCTTGCGTTCATCGGGTTGCGACGGAGATGGGCTTGGTCGGGTTTGTCGGTAACGACGCCGACGGTGTCTTCATCGAAACCGAGGGCCCGGCCTCCGATGTCGAACGCTTCATCGATCGCCTGATGGATCAACTCCCACCATTGGCCCGGGTCGAGTCGGTGGCCCAGGGACCGATGCCGACCCGGGACCTCGACCGGGGCTTCGTCATCGTCGACTCACAGGACTCTGGTCGGGCCCCGTCGACCATGATCCCGCCCGATGTCGGGGTCTGCGCCGACTGTGTCGACGAGATGGACGACCCGAGCGATCGTCGCTACCGCTACCCGTTCATCAACTGCACCAACTGCGGCCCCCGCTTCTCCATCATCAGCGGCCTTCCCTACGATCGGCCGTCAACCACCATGGCCGACTTCGAGTTGTGTGACCCCTGCGCGGTCGAATACCACGATCCAACCGACCGCCGCTTCCACGCCCAACCAATCGCCTGTCCGACTTGCGGCCCCCAGCTGCGATACCGGCGGGTGGCGACCCGGTCGACGGCCGGCCCCAACGCATCGCAGACCGCGGCCCCACCGCCACCCATCACGCCGGGTCCCGATCAGGTCGTCGGCCACGACCTGATCGGGAACACGATTGACGGAGCCGACGCCGTGGTGGTGGCCACCCAGCGGGCTCTGGCCGCGGGGGAGATCGTGGCCGTGAAGGGGCTTGGTGGCTACCACCTGGCGTGTGATGCCGCCTCCGATACCGCCGTCGAGCGCTTGCGGGCGCGTAAGGGGCGCGGAGCCAAGCCCTTCGCCGTGATGGTGGCCGACCTGAGATCGGCCGCGGAGTTGGCCGACATTTCCCCCGTCGAGGCGACGGCGCTCACCTCGACGGAGGCGCCCATCGTTTTGCTCCGGGCGCGGTCGGAGTCGCCGCTGTCACCCCTGGTGGCGCCCGGCAATCCTCTGATCGGGGTCATGATGGCCTACACCCCCCTCCACCATCTGTTGTTCCGGCCCGTTCCCGGTGGCAACCAGGTGTCGCCGGATGCCCTGGTCATGACGTCGGGCAACCTGGCCGATGAGCCGATCTGTTTCGACGACGCCGAGGCCGAGACCCGCCTGAGCAGCCTGGCCGATGCTTTCTGCACCCACGATCGCCCGATCCAGGTGCCATGCGACGACTCAGTGGTTCGTGTCGTCGACGAGATCGTGCAGCCCATCCGCCGATCCCGGGGGTTCGCCCCCCTCCCGGTCAGGCTCCCAATCGAGGTGGAGGCCACGCTGGCCGTTGGTGGCGAACTGAAGAACACCTTCTGCGTGGCCTCAGGACGTCACGCCTGGATCAGCCAACACATCGGCGACATGGCCGGTCTGGAAACCCTGCATGCCTTCGAAGCCACGGTCGGCGGCTTCTTGAGGATGTACGGGATCGAACCGACGGTGGTGGCCACCGATTGCCATCCCGGCTACCTCACCCGCCGCTGGGCTCATGAACGCGAGACAGCGATGAAGGTGGTCGAGGTGCAGCACCACCACGCCCACGTTGCCGCCATCATGGCCGAACACGGCCTCGATGGTACGAGACCCGTGATCGGGGTTGCCTTCGACGGGACCGGTTACGGCACCGACGCCACAGGGTCCACCGAGATCTGGGGCGGAGAGGTGCTCCTGGCCGACTACACCGACTTCGAACGGGTGGGCCACCTACGCTCCTTGCCCCTGCCCGGGGGTGACGAGGCCGTGCGCAACCCATGCCGTATGGCCGTGGCCTACCTCACCGCTCTCGGCCACGCCCTCGACCCGACGATCCCCGCCGTTGCCGCCTGCGACGAGGTGGAGCGGTCAGTGGTGGCTCGCCTGGTGGAGCGGTCAGTGGGGTGTGTGCCGACAACAAGTATGGGCCGGTTGTTCGATGTGGTGGCCTCGTTCTTGGGGGTCTGCCACCGCGCCGGTTACGAGGCCCAGGCCGCAATCGAACTCGAAGCTGCCGCAACCACGGGTGAGATCGACCGTTGGCCTCTGGCCTTCACCGTCGACTGCCGCGGAGTGATCGACCCAGGCCCAGTCGTGGCTGGTCTGCTGCGAGGTCTCGGTGAGGGCGTCGACACCGCCGATCTGGCCCTGGCCTTCCACCAAGCGGTGGCCGCCGCCATCGTCGACTCGGTGCGCCCGGTCAGCGAAAGAACCGGCATCACCACCGTGGCCCTGACCGGTGGGGTGTTCCAGAACGCCCTGCTCGCCGTCGGCGCCCGTCGGGCCCTCGAAGATCAGGGATTCGACGTGCTCACCCACCGTCTCGTACCGGCAAACGACGCCGGACTGTCTCTGGGGCAGGCGGTCATCGTCGGTTCTCGACGTCGCGTCGAATCAAGCTCGGAAAGGAGCTGAACATGTGCCTCGGCATACCGGGCAGGATCATGGAGATTCGCCATGAGCGCCATACCACCATGGCCACCGTCGACTTCGGTGGGGTGACCAAGGACGTGTGCCTGGCCTACCTCCCTGACGTCGAGGTCGGTGAGTACACGATCGTCCACGCCGGGTTTGCCATCACCCGCCTCGACGAGGAATCGGCGTTGCAGACCCTGGCCATGATTGGCGAGCTTGGCATCATCGAGGAGCTGGGCCCAACCGAAGCGGTGGAGGCGGAGCCTGCATCGGAGGAGGCGGGGCAATGAAGTACCTTGACGAGTTCCACGACCCGGATCTGGCCCGGCGCCTGTTCGACGAGATCGCCGAAGCGGTGACAAAGCCATGGGCCATCATGGAGGTTTGTGGCGGCCAGACCCACGCCATCATCCGCAACGGCATCGACCAGTTGCTGCCCGATCTGGTCGAACTGATCCACGGTCCCGGCTGCCCGGTGTGCGTCACCCCACTGGAGGTGATCGACAAGGCCCTGGCCATCGCCGCCCGCCCCGAGGTGATCTTCTGCTCCTTTGGCGACATGCTGCGGGTCCCTGGCAGTAACGGTGATCTGTTCACGGTGAAGGCGGCGGGGGGCGACGTGCGCGTCGTGTACTCGCCCCTCGACGCCGTCGAGATCGCCGAATCCGAACCCGACAAGCAGGTGGTGTTCTTCGGGGTCGGTTTCGAGACCACGGCGCCGGCCAATGCCATGATGGTGTTCCAGGCCAAGCAGCGGGGCCTGACCAACCTGTCGATGCTGGTCAGCCACGTGCTGGTGCCGCCGGCCATCGAGGCCGTTGTTGCCTACCCCGACTCTCGGGTCGATGCCTTCCTGGCCGCCGGTCACGTCTGTGCGGTGATGGGAACGGCCCAGTACGAGCCCCTTGTTGCCCAATATCAGGTTCCCATCGTGGTCACCGGGTTCGAACCCCTGGACGTGCTCGACGGGATCCGTCGATGTGTGCTCCAGTTGGAGTGTGGGCGGGCCGAGGTTGAGAACGCCTACCCCCGGGCGGTGCGGGCGGCGGGCAACGAAGCGGCACAGGCCATGTTGGCCGAGGTGTTCGAGGTCTGCGACCGGCAGTGGCGGGGCATCGGCGAGATCCCCACCAGTGGCTGGCGCCTCAGCCCGGCCTATGCCGAGTTCGACGCCGAGACCCGGTTCGACGTTGGCGACATCGAGGTGGACGAACCGGAGGCCTGTCGGGCCGGGGAGGTGCTCCAGGGGCTGATCAAACCCGACGAGTGCGAGCAGTTCGGGGCCGGCTGCACCCCCCGCACCCCACTGGGAGCGACCATGGTCTCGAGCGAGGGCGCCTGCTCGGCCTACTTCCAGTACCGACGCCTGGCGACGGCGGCCACCAATGGCTGACCTCAGCAAGCGGGCGGAGCCGACCCTGGCGGTGGAAGGGCCGAGTTGTCCGCTGCCGTTCTCCGACCATGAGCTGGTGGTGATGGGCCATGGGGGAGGGGGCAAGCTGACCGGCGAGTTGATCGACGGCCTCTTCCTCCCCGCGTTCGGGCAGGCGGCAGCCGACGCCACCCCGACCGACTCCGCCGTTCTCGATCTCGATCCCGCCCTTGGCGACCGCCTGGCCTTCACCACCGACAGCTATGTCGTGCAACCACTGTTCTTCCCGGGAGGAAACATCGGTGAGTTGGCCGTCAACGGCACGGTGAACGACCTGGCCATGAGCGGGGCGACCCCGCTGGCGCTGTCGACCGGGTTCATCCTCGAGGAGGGGCTCGAACTCGACGTGCTGTACCAGATCGCCGTCGCTATGGGTCGGGCCGCGTCCACCGCCGGGGTTCGTCTTGCCACCGGCGATACCAAGGTGGTGGAGCGAGGCCACGGTGACGGGGTCTACATCAACACCGCGGGTGTGGGCCTGGTGGCAAAAGGGCTGCATCTGGGACCGGACATGGTGCGACCGGGCGACGTGATCATCGTCAGCGGTCAACTCGGACTTCACGGGATGGCCGTCCTCAGCGTCCGGGAGGGACTGCAGTTCGGCACCGAGATGGAGTCCGACACCGCCCCTCTCAACGGCCTGGTGGCCGCCATGCTCAATGCCGAGACCGTTAAGGGCGGTAGCCGGGCCTCACCCACCCTGGCCACACGA
>Ga0316190_10002321_pt1 | contig 13795 bp, 9 predicted proteins | sample Eddworburrow2_MG_FD_204929 | JGI IMG/M metagenome (GOLD analysis project Ga0316190, IMG submission 204929) | Coastal sediment microbial communities from Maine, United States - Eddy worm burrow 2 | ecosystem: Environmental > Aquatic > Marine > Coastal > Sediment | place: USA: Maine | collected... | reverse complement strand
TCCTTCTCATAGATTTTTTTGTTCATTACAAGCAACTAATGTGCCTGTCACTTAAGTGCTTAAATAATCGAGCTTATTATGGGTTGAACAGGAGTGCCTGGGTTGTATTGAACCAGGCCATGTGGTTCAATATGAACCAATTGTAACAAAATAGACCACTTACTACTAATAAAATGTTTCCCCATGAATTACACTTCTTATATATATAATTTACGTATATGGTCTAAAAGGTAACAAAGTCACAGGTTAAAATAGACCACTAAAAATTATCGTTTTGCACCTTGCTGATATTTTGAGGGAATATTTCACTTTAGACACCTATTAATTTTCATTTAAAATAAAAATTAATAGGAATAAAATATTTAAAATGTCCTTTCAAACATGACATGAACAGGGATTAATTTAGTACTTTTAAGTCAAGTTTTCAACTACAATCGTACCGCTTTTTCTCATAATTTTTAATTGACTTCTGTATTTAATCGTGGTAGAGAATGTTGTATCCAATAAACATTCCTTATTTCTTACCTTTATCTTGTCAAGCAGTTGCTCTTTCAGTCTTGCAAAACCTGAATTAGGGCAAGAAGGAATATATTGGATATTGCAATTCTTTGTCTTCACTGAGTCTTTATCTTTGGAATCGTATAAATGAGAACCAATCAAAAACTATATTTAGGTTTCATCCTTTCATTTGCCCTGTTTCTTGGCAGTTTTTCCTCCTCTTACGCCGACGATGGGAAGTCCTGGCCCATGTTTATGAGGGACGCCAGACACAGTGCTATTTCGCCTGCCGAACTTGAACCCCCTTTGGATATGATCTGGAGCTTTGAGGCTGATGCTTCCATTTACGGTTCCCCCGTAATCAATGGAAACATAGTATTTTTTGCCTCGATTAGTGGAACTATCTATGCAATAAATATTGAAACGGCTGAGGAGGTATGGACTTTTGAAGCCGACAATGAGGTAATATCAACGCCTGCCATCTACAAAAACAGACTTTACATAGGTGATAAGAATGGGATGTTTTATTGCCTTGATACTTCTAGCGGACAGCTTCTATGGAAGTTTACCGCAACCGGGAAGATTGTTTCATCTCCTACCATTTATCGTGATATTATTTATGTTGCTTCAAATGATATGTATCTTTATGCCTTGAATCCTTTAAAAGGATCTCTTTTATGGAAGACATCCCTGTCAAAGAAAACTTCTGAAACCGGAATCTACTCCTCGCCTGCTTTTAGTGATGATAAGGTTTTTGTGGCAAAAAAGGCTTATACTCTTTATGCTCTGGATAGCTCAAAAGGTAATGTTTTGTGGAGTTTTAATACCGATTCGGCTGTTTATTCATCACCTGTTATCGAAGATGGTATGCTCTACGTTGGGGGATATGACCGGAAAATCTATGCCATTGATACTAAAAAGGGGAAACTTAAATGGAGCGTTCTACTTGATGAGTGGGTCTATGCTTCCCCTGTTGTTTATGATGATATTGTTATTGTTGCTACCAAAGATGGTTATATTAAGGGTTTAAAAAGTAGAAATGGTAAAGAGCTCTGGTCAGTTCATCTGGGTAGTGCAATTAGCTCAACTGTTGCGGTTTCAGATGATGGTATTGGTTATATTGGTACCGAATATGGCGATTTTGTCGCCATAAATTTGGAAAAAGGGAAGATTTTGTGGAAAGAACTTGTCCCTGACGATGGTTTTCATTCCTCAGCCGCTATAGCCGATGGCAAGGTGTTTATTGGCACAATGAATGGTATGTTGATTTCATGGGGAAAAGGTAAAGATTAAATATGAGAATTGTTAAAATCCTTCTAACATTATTATTTTTGGCTTTTCCCGTTATTTCCATGGGAGAAGAAGTGGATGAATTTCCTAATCCCCACTGGGCGGAGGATGAAAAACTCTGTCTCGAATGCCACGATATAGTGCCAAGAAGAGGGAGTGGAATTCTGAACCTGAAGTTTGAAGGTGATATCATAGCCGTGTGCATGAGATGTCATGGTTTGATTTCAAAAGATAAGTCAATTCATGCGACGGGAATGGTTCCTTCCAAAGAAATGATTGAAAGGATGCCTGAGAGTTTTAAGGGCGCCCTTAAAAAAGATGCTATTGGCCGCATTACCTGCTATTCCTGTCATGTAATGGTCGAACAGTGCCTCAGTGAGTACTATGGCAGGCGAGAAAAGAATGCCCTCTTTCACAGAGGAGGACCTTACGAAAAGAGGACTGACCTCTGTTACAATTGTCATGACAAGTCAAAGTATAAGAAATTTAATCCCCATGATATGATCAATGATGAAGGTGAACTTCGTACAGATATTTGCACCTATTGTCATGACATCATGCCCGACCGGCGAAAAGTCAAGAGCATAAAAGACGTTTCATTTAAAATGAAAAGATATGACATGCTCTGTCTTCGTTGTCACAGTGATGATGCTTATGCCGTGGGTTGCGTGACCGGATTTGAGGAAGATGGCAGTCCTATTTTCCATACAGGAAAGCCACAAAAAGATATGGTTGATAAGATTAAGCAGAGCGAAAAAGAAAAAGATGCTATCTTGCCTCTTGCTCTTGTTACGGGTAACATATTCTGTGGTACCTGTCATAACCCTCATGAGCTTGGTGTTCAGAGACGGCATGAGGCCGATGTCGGCGCTGATAGCCACAAACGACTCAGAATAAGCAGGCAGAATTCTCGACTCTGTTTAGGTTGTCACAGTTCGAAGGAAGTTAAAGCATTTGAGAATAAGTGATATATATTTTTTATTTCACATCCCACATTGTTAATTTTTTTAGGGATAGAAATAAATTCTCATTAGTCTCCACTATGGTGCTGGTGACTTCAGCGCTTTCCCCCCCATATTCCGTAAGTCTATAATTTCAATGCCAGCCCGACTTAACATATTACAACGTTTTTCTATATTTACACTTTTCTGGGTTGCCATTCTCTCTTTTGTGACCGGTGCAGCTCTTGTGTATTACCTTGAAAAGAATATGGTTGAACGGGAAGGAACCATCACTACTGACCTTGTAAGAACGATGGTTAAGGAGCTTCTTACTCCACAAGATTTTACCTCTGGTGTCCCCAGTCACACACGATTTACAGAAGTTTTTCAATCAATATTGAAATTACCGGAAATAGTATCAATCAAAGCTTTTGATACTGAAGGCAATGTCATTTGGGCAGACCTCGAAGCTTTTATTGGCATAAAACCGCCAATTAACCTGGAACTTAAACGAGCTATTCTGGGTGAAAAGATAGTCATCTTGAGTAATAAAAGACGAAGTGAAGATTCTCATCTTCAGGGATATGATGAGCTACTGGAAATATACGTTCCTATCAAAGAGGGCCGGGAAACGATTGGTGTTATTGCCGCTTATAAATCATCGGCGACGTTCTTTGATAATCTTAAGCGGGGCAAAAAGCTTATATGGAAAATGTCGGCTGCAGGTGGTCTCATCTTTTATCTTTCATTTTTCGGCTTCTTTTTCAGGGCATATAAAGAGCAAAAATCGATGACTGAAGGGATTGAAAAACTTAATGAAGAGCTATCTGCAATGAATGAAGTCGCTCTTACGGTAAGCCAATCACTGAATCTGCAACAAATTCTGAAAAATGCCCTAAAAAAAGTAAAAGAGCTTCTTAACGCTCAAGCCGGCATTATTTTTCTTGTGAGTAAGGAGAAGGAAGAACTTCGGTATTCAGTTTATGAGGGAATGGCAGATGATATTGCTGAGAAAATAGTAGCAGCCGGTGAAAAGGAGCGTATTAGTGCAATTAAAGGCGGCATTTCCTATCCTATGTCATTTAGTTTTTATGGTGAAAAGCAAGCACTGGCCGGTGCCTGTGTCAGGATCCCCATTGTTTCAAGAAACGAAGTTATCGGTCTTATAGAACTTATTTACCCTGATAATGAACGCTACTTTCCACAAGATGAGAAGGACCTGCTCTCATCCATAGGCCACCAGATTGGTGTTGCTGTTGAAAAAGCCCAACTCTATAAAGAAGTAAAGGACTTTGGCAAAGACCTTGAGCAGATGGTTGAAGAAAGAACAATGGAGCTTAAAAGAAGCCGTGATGAAATTCAGGCAATATTTGATGCTGTTACCGACATTATTATTGTCAGGGATCTTGATTACTCCGTTGTCATGGCAAACAGGGCGGCACTTAAAGTTTTTGACCTTAGCCAGGAAAAGATTGTTCATGAAAAGTGTCATGAACTTTTTAAGGGTACCTTTGCTCCCTGTGAGGAGTGTGTTGCTCACGAAACAGCACTTTCCCATAAATCAGCAACCATTGAAATTGCAAACAAATTAAGTGAAGAAATATTTCATATTTCAACTTTTCCCATGCTTGATGATAAGAGCAATGTTAGAGGGTTTATTGAATATGCGAAGGTCGTGACGGAACAGAAAAAAATGGAGGAACAGGTCATTCAGATGGAAAAACTTTCCACTCTGGGAGAACTCCTGGGAGAGATTGCTCACCAGATTAATAACCCGCTTGTGGGTGTTGTTAATTATGCGCAATTAGCCTTGAAGCAACTTGGTGAGGATAATCCTGTTCGAGAAGAATTGGAGATTATTGAAAAGGCAGGCCTTACATGTAAGGCAACAATAAAAAAACTCCTGGAATTTACAAGGCCTTCTGCCTTTGAGTGGAAGGTTGTTGATTGCAACGAATTGATTAATGATAGCCTTCTTCTCATCGAGCAGCAGATGGGTTTAAGTGAAATAGAACTAAAAAAGAACTATGCCAAGGATCTTCCTCCCGTTAAAGTCGATTCTACGCTTATGATCCAGGTTTTTTTTAATCTCATCAATAATGCACGGGAGGCGATGAATAAGTCAGGTGTTCTTTCCATTAAAACGCAGCTTGATGAGAACGACCTTGTTAAAATCACTTTTAAAGATACGGGTCCGGGAATTGAACAGGAAGCCCTACCTCATATTTTCTCCCCATTTTTCACCACAAAAAGAGACAAGGGTGGAACGGGGCTTGGCCTCAGTGTTGTATCTAATATCATTGTCAGGCATAATGGAAAAATTTGGGCAGACAGCAAAGTTGGTGATGGAACGACATTCTCCATTACTTTGCCTGCAGCAGAAGAATATATTGGATAGCTACTTTATGGATAAAATAGATAAAACAATTCTGATTGTCGATGATGAAGAGTATACCTGCACTTTGATTAAAAAGTTGCTTGGTGGAAAAGGTTATAATGTACTTGTCGCCAGAAACGGCAGGGAGGCCATTGAAACATTTAAGGAGACTACTGCTGATGTTGTCCTTATGGATCAGAGAATGCCCGGTCTTAGTGGTCTTCAGGTACTGGAAAAATTAAAATCTCTGGAACCTCATGTGTCAGTCATAATGATGACTGGTTATGGAACTGTTGAGGAGGCTGTCCATGCAATGCGGTTGGGAGCTTTTCATTATATTACCAAGCCTTTTAATAACCTTGATGAGGTTGAGCTTCTCATTGAGCGTGCATTTAAGGAAAAGCTTCTTGAAGATGAAAACCGCTACTTGCGTGACAGGCTTGACAGGGGGTTGTCTTTTGAGGGAGTTATTGGCAAAAGCAAAGCGATGGTGGAGATAATGGACCTTGTAAAAAAGGTTGCTCCTTTACATTCAACAATACTTGTCAACGGTGAAACGGGAACAGGGAAAGAGCTTCTTGCCAAGACTATTCATCAAAACAGCCAGAGGGCTGATAAAAAATTTATTGCTATTAATTGTGGTGCACTGACTGAAAGCCTGCTTGAAAGTGCTCTTTTTGGCTTTGAGAAGGGAGCCTTTACGGGCGCTGTTAAAACAACGCCGGGATATTTTGAAGAGGCTGATGGCGGTACGCTTTTTCTTGATGAAATAACGGGAACGAGCCTTAAGTTACAAACGAGTCTTCTACGTGTCCTTCAGGAGAAAGAATTTTCACGAATTGGAGAGATGGCACGGCGCAAGACTGATTTCAGACTTATCGCTGCCAGCAATGATGATATTGAAAAAGAGGTTGAAGAAGGACGATTTAGAGAAGATCTCTATTATAGGATAAATGTTATCCCTATTAAATTGCCTCCTCTTAAGGAAAGAAAAGAGGATATTCCCTTTCTTGCCAATTATTTTTTGGAGCAAATGAATAATAAGCTGGGTAAATCTGTTGGTCCCTTTTCTCTGGAAACCATCGAAGTGATGGAAGCCTATGATTGGAAAGGGAATGTAAGAGAGCTTGAAAACCTTGTGGAAAGGGTGGTTGCATTAAAACAGGGCGATAAAATAGAGTCTTACGATCTTCCTCCCCATCTCATTAAAGAGCGCATTCAATTTATTCCGAGCACTGTTCCTTCTAATCTTCCTTACCAGGAGGCGAAAGATCACTTTGAGAAGCTCTATCTTGAAGGGATTCTTAAGAAAACGGCTGGTAATATAAGTAAGGCATCGGAATTAACCGGTATTAAGCGACAAAATCTATACCTAAAATTAAACCGACATGGACTAAGAAAAAGTGAAACTTCGTAATTAATATGGAGAAAACTGTCATTAATTTATTACACTTGTCCCTTTTTAGTGTTACATTCCTTAACTCTTTGATATTTAAGCGTAATTCCATCTGAAAAAAAGGAGTGTCATTAAATTATGACAATTTGCCCCTTTTGCTGTAATCTTTAACCCCTCTGGGTGTAAGCCGAATTACTTATTTAATTCAACAGGTTATGTATGTGTTCTCTCCAATTGATTTCTTGGCATGTCACTTGCTGTGCTAAGAACCTAATTCTTTAGTGATGAATTGTCTTGCACTGAAGATTTTTCTGGAATAAATTTTTACTATAAAAAAGACAGCAAGAAAGAGGCGAACAAGTGGGAAAATCGGTTTATAAAAAAGTGCTACTAATTTTCTTGATTATCGTTGGCTCAATGTCCTATTCGGGTGAAGTCAAGGCAGCAGACGAGCTTAACTGTATTCTTTGTCATAAATACCGGGGACTGAGCAGGATTGATGAAACGGGCAAATTCAGGCTCTTTTTTATCAATCATAATATGTTTTCCTTAAGCCCCCATGGCAAGGTGAAATGTAATGACTGTCATCGCGACATTAACGTTGTGCCTCATGAGCCTGCGCAAAAGGTAAATTGTACCATTGAATGCCATATTATCGAGCCGTCGGGGCAGCGAAGATTTTCGCATCAGTCTATTGAAGACAACCTTTTTCAAAGTGCTCACTCAAAGTATGATAAAGAAGGAAACCTGAAAGAGTTTTCAGAGGATTATCCTCACTGCAAGGATTGCCATGAGCAACCAATCTACAGGCCTCTTTCCTTCTTCAAGGGAAGTAAGCCCGGTGTTTCGGAAAGAGCTGTAGCCAGATGTAAGACCTGTCATCGAACAGGCAGGTTTGCCGATATTTTTTACACTCATGTTACTTCACGACTCCAGAAAACGAGAAGGCCTAACGAAATTGTCGCTGTTTGTGCCAGGTGTCATGGTGATAAGGCCTTCCAGAAGCGCCATAATCTTGATGATGTGGTAACCTCCTATTTTGAAACCTTCCATGGTAAAGCTGTTAACCATGGATCAGAAAGGACGCCTGACTGCGTTGATTGTCATATCAGACCGGGGGATAACGTACACCTCATCGAGTCAAAGACATCACCCACGGCTGCTGTTAATAAAGAGAACAGGAGTATGACTTGCAGGGTCAAGGATTGCCACGTTGATGCCGGTGAAAACCTGGCCGGTTACCACGTTCATGTAACCTATGATGATCCGGAAAAGTATCCTGTTGAGTATTATCTGCTTTTATTCTTTACCGTGCTCACTGGGGGCACCATGTATTTCTTCCTGGCTCTCATCTTCCTGGAGCTGGTGAGGAGGTTTTTCCCGCATGCCTCTCTCTTTAAGAGCAAGGATCACTAGGGGGACAAAAAGAATGTTAACATCAGTAAGAGTACTTTTAGGGAAGGACTAGAGAGGAGTTACAATGTCATCGTCATCAAGAAAATATCCAAAAATAATCGAGAGAAACGGGAAGAGGTACTTTTTCCGGTTTTCCTTGCATCAAAGGCTTCAGCACATTGTTTTGTTTTCAACGGTTATTACCTTGTCTTTGACGGGATTCCCGCTGAAATTTCATGAAACGTGGTGGGCAAAGCCGCTTTATAATTTTTTTGGCGGAATAGAGGTTGCGCCAACTATACATCGTACGGCGGGTACCATACTGCTTATGCTGTTTGTCTATCACACCCTCTATTGGATGACCCATTTTTATAAGAACAGCATAAAAAAACTTCTGGCAGAAAGAAGACTAAATCCTTTTTCCTTTCTGCATGCATTGTTAACACAACAAATGCTGCCCAATTTGCAGGATGGCAAAGATCTTGTTCATCATCTCAAGTATCTCTTCTATCTTACGGACAAACCCGTAAAGTATGACCGTATGTCTTGGAAAGAGAAGTTTGACTATATAGCTCCCTACTGGGGTATTCCTGTTCTCGGTCCGGCGGGTGTTATTCTCTGGCAGCGGGATTTTTTCAGCCATTACCTTCCAGGTGTCGCATTTAACATAAGCTATATCATGCACACCGATGAAGCCTTGCTGGCTGCATTGTTTCTCTTCTTTGTTCATTGGTATAATGTTCATTATTCACCGGAAAAATTCCCCATGGGAACGGTTTTCCTGACAGGCTACCTGACAGAAGCCGATATGATTCATGAGCACTATGCTGAATATGAAAGGACCATGAAAGAAGAGGGCCTTGAAGACCAGATAAAACCGCAGCACTAACGGAGGATTTATTTAAGATCATGGATAATCTAAAGAAAATTATATTTAAACTCTATACGATAGCCCTGATGCTATTTACCATCTGGTATGGGACTTTTATTTTCCCTGTGATCTTTGGGCATTATCTGCATGATGATCATGATGCAGAACACGCAGAGGAGCAGGCAGATGATGGGACATCGGAAGAAGAAAAACTTTTCCAGAAGATGCTTGCCGAGCAGTCACAGATGGCTGAAACGGACCTTGGATACAGGGTCATTAAAGAGCAGTACGTTAAGGGCCATTTTCATCATACCGGCTTTTCTGTGGAGTTCGACACGCAAAGTGTATGTATCAGGTGTCATGGTGATGTTCCTCATGATAAGGCCAAGGCAATTAGGGCCTTTCTTAATATGCATGCATTTTATCTGGCATGTGAGACCTGTCACATTCAGCCCTCTGAAAATCAAGAGGATTGGACCTTTAGGTGGTATGATAAGAAGACCGGAAAAGCTGTAGGTAATCCTCCGGGACTGGTTTCTACGGAAATTGACAGGTACGGTAACTACGGCGCCAAGGTAGCTCCTGGTATAGTGAAAGGCGATAAATTCCAGTTTCTCAATGGTGATAAAGAGAAGGAGTTTGCTGAAGAGTACCTGAAAAAGAAAGACCTTCTTGCACCAACGCAGCAATCTAAAATGAAAAAAGTGATACACAGGATGGTAAATGATCAGCCCCTGTTTTGTGACAAGTGCCACCAACCTGAGGATCCTTATCTTCCTTTTGCCAAGCTTGGTTATCCACGCCACCGTGTTAACGATCTTACGGGTACAGAGGTTGTCGGAATGGTACAGAAATACAAGGCCTTTTACATACCTAAATTTTTAATGCCGGGAGAAGCTGGGAATGTACCACAAAGCGATGCTTTCTAGGGTTACCCTCAATATTACACTGATTTTTATTCTGCTCTTTGCTTCGGCAATGCACGCTTCAGCATCGAGGCTGGTTATTCTCTTGGATTCTTCGGGATGGATGACCGATGAAGAGGTTAACGGCTATAGTAAGCTTGACTTTGCTTCCAGGGAGTTAGGTAAGTTCCTCGAAAGAAACCGGGGAACCTTTGATGATGTTAAGATCAACTTCTATGATGGGGAGTCTTGTAACGATCCGGTCAGAAATGAATTTAAAGTGAATGAAGCGAGAAAAAATGCATTAAGAGTTATTGATGATGCTTCAAAGGAAGTTGTCATTAAAAAATCCCTTGGGGACGCAATTAAAGGATTGAATGCCGATAGTGATAAAGTTCTTTACATAAGCGGAAGGAAGGCCTGTAAAGCGGATCCCTGTGTTAAGTACAGAATGCTACGGGCAAGGGGGAAGACGGCCCAATTTCATATACTCGGCTTTATGCTTCCAGACCTTGAATCTATGGAAAAGCTAAAGTGCCTTGCGTCACAGTCGAATGGAGCATATTACGGTGCAGCCAAAGCGACGGATTTTAAAAAAGCACTTAATAAGGTAGAGGAAAAAGTGGCCTACAATATGGAAATCAAAGTCCTTGGCCCTACGGGGGATGAAATAAGGGAATATATGCAGACCCGGTATGGTTATTTATGGGGTGCCAGAATTTTTAAGTCTGGTGATGAGATCCTCCTTGATAGTACGCATAATTTCCCGGCTCAATTCCACCTTCCTGCCGGCATATACGATGTAAAACTGAAATATGGTAATGCAGAGCGTATTCTGAAAAACCTAAGGGTCAAAGCGGGGATGCGCTTAAATGAGACAGTCAGTTTTGCTAAAGGATCTGTTGTTGTGAAGGTATTTGGTGCCGGGAAGCAGGCTTTTGGAAAAAAAAGAGAGCGACAAAAGCCTCAGTGGTGGTGTGAAATATACAGCACGAGCAGTGGTGAAAAGGTTGATGTGACGGAAACCTTTCCCCCTGAAATAGACCTTTTTTCTGGTAAGTATGACATTAAAATACACTTCCTTGGTCAGGAAAAATGGCTAAGGGGAGTGGAAGTTCAGGAAGACAAGACATTGACGCTGGAAGTTAAATTTAAGTAATTATATTTTTTATACCTACCTGCAAAAAGAAGCACGCCATTTTCTTGACTAGTCCTGAACAAAGCTCTATTATATGAAGCAAACGTTCGGACAGGCAGTCAACTTAATGAAAATAAAAACGTTATTTATTATTTTATTCTTTTCCTTTCTTCTCCAGCCTGAGTGTAAAGTTGTTCACGCCAAAGCTCAGTACCAGGATTTAAAGTTCCTCTTTAATATTGAAAAAAAAGGTGATCGTTTTAAGCACCCTAGCGACGTTGCTATCTCCGAAGAGGGACTTGTTTATGTTCTTGATGGAGTTAACAACAGGATTGTTGTCTTTGACCGGATTGGGGAATACCTCTACGAATTTGGTAGAGGGGGGAGTGGAGATGGAGAATTTAGTACACCCCTTGGTCTTAGTCTGGACAGAGAGGGAAATATTTATGTCGCCGATAGTGGAAATCACAGGATTGTAGTTCTATCCGGGAAAGGTGATTTTCTTTATGAGATTCAGGTGCCACCTGAGGGGACTAAAAATCCTGATCCCACCGACACTGTTGTAGACAAGAGAAGAAAGCTTCTTTACATGGTCGATAACGAAAACCATGTGATCTACACATATAACCTTCGAAGAAAGCGATTTGTAAGATCCATCGGGGAGATGGGTTTGGGAAAAATCAAAGTTGACCTCAGATGGCCCTTTACACTTGATATTGACAGGAAGGGTAACGTTTATGTTGTTGACGTCATCAATACCCGGGTTAGAGTGCTTGATCCTGATGGCCGCTTTACTGTAAGTATTGGCGAGTGGGGCGTTGATAGGGGTCAGTTTTTCAGGCCGAAGGGAGTTGCCGTAGATTCAAAGGGAAGAGTTTACGTAACGGATAGCTTTCTTGGTGTAATTCAGGTTTTCGATGGTGATGGTAATTTCCTCTCCCTCATTGGAGATGAGAAAGAGGGCGTAAAAAAATTTGTTACGCCGATAAGAATTTCATTTGATAAGGAAGACCGTCTTTATGTGGTTGAAATGTTTGCCCATAAGGTGAGTGTCTACGAATTGAAATGATGGAAACCGAAGACCTATCAAATAGATCTAAACTCTCTTCAAGTGCTTTCTTTTTTGCGAAGATTCTCCTCCTTTTACTTTTTCTCTTTTATCCCTTTTCTGCGCTTGCCGAAACCGGTGGTGGAATAAACTCTGCAAAAGAGTGTGCCATGTGCCATATCAACTGGATCGATGTTTTTTATCGTCAGGGGCAGTCGACAGACTTAACGGAATACCCAAAAGAAAAACTCGTTGCAAACGAGATGATGTGTTATAGCTGTCACGATGGCTCTGTCGGTGATTCAAGGCTTAAGGTTTGGGAAACCAGTCGCCATAAAACAGGGGTGAAACCTTCTCCTAACGTCTCCGTTCCGGAAGAGTATCCCCTCGACAAGGATGGAAATATGCAGTGTGCGACCTGCCACTCAGCCCATGGCGTTAATACAAAGCCCGGAATGGCTGACACCATTTTTCTCCGCGAACCAAACATCAATTCAAGAATGTGTAAAAGGTGCCACAGGAATAAAAAGGGTGGTCCAAAGATGGGTAACCACCCTATCGATGTAAACCTTAAAGAAGTTCCCGACAACATAATTAACAATGGCGGTAAATTGGGTAGTAATAACACGGTTATTTGTCAGACTTGTCATATGCCCCATGGAAGCACGAATAATCATTTTCTCGTTATTCCCAATAGTGAAGGTAGCCTTACCCACTCGCAATTGTGTGAAACTTGCCATACGAAGAAGCCCGCCCTTGCCCAGGAAGATTCAAAAAGAAAATTCAGCCATCCTGTTGATGTTCCTCTCATCAAAGAGGCAAAATTACCTGAAAAATGGGAGAATGGAAAAAAGCCCTATTTAAGCTTTGATGGCAGGATCAATTGTATAACTTGTCATACGCCACATAACGGCACAAAGGATAATCACCTCCTCCAGTCAACTAATGAAAAGGGCGCACTTTGTGTTACCTGTCATACTTCCAAAAAGAAAATATATAATACAAAGCATGATATTGCGAAATTCTATCCGGAAGAGGAGAACAGCGATGCAATAAAAGCCGGCGAAAAGGGAACTTGCAGCGCTTGTCACTTTATGCATAAAGGCAATTCATTTAAAATGTGGTCACGGGCTGTGCCGGGTAATAAGGTAGAAGACCTCTGTTTCAGCTGTCATGATGAAGAAAAAGTTGCTAAAAAGGCTTTGACCGGAGAAATATCGCACCCTGTTGACGTTACTCTCTCTGCTAACTATACATCCCTTTCACTTCCTCTTTATACGAAAGGGGGAATAAAAGGATCTGAAGGGAAGGTTACCTGTCCCAGTTGTCATAATGTTCATCGGTGGTCTCCTGATTCAGATGACAGAGGAGATAAAAATATTGCTGGAGATGGCGAAAACAGCTTTTTGAGAAAATCAGCCGGCAGAGACAGCAAACTCTGTCGTACTTGCCACGTTGATAAAGAGACTGTACTGGAAACTAAGCATGATATGAATGAGGTTGCTTCTGATTCAACCAACGAAAAAGGACAGGATCTTAAAAAATCAGGAACTTGTGGCGCCTGCCATACACCACATAATGCCGTTGGAAAAAAGCTCTGGGCAAGAAAGACCGGTAGTGGAGATGGTAAGGTTGAGGCTCTTTGTACCTCCTGTCACGCTGAAGGTAAGGAGGCTGAAAAGAAGACGACCGGTAATGAGAGTCATCCTCTTGGCGTCATTCCGAAAGCCGTCGATGATGGTGAAATTGCTCTTCCGTTATATGCCGATGATGGAAGCTTCTGGAAGAAAGGATCTGTTGATTGTTCAACCTGCCACAATGTTCACCGCTGGTCGCCTGAAAATAATGACAAAGGTGGAAAGAAAGTCGAGGGGAATGGGAATAATAGTTTCCTTAGAAAGAAGATTGGTAAAACAGACGAACTTTGTAATGTATG
>Ga0316190_10002320_pt1 | contig 13800 bp, 15 predicted proteins | sample Eddworburrow2_MG_FD_204929 | JGI IMG/M metagenome (GOLD analysis project Ga0316190, IMG submission 204929) | Coastal sediment microbial communities from Maine, United States - Eddy worm burrow 2 | ecosystem: Environmental > Aquatic > Marine > Coastal > Sediment | place: USA: Maine | collected... | reverse complement strand
TGTCTAGATGATTGTGTAGCTTTTCATCTGCCTGTAATCGGCCGTTGGCCAGACCCAGGATTAGCGAGATGCGGCCGCGCGGCGATTCGGCCTCGTTCTGGGTTTTGTTATAGGTGGGGCAATGCGGCAGGCACAGGCCGCACATGACGCAGCGTTCGGCCTGTTGTTTGGTGTTGGTTTGGATTTTCAAGGATGACTCACTGCCGGCGGCGTAAAAGGTGGATGATTCCGTTATTATATCGGCTTTTCGGAATTCAGGATGGGAGAGAGCTGGATGTCTTTTTATACGCGTCATGCCTTTATCTGTACCAATCAGACTGCGGACGGCAGTGCCTGCTGTGAAGATCACAACGCCATGGCCATGGTGATGTATGCCAAAGACAGGCTTAAGGAGTTGGGTATGTTCGGGCCGGGCAAGGTGCGGCTAAACAAGTCCGGTTGCATGGGGCGCTGTGCCGTCGGCCCGGTGTTGGTGGTTTATCCGGATGAGGTTTGGTACACCTATGTCGATAAAGAGGATGTTGAAGAGATCATTCAGGAACATCTGATTAATGGTCGTGAAATCCCGCGATTGAAGATTTAGAGTGTCCGATTTTGTAGTCAGCGCCCGTCGGTTGCGCAAGGTCTATGCTGGCCAGGCAGTGGTGGATGGCATTGATCTCAATATCACGCGTGGCCAGTGTTTTGGCCTGCTGGGGCCGAATGGTGCCGGCAAGACCACTACGCTAAGGATGTTGCTGGGGCTGACGCCGCCCGATGGTGGTGAGCTGGAGGTGCTGGGTTATGAGATTCCACGCCAGGCGCGGCGGATGCATGCGCGCATGGGGTTGGTGCCGCAGGCCGATAATCTCGATCCCGATTTCAGTGTGGCGCAGAATCTACGAACCTATGCCCGATATTTTGGGATTTCCAAGGCGGTGTTTGAGCAACGTCTGCCGCAGTTGCTGGCATTCGCCGCGCTGGAGCACAAGGCCGATGTCGGTATCGGTACGCTGTCGGGGGGTATGCAGCGCCGTTTGACCATGGCTCGGGCGCTGGTGAATGATCCCGAGCTGGTGGTGCTTGATGAGCCGACCACTGGTCTTGATCCGCAGGCAAGGCAATTGATCTGGCGGCGGTTGCGTGAGTTGCTGGCACAGGGTAAAAGTCTGATTCTAACCACTCATTATATGGATGAGGCTGAGCGGCTCTGCGACCGCTTGGCGATTATGGATCACGGCCGCATTCTGGTGGAAGGCAGTCCGGCGGAGTTGATTCGCCAGCATATTGAACCACAGGTGATCGAGATCTACGGCCCCGGGGTCGAGCAATGGGGCGTGGATTATGGACGTAATCTGTCGCAGCGGCTGGAGCAGGTCGGCGAGACCCTGTTTTGTTATGCCGATGATGAACAGTCAGCGCTGGCCTCTCTGCGCCAATATCCGCAGTTACAGTTTATTCATCGCCGCGCCAATCTCGAGGATGTGTTTTTGAAGTTGACAGGCAAGGAGCTGCGCGATGCCTAGAGCCCTCATATCCCACCACACTTCTACTGCGGCACTCCAATGGCACGCCCTGCGCGCTTTTTCCTTCGGCAGAGTGCTCGACGTAGCGTCAGCTACGCCTGCGCGCTCTTTTGTCGAAAAAAACGCGCATGACACACCCTTGGCTCGCCTCGTTACGAAGCGTGGTGGGATATGAGGGCTTTTTTCCTGCCTCGCTTTAGTCGCCGCTGCTTTCCTGTCTGGCAGCGCAATGCCCAGGTCTGGATTAAGTTGTCCGGGCCATCGTTGGTGGGTAATTTCGGCGAGCCGCTGCTCTATTTGCTGGCGTTGGGTTATGGGTTGGGCGGTTTTATCGGTGAGGTGGATGGCCTACCTTATATAGTCTTTCTGGCAACCGGCATCATTTGTTCCAGCGCCATGAACACGGCTACCTTCGAGTGTCTTTATTCGGCCTATACGCGGATGAAGGTACAGGAGACCTGGGCGGCGATGATGGCGGCGCCGCTGAGCCTGGATGATATTGTCCTTGGTGAGGTATTGTGGGCCGGCACCAAGAGCCTGATCAGTGCGTCGGCAATCCTGCTGGTGGCTGCAACGCTGGGGTTGGTGTCCGGCTGGCAGGCGCTGGGGGTGCTACCGATGGCCTTTTTGCTGGGCTGCTGTTTCGGCGCTATGGCGCTGGTGGTGACGGCGATCTCGCCCAGTTATGATTTTTTTCTCTATTATTTCACCCTGGTGATTACACCGATGTTCCTGTTGAGTGGTGTGTTTTTCCCACTGGAAAGCGTGCCGGCCTGGGTTCAGTCGGGCATTCAGTTGCTGCCGCTGTATCATATTGTTGAAGTGGTGCGGCCGTTGATGACGGGACGGCCGCTAGAGGGGTTGATGGTGCATCTGCTGGTGCCGATAGCCTACGGCCTGGCGGCAATTTGGCTGGCGCTGGGGCTTTTGCGCAGAAGATTATTGATTTAGTTGCCTTAGGGGCTTGTCTGAGGGCGGCTTCGCGTGTAAGATTCGCCGTCTTTCTTGAAGAGAAACGATAGATTTTTTAGGAATTATCGATGAAAACGTTTAGTGCAAAACCTGCTGAAGTAAAGCGCGATTGGTATATTATCGACGCCGAAGGCAAGACCTTGGGCCGTATGGCAACTGAAATTGCCCGTCGTTTGCGTGGCAAGCACAAGGCTGAATATACGCCTCACATAGATACTGGTGACTACATCGTAGTTGTTAACGCTGAAAAGGTTGCTGTTACCGGCAACAAGCGTGCTGGCAAGATGTATCACCGCCACACTGGCTACATTGGTGGCTTGAAATCAGCTAGCTTTGAAAAGGTAATCGCGGAGAAACCTACGCAGGTTATTGAGTTGGCGGTTAAAGGCATGATGCCACGGGGTCCTTTGGGGCGCGCCATGTTGCGCAAGCTGAAGATCTTTGCCGGAGCTGAGCATAACCATATTGCCCAGCAGCCGAAGCAGCTAGAAATTTAAACTAGAATAACGGGAACGAATCATGGCAGACATGAATCAACTGTGCACCGGTCGTCGTAAAACAGCGTCGGCACGTGTATTTATAAAACCTGGTAGTGGTGTCATTTCTATCAACAAGCGCTCTATCGAGCAGTACTTCGGTCGTGAGACTTCTCGCATGATCGTGCGTCAGCCGCTTGAGAGTGCTGACCTGCTGGGTAAGCTGGACGTAACTATCACTGTTAAAGGTGGTGGTGCCAACGGTCAGGCGGGTGCTATTCGTCACGGCCTGGCGCGTGCGCTGGTTAATCACGATGAAGAGCTGCGCAGCACCATGCGTCGCGCTGGCTTCCTGACTCGCGATGCTCGTGAAGTTGAACGTAAGAAAATCGGTCTGCATAAAGCACGTAAGCGTCCACAGTTCTCCAAGCGTTAATTTTACGCCGATTACTGTTACAGAATGCCGAGGCACTGCTTCGGCATTCTGGTTTTTCCATACTGGAAAAATATTGTCAGGTTTTTCTACTGGGGAATCGTCTAACGGTAGGACAGCGGACTCTGACTCCGCCAATCAAGGTTCGAATCCTTGTTCCCCAGCCAAACACATAAGCCTCACCTTATTCGGGTGGGGCTTTTTTGTTTTTGAATGTTAAAGAATTGTTGTGAAAACATATATCCCATTTTTATAACCAAGTAATTGAGTAAGAAATCGCTTGTGGATGAGAATGATTTTTGTTAGTTTTTATGTCGGTTGATGTTGTTGTGATTCTGCTGCACATTAGGTTTATGCATTAACTTACGGAAAAGTATTGATTTTCATGTGTGGCTGAACTAGATTAACTGCGTCGATGTGACTTTTAGACTACAAAAATTGGAGAAAACCATGCAGAAGAAACTAATTGCGCTGGCAGTGGCTGGCATTTTGGCGGCACCGATGGCAGCTCAGGCTGCGGCGAGTGCTGAGGTTTACGGTAAGGTGCGTGTTTCAGCGGCATTTGTTGGTAATGACGATCCGAGTGCTAATAATGAAGATAGCAAGCTGAGTGTGACTAGTCATGACTCGCGCTTTGGTGTCAAAGGTTCTGCGGATCTGGATAATGGTATGAAGGCTGTTTATCAGCTGGAAACCGAAGTTGATTTTGATGATGACAATAATGGTCTGTTTGACAGTATGCGTAACACTTACGTAGGTCTGGCGGGTGATTTTGGTACAGTGGTGATGGGTCGTCATGACACTCCATACAAAATATCTCGCGGTAAGCTGGACGTCTTTGGAGACACCCATGGTGACTACAATGCCATTATGGGCGATACTCACGATGCGCGTGCAGACAACGTAATTGCCTACATTTCACCGGCTATGGGTGGTGTTACTATCGCCGCAGCCTTGGTAACTGATTTGGCTGACGATAACTTGGCTGATACAACTAACTCTACTGTTATTGGTGGTACTACCCGTGAGCAGCAGGGCATCAGTATTGCCGGTATGTATTCGGATGGCCCGTTGTACGCAGCTCTTGCTTTCCAGAGTCTGGGTGAAACAGGTGTTCAGAACGGTACCAAGTATGATGATGCTGAAGCCACCAAGCTGACTTTGGGTTATATGGTTGGTACAACTAACCTGATGTTTGCCTATGAGAATGATGACTTGGGTGGTAGTAACAACGATCAGGATCGTTTGCACTTCAGTGTCGATCACGGTCTGGGTAATGGCACAAGCCTGCAGTTTGCCTACGGTATGGCGGATGATCGTGGTAATAACACCAATACTGGTGCGACCCAGTTTGCATTGGGTGTGACTCAGGAGATGGGTAATTCGGTTGAAATGTACGCGCTATACACCGCGCTGGACAATGACCAGAATGCTGGTTTTGATCTAGTTGAAGTGGGTTCAGCTGGTATGACTGAAGCAACTGCAAATGCATTTGCAGTTGGTGTAAACATGAAGTTCTCTTCAATGTAAGAATCTGTTAAGCTTTTTAAGGCTTTAGCAGTAAGCGGGCGCCTTCGGGCGCCCGTTTTGTTTTAAGGTAAAATTCCTTGTGGAAACAGCGTCTTATTTGACAGGTTTGGCGCTGACATGGTAGAAAACGCCTTGGTTGGCGGAGACATGCATTAATGAGATGCAATAGATTTTTCCTGCTTGGGGCTGTGTTGTTGCTGTTTGCGGCGACTGTTCAGGCGGGAGTATTCAATACCAAGCATAATTTAGGCAGTACCGGTCTCAATGCGGCCAGTACCTTTAGTGGTACGCGCGAGATTTGTGTTTTCTGTCATACCCCGCATGGCGGCGATGGCCAGGCGGCGGCACCTATCTGGAATCGAAATCTCGATCCAAGCGGTTTTGCTACTTACGATCAAATGGGAACAACCACGCTGGACGCGGGTGTTGAGCCAGTTGGTTCGGTATCGCTAGCTTGTCTTTCCTGCCATGACGGTACTCAGGCGATGGACGCTGTTCTGAATGAGTCTGGTTCAGGGCGTGATGTGCCGGGTTTTTCCCGTGGTTTATGGGTTGGCCAGGCAGCAATGGTTGAAGGTCGAATTGGCGGGCCGGACGTGGTGACCAATCTAGGCAAGGATTTGACCAATGATCACCCGGTCGGGGTGCAGTATTCAGGCGGTGGCTATTCCCTGTCAAACCCAGCAGGCCCTGGTTACGATAAAGATTTTAACCCGGCTTTGTCTGAGATTATGGGTGCCAGTCGGGTTTGGTGGGTCAATACGCCGGGCGGAACGGCTGGGTTTGAGAAGTCGGATATGAAGCTTTATACCCGCGTGGGCACCAGTGAGGGGGCATATATTGGTGAGCAGCAGCCCTATGTGGAATGTGCTTCATGTCATGATCCGCATGTTGACTACAATCCAACCTTTTTACGTATTGATCCTATTGGCAGCCAGGTTTGTTTAACCTGTCATAATAAATAGGAATGGGGCTGGTGGTGTTCCGACCTGCATTTGTTGGTTTGTGTTTGCTGTTGGCTTCGGCTGTGTGGGCGGACGACGCTGTGTTTGCGCGCGTTAATGGCATGCAGTTGACTCAGGCCGAAGTGGATACGGCGGTCTATATGACCGCGAGGCAGCGTTTTTTTCACGGCCGGATGGATGATGTGCGTGAACAAGAATTGCGGCGTGAGGTGGTTGCCAGCCTCGTCGATAGATTGTTGTTGATCAAGGCGGCTCGGGCGCGTGAGGTTGTCGTGGATGAGTTGGTGAAGCAGCAGCTGTATAAGCAAATACTGGTAAGGTATGATGTGACAGCATTGCCGCAAGATCATCGTCAGAAAATTGAGGCTGAGTTGCTGCAGCGAGCGGAAGAACAGGTTTTGTTGCAGCAGTTGGAGCTTGAGGTTAAGGCGGTTGCCGCACCGCAAGAGTCTGAGCTACAGCGGTTTTATCAGCAGAATATTGAAAAGTTTACCACTCCGCCAAAGTTGCGGCTTTCAGTCATTTTGTTAAAGGTTGCCCCGTCAGCGCCAAGCCAGGCCTGGCAGGCAGCCGAGCATGAAGCGAAGCAGTTAAGGCAAAAGATTATTGCGGGTGCTAGTTTTGCAAAGTTGGCGCGTTTGCATTCTGGTGACACTTCGGCTGAGGCAGGCGGCGATTTGGGTGTGGTGCATCAGGGTATGTTGTCTCGTGAGGCGCAAGTGGTGGTCGATGTTTTGGCTGAGGGGCAGATTTCTGAGCCTGTGATTTTGTTGCAAGGTGTGGCGTTGTTCAGGCTGGAGGAGCGTCAGGCGGCTAAGCTTAATTCGCTGGCGCAAGTTCGGGAGCGGGCGCTAGGTTTGTATCAGCGGGAGCAGACGGGAAAACATTGGCAGGATTTTCTGGTGTCACTGCGGTCTGAGGCGGAGATTGAGATGGTTGATGGTGAAATGGCTGTTGAGAAGATTTGGGCGCAAGGGGCTGCTGTTGTTCAATAATAAACAACGCGGAGTAGCTAAGTAGTGCAGAAAGCAATCCGCAAAAAGCTGGTTGTTCAAACGCTGTTGCTGTCTTGTGGATTGGTGCCGCTTGGGGTGGCGCAGGCCGCTTCGGCTTCTTTTATGGGGCCGCTAGAGACATCTGGTTTTTTAGGTTACTACTATCGCTCATACACAGAAGAGACTGGCGCAGAAAACGTAAGTCATCAGTTGGGTGGAACGGTCAATACCTCTACTTTTTTTGGTGAGCCCTGGTTGGCGATAGCCAATCTTTCCTTGAGTTTGACCCAGGACTCGTCTGAGTCTACTGCTACAACTTCACAGTCCAGTGTGGATTCTCAGTTGATTACCGGTGATTTTGGTTTGAATATATTGCCGCAGAGCCGAACGCCGTTTAGTTTGAGTTTGCAAACTACGGATAGCCGGGTCGATACGGTGGAGACAGGTTTGACGCCGATCACCTTTGTGGGCGAAGAATATTCCAGTATGTATCTTGGTTTGCGGCAGAGCTATATGACGGATCATGGCGGCCGGTATCGGCTTAATTATGATTATCGCAACTGGGAGTCATCCGGTAGTGGTGATTATGATGACGAGACCTTTGGGCTTGAAGCGGATTTGCGTAAGCCGCAGCATCATCTGCTAGCTCGGGGTTCTATGCAGACAAATGAGCATTCGGCCTCGTCGCGGGTTAATGACAGTCTGGTGTTGGATTTAAGCCATTTTTATTACCCGGTGCGAAACTTCCGCCTTGATAGCAAGGTTAGTTATTACGACTATGAGCGTTCATTTTTGGATCCTTTGGCGAAGGATAAACGCCTTTCAAGTCTGGATATGACGCAGTTAACGAGTAATGCCTTTTGGCGGCCGGCAGATTACCCATTAAGTTTTACTGCCGGTATAAGGCTCTACTCCATGGCGGGAAGTGAGAGCAATGTTTCGGGCGCTGATGTTTCAAATTTGGCGCTGAATTCGGGCTTGTTTTATCAGGTTAGTCAGAATTTGCGTTTAGACGCGAATTTTTCGTCATTGTATGGCGAGATTGATGGGGTGCAGGATGATGTGCATCGTCAGGCTGGCGGTTTGTTGTATCAGACTGATCTGGAAGAAGTGCTTGGTTTTATGTACCAGGCCTATCTGGATGGCGATTTTGTCCATAATGTTGATGTTGCCGACGATAGAAATAGTTGGTCGTTAGCGCTTGGGCATGGCCTTGGTCGGTCATGGTGGCCTGCGGAGCGCACCTCTACTACATCGTTACGTCTAAATCTTAATCAGGCGATTGCTTATACCGGGATGGCGGGTGATGTGCTTACTTCCAGCTTATCATGGCGTTACGATCACTCTGCGACGCTGTCGTTTAACCAGCGGGCCTGGGGTGGTAATAGTCTGGCGCAACTAACATTTTCTGAGTCATGGAATTTTACCGATGAAGAAACGGTTGTAACTACAGAGCGAGAATTTTATCAGCGGCTGATTAACTTTCAGTTGAGTCGTGATCAGGATTTGGGGCGCAGGAGTTCTATTACAGGGGATATTACGGTACAGTACGTTCAGGTTGAGGATGAGGCGACTGAAGGGGGCGCTGCTGCAGTTGTCACTGAACGTGGTGCGACAACATCAACAGGGCGGATAATATTCCAACACTATCAGATGCTTGGTGTGCGCAAGCTGCAGTATGCGTCTGATTATGCCGTGTCAAATACCTCTACTGAGGGAGCGATTGATAGGTTGGATTGGGAGAATCGTTTGTCTTATTCGATAGGTAAACTGGATACCAGTGTAAGTTATCGTTTGACTGAGACTGACAGTCGCAATTATGATTTGCTATACTTCCGCCTCATGCGCCGTTTCTGATGCGTGGGTTTGGGTTTAAAACAATAATATTTAAGATTTTTTTTCATTTTTGAGGAGAGCTTTCGCTATGTCACGTGTGACCAAGCATAGTAAATGGAGATATGTCCTGCTCGGAGCAATTACGTGGTTAGCCGCGTTTTCATTGCCCCAGACAGCGCATGCAGAGTACGCCGATGTTGTAATTAATAACTACGCTGATGCGGCGGGTATCCGTCCGGTAGTGTTTCCACACTGGTTCCATCGTATACGTTTCCGCTGTAAGGTTTGTCATGCTGACCTTGGCTTCCAGTTCAAAGCTGGTGGTAACAAGATCACTATGGCAAAGATCATTGACGGTAAGTTTTGTGGTGCATGTCACAATGGTGAAATTGCTTGGTCTGTTGAAAACTGTGCCATGTGTCACTCGGCCATTCCAGGCACTCCGACCCATTTCCACGGTAGTACGGTTCAGCGCCTGATTGCGCCAGCCTACAAACCTGTTGAAAATAAATAAGGGGAGACTGAGAATATGAAATTACGAAGCAAAAGTGTATTCCTAGGTTTCGCCCTGTCGCTGGCAATTTCCGGTCCTGCATGTTCGCAAGGCTTTGTTGAAATTCATGCGGGTGGTGTTGAGGATATGTCTCTGGACTATGCGCCAGAGTACAACCCGGTTAATGAGGTTGCTGCACCCGTTGACGAAGTTATTCGTGTTGCCCAGGTTGGTGGTGCGAATATCTTTAACCGCAATCTGAAAAAACAAAAGATGAAGAATCCTCCTCCACCAGAGGATGGCATTCATGATACCGAAAACGAAGGTACATTCGTGTTGCAGCCACCGCTAGAGGCTTTTGGCGGTCTGCCACCAAGTGATTTCGGTAACTATGTTGACTGGGTGAAATCAGTAGATGAGAAGAAGCTGTCTCCTCGCTGGGATCGTGTTGATTCTTCAGAAGAGCCTTTCGTGATGGATATGGACATCGTTCGTGAAGTTAAGGCTTCCGTACCTGATGTAGTATTTCCACATCGTCAGCATACTGAGTGGTTGGCTTGTTCTAACTGTCATCCTGCGATCTTTATCCCTCAGAAAGGGGCTAACCAGATCAATATGTCAGCAATCTTGCTGGGTCAAAAGTGTGGTGTTTGTCATGGTAAGGTGTCGTTCCCTATTACTACCAAGTCATGTAAAAAATGTCACTCTAAGCCTAAGCCTGCTGATTGGCAGCCGCCTTTGAGTGAAGCTACTCTAAAGAATCCGTGGAGATAACCGTTATCTTCTAGTGATTCTGTCTCACTAGCAAATGATGAGATGGCCGCCTTAAGGGCGGCCTTCTCTATCTAGTAAGGAAGAAATCGGGCTGACATCAAATATGGATGAGTCAGCGGTAAGTCGTAAGAATTTACTGTCGAGGGTGACGATGATGAAACCAAAGTATACGATCCTGTCAGTGGCAATCGCCGCTGTGTTGGCAGGTTGTGGCGGTACAACCGCTGAGAAAAAAGCAGAGCCAGCGCCTGAGGCGACGGTTGGTACGGCAGTTGCTGAAGTGAGGGCTGTTGAGAGTTCAATGCCACAAGTTGCGCCGCAGCCAAAGCCGGCGCCTGTTGTCGCTGTTGTGCAGCCTGCCCCAGTAGTGGCTGCGGCCACACCAAAGCGCAAATTAAATATTCCTACTGATCCTAATACGTTTCTGGTAACAGCATCACCGAAGACAAGTGAGCACCCTTCTTTTGGTCAGGGGCAGAATTCCGGTTTTGATGTTAACGGCGAGCCAGGCAAGGAAGTTGTTGTAACGCGTGGTGAGAAATATAAGTTTGTCGTCGATACGGGTGTTCAGCATGATTTCTATTTCACTACCAATCGGGCTGGTTGGGGCTCTGGAACCTATACCGATGGCGTTGAAGGGCAGTTCATCTACAAGGGTGAAGTGACTTTTGAGCCATCTAAAACAACACCTGATCTTCTTTATTATCAGTGTCGTAACCATAAATATATGGGTGGCAAGGTCTACGTCCTGGATAAGGGTGAAGATTTAGCCAAGGTTAAGGCTGCCGTAGAGGAGGGTGTTGGTGCGTCAAAGGCTAAGTCAGGTCGTGCAGCTGCGGTTGTAACTGCTGGTGCAGTTAAGCAGAAGCTAGGTTATGCGCAAATGGTGATTGGTTCAGGAAGCGCCAAACGCATCGAGAATAGCGGCGATCAGCAAGCAATTAGTATGTTGGCTAATGCGCGAGGCCAAATTGAAGCGGCTAAGGCATCATTGGCTGGAGAGCAGCTAGAGCAGGCGATGAGTCAGGTCAACGAAGGTTTACGCTTGATGACGGCTGCATCAAGGCAGATTACAACAGAAAGTGAAATGGCTGGCGTGAATCACAAGGCTCAGTATGAAGAGTTGAGTAATTCGCTGAAGACGTACGAAGGTTCGTATAAGAAAAACTCAGAGCGAGCGGCGAAGATGAAGCAGTCTCCCAAAGCAAAGCTGGATGAGGTTGAGTATGAACGCTTGATTGCCGAAGGCAAATCACTGGCTGGAAAGGGTGACCATGCGGCAGCGAATAAATCCTTGCATAAAGCACAAGCAATGATTACGTCAGTCTTGACGGAAATGCTGCACGCCCAAACTGTGACATACGATAAGAAGTTTGAGACGCCGGAAGAAGAGTATGAGTATGAGTTGGCTCGTTATGAAAACTATGAAGAGTTAATTCCTTTAGCTGTTGAGCAAAAACAGCCGTCGCAACGTGCGCTGGAACTGATTGATAGTTTTGTTCAGAAAGCTGCAAAAATCAGGGAAGACGGCAGGGCGGTTGCAGCTAAGGGTGATCATAAAATGGCGATTATGGCTATTCAGGCGGCGACATCTAATCTGCAGCGTGCGCTACGCATGGCGGGAGTCAATTAATCTCGCCTAATAGCAGATTACTGTTGCTTTGTGTATAGTGCGTACTGACTGCCGCAATAATCAGCGGTGGTCAGTTTTTGTTTGCTGAGTTGGTATAGAAATTGTAAACATGTTGCGTATCAAACGACATAAAATGTTACTTCTAGGGCTGGCTGGGCTGCTTGCCGGAGTGCTTGTGCCTAACATTGCGTATGTACAAGAAGAGTTTGACGGTGACTTCTGGAATAGAGGGGAGCATTTTCAGCTTGATAGCAAGGTTGTGCCTGTATATGAAGATGGTATTCATGACCCAAGCAATGACGCAGTAAAGGTTTTGCAAGAACCTGTTGAGGCGATGGAAACTTTTCCTCGTGATAACTCCGGTGTGGTTGACTGGGTTAAGACACTGGATCAAGGCATGATTGGGCCGCGTAAAGGTTTGTACGGTGACGAAGAAATGCACGCAGTAGATTTCGATGTTATCTTCAAAAATACAGGCTCGATGCCATATGTGCGTTATCCGCATCGTCAGCATACAGAGTGGCTGACTTGCAAAAATTGCCACCCTAAAATTTTCCTGCCGCAAAAAGGTGGTAACCCGGTGACTATGTCAGGAATCATACAGGGTAAGTTTTGTGGAATCTGTCATGGTAAAGTTGCCTTTCCCCCAACCAAGAATTGCGGACGATGCCATTCAGTCTCTCGCGACACAGTCGGCTTAAGATAGCTATTTGTTTGCTGGCAGCTGTGCAGCTGTTTGGCTGTGCAACTACTGAGCAGACAACCGCTCCAGTTTTGAATGATAAGGCTGCAGCTGAGCTTGCCGATCTGTTCGATGATTTTGCTGGTGAAGAGAGTGGCGTTGCTCTTGGCGTGGTTGATGAGACTGCGACTACAGTTGATCAGCCGTTGTTGGGTGATGACGCTATCGATCCCTTGGATCAAATCGCTAAAACACAGCCCAAGCCTGTTCTAAAAATCCCACAAGCCGCCGACGTCCAAATATTTGATTGGCGGGTAATTAATGGCGCGACATCGGGTAATTTTGTTACCGGCGAGGTGGAACATCGATTTCGGCGACCAACGGCAATCGCTGTCCAAAGTGAATATCTCTACGTCATAGATCAAGGGGCTGATGCCTTATTTCGTTTTGATCTTGTTTCCGAGCGGCTAGAAACTGTGCTTGATCTTAAAACTGAGGTTAAGGGTGAGGTTGCTGATATCTATGTTGATAATGACTTCTCGTTTTATCTGACGGATACGGAAGCCGGCAGGATTTTACATTATGATCGACATGGCTCGCTGCTTCAGGTTATTCGTAATCACTTTAATATGGTTAGACCGGTAGCTGTGACTGTCCTTGATGATGGTGGCGTTGTAGTGGCCGATGGCCATTATGATCATCTTCTGCATTTCAACTCGATGGGAAAGCTAATTGCTACTTATGGCGGTCGTGGTGAGGGTGTGGCTGAATTTATTAATATCACGACAATGGCAAAGGGGCCTGATGGCTTTTATGTGGGGGCGCGAGTTGGACGTCGTCTGCAGGTCGTAGGAAATGATGGCGGTTATCTTTATGCCTTTGAAGAAGGGGCAATAGTTTTTCCTGCGGCAATAGTGGTTGACCGTGATAATCGTAGCTATGTAGCAGATCACATGGATAACACTATTAAGGTGTTTGAACGGGGTGGTTTGATTGGGACGATTGGCGGTTTCGGGCTGGCTGCAGGACAGTTTAAACGAATAACAGACTTGTGGTTGAATGGTGGTGTTCTTTATATTGTGGATAGCCTGAATGGTCGCATCCAGGCCGCCAGGGTCTCACCTGAAGCGGTTGCCCTGCCATCATCAGTCACTGGATCAGATGATGGTTTTGTCCAGGAATTTGTCGAAGACCCCCTGGATGAGTTGGGCAGTGAGCAGGTGCCAGATGCCGCACCAGTCGAATTGCTTGAAATAAACGAACCAGCAACCGTACCTGTCGTAGAGTGATGCTTATGCGGCAATCTTTAGCTGCGCTTATGGCGGCTGTTTTGTTGTCACTTGTTAGTGGTTGCGCGCAAATCCCCGCAGTTTTTGATTCTCGTCCTTATGAGGAGCTTAGGCAGGCACATGTTTGGCCAGCTGCGCCGGAGGTTGCTAGATATGCTTTTGTCGGTCAGTTAACCGGCGAAGAAAATTTTCCTCGTCCTGGTGAAAAGACGCTCAA
>Ga0316190_10002319_pt1 | contig 13802 bp, 7 predicted proteins | sample Eddworburrow2_MG_FD_204929 | JGI IMG/M metagenome (GOLD analysis project Ga0316190, IMG submission 204929) | Coastal sediment microbial communities from Maine, United States - Eddy worm burrow 2 | ecosystem: Environmental > Aquatic > Marine > Coastal > Sediment | place: USA: Maine | collected... | reverse complement strand
TCTTTATAAGCAGCAAAGGTATCATTATATCGAAAAGGAGATTCTCAAATATGCCGATCTCCCTGCAGAAACTCCCGATGGCAAACGACTGCATATTGCCGGAAATATTGAAATTATTGAGGAAATTCCCTCTTTATTAACCCATGGTGCAGAGGGGATTGGTCTTTACAGGACAGAGTTTCTTTACATGAACAGAAGTACGCCTCCTTCTGAAGAGGAGCATTTCAAAACTTATCAGGATGTTATTGAAAAAATGGCTCCCAATCCCGTTACGATCAGGACCCTTGATCTCGGCATGGATAAAATCGTTCCCTTTTTTGAAAATCCTGTGGAATTAAACCCGGCTCTTGGGCTCCGATCCATTCGCTTTTCCCTGAAAGAGAGGGATGTTTTTAAGGTTCAGCTTAGAGCCATTTTAAGAGCAAGCGCTTTTGGCCGGGTTAAGATCATGTTCCCCATGATATCAGGCGTTGGAGAAGTAAGAGAGGCAAAAAAAATACTTGCTGAGGCAAAAGAAGAGCTTCTGAAAGAAGGCGTTGCTTTTGATAAATCGGTGCAAACGGGGATTATGATAGAAGTCCCTTCAGCAACACTTATTGCCGATATTCTTGCAAAGGAAGTCGATTTTTTTAGTATAGGAACCAATGATCTTATTCAGTATTCACTTGCCATTGACAGGGTAAATGAACACGTGGCCTATCTCTATGAGCCGCTTCATCCGGCAATTTTAAGAATGATAAGGAATGTTGTTCATGCCGGACATGAGGCAGGTATCAAGGTAGGCATGTGCGGGGAAATGGCAGGAGATCCCGTTTATTCCATTGTTCTTCTGGGCCTTGGTCTTGATTCGCTTAGCATGAGTGCCTTTTCCATTCCGAGAGTAAAAAAGGTTTTACGAAATATTTCGTCTCAAGACGCGCAGTTTGTTGTTACGAAGGCCTTGTCTTTATCAACGGCAAGAGAAATTGAAGACTATATTCATGGTGAGATAGAGGAAAGGTTTAAAGGGGAGCTCTGGGAAGAGTTCAGCATGGAAATGTCTAATTAATCATGCTTTATTGACTGGAGAGACCCTTTATTGTCTTATGGGATGCTCATTAACAATTATATGCAGCTTTAGAGGGAGGAATAGATGATAGGTATCCTTGTAATGATGAATAACTATTTTCATGACCTGGCAGCTGGAATCGTTTTTGTCTGCGGTGTAACTATGTTTTTTATGGTGAAGAAAGCCATAGAATCGGAAAATGTTGCGGCCAAGGAAGTTGTCCTCTCCGTTTACCCAAAGCTGGTACATATTATAGGCGGATCGATTATTTTCATGCTATTTGCCGGCGTCATAAGGACTTTCACCTATAAAGAGTTTGAATGGGCAAATGCAGTCGGTGTGAGTCAGGTTCCTGCCATTATTGTAAAACATGTCATGCTTGGCGGTTTGTTTTTTTACGGGATTGGTCTCTGGATTAAGGCCCATAAGAAAATTAAGGCCATGAGAAAGGAAGTAGGTTTTTTAAAGTAATAAAACGAGTATATTTTAGCTTGCCCTGATTCCCGCCAGACCTTTTTGTCTGCCTCTCCAGAAAGTTCAAAAGTAAAAAAATAGAAAAAAAAGTAAAAAACTGTTAACATGATAAACCCAGTCAATAATGATTTAAATCTTAAATCAGGTGCGATCAGTTTATCTCTATGACATACTTTCCTGTAAAACAATTCAGTAGAGGCCTTATCTTCAAACTTGGCGGGGGGCTTCTTCTTCTTCTCATTATCAAGCTTTTGATGATAGGTGTCGGTATCTATTCGGCAGGCCATCTGTCGGGTGATGCAACGGCTATTAACTGGGCAGGTAGCGAGAGGATGAGAAGCTACAAGATGGCATTACTTATTAATAAATGGTTTGGAGCCGACAAGCAGGAAAGAAAGGTCCTGGCGTCAAATATTAAACAGGAGATAGAAAGATTTGATGATATTCTCAAATATTTGAGAGAAGGAGAAAACGGGAAGGGGACAAACAGGTATGAAGAACCAGAAGTCCTTCTTTTCTTAATGGATTTAAATCCTCTCTTCAAAAGGTTTCTTAACCTTCCCGGAATTTATGAGCCTGAGCTTAAGGTTCATGTGGAGAAAGTCTCGGGCATGTGGAAAAAGGAGATCAAACCTCTTGTCCAGGGTATTTTGGATCCGGGAACTATTTTTATTTCTTCCGAAAATTATGGTGAATTTGATCAGCTTTTGAATAGTTTTGTTGATGAAGTTGATTTGTTGGTTGCACTTCTTGAAGATTCTTCAAATAGGAAAGTTAAGCTTTTTAAGCGCCTCCAGTACGTATTTCTTTTCCTCACACTTATCGTTACCCTCATGGCCCTCTATGTTATTTTTCTGGTAACAAAGAAGTCTGTTCATGGTCTTATGGAAGGTATACGGGCAATGACGGCAGGTGATTTCTCCAAAAGAGTATCTATTATTTCAAAAGACGAGATGGGGGAATTGGCCGAAGGTTTTAACTTTATGGCAGAAAAGCTTGAAGAGCTTTATGGTAACCTTGAGGGCAAGGTAAAAGAGAAGACCGAGGCACTGGAGAAGAGAAACCGGGAGCTTTCCATTCTATATAATATGGTTGCTTCTCTTAATAAATCCCTCCCTATGGATGAACTGCTTGATATCTATTTAAACAAGCTTAAAGACCATCTGGGGATTAGCAGTAGCGCCATTAGGCTTGTTGATGAGGATTCTTCGCTAAGGTTAGCAGCGAGTACGGGCCTTGATGATGGCTTTAAATCCAATATCGCCTTTGGTGAATGCCTTTGCGGTACACTTGCACAGGATGAGCCTCGCAATCCCTGGGAGCTTAAGGTTGTTCCAAAAGAGATGAGATTCATGGATTGCAAGGATTGCAGTTATCGTACGGTTGTGGAAATCCCTATAAATTATAAAGACAAAACGCTTGGCCTTGTTAACTTTTTCCAGAATGAGATCAGAGAGTTTTCAGATCAGGAGAAGCTTCTCGTAGAAAGCCTTAATAACCACCTCGGTGCAGCTATTGAGTATTACAACCTGGATATGAAAACGAGAAAACTTGCCATTATTGAAGAGAGAAATATGTTGGCCAGTGAGCTTCATGACAGTATTGCGCAAGCCCTGGCTTATCTTAAGATTCAGGGAAGTCTTCTTGAAGGCTCTATTAAGTCAAATGATTATGAACAATCTCTCGAAGATCTGGCACAGATCCGGAAAGGGATTGAAAAGTCTAATGATGATGTGAGAGAATTATTGGTTCACTTCAGGACGAAGATTGACTCGGAAGGTGTCGAGGCAACAATTAAGAAGTTTCTTGCCCGCTTTAGAAGAGAAACGGGGATTAAAACTGTTTTTCGGGCCGAATCGGATATCCCCGTATTATCTCCGGGTGCTGAGGTTCATCTCTTTCATATTGTCCAGGAGGCGTTGACAAATGCGAGAAAATACTCTGAGGCGACGGAAGTGAAGGTAACTGTCAGAGGGAACGGTAACTTCGGTGTTACCGTTGAAGATAATGGAAAAGGGTTCTGTCTTGAAAAAGTGAAAGAGAGAGGCCCTTCTCATGTGGGAATAGATATTATGAAGGAACGGGCAATTCGTCTTGGCGGAGTGCTTTCTATTGAAAGTGAAGTTGGAAGTGGTACCTGTGTTAGTCTTACAATGTCTTGATTTTAACGGACTGGAGCTGAAGGGAGAAAGTAATGGAAAGAATTAAAGTTTTGCTTGTTGATGATCATACCCTTTTCAGGGATGGCATGAAGGCACTTCTCAGTAGACAGGAATCTGTGGAAATAATAGGCGAGGCCGGTAATGGCACAGAAGGGATCAGGAAAGCGCTCGAACTTTCTCCTGACGTCGTTCTCATGGATTTGAATATGCCCGATATGACGGGGATTGAGGCTATCAGGAAAATACTTGAAGTCAAACCTGATACGAAGATACTTATGCTTACCGTTTCTGAAGATGATGAAGATCTCTTTAATGCAGTAAGGGCAGGAGCTATGGGCTATCTCTTGAAAAATGTTGAGTCAGAACGACTTGTTAGTTCTGTTCAGCAGGTTGCCCGTGGTGAGGCCACTGTTTCGGCGGCGCTTACAGACAGGATCTTTGCCGAATTCAGGGCTATGTCGGCGAGAGCACAAAAAAATGAAAGTGAAACACAGAAAGATATTCTCAGTAATCGTGAAAAAGAGATACTTACTCATATAAGCCGTGGAGAAAGTAATAAGGAAATAGCTAATGTCCTCTGTATTGCGGAAAGTACTGTAAAAATCCACGTTCAGAATATATTGAAGAAACTTAATCTGACCAGCAGGGTTCAGGCTGCCGTATATGCCGTCGAAAAATCCCTGGTGTCTCCCAAGAAGAGTTGATCCGAGCCTGTTGGATTTGGGACGAATCTGTTATAAAAAAGTTATTTCTTCCGGATTTCTTCATTAAATTTCGCTAAATATTTCCAATATTCAATTGTTGAATCAACAAATCAACTCAAAATAATTCTTCCTCGCTACGATTCCTCAAGTTTGTCAGAATCCCAAGGGCTAAATTCGGATAGCCTTTGATTGATGCAGTTGCAGCGCCTCCGCCCCCCTCCCTGAATGTCCCTTTGGGGTTTTTATAATGAGTCGTGCCTCATATTAACTTCTTCAGTTCACCTGCATTCATGTTTTATCTCTCCAGATAATTTTTTCCAGGGACAATCTCCCGAATAATATAAAAAGTATTGCTACTACTAAAGAACTATGCCTTTTTAGTTCTTATTTCTTGATAATTTATTTATTCCGGATAATAGACTTCTATTGTTCATGAGAGTACTATTATGCTACTCACATCTGTGTGGGCCATGAATTTTATGAAGTAAATTTTTGAATATATTATTAAATTTAGAAGGGAGGGTTTTGAAAGTATGAAGGTTATGATCTGTTATGATGGTAGTGATGTTGCTCATGAGGGCCTTGAAAAGGCGATTGAGTACTTCAAAGCTCAAAAGCCCAGTATTATCCTGCTGACAGCTACAGGCGAAGCGCTGGATGCCAGTATGGAGAATGAGGAGGTTTTTGAACAGCTTGAAGAGGAGACGCATAATATCCTCAAGGAAGCGGCAGAATGGGTCGCTTCTCAAGGTCTGGAGGTTGATGCCGTTCTCGCTGAAGGAAAGCCGCAGCAAATGATTATGGATGCCATAGAAAAGCACTCGCCCGATGTCGTTGTTGTGTCGAGACAGAAAAAGAATAGATTTATGCAGAATTTCATTGGAAGTGTAAGCGCATATCTTGTCCGTCATGCCCCATGTCATCTCATGATAATGGGCCCTGACTGGAAGAAATAACGGGCGTTTAAGCTTTCATGTCAGTTTATGTTTTTTTAATCAATTTAAGGAGGAATTATCCAAATGAAGGTCTCAGATCTTTTTAAGATAGAAAATAAGGAGATTAGAGCGCTACACCTTACGTGGATTGCGTTCTTTATTACCTTTTATGTATGGTTTAATATGGCGCCTCTGGCGACAACCATGCTTAAAGAGCTTGATTTCTTAACGAAAAAACATCTCAAGCTTTTTGCCATAAGTAACGTTGCATTAACTATCCCCGGCCGTATTGTGGTTGGTATGCTTCTCGATAAATATGGCCCGAGAAGGGTTTTTTCAATACTCATGGTTATTATGTCCATACCGGCAATCACTTTTGCATTCGGTAATTCGACGGTACAGCTTCTTGTCTCCCGTCTCGTGCTTAGTGTTGTTGGTGCCGGTTTTGTTGTTGGTATCCATATGACGGCCCTCTGGTTTAAGCCGAGAGATATCGGTTTTGCTGAAGGATTCTATGCCGGCTGGGGTAACTTTGGTTCGGCGGCTGCCGCCTTGACGATCCCTACCATTGCCTTTAATGTCTATGGTGGTCCTAATGGCTGGCGTTACGCCATGGCTACAACCGGTGTGATTATGGCCGTTTATGGTGTATTTTACTGGTTTGCCATTCAGGATGGGCCTACCGGCAAAATGATGCATAAGCCGAAGAAGGTTGCTGCCATGGAGGTCAGTACTTACTTTGATATGTTCAAATATATCCTTTTTACCATTCCGCTTTTCGGTATACTCTCGGTCCTTGTCTGGAAACTCGGAAAGCTCGGCTTTCTTTCCGGTGGTGGATTGATCGCGGCTCACTCGGTTGTTGCGGCGATAGTTGTCTATCAGATTGCTCAGATTTTACGGGTTAACCTGCCTATTCTTAAAAAAGGTGTGCCTGAGGATGACAAGTATAACTGGAACCAGGTGGCGGCGCTTAATACGACCTATTTCTGTAACTTTGGTGCTGAGCTTGCCGTTGTTTCCATGCTTCCTGCTTTTTTTGAGAGCACCTTCTCCCTGACGCCGACAATGGCAGGTATTATCGCATCCTCTTTTGCTTTTGTTAACCTCATTGCCAGGCCGCTTGGTGGTGTTCTTTCCGATAGCCTGAACAGTAGAAAGCTAGTTATGTGCATCTATATGCTTGGAATCAGTCTTGGCTTTAGCGGTATGGGCTTCATAACTTCCGCATGGCCGCTTGCTCTTGCTGTTGTGCTTACCATTGCCTGTTCCATGTTTGTTCAGGGGGCGGAAGGTGCTACTTTTGCTGTTATTCCATCAGTCAAGCGACGTCTTACAGGGCAGATTTCCGGTATGGCAGGCGCTTACGGAAATGTGGGTGCCGTTTTCTACCTTACTGCTCTTACGATGGTTGATAACAGCACCTTCTTCTTTGTTGTTGGTGGTGGAGCATTCTTTAGTTTCGTCTTCTGTTCTATCTTCCTCAAAGAGCCTCATGGTGCCTTTGCGGAAGAGTATCACCTTTCCTCTGTTGATAAGGCGCAGATGGCGGAAGAAGGTCACTAATCATTAATACTGACCATGTCTATAGCTTGTCTATAGACATGGTTCTTTTTTCAGGTTCGCAATGAGCCCTATGGCTAACATGGGCTTGTATTTAGTAAAGTGCAGATAAAGAAAGTTGCTCCTTGTTAGTTTTTATCCCTTATATCGGGTAGTGCAGTTAATCTGGACGAACTAGTTCTTTTGGGCTAGTGTGTTTGTGGGGAATAGTCCTTTCGGAGGGTTTTTAAGCTAAGTCTTAATTTGTCGAAATTTATATACTTTGGTGAGTTGACTTGGTTCTTTGTTAAGTGTATTCTCCTTCAACCTGATAGAAGTATTTTAGTTTGAAGTGTAGTTAATTTATTAAATAATAAAAAAACAGATTTAGAAAGGATGGGTTATGGCAGATATTCATGATTGGAGGGTTGAGGATCCAGAGTTCTGGGAATCAACGGGAAAGAAAGTAGCGAACAGGAATTTATGGATTTCGATTCCTAGCTTGCTGGTTGGTTTTGCTGTATGGTTGATGTGGGGGATTTTGGCGGTTCAAATGATTAACCTGGGCTTTGCCTTCGAAAAATCACAGCTCTTTACTTTGGGAGCCATTGCCGGTCTCACCGGTGCAACTCTGAGAATACCGAGTTCTTTTATGATCAGGATCGCTGGTGGTAGAAATGTTATCTTCCTGACAACGGCACTTCTCATGATTCCTGCGCTTGGTGCAGGTATACTTATGAAGGATCCTAATACGCCACTTTGGAAATTTCAGATTATGGCGCTTCTTTCAGGATTTGGAGGCGGTAACTTTGCTTCTTCGATGAGTAACATCAGTTTCTTCTTCCCCAAGAAGGTTCAGGGTATGTCGCTCGGTCTTAACGCCGGTCTTGGTAACTTCGGGGTTACTACCATGCAGGTTCTTATCCCTCTGGCAATGACTGTAGGTTTCTTTGGTCTTACCGGTGATTCACTCACTCTTGTAAAGACCAGTGGAACGCTTATCGGTAAGATTCCTGCCGGGTCGCAGACGTGGCTTCAAAACGGTGGCTTTGTATGGCTTCTCTTCCTTGTTCCGCTTGCTTTTGCCGGCTGGTTTGGCATGAACAATCTCAGGACGGAAGCGGTATCTCCCGATATCGGATCTACGGGAAGCGCCTTTGTTAAGATTCTTGGTCTTCTGCTTGTCGGTTTTGCAACTTCTATATTCGGTCTCACTCTGCTTCTCAAGTTCAAGCTTAGCAAATGGATTGTTGTTCCTCTCGTTATCTTCGTGACAGTTATGGTGATGAAGGCCATTCCTGGATCAATCAAGCCGAACCTGCAAAGGCAGTTCAAAATCTTTAATAACAAGCATACCTGGGTAATGACCATTATCTATACAATGACTTTTGGCTCTTTCATTGGTTATGCTGCTTCATTCCCGCTTTGTATCAAGGTTATTTTCGGATTTAAACATGTCCTCGTTGAAGGTGTAATGACTCACAATCAGGCAAATCCCGATGGTCCGAGTGCCCTTTCTTATGCGTGGATGGGTCCCTTCATCGGTGCGCTTATCAGGCCTGTCGGTGGATGGATTTCGGATAGACTCGGTGGTGCTTTTGTTACGCAGATCGTATCTATCGTTATGATCATTTCTGCACTCGGTGTTTCCTACTTTATGAATGCTGCTTATCAGTCTGCTACGCCACAGGATTTCTTTATTCCTTTCTTTGCCATATTCCTTGTTCTCTTTACGGCAACAGGCGTTGGTAATGGCTCGACTTTCAGAACGATAGCTGTTGTTTTCGATGAGGAGCAGGCAGGGCCTGTTCTTGGCTGGACTTCCGCTGTTGCAGCATATGGTGCATTCATTATGCCTAAGGTTTTCGGTGAGCAGATCAAGGCAGCAACACCACAATATGCGCTTTACGGTTTTGCGATTTTCTACTTTATTTGTCTTTTGCTCAACTGGTGGTATTACCTCGGTCCCAAGGCAGATGTTAAAAATCCATAATTGCTCTCAGCAATATTAATGTATATTTAGTGGGTGGCACTGGTTTTACCGGTGCCTTCCACATTTTTAATTCGGCAGTAAAAAATTTAGGGAGAAGGAGAGTTTTGTATGAGTCATTTTTTGGATAGGCTGAAATTCTTTGATAAGGTGATAGGCACCTACTCCGATGGTCACGGAGTTGTGACTAAGGAGGATAGAAAGTGGGAAGATTCCTACCGTAACCGCTGGAGATTCGACAAGGTCGTTCGCTCTACACATGGTGTTAACTGTACCGGCGGATGTAGTTGGAAAATTCATGTAAAGAGCGGTCTTGTTGCTTTTGAGATGCAGCAGACGGACTACCCCCGAACAAGAACAGATATGCCGAATCATGAGCCGAGAGGCTGCCAGAGGGGCGCAAGTTTCTCATGGTACCTTTACTCGCCTCACCGCATTAAATATCCTCTCATCAGGGGAAGATTGGTTGAACTCTACCGCAAAGAGCGTGAGTCTGGAAAAGATCCAGTCGAGGCCTGGGCTGCTATTCAGCAGGACCCTGATAAGCGTAAGCGTTATACCGCAGTCAGGGGACTTGGTGGATTTGTAAGGTCTAACTGGGATGAGGTCAATGAACTCATTGCAGCGGCTAACGTCTACACAGCAAAAAATCACGGTCCTGACAGGATTATTGGATTTTCTCCAATCCCGGCCATGTCCATGCTCAGCTATGCAGCCGGTTCACGTTATCTTTCACTTATAGGTGGTCCCTGTCTTTCTTTCTACGACTGGTACTGCGATCTTCCACCGGCATCTCCGCAGGTATGGGGTGAACAGACTGACGTACCTGAAGCGGCGGACTGGTATAACTCTAAATACATCATCGTTTGTGGCGCTAACCTGCCTATGACACGTACACCTGATGCGCACTTTGCCGTTGAATCAAGATATAACGGGACAAAGATTGTATCCATGGCGCCTGACTACGCAGAGTATGTCAAGTTCGCTGACCTCTGGATGCCTGTCAGGCAGGGTACGGATGCTGCGGCATTCCTCGCAATGGGCCATGTTGCGCTTAAGGAATTTTATCTTGAGAAGCAGGAGCCTTACTTTCAGGAGTATGCACAAAAATATACTGATTTTCCTATCCAGGTAATTCTTAGAAAAGTAGACGGCGGTTATACGAGTGACCGTACACTGAGAGCTTCAGACTTTAAAGACAATATGAAGCAGGACAATAAACCGGAGTGGAAGACTATTGTCTATGATTCAACGTCAAAGTCATTCGTATGTCCTAACGGATCTATGGGATTCAGGTGGGGTGATGACGGAAAGTGGAATATCCTTCCCAAGAACAGTGTTGACCAAAAAGAAATATCGGCGGAACTTTCCTGTGCAGATAATAAGGATGAGGTGGTTGCTGTCGGATTCCCTCACTTTACTCCCGGTGAAAAGGATCTCCTTTTCCGTAACGTTCCTGCCCGGAAACTTAAGCTGGCTGATGGTGAAGAGGCTTATGTTACTTCCGTATTCGACCTTCAGGTTGCACAGTACGGCATTGACCGTGGTTTTGGCGGCGATAATGTGGCAAAGTCTTACGATGATGAAAATGTTGCCTATACGCCCGCATGGCAAGAGAAGATAACAGGCGTTAAGCGTGCTGATATTGTTCGCACAGGACGTGAGTTTGCAGACAATGCTGCCAAAACGAAGGGTAAATCCATGGTTATCCTCGGTGCGGCCATTAATCACTGGTATCATGCAGACATGAACTACCGCGGAATTATGAACCTGCTTCATATCTGTGGCTGTGTCGGTCAGTCCGGTGGTGGATGGGCTCACTATGTTGGACAGGAAAAACTCCGTCCTCAGGCCGGTTGGGCTCCTGTTGCTTTTGCACTTGACTGGGCACGCCCACCAAGACATATGAACGGAACAAGCTTCTGGTATTTCCACACCGATCAGTGGCGTTATGAAACGATCAATGCTGATGCACTTCATACCCCTGTTTCAAAAGGTAAGTATAAAGGTTATCAATTGGCTGATTACAACGTCGTTGCACAGCGTCTTGGATGGTTACCTTCTGCGCCTCACTTCAACAAGAATCCAATGGATATCGTTGATGAGGCGGAAAAGGCCGGTGCCACTGATGAGAAAGGTGTTGCCGATTACATCGTAAAAAATCTCAAAAGTGGAGATATTGCATTTGCTTGTGAGGACATCGATGCACCGGAAAGTCATCCGAAAAACCTCTTTGTATGGAGAGCCAATCTTCTTGGTTGTAGTGCAAAGGGCCATGAATATTTCCTTAAGCATCTTCTGGGCGCACAAAACGGCGTTCTCCAGGAAGGCGTTGCCGGAAAGGACAGCAAGGAAATAAAATGGCGTGAAGAGGCACCTACAGGCAAACTTGACCTCATGGTAGATATCAACTTCAGACTCAACTCTACCGGTGCGTACTCAGACATTATTCTTCCTACCGCCACATGGTATGAGAAGAATGACCTTAACACAACCGATATGCATCCTTTCATTCATCCTCTTTCCGAGGCCGTTGATCCGGCATGGGAGAGCAAGAGTGACTGGCAGATATTCAGAAGGCTGTCCAAGTCTTTCTCTGAACTTGCGGAAAAGCACCTTGGTGTGAGAAAGGATGTTGTTGCACTACCGATGCAGCATGATTCACCGATGGAGCTTGCTCAGGCCATAGGAGTGAAGGACTGGAAGAAAGGTGATTGTGAGCCTATTCCGGGTAAAACACTTCCAATTCTGAAGGTTGTCGAGCGTGACTTTGCCAATACATACAAGAAGTTTAACGCTCTTGGACCTCTTATGATCAAGGCGGGTAACAACATTAAAGGTATGGACTGGAATACGGATCTCGAGTATGAGCAGCTCAAAGACCTTAATGGTGTTATTCTTGAAGAGGGTATTTCTAAAGGAATGCCTTCACTTGAGGATGATATTCACGCATGTGAAACGGTTCTCCAGATGGCGCCTGAGACTAATGGTGAGGTTGCTCACAAGTCATGGCATGCGCTCAGCAAGAAGACCGGTATCGATCACAGTCATCTTTATGCGGGACGTCATGAAGAGAAAATTCGCTTCCGTGATATCCAGGCGCAGCCCAGAAAGATCATTACTGCACCTACATGGAGTGGTATCGAATCTGAAGAAGTAAGTTACAATGCCGGGTACACCAACATTCATGAGCATATTCCTTTCAGGACGCTCACCGGACGTGCCCATTTTTATGTAGATCATGAATGGATGCTCGACTTTGGTGAAGGATTCTGTGCCTACAGGCCACCTATGGATCTCCAGCATCACAACTATGTTCCTGCTCATGTGAAAGATAAGAAGTATGTAACGCTCAACTGGATTACACCACACTCCAAGTGGGGAATTCACAGCACTTACCAGGATACGCAGAGAATGCTCACTCTTTTTAGAGGTGGCCCTTATATCTGGGTATCTGAAGTTGACGCCAAGAAAGCAGGCATTGAAGATAATGACTGGATTGAAGCTGTTAACTGTAACGGTGCTACTATGGCCCGTGCCGTAGTAAGTCAGAGAGTTCCTGAAGGAATGGCAATGATGTATCATGCCCAGGAAAAGAATGTCAACGTTCCCGGTTCTCAGACGACCAATAAGAGAGGCGGTATACTAAATAGTGTAACCCGTATCGTCGTTAAACCGACGCACATGATAGGTGGTTATGCTCAGTTTTCTTATTCCTTCAACTACTACGGTACAATAGGTTCTCAGCGTGATGAATATGTTAATATCCATAAGGTCGAGGATAAGGATATTGACTGGTTGGAGAGGCCGCTAACCGATGAGAGGGAAGCACAGCCGCATCCTGACGGAATCAACAATTAATCACCTTACTTGAATCTACTGACTACTAATAGAAAGAGGAGAATGATATGAAAATCCGAGCACAAGTTGCTATGGTCCTTAATCTGGACAAGTGCATAGGTTGCCATACCTGTTCGGTAACCTGCAAAAATGTATGGACTAACAGAAAAGGTGTTGAATATGCATGGTTCAACAACGTAGAGAGTAAGCCTGGTATTGGTTACCCGAAAGAGTGGGAAAACCAGGATCTCTGGAAGGGTGGATGGGTAAAGCAGGGAGGCAAGCTGGAGCTTAAGGCCGGTGGCCGTCTTTCCAAGCTCCTTAGCATCTTTGCTAATCCCAATATGCCCCAGATCGACGATTACTACGAGCCTTTTGATATGAACTACGCACACCTTCAGAAGGCCCCGCTTTCTGAGGCTGCTCCTACGGCGCGCCCTCATTCGCAGATTGACGGAAGCCAGATGGACAAGATCACCTGGGGCCCCAACTGGGAAGATGACCTTGCCGGTGAGTTTGACAAGCGTTCCAAGGACAAAAACTTTGATGGAATCCAGAAGCAGATGTACTCAGAGTTTGAAAATACATTCCATATGTATCTTCCCAGACTTTGTAACCACTGCCTCAATCCGGCCTGTGTTGCCTCTTGTCCTTCAGGATCTATCTACAAGCGAGAAGAAGATGGTATCGTTCTTGTTGACCAGGACAAGTGTCGTGGCTGGAGAATGTGTGTAACAGGATGTCCTTACAAGAAGGCTTACTACAACTGGGAGTCCGGTAAAGCGGAAAAGTGTATCGGTTGTTACCCACGTATCGAGTCCGGTATGCCGACTAACTGTGCCGAGTCTTGCGTTGGAAGAATTCGTTACATGGGAGTCATTCTTTATGATGCCGACAAGATTGGTAAAGCGGCAGGAACAGATTCTGAAAAGAATCTTTACGACGAACAACTCTCCATGTTCCTTGATCCTCATGATCCCAAGGTTCAGGAGCAGGCCCGAAAAGACGGTATTCCTGAAAGCTGGTTGACGGCAGCGCAGAAGTCACCTGTTTACAAGATGGCTGTTGAGTGGAAGATTGCCTTCCCTCTCCATCCTGAGTTCAGAA
>Ga0316190_10002316_pt1 | contig 13820 bp, 12 predicted proteins | sample Eddworburrow2_MG_FD_204929 | JGI IMG/M metagenome (GOLD analysis project Ga0316190, IMG submission 204929) | Coastal sediment microbial communities from Maine, United States - Eddy worm burrow 2 | ecosystem: Environmental > Aquatic > Marine > Coastal > Sediment | place: USA: Maine | collected... | reverse complement strand
CACAATCAACTCTGACAGCCAGTCGGCATCCTCAATCTTGTCCTCGATAAGAAAGGAGTTCTTCGCGCCAGGATACGGTGGCGCTTCGACAACGTCTCCGATAAACGCTCGTCCCGCTTTTGTCGGCTTTACGAAAAGTTGATCATCGCAAATCAATGCAACGACCTTGCCCTTCGAATAGACGGTACACCCCCCGAACATCATTCGCCACGTGATGTCGCAACCGTCATCAATCTGATCCGTGACGTATTCAATGAAGTTGCGATCATTCGACATGAATTGACTAGGACTTTCCTGGTTTCCGGCGGCGGCGTTTCTCCCGCAACCTTTTTGCGAGCGGAACGGGTTCCTTGAAAGCGATCTCGCGCGCCTCGTAGGTGTATTCAATGGTTCCAATCATCCACAGGAAATAGCCCATCAGCTCGATGAACTCCTCGACCGCGAGTTTAGCCACGCGTTGGTAGTCGTCCCCTAGCAGCGACGTCCACAGTGGCTCATGACCAACCAGTCGCACAAACGCGAACAGGATAACGGCACCCGCAAACAGGAGTGCGATACCTGGCGATGGCCAGATTCGCACCCACGCGATCTTGAGCCGCTTACGCGATCGGTACGTGTAGACAATGACAAACGCAGCCGGAATTCCTATGAGGACCTGCCAGAGATTGTCGAGCAGGAAACGATCAAGAAAATAATCGAGCTCGCGAATCATGAACGCGAGCGCCAAGCCGCCGAACGGAATTGCGATGGGTCTTTGCGACGGACAGTACTCCGCAACCCAGAGCATGAGTAATCCGCATGCCGCGATAATGATGGGTTGAATGATTTCGATCGGCGAGTATTCGCTCGTCCCGAACTGGTCACTCGGATTCGTAATCACATGCAGCTTGAGGCTGCCCGGAAACGAAATCTCGAGCTGCGTGAGCAACCAGGTCAGCAGTGCAATGCCGACGAAATACGCAATGTAGCGAGGCCAGACCATACCCGACTATACAATATGTCAGGCGCGTAATCGGAAGACAGGTGTTTTATCGGTTTTGAGCAGCCCTTGGTCAATCAACCACTTACGCGCGTCCTCCGCATCGCGCTCAAACCACGAACGGGTATCACCCAGCCGGAAGCTGTAGCCCCAGCTATCCATGTCGGCTATAAGGCGATCACGGCCGACACCGTCGAGCTCATCCGCGAGCATCACCTGCAGGTAGCAGACCGCCGCTTCCTCGAGGTCGTCGCCGCCGGCATCGGTCTCGAGTTGCTCTCGACGGTCGCCGGACATGCAAATAATGTGGCAGGTTTCATGCAACAGCGAGTGCACGGGGGTATCACGGCGAACATGAACGGTGCAGCCGACGACGCCGGCTTCACTGTCTCCCCAGAAGCTCCCGGTAATCGCCTCGCCGTCTGGTTGCACCTCGATGCTCAGGCCGTACCTGTCGAGCAGGGATTCGATCGATGCCATGGGCACATCAGCTACTGCGAGCACGCTTTACAACGTAGAAATTTGCTTGAGTACCGTGCGTACAAGATCACGAACGATAGCCTCACGCATCAGGTCTTCTTCATGAGCCTTTCCGAGCACGAGCGTTTCATCGTAGGTGTAGTCGCGGGTAAATGTGATGTCCTTTGGCGCCAGCAGGCTTGTTTCGCCGGCTACCAGTGCGTACTCGACTGAATAGAACACCTCGTATTCCGTTGGTACGTTACGCGCCGAGACGGACAGAACGCGCTGCCCGGTCTGGTCCGAGATAATCGAAAAGATTGCGGTCGCTTCCTCAGGCGAATCGACAAGATTGACGCCGGATTCCTGAAACTGCCGACGTAATTCGCGATGAAACTGAGTATTGCGCTCGACGGCCGCAATGTAGGTGCGTTCCATTTGCGGCGGCGCTGTCATATCGCCCTGCAGGCGGAAACCGCAGCCCGTCAGTAGCAGGGCCAGGAACATTGTCAGGATCCTAGACAACGATGTTGACCAACCGACCCGGTACGACGATGATTTTGCGCACTTCCTTACCTTCGACAAACCGCTGTACGTTCGGGTCGGCGAGAGCTTGCTGGCCGATCGCATCACGGTCCGCATCGGCGGGGACCGAAACACGCCCACGCAGCTTGCCGTTAACCTGCACCACGATCTCCGCCATGTCTGTTTCGAGTGCTGACTCATCGACCTGCGGCCAGGGCGCATCGATCAGCGCCGTCCTGTGACCCAGTGCAGCCCATAGCGAATGGCATATATGCGGCACCATAGGCGACAGCATCAATACGACGGCCTCGAGTGCTTCGTGCACAACGGCGCGTCCCGCATCTGAATCGTCTTCGAAGCGCGTGATGGAATTGATCAGCTCCATCGATGCTGCCACCGCGGTGTTAAAGGTTGAGCGACGACCCAGGTCATCGCTGATCTTCGCGATACTCTGGTGCGTCTTGCGACGCATGTCTTTTTGCGCCGCATTCAGAGAAGCCACGTCCAGATCGGCGACTTTCCCTCCATCTGCGTGATTTTGCACTGCGTTCCAGAAGCGCTTGAGGAAGCGGAAGCTGCCCTGCACGCCGTCATCCGACCATTCGAGTGCCTGTTCCGGCGGCGCGGCGAACATCATGAACAAGCGCACGGTATCGGCACCGTATTTCGCGATAAGTTCCTGCGGGTCGACCGTATTGCCCTTGTTCTTGGACATCTTGGCGCCGTCTTTCAACACCATGCCCTGTGTCATCAGGTTGGTGAACGGTTCGGAAACATCCGTCAGCCCCTCATCACGCATGACGCGCTGAAAAAAGCGTGCATACATAAGGTGCAGGATTGCATGCTCGATGCCGCCCGTGTACTGGTCAACCGGTGTCCAGTATGCGGCGCGTTCGTCGAGCATTACCTTGTCATTGTCCGGGCACGCATAGCGCGCGAAGTACCAGGATGACTCGACGAAAGTGTCAAACGTGTCCGTTTCACGGCGGGCGTCTTTGCCGCATTTCGGACATGCGACGTTGACGAATTCAGGCATGTCCTTGAGCGGAGATCCATGGCCCGTGAACTCAACATCCTCAGGAAGTACAACCGGCAGCTGGTCTTCGGGAACCGGTACGGCATCGCAGTCGTCGCAATAGATGATCGGAATCGGTGTGCCCCAATAACGTTGCCGGGATACCCCCCAGTCACGCAGGCGGTAATTCACCGTGCGGCGCCCGCGGCCGGATTCTTCAAACCAGTCAGCGATGCCATTGAAGGCGTCTTCATAGCTCAGGCCGTCGTAGTCTCCCGAGTTAACCGTGACACCCTTCTCGATGAACACGGCCTCATTGATATCGATCTCGGAGCCATCCACGGGTGCGATGACCTGCTTGATCGGCAAGCCATGCTTCTTCGCAAATTCCCAATCGCGCTCGTCGTGACCCGGTACCGCCATGACAGCGCCCGTGCCGTAACTCATCAATACAAAATTAGCGACCCACAGCGGCACTTCCTCGCCGGTCAGCGGATGAATGACGTTGATACCGAGCGCCATGCCCTTCTTTTCCATCGTCTCGAGCGTGGCTTCGGCTGCATCAGTCTGTTTGCATTCTTCAATAAATGCCGCGACCTCCGCGTTGCCTGCCGCTGCTTTTTCGGCCAGCGGGTGCTCTGCGGCAACTGCCATGTACGTGACGCCAAACAGCGTGTCAGGTCGCGTCGTAAATACGGTTAGTGGCTTATCCTCGCCTGCAACGTCGAACGTCAGCTCGACGCCTTCCGAACGGCCGATCCAGTTGCGCTGCATGGTCTTGACCGAGTCTGGCCAGCCCGGCATGCGGTCCAGCTCGTCGAGCAACTCGTCGGCATACGCGGTGATCTTCATGAACCACTGCGGGATCTCGCGGCGCTCGACGAGCGCATCTGACCGCCAGCCGCGACCGTCGATGACCTGCTCGTTGGCCAGCACGGTCTGGTCAACCGGGTCCCAGTTGACGACCGAGTTCTTGCGGTACACGAGACCTTTCTCGAACATCTTCGTAAACAACCACTGTTCCCAGCGGTAGTACTCGGGACGGCAGGTCATTACCTCGCGCGTCCAGTCGTACGCATAGCCCAGGCGGTTCATCTGGCCGCGCATGTCCTCGATGTTCTCGTAGGTCCATTTGGCCGGCGGCACACCGCGCTTGATGGCAGCATTTTCGGCCGGCATGCCGAATGCGTCCCAGCCCATGGGCTGCAGAACATGCTTGCCCTGCATCCGATGGTAACGGGCAAAGACGTCACTAATTGTGAATACGCGAACATGGCCCATGTGTAACTTCCCGCTTGGGTACGGGAACATCGTCAGGCAGTAGAATTTTTCCTTATCGGTGTCTTCACCGACTTCGAAACAACGCGAATCGGCCCAGTACTTCTGGGCTTCCATTTCAACGGTTTCGGGGTGATACGCAGTGCTCATGGGTGCTTCAGTTTTACGGCTGGCCAAAAACCAGAAGCGTACAGCAACAGGCGGCGAAGCGCAGCAGTGGCAGGGTGTTCAGAGGTTCGCGCGGTGCCGCAACCAGAAACCGCCGACGATCAGGAAGGCAAGACCGAGGACCAGCCCGTTGCCCATGGATGAGTACGGCGTGGCGCCTTTGTAGGGCTGCACGCTCCTGGTCATCGTCACAGGCATGAATTGCTCGCCGACTTCAAGGACCTGGCCCTTCGGTCCAATGAAAGCGCTTATACCCGTGTTGGTTGCCCGAACCGTATGGCGACCCACCTCCAGCGATCGCATGCGGGCAATCTCCAGGTGCTGATGCGCCGCAATGGAGCCACCAAACCAGGCGTCGTTGCTCACATTGATCAGAATTCCGGCGTCCGGCATTGCGTAAAGCTGCTCGGCGCCGTAGGCGTCCTCGTAGCAGATCGCGACAGCCAGTTTTACGCCGCCCAGGGTCTGGATGAGCGGCTGGACATCATCACCTGCCGTAAGATCATTGTGCGGCAGGCTCATCATACGCATCCACTCGCGCACCGCTGCTGGCACCGGAAAGTACTCACCAAACGGCACGAGGTGCCGCTTGCGGTACACCTGTCGTTCCTCACCATTGACTGCAATGATCGCGTTGTGAACCTTAGGCGTGACCACTCGTTCGGTGACACGCTCGAGAATGCCGAACAGTATTGTCTGCTCATTGATACGGCTGTCCGATTCGAGCCCGAGTATGTAACCCTCCACCCGATCCGTAACCGCCGGGATCGCGACTTCGGGCCATACAACGATGTCGCTGTCCGCAACCTTGCGTGTTTCGCTACGGTAGAAATCGAGCGTTGGCTGAAACTGCTCGGTCAGCCATTTCCTGTCCTGCGAAATTCCGCCCTGAATAATTGTGGCAGTGAGCGGCTCGCCATCGGGCTCGGTCCAGTCCACGGCCCTGAGGCCTGCACCAAAGAGGACCGGCAACAATACGAGGCCGACCGCAATGATTTGCTGCCGCCCGCGCGTCATGATGGCAACGAGAATCGCAGCAGAGCCCAGCACCAGCAGCGCCGACACGCCGTACACGCCGATAACCGGCACCCAACCCGCCAGCAGTGAGTCGACCTGGCTGTAGCCGAGCGACATCCACGGGAAACCGGTGAACAACCAGCCACGTGCCCATTCGACAATTACCCAAACAGCCGGCGCGACGGCCAACAGAAGCCAGGGTTCGCCACTTGCCAGTCGGCTGATCAGCCATCCGGTGATCCAGAGATAGGCGGACATGAGTAAGACAAGCCCGACCATGAGCATTAGCGCGATCCACGTGGGTGCCTGGCCGAATACCGCGACGGATATGTAAATCCAATAGGTACCGGTCAGGAACATGCCGAAGCCAAACCAGAATCCGTGCTTTGCCGAATCGCGCGGAGAATTGGTCAGGCAAACATACAGAAACGGCACCAACACGAGCGGTACCAGCATTGACCAGCCGAATGGCGCGAAAGCAAGTGTCGTGACGCAGCCCAGCACAAAGAAAATGAGCTGGCTAATCCGGGGCTTGTCCGCCGGTAACAGCAGAAGAGACGGTTCGCGTGCCACCTGTCAGGCGCTTCGCTGCACTTGCAGTGAGTCGATGCGGCGCTTATCGGCCTTGACGACGGCGAAGCGAAAGCCACCGAACTGGACCGCTTCACCGCGACGCGGAAGCCGACCAAGCTCATGCATGACTAGACCGCCGATCGTGTCGTACTCGTCGTCGCCGAGTTCGCACTCAAAAAATTCGTTGAAGTCCTCGATGCGAGTCAGTGCGCGAACAGAAAAGCTTGGTTTGCCATGATGATCACCGTCTGGACGGATGAACGCCACTTCTTCGCGATCGTGTTCGTCGTCGATTTCACCGACGATTTCCTCAAGCACATCCTCAATCGTCAGAAGACCCGAAACACCGCCGTATTCGTCAACAACGATAGCCATGTGATTGTGACTGTCACGAAATTCCTTGAGGAGCGCATTGAGGCGTTTCGATTCTGGAATCACGGATACGGGGCGCAATAATTTCCGGAGCGGCACTTCGCCCGTGTCGTCACTGCCAAAGTAGCGCAGCAAGTCCTTGGCGAGCAATACACCGAGAACCTCGTCGCGATCTTCTCCAATAACCGGAAAACGGGAATGGCCCGACTGGATGATCGTCGACATGATCTCGTCGAAATCTTCCTCGATGTCGATAACGACCATGTGTGAGCGCGGCACCATGACCTCACGCACCTGGGTCTCAGATACCTCAAGAACGCCGGACAGCATGCTTTTCTCTTCGGCATCGAGATCAATCGAGGACTGTTGAATAAAATCGTGGATTTCTTCGCGGCTCCAGGGACTACCGTTGAATGCACGCTTGATGCGCGCAAACAATCCGGTGCCTCCTGTGCCGCTGGTACTTGGCGGTTTGTCGTTCATTGACCTGTGTCTTGGAAACCTGTCGTTCTATCGAGGGACATTGTAACAGTTGAAGCTCAAGACCTCTCGTAGGGGTCTGTCACACTTCTGGACGCCAGTATTTGGGTCTCCAGGGCCTCCATTTCAGCTGCCTCCGGTCCATTCTCGTGGTCGAAACCGAGTAAATGCAGGGTTCCGTGGACAAGCAAGTGGGCCCAATGGTCTGGCAAGGCCTTGCCCTGCTCGCTCGCCTCGGCAGCAACAACCGACGCACACACGACGACGTCACCAAGCAAGCGACTGACCTCGGCAGGCAGTCCATCGATATCGCCGGCCGGGAAAGACAACACGTTGGTGGATTTGTCCTTATCGCGGTAGAGCCGATTCAGCGTCCGAATCTCGTCCGCGTCGACAACGCGAACAGCGACCTCCACGTTATCTCCAGGTGAACGGCTCGACTGCTCGATCGCCGTGGCGATCCAGTCGTGTATTTCAACCTCTTCGGGAATGTCCGGATCGTCGCAAGCGACCTGGACGTCAACTGCTACCGCCATTCTCGTCGTCCACTTCGTACGCCTCGACGATTTGTTGCACCAGCGGATGCCGAACGACGTCTTTGGGCGAGAAGAATGTGAATGCAATATCGCTTACGTTCTCGAGTATACGCATCGCGTTCTTGAGACCCGACTCCTGCCGGGTTGGTAAATCGATTTGCGTGACGTCGCCGGTGACGACAGCGCGCGAACCGAAGCCGATTCGCGTCAGGAACATCTTCATCTGTTCGACGCTTGTGTTCTGTGCCTCGTCGAGGATGACAAACGACTCGTTGAGCGATCGACCGCGCATAAATGCAAGAGGCGCGATTTCGATAACGTTGCGTTCAATTAGCCTCGTCACCCGTTCTGCACCCATCATGTCAAACAGCGCGTCGTACATCGGCCGCAGGTAAGGATCAACCTTTTGCGACATGTCGCCCGGCAGGAAACCCAGGCGCTCACCCGCCTCCACAGCCGGTCGCACGAGCACGATGCGGCGGACCTGCTCTCTTTCGAGTGCATCAATGGCACAGGCCACGGCCAGGTACGTTTTGCCGGTGCCGGCCGGCCCGACCCCAAACGCAAGATCGTGATCACGAATACTCGCCATGTAGACCGCCTGGTTGGCGCCACGTGGTCGTATCAGTTTGTGGTGCGTCTGTATCTCTACTTCAGCGGCGTCGTTGGCTGCCTCAGCTACGGCTGCCTTGGATTGACCTTCGTTCATGACGGATTCCTGCAACAGTATGTGCACGCGCTCAGGGTCGAGCCGTTCCTTGTCAGTCATTTCAAATAACGACAACAGGACATCACCACCAATCTCAGCGGCGCCGGGTTTGCCCGTTACACGAAAGTGATTGCCCCGACTCGCAATCTCGACATCGAGTCTGCGTTCGATTTGGCGCAGGTGTTCATCAAACTGACCGCAGAGGTTTGCCAGGCGGTTGTTATCGGCGGGCTCGAGGACGACGTCCCGAGAAATCTGAATCGCGTTCAAAGTGCTTTAAAGACTACGCAGCAGCCTGATTGTTTGCAAGCCGGCCACGGAGCGAGTTTGGCAAGGCCTCGGTAATGAGGACGTCGACAAACTGACCGATATACGACGCGTCGGCATCAAAGTTGACCCAGCGCATGTTCTCGGTCTTGCCGGCGAGCTGATTGGCATCTTTCTTGGAGGTCTTCTCAACCAGCACGCGTTGCGTAGTACCTACCATCGACTGGCTGATGTCGAATGCCTGCTGGTTGACTCGCGCCTGCAGAATCTTCAGACGCTGCTTCTTCACTTCCATCGGTGTGTCGTCTGCGAGGCTGGCAGCAGGCGTGCCGGGCCGCGCGCTATAGATGAAACTGAATGACTGGTCGAAGCCGATTTCCGCGATCAGGTTCATCAGTTTCTCAAAATCGTCATCGGTCTCACCCGGAAAGCCAACAATGAAGTCCGATGACAGGGATATGTCCGGACGTGCCTCGCGCAGCTTGCGAATCTTCTGTTTGTACTCGAGGACCGTGTGGCCGCGCTTCATGCGTGCAAGGACCCGATCCGAACCATGCTGAACCGGCAGGTGAAGGTAGTTCGCGAGCTTTGGCACCTCGGCATAAGCCTGGATCAGGCTGTCGGTGAACTCGACCGGGTGTGAGGTTGTGAAACGAATGCGCTCGACGCTATCGATCGCGGCGACGTAGTAGATAAGCGTTGCGAGGTCTGCTATCTGGCCATCGTGCATCGGGCCGCGGTAGGCATTGACGTTCTGACCAAGCAGGTTGATCTCGGAAACACCCTGCTCTGCCAGGCTGACGCATTCGGCAATCACGCCATCGAACGGTCTGCTGATTTCCTCGCCGCGCGTATAGGGCACAACACAAAAGCTGCAATACTTGCTGCAGCCTTCCATGACCGACACGAACGCGGTCGGACCTTCGGCACGCGGTTCCGGGAGGCGATCGAACTTCTCGATTTCGGGGAATGAAATATCGACAACCGAGCCGTTGCTGGCCTGGGCATCTGCAATCAACTCGGGAAGCCGGTGCAGTGTCTGCGGTCCGAAGACAACATCGACAAACGGCGCACGCTTGGTGATGCCCTCGCCTTCCTGGCTCGCGACACAGCCACCCACACCAATCATAACGCCCGGGCGTTTCTCCTTGAGTGGCCGCCAGCGACCCAGTTCGGAGAAAACTTTTTCCTGGGCCTTCTCGCGTATCGAGCAGGTATTGACGAGCAGCAAGTCTGCCTCGTCCGCATCATTGGTCAGCTCGTAGCCATGGGACTCGCGCAAGACGTCTGCCATTTTGTCCGAGTCATACTCGTTCATCTGGCAGCCCATCGTCTTGATGTAGAGCTTTTTAGCCATGTCAAATCAACCGGGGTCAGAGCCCAGGGGCTCAAATCAACCGGGGTCAGAGCCCAAGGGCTCTGACCCCATTGTTCTACCTGATGAAGCCCATCGATTCGAGTTTCACGAGGATGCGATGCGCGGCCAGATCCGGCGAAATCTCCACGGTGTCGATCACCATCTCCGCGTTCTCCGGCACTTCGTACGGATCCGAAATACCCGTGAACTCCTTGATTTTTCCGGCGCGCGCGAGCGCATAAAGACCCTTGCGATCGCGTTGCTCGCAAACTTCGACCGACGTCGACACGTGAATTTCGACAAAACCACCAAGAGGCGCAATCATCTCACGCACGGCGCGACGCGTAGCCGTGTAAGGCGCGATCGGTGCACAAATGGCGATACCGCCATTCTTCGTGATTTCGCTGGCAACATAACCGATGCGACGGATGTTGAGATCGCGGTGCTCCTTGGAAAACCCAAGTTCGCTCGACAGGTTCTTACGCACGATATCGCCGTCGAGCAGGCTAACCGGACGACCACCCATCTCCATCAGCTTGACCATCAGGGCATTCGCAATTGTCGACTTGCCCGAGCCGCTGAGCCCGGTGAAAAATACCGTTAGGCCCTGCTTGTGGCGCGGCGGATGCGTGCGGCGCAGCTCTGCCACAACATCGGGGAACGAGAACCACTCGGGAATCTCGAGACCTTCCTGCAGGCGACGACGCAGTTCGGTGCCGGAAATATTCAGGACATTGTCGTCGTCGGTCTTCTGGGAGATCGGGATGTACTGTGCACGATTCTCGGCATAAACCATGAGCTGGAACGGCACCATTGTGATGTCGAGCTCTTCGCCATGTTCGCTCAGCAATTCCTGGGCGTCATACGGACCGTAGAAGTCATTACCTTTGCTGTCCTGGCCCGGACCTGCATGGTCACGACCCACGATAATGTGTGTGCAACCGTAGTTCTTGCGAATGATGGCGTGCCACAAGGCTTCGCGCGGACCACCCATGCGCATGGCCAGCGGCAGCAGGCTCAGCATCGTGGTTTGCTCGGGATAACGGTTCAGTAGTTGCTCGTAGCAGCGCACACGCGTGAAGTGATCCACATCACCCGGCTTGGTCATGCCAACAACCGGGTGAATCAGCAGGTTTGCCTCGACATCACGGGCAGCACGCAGCGTCAATTCCTGGTGCGCACGGTGCATCGGGTTGCGGGTCTGGAATGCAACAACCTTGCGCCAGCCGAGTTTCTGGAAGCGGTCACGAACTTCTGCCGGCGTATCACGCAGGTGTTTGAAGTCGTAGTGTGTCGGCAGCTCGATACCCTTGAGCGTGCCACCAACGTAAACCGGGTTGCCGATGTTCTTGAGGAAGTTCACTGCAGGATGCTTTAAGTCCGTCGTGCCATACACGCCTTTGGCTTCCGCATCGAGATCGGGTGTCCAGATATCACCAACTTCGAGCGTGGCGAGAATGACGCCTTCGAGATCGCGCAACGCGATCTTGTCGCCCGACTTGATGTCGGCGGAAAATTCTTCCGTAACATCGAGCGTGATCGGGATCGGCCAGAGTACGCCGCTCTTGAGGCGCATCGTTTTGACGACCGAGTCGTAGTCATCCTTGTTGAGGAAGCCCTCGAGCGGCGAAAACGCGCCGTTAAGCAACAACTCGATATCGCACAGCTGACGTTCGGTCAGGTCCCATGACGCGAAATCACCCGCCGCTACTTTCTCGACCTCGGCTTCATCCGCCGCCAAATACAGATCCTTCAGTTCGCCGCCATGCGGCTCTTTAAACGCACCCATTGTTTTCTTGTCCTTAAGAATGAAACCGCGACACGGCTGGTTCTCAGCCTGCCCCGGGGTTAGATATTGAGGCGCGCGATGCTACACCTTTCGTGCGGGGCAGTCACTGCCTGCCGGTAGGCATTCACCGCAAGTATTTGTCCGTACAGCAAATGCCGGTCAAGAAGCCTACGATCAGTGTTGTTTTTCCCCGGAGAGCTGCGGGAGTCGGCCATGAGCCTCACCCAATTTGCAGTGCCTACAGCGGTCGCTGTGCCCGGAATGACGGTACGCGAGCTATTCACCGAATGCGTCAGAGCAGATGTGGCCGGACTGCCGTTTCGGGCAGCCAGCGGCGAATTCGCGGGTAAGGCATCCATCCGCCACGTGCTCCGGGAAGTCTGTATTCCGCAAGCCATGATCGACCACGCGAGGCTGCTGGGCGATGACATCGAGGCCCTGCGGTTTCCACGGATCAGGAAGCAGTGGCTGCTTGAGCAGACAATTGATGACTTCATCCTGAGCGATGCAGCAATAGTCACACCGGCATCACCGCTTGCGAAGGCCCTGGCGATTATGGAAAGCCATGATACGACCTACCTGTTCGTCATCGACGCTGACAACAAGTACTACGGTACGCTGAGTATTGTGTCGCTGGCGCGCCGCTTGTTGAAACCGGACCCCTGACAGCTGTGGAGATGCTCAGCGATACCAGCTCCATGTGGGTCGCCACCGCTATTTTGGTTGGCGCGTATGCAATGATTTTCAGCGAGCGTCTGCATCGGACCTACGCCGCGCTGGCTGGCGCTGTGACAATGATTGGTATCGGCAGTTGGCTGGGGTTTTACAGCCAGGAAGAAGCGCTCGCCTCCATAGATGCCAACACCATTGTGCTGCTTATGAGCATGATGTTGCTGGTCGCACTGCTGCGCGCGACAGGACTTTTTGAATACCTGGCAATCCGGCTGGCGAAGGCATCTGGCGGTCGACCGATGCGGCTAATGATCTACCTGGGGCTGGCGATCAGCGTATTGAGCATGTTTCTCGATAATGTCACCACGGTGATCATTTTCGCCCCGCTCACCATACTTGTCACCCGCCTGCTGAAACTCAACCCGGCACCATTCCTGATTGCGCAGGCCATGCTGTCGAATATCGGTGGCGCGGCAACACTGGTGGGCGACCCGCCGAACATCATGATCGGTAGCGCCGCGGGAATCGATTTCGTCACCTTCCTCATCAACATGGCACCGCTCATCGCGGCACCATGGCTTGCCACATTGTTGTTATTGCTGTTTTTCTACCGCAAAGAGCTGCGGCCAGTCAGTAGCGAACGCGCACTTATCGACCTGGATGAAAATAAGGCCGTTCGAGAGCCGGCCCTTCTGCGCCGCATGTTGATGGTCATGGGCCTGGTCGTAATCTTGTTCTTTGTGCACCACCGACTGGGCTTCTATCCCTCTTTCGTCGCCCTTATCGGACTCGCACTGGCGCTGATACTCGCCCATCCGCAGGCTGACAAACTCGTCGGGGAGGTGGACTGGTCAATACTGCTTTTCTTCGCCTCACTTTTTGTGATCGTTGGCGGTGTCGAAGCGACGGGCCTGCTCGGCGTCATTGGCGGCGAGGTCGCAGGGGCCGCGCGTGACCCGAACAGGCTGTTGCTGACGGCACTGGGCCTGATGTGGGTCGCCGCAATTCTCAGCTCGCTGATCGACAACATCCCGTTCACGGTTACGATGATCCCGATTATTGGCGCCTTGTCTGCCGAAGGAATTGATGTCTATCCGCTATGGTGGGCACTCGCCATTGGCGTGGCACTGGGCGGCAATGGCACACATATCGGTGCCACGGCGAACATCGTTGTCGTTGCGCAGGCGGAACGCAGCGGCTTGCCCGACGCCCGAATCACACCACTGCAGTGGCTTAAAACAGGGCTACCTGTGATGATCACAGGCCTTGTCGTAGCAAGCCTCGCGTTTGCCCTACTCTACTGAGGCGTATCAGAACGGAATATCGTCGTCGAAGTCATCGGGGCCAGTCTGCGGAGGCGCACTGGGCGGCCCCGAATCCTGACCTGAACTCATCGGCGCTGAACCACCACCGCCGCCGGCACCGCCGCCAGCACCACCGCGACCACCAAGCATCTGCATCTCGTCAGCGATGATCTCGGTCGTCCAGCGATCCTGACCACTCTTGTCCTGCCATTTGCGCGTGCGCAGCTTGCCTTCGATATAAACCTGCGAGCCTTTGCGGAGGTACTCCGCGGCTATTTCGGCAAGCCGGTTGAACATAGCGACCTTGTGCCATTCAGTAC
>Ga0316190_10002315_pt1 | contig 13823 bp, 12 predicted proteins | sample Eddworburrow2_MG_FD_204929 | JGI IMG/M metagenome (GOLD analysis project Ga0316190, IMG submission 204929) | Coastal sediment microbial communities from Maine, United States - Eddy worm burrow 2 | ecosystem: Environmental > Aquatic > Marine > Coastal > Sediment | place: USA: Maine | collected... | reverse complement strand
TTGGTTGAGGCCGCCCGGGATCCAGGGGCCGATTTTCGTTATCGAATCTTCAATTCTGATGGTAGTGAGGTGGGTCAATGCGGTAATGGTGCCCGCTGTTTTGCGCGTTTTGTCCGTGATCATGGCTTGTGTGACAAGGATGTTGTTAGTGTGGAGACGGCCAGCGGTCTGTTACAGCTGCAGCTGGATGAAGGTGGCCTGGTTACGGTGAATATGGGTGCACCGCATTTTCAGCCGGATGTTATTCCCTTTGTGGCTGAGCCAGGGGATGATTCTGCCGCAGGCCTGTATCGCGTCGATGTTGATGGCGAGGACTATTCATTGGGTGTGTTGTCGATGGGTAACCCGCATGCCGTGATGCTGGTTGATGATGTCATCTCTGCACCGGTAGCCACGCTGGGGCCGAAAATTGAGCAGCATTCGCGTTTTCCCGAACGGGTTAATGTTGGGTTTATGGAGATTATTGATCGTAGCCGGATTCGTTTGCGGGTTTATGAGCGCGGTGCCGGGGAAACACTGGCCTGCGGTAGTGGCGCCTGTGCCGCGGCAGTGATTGGTCAACGACAGGGATTACTTGAGCCGCGGGTGCTGGTAGAATTGCCCGGGGGAAATCTTTTTATCCAATGGCCCGGGGACAATCATCCAGTGATGATGACCGGCCCGGCCGTGACTGTCTTTGAGGGGGACATCGAACTATGACTACTACCAGCCAGGAAGAAATAGCTGTCTCCGAGACCTTAGATGAGCAGGCTGTAGCCGAGTATCTCAGTGAACATCCGGATTTTTTTGTGCGCCGCAGCAATTTATTGGCAGAACTGAGGCTGCCACATCCCAGTGGTTCGGCTATATCCCTGGTTGAACGTCAGGTTGCTGTGTTGCGGGAACAGGGGCAACGCTATCAGTTTCAGCTACAGGAGCTGATCCAGATCGCCCGTGATAATGATAAATTGAATGAACAATTACAGTCATTGTCGCTGCGATTTATGGAAAATGATGATATTGGTGAGGTGTTGGCGTTATTGAATCTGGCCCTGTGTAATGATTTTTCGGCCGATGCCGTGACCTTGTTTTTGATGATGGATGAAGGGCAGCTGCCTATACAGCGTGAAGGTATGGAGCCGTTGGAGATTATCTGCCTGGGTAATAATGTTGAGGTTAGAGGGTTTGAGCAGATTTTAGCAGCGGGTGAGCCGCACTGTGGTCAGTTTGATCATGATCAGCGTGATGCCCTGTTTGGGGTTCATGCCGAGATGGTGGCGTCTGCGGTGGTAGTGCCGTTATTTACTGGGCTGGCGGCCGGCCGACAACCATTGGGTTTATTGGCGATCGGTAGTCAGCAGCAGGATCGTTATTATGCCGATATGGGGACAATGTTCCTTAAATATCTGGCGGAACTGCTAAGCCGCCGTTTGCAGTCTTTCGTCTAGTCATTGCTGCATGCTGGATCATCAGCCTATAGATGAATTTTTAGATAGCCTGGCGCAGCGACGTTACTCACCATTGACGATCAAGGGTTACCGCCGGGATTTAGCCCTTTTTTTTGATTATTGTCTGGGTTTGTCATCGGGGCAGACCGGGAATCCGGCTGGTGATCAGGCCTTTCAGCATTGGCATCAGTTTAGCGAGCATCAAGTTCGTCTTTTTATTGCCCAGCAGCATCGTCAAGGGCTGGGTGGTCGCAGTTTGCAACGCCTGTTATCGGCGTTGCGTTCATTGTTTCGCTTTATGCTTGAGCGGGGTTTGATCAAGCATAATCCGGCAATCGAGGTGAAGGCCCCTAAAACCGGGCGAAAATTACCGGTATTACTCGATGTCGATCAAATGCAGCAGTTACTGTTGGACAATGACCCAGATGTGCTGGCCGTGCGTGATCGCGCATTGATGGAGTTGGTGTATAGCTCGGGGCTGCGTCTGGCCGAAGTGGCCAGCTTAAGCATCACGGATGTCGATGTCGCCGATAATACCGTTCGGGTAATCGGTAAGGGTAGTAAGACACGGGTGGTTCCAGTGGGGCGCCAGGCCCTGGAGGCCCTTCGTTTATGGAGACAAAAGCGGGGTGAATTGGCCGCTGTGGATGAAACGGCCCTGTTTGTTAGTCGTCAGGGGCGGCGTTTATCGCATCGGGCTATTCAGTCGCGTTTGGCGTATTGGGCGGGGCGTCAGGGCTTGTCCGCTCATGTGCATCCACATATGCTACGCCATTCCTTTGCCAGTCATTTGCTCGAATCCAGTGGTGATCTGCGTGCGGTACAGGAACTACTCGGGCATGCTGATATTGCTACCACTCAAATCTATACCCATGTGGACTTTCAGCATCTGGCCAGTGTTTATGACCAGGCCCACCCCCGGGCGCGACGGCGTACTAAACCCGATTGATTTGTTTTTTAGTCATTACGGGATTTAGGCGCCCGCGCTAGCCTATGTTTCTGTACCCCCTATGATAGTGTAGAATCTGACCCCTGATTGACGAGGAATATAGAGTGGAACAATTTCGCGGAACAACCATATTGTCGGTGCGACACAAGGGTAAGGTCGTTATTGGTGGTGATGGACAGGTATCAATGGGTAATACCGTCATGAAGGGTAATGCGCGCAAGGTCCGGCGTTTATATGGTGACAAGGTAGTGGCGGGTTTTGCCGGCGGCACGGCCGATGCCTTTACGTTATTTGAACGGTTTGAGGGCAAGCTGGAAAAATATTCCGGACACCTGATGCGTTCAGCCGTTGAGCTGGCCAAGGACTGGCGGACCGATCGTATGCTCCGTCGTTTGGAAGCTTTGCTGGTTGTGGCGGATGCCAGTACTTCATTGATTATTACCGGTAACGGGGATGTCATCGAGCCGGAAGATAATCTGATGGCGATTGGTTCAGGCGGACCCTATGCCCAGGCGGCAGCGCGGGCTTTGCTGGATCATAGTGATCTGGATGCGCGTGACATTGTTGAAAAGGGCCTGGGTATTGCCGCCAGTATTTGTGTTTTTACAAATAATAATTTAACGATTGAAGAATTGGATGTAGCGGATGAGTAAGTTATGTCGGAAATGACACCACGGGAGATTGTTCAGGAGCTGGATCAACATATTATTGGTCAGGCGGATGCCAAACGGGCAGTGGCCGTTGCCTTGCGTAATCGCTGGCGTCGCGCGCAGCTCGATGATGATTTGCGCAACGAGGTTACGCCGAAAAATATTTTGATGATCGGTCCGACTGGTGTGGGTAAAACTGAGATTGCGCGACGTCTGGCCAAGCTGGCCAATGCCCCCTTTATCAAGGTTGAGGCAACCAAGTTTACCGAGGTTGGTTATGTCGGCCGTGATGTCGAATCGATTATTCGTGACCTGAGTGATATGTCGATAAAGATGACGCGCGAACAGGAAATGGCTCGGGTAAAAAATCGAGCAGAGGATGCGGCAGAAGAGCGAATTCTGGATATCCTGTTGCCGTCGGCGCGTGGTACCGAGGCCGATGATAGTACCTTGGCGACACGACAGAAGTTTCGTAAGAAACTGCGTGAAGGTGATCTTGATGATCGTGAAATAGACGTTGATATCGATGCCGGTTCAGTGGGTGTTGAGATCATGGCACCTCCCGGCATGGAGGAGATGAGCGGTCAGTTACAAAATATCTTTCAGAATATGAACAGTGGTCGCACTAAGCAACGCCGTTTGCGCATTGCCGAGGCCTTCAAGGTCCTGGTCGATGAAGAAGCCGCGAAGATGCTTAATGAAGATGAGATTCGCGCCAAGGCGCTGGAGAATGCCGAGCAAAACGGCATTGTCTTTATTGATGAGATAGACAAAATCACCAAGCGAGCGGAGCAGGGTGGCAGCGGTGCCGATATCTCGCGTGAGGGTGTGCAGCGGGATTTATTGCCATTGGTTGAAGGATCTACGGTCACGACTAAATCAGGCATGGTGAAGACCGATCATATTTTGTTTATTGCCTCAGGCGCATTTCATCTGACAAAGCCTTCTGATCTGATTCCGGAATTGCAGGGCCGTTTGCCGATTCGTGTTGAGTTGTCCGCGCTAACGGTAGAGGACTTTGTGCGAATATTGACTGAGCCTAATGCCTCGTTGACGCTACAATATAAGGCCCTGCTTGCTACGGAAGGAGTGGCAATAGAGTTTACGGATGAGGGTATAGCGAGACTGGCAGAGGTGGCATGGCAGGTTAATGAAAATACCGAAAATATCGGGGCCCGACGCCTGCATACGGTGATGGAGCGGTTGCTGGATTTGTTGTCATTTGAGGCCTCGGACATGAGCGGGCAATCCGTAACCATCGACGTGGCCTATGTCGATGAACACCTGGGTGCATTGGTTAAGAATGAAGACCTGAGTCGTTACATACTTTGATATGACTGCGATACCAACACAGATAAAATTACATAGGCAGTCTCGTCTGCTGGAGATTGGTTTTGATGATGGCAGTAAATTCAATTTGTCCTGTGAATACCTGCGGGTATTCTCTCCCTCGGCAGAGGTTCGCGGGCATGGGACAGGTCAGGAAGTGCTTCAGATTGGTAAGGAAAATGTTGCCATAACGGGGATAGAGCCGGTGGGTAATTATGCCGTTAAACTAATATTTGATGATGGCCATGATTCGGGGCTGTATTCATGGCCAGTATTGTATCGGCTGGGTATTGATTTTGATCGTAACTGGCAGGATTATCTCAAGCGTCTGGAGTTGGCAGGTCATACGCGCCAGCCATGATTTTTTTCAATACAAATTTCAGGCCAGACATGAATGGAGAGTTGGATGGCGGCAACAGACGATAAGACCACTCATTTTGGTTTTGAACAGGTTCCTTTAGGTGACAAGGTGCGGCGGGTTGCCGGAGTTTTTGATGCCGTGGCCGATCGCTATGACGTGATGAATGATGTGATGTCATTCGGTGTTCATCGTTTATGGAAGCGTCTGGCGATTGATCTGTGTGGTGTTCGTCCCGGCAATCGAGTTCTGGATCTGGCGGCGGGAACGGGTGATTTGACGCAGCGTTTTTCCCGTCTGGTTGGTGAACAGGGGCAGGTTGTCGCCGCCGATATTAATGCCGCCATGTTAAATGTTGGTCGTGATCGCCTGCTGGATAAGGGGATCTGTGACAATGTTAATTTCACCCAGGCTAATGCTGAGTGCCTGCCCTTTGGCGATAATAGTTTTGATTGTGCCACGATGGCCTTTGGCCTGCGCAACGTAACCGACAAACAGGCGGCGTTGGATTCCCTCTATCGAGCTATTAAACCGGGTGGAAGCCTGCTTGTTTTAGAGTTTTCCAAACCTGTACTACCTGGTCTGGATAAACTTTATGATGCCTATTCCTTTAAGGTGCTGCCAGTCATGGGGCGCTTGATTGCTGATGATGAAGATAGTTATCGTTATCTGGCGGAGTCAATTCGCATGCACCCGGATCAGCAGACCTTGAAGGGGATGATGGAACAATCCGGATTCGAGCGTTGTGATTATCATAATCTGGCGGGGGGGATTGTTGCGATACACCGGGGTTTTAAATTGTGATGCTGAGTGCCATGGCTGCTTCAGCAATGGAGTTGGCCATTAATCAGGCGCTGACCCTGGTGCTTGATCAGTATCAGGATGAAGGTTCCCGGGAACGATTACAGGCACTGAATGGCAAGGTGGTCGCCATTGATTTACAGGGGCCGGGTAACCATTTTTATCTGCTATTCAATGATGCAACTATTCATGTGCAAAGTAGCCTGCAAGGCGAGGCGGATGCCACTATCTCTGGTAGCCCGTTATCATTGTTACGTATGAAGCTAATGGGTAGTCAGCAGAAAATGCTGTTTTCCGGTGATGTGATCATCACCGGAGATATGGAGCTGGGACGCCAGGTTAATGCCTTGCTGGATGAGATGGACATTGATTGGGAGGAGCACCTGTCCCATATTGTTGGTGATGTTCTGGCCCATGAGTTGGGTAGTCGTACCCGTGAGTTTGGCAGTTGGCTGCGGCAGGCGATGGATACCGTGACCCAGAATGGTAATGAATACCTGCATGAAGAGCTACGGTTGCTCATATCGCGGGTCGAGCTGGATCCATTTTTGCTTGAAATTGACATCTTGCGTAATGATGCTGCCCGCCTGGAAAAGCGGCTTGAACGCCTTGAGAATCAGCTAAGCGAAAAAAATCGGGGGCAGACGTCGTGATTCCAGTGCGTCAGTTAGTCCGGCTATTGCATATCAATCGTATTCTGGTTCGTCATGGACTGGATGAAATTATTTTCGCAACCCATCTGTTTCGGCCATTTCGTTTTGTGTTATTTCTGCTGCCATGGAACTGGTTGCCACGAAAACGTCTGCCGCGTGCCCAGCGGCTGCGGCAGGCCCTGGAAGACCTGGGGCCAATATTTATCAAGTTTGGTCAAATATTATCAACGCGGCGCGATTTACTGCCGGATGATATAGCCGATGAGCTGGCGCTGTTGCAGGATAGTGTCGCTCCCTTCCCCGGTAGTCAGGCGCGACAGATTGTTGAGAAGTCTTATGGCAAGGCGGTTAACAAGGTATTTGAAAGTTTTGATGAAATCCCGCTGGCCTCGGCATCTATTGCCCAGATTCATGTCGCTAAACTATTGGATGGACGAGAGGTTGTTGTCAAGGTTGTACGGCCAAATATCCGTAAGGTAATCGAACGGGATGTTGCGCTGTTGTATGTGTTGGCTGATCTTGCCCAGCGTTATTGGTCGCAGGGTAAGCGCTTACGTCCGCGCGATGTTGTCGCTGAATATGAAAGGACAATCCTGGATGAGCTGGATCTTTCGCGTGAGGCGGCCAACGCATCACAATTACGGCGTAACTTTACCGACCCTGGCAAGTCGGAGACGGGCATGCTCTATGTGCCAGAGGTCTACTGGCCGTGGACATCGCGCAATGTCATGGTTATGGAACGTATTCATGGTATACAGATCAGCGATATTGATGAATTACGCAGGCATGATATTGATCTGAAAACGTTGTCTGAGACCGGTGTTGAAATATTTTTTACCCAGGTCTTTCGACACAATTTCTTTCATGCCGATATGCATCCGGGCAATATCTTTGTTTCACATCAAGGCCAGTATATCGCCGTTGATTTTGGCATCATGGGGACGTTGAGTCCGGATGATCAGCGTTATCTGGCTGAAAATTTCCTGGCGTTTTTTAATCGTGATTATCAGCGCGTCGCGGAACTGCATGTCGAGTCCGGCTGGGTGCCCGCAGATACGCGTGTAGATGAGTTCGAGTCGGCAATACGTAGTGTTTGTGAACCTATCTTTGAACGACCGCTCAGTGAGATTTCATTTGGGAATTTATTGTTGTGTCTGTTTCAGACGGCGGCTCGATTCAATATGGAGATTCAACCGCAACTGGTGTTGTTACAAAAGACCCTGTTGAATATTGAGGGTTTGGGTCGGCAACTATATCCGGAGCTGGATCTTTGGCAGACAGCAAAACCCTTTCTGGAGCGTTGGGTAAGTGACAATATCGGTCTGCGCGGCTTTTCTGCAACGATGAAAAAAGAGTCGATGCAATGGCTGGAAACATTGCCGCAGTTACCCAATCTTATTCATAGTGCCCTGAAACAGATCAATGCAGGTGGTTTGAAGGTTGCGGGTTATGAAAAGAAACTGCAACAGATTGATAATAGTATTAAACAATCCAATCGCCGTACTGTGAACGCCATCATTGGAACAGGGTTGATTATTTCGGCGGCATTGATCAGCGACCTAGTGTTTCCAGGAGTAATGATGCTGGCGGGTGTGTCGTTACTTTCCTGGGTGTTGGCTGGCGCGGGAGTATTCGTTCTTGGTGCTGTTTGGGCGCAGGGGAAAGTATAAAAGACTTTTTAGCTACGCGGCGGATTGGAAATCCTAGTTCTCCGGATAATGGCCTGGATGTTCTGATCCAGTAGAGAAGAATACGGAATCCACAGAAAATAATATAGGTTTTGTAGGGTGCAATAACCGCAGGGCATTGCACCATCTGTGTGATAGTCTCATTTTTATCCGATTAATATTTCATGTTTTCAGGGTGGCCCTGGTCGCCCTGAGTTGCTGTTTAAAGTAAGGAGTTAGTGTTGATGGAAGTTCAGGCACGTATTGCGCAAGAATTGAATGTGGCGACAGCACGTGTTCAGGCGGCGGTTGATTTGTTGGATGATGGCGCGACAGTGCCATTTATTGCGCGTTACCGTAAGGAGGCGACAGGCGGGCTGGATGATGCACAACTGCGCCAGCTTGATGAACGCTTGAGTTATTTACGCGAGCTGGAAGATCGCCGAGCGACGGTAATTAAGACGATAGATGATGACGGTAAGCTTACGCCGGCATTAAAACAGGCTTTATTGTCTGCAGAAACTAAAACTCGCCTTGAGGACCTTTATGCACCGTATAAGAAAAAGCGACGCACGCGTGCACAGATTGCCAGAGAGGCCGGTCTTGAGGTGGTTCTGGATAGCCTGTTGGAAAACCCTGCATTAGTGCCTGAGGTATTGGCCGAACAGTTCATCAATAGTGAGGCTGGCTTTACGGATAGTAAGGCCGTACTTGATGGTGCGCGTCAGATCTTCATGGAACGTGCGGCGGAAGAGGCTGATCTTGTCGGTAGCTTGCGTGAGCTGGTTTGGCAGGATGGTGTGATGCAATCGCGGGTGGTCGATGGCAAGCAGCAGGAAGGTGAGAAGTTTACCGATTATTTTGAGTTTGATGAGGCCCTGGAGAAGATTCCTTCTCATCGTGCCCTGGCAATGTTTCGCGGTCGTTCTGAAGGTGTGCTGACATTGAACTTGAAGGTCACAGGTCAGGATGATCTTGAAACAAGGCATATGATGGGTGTCTGTGATTACCGTATTGCCAAATGCTTTGGTATTAGTGATCAGGGGTGCTCGGCCGATGCCTGGTTGCTTGAATGTGTACGCTGGGCGTGGCGCATTAAGCTTTCATTGCAAATGGAAACAGAGTGCAATCTGAAAATACGTGAGCGAGCCGAAGAAGAGGCCATACGTGTCTTTGGTGATAACTTGCGTGATCTGTTGCTGGCAGCACCTGCCGGCCAGTTGGTGACGATGGGGCTTGATCCTGGTCTACGTACCGGCGTCAAGGTTGTGGTTGTGGATGGAACGGGCAAGCTGCTTGATCAGGAAACGATCTATCCACATGTGCCAAAGCGCAAATGGAAAGATGCAATAGAAACCCTCGTCAGGCTGACGAAAAAGCATGGTGTACAGTTAGTCAGTATTGGTAATGGTACTGGCTCGCGAGAGACAGATAAATTAATGCGTGAAGTTATCGCGGCGCACCCTGAGTTAAAGTTGAACAGTCTGGTGGTTAGTGAGGCGGGTGCATCTGTATATTCTGCGTCGGCACTGGCCTCGGCGGAGTTTCCCGATCTGGATGTTTCCCTTCGCGGGGCCGTGTCTATCGCACGTCGCCTGCAGGACCCGTTGGCAGAACTGGTTAAAATTGAGCCAAAGGCCATTGGCGTGGGGCAGTATCAGCATGATGTTAATCAATTTCGTCTGGCTCGTAAACTTGAGACGATTATAGAGGACTGTGTTAATGCGGTAGGTGTAACGGTGAACAGTGCATCGGTTCCGCTGTTGGTCCAGGTGGCTGGTTTGTCGACTAGCCTGGCAGAAAATATCGTCGCCTATCGCGAGAAAAATGGTGCATTTACCAGTCGTCAGCAATTACTGGATGTACCACGTCTGGGGGCAAAGGCCTATGAGCAGGCGGCAGGTTTTTTACGTATAGATAATGGTAGTGATCCATTGGATGCCTCTTCAGTTCATCCTGAGGCCTATACAGTGGTACAGAAAATTTTAAAATTCAATGCTCGAAACATAGAGCAGGTGATTGGTGATCGTGAATTCCTCAAGGGCCTTAGCGCCAGTGATTATACGGATGATAAATTTGGTGCGCCAACGGTACAGGACATAATCAGTGAGCTGGAGAAGCCGGGGCGTGATCCGCGCCCGGAATTCAAAACAGCATCCTTCCAGGATGATGTTGAACAGATAAAAGATTTGAAGCTGAATATGATTCTCGAAGGTGTAGTGACCAATGTTGCTAACTTTGGTGCCTTTGTGGATATCGGTGTACACCAGGATGGCCTGGTGCATATATCGGCATTGTCAGACCGCTTCGTCAAAGATCCGCGTGAGGTAGTTAAGACCGGTGATATCGTAAAGGTCAAGGTTATGGTAGTGGAAGTAGAGCGTAAACGCATCGGCCTGACAATGCGCTTGACGGACACGGCGGAAGAATCAGCGGCTGATGGTTCTGTTGTGACAAGGTCACAGACAACACGACGTAATAAACCAGCCCCTTCACCACGCCCGGCAGCGAAAAGTTGGGAGAAGCAGCCAGAAAATGCAATGGCAGCGGCCTTTGCACGTTTGAAATAGAATTAGGACTAAGAAAGAATAGTGCTGAGTGCTGAGTGCTGAGTGCTGAGTGCTGAGTGCTGAGTGCTGAGTGCTGAGTGCTGAGGGTTTAGAATTAAGAAAAAAGCAGGACTGAGGGACGGCACATATTCCCTGCAGTGTCATCTCGAGCCGTAGTGTGACCTCGGTGCCGCTTGACGGTAGAGATCTCTACCAGGAAACGTGCATAATTCGATTCCTGGCATAAATCCTCGCGATGCTCGTTCGAGAATACAAGTTTTGATTGAGAGTATGAGAAGTTGTAAACAACGTGTTAATTTCTTACTACTTAGGAATTAGGGCGGAGTAATATCATTTTATAATGGCTTCGTTTTAATCTGTTGGCCCTTAGGTAATTAATGCATGGGTGTATGGGTGATGCCCTGAGTAATAAAAAGGAGTCTGTATATTAATATTACCGATTTTGAGTCCCTGCTGTTAGCGGCAGGGCAACAAGCTGAACCACAACGCCTGTTGTTTGTATTTTTGCAGGCATTGCTATCTGATGATCATGACGCCGAAGAGGCCAGCCGTTTTCACGCGGGTCGGGGTGGTCACCTGAAGCCTGTTATGTGTGTTGATAAGGCACTCGATGAATTGGACAGCTTTGCTGGTCTGGTTGCAGAATCCGAGGATATGGGGCGGGCCTGGGATATTGTCCTATTGGCCTGTCTTTCAGGCAGGAATGGTATCAACCCTGATTCGGCGGCAGTGGATGAAGCATTGAAAATTATGCTGCATACGGTTGAAAGCGGGGGTGACCTGTCAAAATATATGGCGCTTGACCGAAATGGTGTGCCGCTACAGTTTGCTTGATAGCGGATGAATATCCTACAAGAACGGATTGTATCATGTCCTTATTGTGGCGAGAGCATTGATGTCTTAATTGACAGTTCGGTCACGGAGCAACAGTATATCGAAGACTGCCAGGTGTGTTGTCGGCCGATTAATTTTGATATAAAAATAGCTGATAATGGAGAACTAATCGTTCTGGTGACGAATGAGAATGAATAACTTATCAGCATTGTAGGGTGCAATAACCGTAGGGCATTGCACCGCATGTATCCGTTGTCAGGTGATGGTTGGCGTACTGATATTACATCAGAATCGACCAGGCCCGTGGGTGCGAGAACCCACCAGCAGGCATAACCGATCCTAATGCTTTATCAGCAACTGAACCGCCCCCGTTTTAGTGGTTACCTTCTGATAACACAGGCGGTATCAAGTACCCAAGTATACTCAACCTAGAAACAGCGTTTAAGGGGGTAGCACCATTAAGAACCTAGAAAGACACCACGCCAACAACAAGCCCAATCAATCCACCAAAAACTCCACCCCATACAACCAGCCATCCCAAGTGTTCCTTTATCATTTTTTGAACAATATTTTTTACCAGGGCGGGTGTTAGTTCGTCGAGCCTTTTTTCAACGATGGCCTCAATCTGATGTTTTATTTCTGACATGACATCGGGTTGCTCCAGTTCGTCACGGAGTAGCTGTTGGAAGTCGTCTTCTTTGGTCATGTTGATCAATGATTCTTTCATACTTTCGATAAAGGGCTCTTTTAATGGAGTGAGGGCGTCCTGACCACCCAGCATGCCGAGCATACCGCCGAAGGATGAGGCCATGATGACATTTACCAATGAATCGAAGGCGGGTGACAGGTCTACCTTTTTTATTACCGGGGCGAGGTGAAAGTCGTTAGTTGCACCTGGGTTTTGCAGGAACCGGTCTATATTATCGGCCGTAAAGAATTGCGTCATCATCAGTTCTTTAATTGAACGCCTGAAGTCTTCAAAGCGTGCCGGTATTACGCCGGAGCCATAAAGTCCGGGTACTCTTTCAAATAACATGTGTATTGCCAGCCAGTTGGTGATGGCCCCGGAGAGTGCGAACAGGCCGACGTTTAATGCCATTTGGTTGTGCAGCAGATAGGCGCTGATAATAACAATAATGGCAATGCCGTTGGTGATGATGCTTTTATTCATGGGTTACCTGTTTGCATGTAAATGGTGATGAAATATCAGGGGGAATTATATCAAATCTTAAAACGTTAAAGGGGTTTGGGCGTTCTGGATTTCGGTCTTTACCCCAAGGGTACTTGTCGCTTCGCTCGGGCACGTCGGAATGAAAATAAACAACAGATGTGGTTTCCTTGATATTAATACCTTCCCGTTTTTATTTTCGTATTTACTCTATAGGGAAGGATTTCCAATCCGTCACCTGGTGAAAATAGCTTTTATTTAAATAAGAGAGTTGCCTCGGTTACACGGGTACTACTCTCTCCATAACAGTCCGGTGGCGACTCGGTCGCGGGTCTCCTGGTCAGTTAGTTTTTCGATTAAGGTCAAGGCAAAGTCCATCGCGGTGCCCGGTCCGCGGGAGGTGATGATGTTGTCATCGCAGACCACGGCATCATTTAGCAGGGTGGTGTCGGGAAGGTCGAGTGCCTCCAGGGTGCCGGGATAGGCGGTTGCCCGTTTGCCATCTAATAACCCGGCGCGGGCCAATATCCTGGGGGCGGCGCAGATGGCGGCGATATATTGTTTGTTTGCTGCCATCGTCTTTATACGCTCATGGATGCGGGGGTCGTCGTTGAGATGGTCGGCACCGGGTAACCCGCCGGGTAGTACGATCATGTCATAGTCTTGTTGCAGGGCGGTGTCGAGGTCAGTATCCGGGATTAAGGTCATGCCGCGACTGGCCTTGACGGCTTGTTTGTCGAGTCCGGTAGTGATGACCTCTATGCCGGCGCGCACCAGTAAATCGGTAATGGTGATGGCCTCAAGTTCTTCGCAGCCCTGTGCTAATGGTACCAATACACGTGCCATGATTATTTTTCCTAGTCATTAATTAAGATGCCTTGGGCATATTTCGGCTGAAATAGCGCCTTGGCATAAGATCGGATATTACGAATAGATCAGAAGTCCGTATGCTCAGGGTACAAGATTTGGTGGTTGGGGTGAAGTCCTGGATGGTAACGTCGCTGCCTTGAGTTCGGCAGTCTGCAATGGGGTCTGCTGGCGTTCTGCGAGCTGGGTTTTATGTTCAATAAGCTCAGATGCGGATAGCAGGCGTATGCCGAGTAAGGGCAACGCGGGTAACATACTTTCCAGATAGGTTAGTGTTTCCGGGTAGGGGTGGCCGATGGCGACGGCAGACCCCTGTTTGCGGGCGATTTCAAGTAACTTCATGAATTGGCGGTTGATGGCGGCAATGTTGATGTCATTATCCAGAAAGATGTTGCGGCGTAGGCTTGGTAGTCCCTGTTGGCGGGCCTGTTGGTAACCGATACTGTTCGGGCTGGTACGGCTATCAACAAAGAAAAGCTCATCATGTTGCGCCAGTTCCTGCATGAGCCACTGCATCTGTTCCGTTTTTTGAGTGAGCAGGCTGCCCATG
>Ga0316190_10002313_pt1 | contig 13832 bp, 9 predicted proteins | sample Eddworburrow2_MG_FD_204929 | JGI IMG/M metagenome (GOLD analysis project Ga0316190, IMG submission 204929) | Coastal sediment microbial communities from Maine, United States - Eddy worm burrow 2 | ecosystem: Environmental > Aquatic > Marine > Coastal > Sediment | place: USA: Maine | collected... | reverse complement strand
CTCTTTCCCTCTCGTCGTCGTGGGCGAGCGAGAAGAGGTAGCCCATCGCCCAGCCGCTCTCCGGCATGCGGCGGTACGGCCGGTGCAGAAATACCGCTGCCAGGTCGCGGTAGTACGGTGGGGCATGGATGGCCCGTCGCGTGAACATGTCCTCGAGCGAGCGCAAGGTCGCTTCGCTATAGCAGGTCGTCGAGTACTTGCCATTGAAGACCGGCAGGTCCTGCAATTGGCCCATGGGCCTCGGCTTCTGCCCCACGAAACGACTGAGGGGCTTGCGGAAATCAGGTCCTCTGTAGTCCGAAGAGCTACCACTGCCCTCGAGATGGACCTCGAGCAGCTTGGGGGCCTCCTCCACCAGCATGGCGACGGCGCCGGCTCCCTGCGTCGGTTCTCCGCTGCTGTCGCGAGCGTACTCCGCAATGTCGGAGCAGACGACGATCGCTTGTGAGCCCTTCCCGTCGGCCATCAAATAGCGCACAGCACTCTTGAGAGCGTAGACGCCGCCAAGACAGGCGTGCTTGAACTCCGGCACCTCGCACCCACGGGCCAGCAGCTCCTTCTTGCGGGCGCGCAAGGCATCATCGATCATGCCGCGGACGATCACGGCTCCGGCGGAATTGTCGGTGCTCGATTCGGTGCCAAGGGCGAGGTAGCGAACTCGTTGCGGATCCACGTCGAACGCGTCGATCAGTCGCAAAACCGCCGTGGCAGCCATCGTATAGGCGTTGTGTTCCGGACCGCGCATGCGGAAACTGCTCCCGACGACGGCCTGGATCTTGCCGTAGTTGGCATCCGTCCAGTCACACCAATCTTCGAGGTTCACCCTGTAGGGCGGCACATACAGCGAGAGTCCACTGATGCCTACTTGCTGCTGGCTCATGATGGTTCTTCCCTCCCAGATCGCGACGTGATCGTGAACAGACGTGCTGCGGTCTTCGGGTAAGCGGCAATTGTGCCAGAGATCAGCCAGCTCTGACCACCGCGACCTGGCCGCCTTTTTCGAACGGCATCTGGCTCGATGATCCTCCAGGGGTCGATTCGGACCGGAGCCCCGGTGGACCACTGACGTGCCCCAGTGTTTGTACCACCCATTGGGGCGCCCCAAATTGAGTGCCTGAATCAGAATAGTGACAGGAGTAGAATCCTGGGGGAACGAGATCCGATGAGGCGTTGTGACGTCTCAGGTATACACGGTGGGAGGGGACCATGAACGAGAGGAGTCTGAAGATTCTCGAAGAGGGTGTCGGCGACCTGCTGACGCCCATCGACCTCGATGCCTTCCGCGCTCACAACCGGGCCAAGGAGAAAGGTCTGGTAGACAAGCGGATGAGCGAGAAGGAGGCCATCCGGCGATTCGTCGACGAGGGCGACTACGTCGGAGTGGAGCTCTACGGCACAGTGCGCTGCCCAATGTCGCTGACCCGCGAGCTCATCCGGGCGGGTTACCGCAGTCTGCGCGGCGTGGGCCAGGGGGTCTACGAATCGGATCTCTTCGCCGCTGCCGGCTCGTTCAAGGCCTTGGACTGGACCTATATCGGTCTCGAGGTCTACGGCGTGTCGTCCAACCTTCGGCGGGCCGTCGAATCGGGCTATGTGGAGAACATCGTCGAATGGTCCAACGCCGCCCTGGCCTGGAGATTCAAGGCGGCGGCCATGGGGGTGCCCTTCCTGCCGACGCGCTCCATGCTGGGGACCGATACCCTCAAGTACTCGGCCGCCAAAGTGGTGGAGTGCCCTTTCACCGGCGAGCCAATCTGTTTGCTGCCGGCGCTGATTCTCGATGTGGGCATCATCCATGTGAATCGTGCGGACAAGCACGGCAACTGCCAGATCGACGGCATCTCGGGTTTTGCAGCCGAGATGGCCTGTGCTTCGAAGAGGGTCATCGTCTCGGCCGAGGAGATCGTCGACACCGGGGCCATTCGACGGAAGCCCGATCGCACCATCATTCCCTGGTATGTGGTCGACGCCGTCGTCGAAGCACCCTTTGGCTCCCACCCCGGGGAGATGAGCGGCATGTACGAGCGCGACGAGGAGCACATCCGCTCCTATTTCGAGAGCACCAAAGACGTCGAGAAGGTGAAGGCCTATCTCGACAAGTGGGTCTACGGGGTGGAGACTCACGAAGCCTACCTCGACCTGGTGGGTAGAGAACGGCTGGAGGACCTGAGGATCAAAGGGGCTTGAGATGGCAGAAGAAAGCTACACCAGCACCGAGTTGATGATCTGCCTGGCCAGCCGCACCATGGCGGACAATGCGACCGCTTTCATCGGCACCGGCATTCCCATGCTGGCGGCGTCGCTGGCGCAGAAGATGCACGCCAAGAACCTGACGCCGGTCTTCGAGTTCGGGGGCACCGGCGCCATCCTCGAGAAGCTCCCTCTGGCGGTGGGGGACATGCGCACCTATAACAGGGGCCTGCACGCCGCCGGCATCTGCACCGCCATGGAGGCGGCGCAACGCGGCTTCATCGAGTATGGGTTTCTCGGCGGCGCCCAGATCGATGCCTTCGGCAACCTCAACAGCACGGTAATCGGCGAGCAGTCGTCGCCGAAAGTACGACTGCCGGGATCGGGAGGCGGCAACGACGTGGGCTCCGCCTGCTGGCGCACCATCGTCATCATGCGGCAATCGCCCCGGACCTTTGTGTCCAAGGTCGATTTCCTCACCACTCCTGGCTATCTCGACGGGCCTGGAGCGCGAGAGCGCGCCGGCCTGCCGGTTGACACTGGCCCCTTCCGAGTCGTCACCGATCTCTGCACCCTCGACTTCGAGGACAAGAGCAAGCGCATGCGCCTGCTGGCGCTCAATCCGGGGGTCGAACTGGAGCAGGCACAAGCCGCCACCGGCTTTGAGATACTTCTGCCAGACGAGATCGGCCGCAACGAGGAGCCCAGCACCGAAGAGTTGCGCCTCCTGCGCGATGAGATCGATAAGGATCGCCTCTACATCTGACGCCGTTCCAGACTCGAGGCGGGGTAATATCGCAGACCCAGAGTCACTAACCCACAAGAAGAAAAGATCAGGAGTCCCCACATGTCAGACAAGATGGATCGCGCAAGCAAGTGCCCCATTCTGGGCGGACCTCACTCACAGACGGCGGTTGTGACTACCGCGAATCAACACTGGTGGCCGAATCAGCTGAACCTGCAAATTCTCCACCAGCACTCTCCCTTGTCCGACCCGTTGGGCGAGGACTTCAACTACGCCGAGGCGTTCAAGTCACTCGACCTCGCGGCCCTGAAGAAGGACCTCCAGAGCCTGATGACGACGTCGCAGGATTGGTGGCCGGCCGACTACGGCCACTATGGGGGGCTCTTCATTCGAATGGCGTGGCACAGTGCTGGCACGTACCGCATCAGCGACGGCCGGGGCGGCGCAGGCTCCGGCACGCAGCGCTTTGCGCCGCTTAATAGTTGGCCCGACAATGTAAACCTCGACAAGGCGCGCCGATTGCTTTGGCCGATCAAGCAGAAGTACGGCCGCAAGATCTCGTGGGCCGACCTGATGGTTCTGACTGGCAACGTTGCCCTCGAATCGATGGGATTCGAGACCTTCGGTTTCGCCGGCGGGCGCGAGGACGTTTGGGAACCGGAAGAGGACATCTACTGGGGCCCTGAGACCGAGTGGCTTGGAGACGAGCGCTACAGCGGTGACCGGGACCTCGAGAACCCCCTTGGCGCCGTTCAGATGGGCCTGATCTACGTCAATCCGGAAGGGCCTAACGGCGAGCCGGATCCGGTGGCGTCAGGCCGGGACATTCGAGAGACGTTCGCGCGCATGGCGATGAACGACGAGGAAACAGTTGCGCTCACCGCCGGAGGACACACCTTCGGTAAGAGCCATGGCGCCGGCGATGCCGCCCTTGTCGGTCCTGAACCCGAAGCCGCCGGTATCGAACAGCAGGGCCTCGGCTGGAAGAGCAGCTTCGGCAGCGGCAAGGGCTCCGATGCCATCGGCAGCGGCCTGGAAGGCGCCTGGACGCCGAACCCGACCCAGTGGGACAACGGCTATTTCGACATGCTGTTCGGATATGAGTGGGAACTGACAAAGAGCCCCGCCGGCGCCTGGCAGTGGATGCCAAAAGACGTGGCCGACAAGGACCTCGCGCCGGATGCGGAAGATCCGTCGAAGCGGGTTCCGACCATGATGACCACCGCGGACATGGCGATGCGGATGGACCCGATCTATGAGCCGATCTCGCGGCGTTTCCACGAAAACCCCGATGAGTTCGCAGATGCGTTTGCCCGGGCGTGGTTCAAGTTGACGCACCGTGACATGGGCCCGATCTCGCGCTACCTCGGCCCGGAAGTCCCGGACGAGGAGTTGCTGTGGCAGGACCCCGTCCCCGCGGTCACCCACGAGTTGATAGGGGATGACGACATTGCTGCCCTCAAGGCCAAGATCCTCGATTCCGGACTGTCGATTTCGCAGCTGGTTTCAACCGCCTGGGCGTCGGCGGCAACGTTCCGCAGCAGCGACAAGCGAGGTGGGGCGAATGGAGCGCGCATTCGCCTGGCCCCGCAAAAGGATTGGGAAGTGAACCAACCGGACCAACTCACGGGTGTGCTCGAGACCCTCGAGAAGATCCAGAAGGACTTCAACAGCTCGCAGTCCGACGGCAAGATGGTGTCGCTCGCTGATCTGATCGTTCTGGGCGGCTGCGCAGCCATCGAGCAGGCCGCGAAGAATGCCGGCCACGATGTGGGAGTTCCCTTCGCACCGGGTCGCACGGATGCGACCCAGGAGCAAACCGACAGCGAAGCGTTTGCCGTACTCGAACCGACCGCAGACGCGTTCCGCAACTACCTCCGGGACGGACACAGCCGAACGTCTGAGGACCTGATGGTGGACAGGGCGCAGCTCATGACGCTGACCGCCCCCGAGATGACGGTTCTCGTCGGTGGCATGCGCGGCCTGAACGCAAACTTCGAGCAGTCCGCTCTCGGTGTCCTCACCGACCGTCCCGAGACGTTGACCAACGACTTCTTCGCCAACCTGCTCGACATGAGCACGGAGTGGAAGCCGTCTTCCTCCTCCGAAGACGTGTTCGAGGGACGCGACCGTCAGAAGGGCGATCTCAAGTGGACCGCCAGCCGCGTCGATCTAGTCTTCGGTTGGAACTCCCAACTCCGAGCCATCGCAGAGGTGTATGCAAGTGACGACTCGAAAGAGAAGTTCGTGCGTGACTTCGTGGATGCGTGGGACAAGGTCATGAATCTCGATCGCTTCGACCTTGCCTGATCGCAACGGATAGGTCTTCCGTCGAGGGCTCTTGGACCGGGATCTGACGGCAACTCGCGATCAGCAGGCGGATACAACTCTCACTGCAGGGGCGGCCCTTGCGGCCGCCCCACAGCGAGAGGGGACAAGCCCCTCCCCCCGCAGAACTCGTTCAAGAAATGGTGGACTGGGTGGGGTCGATATACCCGTCTACTTGAATGGATCCAGTCTTCGAACCACTTTCATGTCGATCCAGTAGACGTCTCTACTGCCGCCCGTATCGCTGTTGAAGAAGAGGTACTTTCCATCCGAAGTGATGAACGGGCGATTCTCAGAGCCGGGTGTGTTCACACCATCACCGAGGTTTATCGAGGGAGACCATTGGCCATCTCGATCCTTGAACGACACATAGAGATCATCCATGCCCAGTCCACTCGGCTTCTTCGAACAGAACACCAGCATGCTCCCGTCCGGCGAGATTGCAGGGTCCCATTCATCCCACTGCGTGTTGATGTTCTCCCCCAGACGCATGGGCTCGGAATAGGCGCCGTTCCTGAACTGAGCAGAGAGGATCTCAGAAAGGCCATCATCACCTTCGAACCTCCTGAAGAAATAGAGGGTCTTGTCATTCGAAACAGACGGATATGAATCGTGAAGAGGGGAGTTGACAGGAGCTCCCAGATGTACCGGTTCTGACCAAGAACCGTTGCTGTTCTCAACCAGCCAGATGTCACTCGACTCGTTCTCTTCATCTCCTCCGCCCAGGGGTCTGTTCGAGGTGAAGTACAGCCTTGCTTCGTTGGGAGCGAAGGTGAAATCTCCGAAACCGAACCCCTCCATGAAGAACGGTGCAATTTCGGGTCTCGTCCATTCGCCGTTCTTCCTCTCCAGGACAAAGACCCTGGTGTCTTCCCTCCAGTGCCTCCTGAACACAGCATGGTCGCCATCATGAGAGAAAGTCAGGCATCCTTCAGGGGCATCTGTGGAGATGATCACCGGAGCAAACAGCTCTGGAGTCATCCCCGGCGGTTTCTGGCCGAGATAGTCCCCTTTGAGCACTGGGACATCTTCATCGGTCGAGACCGCTGTCAAGGCAGGGAATGACAGAAACATGAGACTCAAACAAATGGCCCCTTGCTTCATGATGATTCACCTCCTGATTTCGAATTGATGGCTGGCTAGGCTTCTGTCACACGTCGAGACATCTCCCTCTCTACCAAACGCACATCTGACGGCTGAGGTTTCGCAGACATGGCCACGAGCAGTTGGATCGTCGCCGGTTTTGAAGACCAGTAAGGGTATTCGGATCGCTATGGGGCTAGAATCACGCTAGTGCCAGAGGGTCAATAGACGCCCATGAGCAAGTCCGATCGCCAACTGGGTATGAGCCGCGATATCACCCGCCGGGACTTCGTCCACGGTGCGGGGCTGGCGGCATTGAGTCTCGGCCTTCCTTCCGGAGTAGCCAGGGGGCAACCTTCACCCGCACCTGCTGATCCGACTAAACGCTACTACCCACCAACGCTTACCGGCCTGCGCGGCTCACACCCCGGCTCATTCGAGGTAGCGCACGAGCTGGCACTTCGAGGAAAAGACTTCGACACCGGCGCGGACCTGGGAGAGGAGTACGATCTCGTAGTCGTCGGCGCGGGTCTCAGCGGCCTCGCCGCCGCCTGCTTCTATCGCCAGCGGTTCGGCGAAGACTCCCGCATTCTCATCCTCGAGAACCACGACGAGTTCGGTGGTCACGCCACGCGCAACGAGTTCCACCAGGGTGGGCCGATGCGCCTGGTCTGGGGCGGCGACTTCAATCTCGAGTACCAAGCGTTCAGCGAGCAGGGCAACGCCCTCCTGACCGACCTTGGCGTCGATATCGACCGCCTCAAGGAGCGCAACGACTTCAACTACGGCTCGGACGGGAGGCTCGGCCCGGCGATCTATTTCGATGCCGAGACCTACGGGCGCGACGTGCTGATTCCGGGGTTTACTCCACGTTGGGGAGACTTCGCGAGCATCCTCAAGGGGATCGATGCCGTGCCGCTCAGCCCGGAGTCACGCGACTCCATGAAGCGGTTCTATACCGCCAGAACCGACGTGCTCGAGGACCGCAGTCCGGAAGAGCGCCAGCAGTTCCTCAGGCAGATCAGCTACATCGATTTCATCCAACAGTATGGCGGCCTCACCGAGGAAGCGGCCGGGATCTTCTACAACGCCACACACGGCTATTGGGGCGTCGGTGCGGACAGCCTGTCGGTCGCCGAGTGCGAGGGCGCCGGCCTCCCGATGGCACATCTGCTCGGCGGTGAACCCGACACATCGGGCAGCGTGGGCGGCGAGGTGGTCCACTTTCCCGACGGCACTTCCTCCCTTGCCAGACTGCTGGTCCGCGCCCTGATTCCGGCGGTTGCCGAAGGCAAGGGCATGGACGATATCGTCACCGCGGCTTTCGACTACTCGCAGCTCGATCGCTCTGAGTCGCCAATTCGTCTGCGGCTCAATTCGACCGTCGTCCATGTCAGCGAGACAAGCGGGGCCGTCCGAGTGAGCTACGTTCGCGATGGAAAGACCACGAACGTCAAAGGGCACAGCTGCGTGCTGGCCTGCTACCACTCGATGATCCCGTACCTGTGCCCTCAGCTTCCGGCGGCACAGCGTGAAGCGCTCGCCTATCAGGTCAGGCGGCCGCTCCTGCTGACCAACGTCCTGATCCGTGACACCAAGGCCGCCGACAAACTCGGCATCTCGGGCGCCTACTGCCCGGGGCGCCTGCATGGCGCGACCTGGCTCGTCAAGGGCATCGAAGTCGGCGAGTACCGAAACAGCTGGGAAGATCCCGGACCGGCGGTGATGCAGTTCTGGGGCTCGGTCGCACCGGTGAAGAGAGGCGTAGACATCCGCCGCCAACATCGATCTTCGCGGATGCGCATGCTGACCATGGACTTCGAGGACTTCGAGAGAGAAGTCCGGACCGTTCTGGACGGCATGTTGGGCCCGGCAGGCTTCAGCGCGGCCGACGACATCCTCGCGATCACCGTGAATCGCTGGCCGCACGGCTACGCCTACGACTATCTGAACTTGTGGGATCCCGAATGGCCGCCGGGAGAGGCGCCGCACGAGATCGCGCGGAAACCGTTCGGAAAGATCACCTTCGCCAACTCCGACGCCGGCGCCTACGCGATGACGGAGGTCGCCATCGACGAGGCATGGCGAGCGGTGAGCGAACTGTAGCGCTAGGGTCAGAGACCCCTCGAGTCGCCCCGAGTGGCTACGCCTGAGGTACAGCGGGCGGGAGACGCACGGTAGCCCCTCCGACCCGCTCCCTCCGGCTCGACCCACTCACGTCCGGGCTCTGCTGCCCAGCTCTACTTTCGGTGCGCAATGTCCCACATGTAGTCCTGGTGGGAGTAGCAGATCTCGTTGAGCTCCTTCGTCTCGGCCTCGTGCTTCTCGCTCATCTCATTCACAGCCTCACCCCAGGCTTCGAGGACCGTGGCGTGGTCAGCGCCCCGTATCGTGAAGAGCCGGCGGTACTCGCCGCCGACGGAGTGCTGGAGCCAACCCCAGCCGGAGAGCTTCCCATCCGCAACCAGTCCGTCGTAGATCGGCGCGAAAACCGTTCTGACCAACTCATCGGCGCGCTCCTGCTCGGACATCTTGCAGACCATGTATTGCGATACGCCGGCCTCGCCCGACTGCGAGACGGCGATGCTGCCTTCACCGCCACTGCCGGTGACCGACTGCCAGATGTAGTCGTCGTGAGCACCGCAGATGCGACTGAAACGAGCCGAGGCCTGCGGGTCGGCCTGCTGGACGCGCTCTCCGAGGGTCTCCTGCGCCGTCAGCAGCGCCTCGATCGTGGGGGCGACGTAGTAGCTAGCCCGACGCCACTTGCCGCCGGTGTGGTGAACCAACCAACCCCATCCGGAGATGGTCCCGTCGTCGACAGCCTCGTCGTAGATCGGCGCCTGAACGGACTTCCAGATCATGTCTGCGAGCTCCTGGTCGGCGACGTCGCATTCGTAGTAGGTGGAGTAGACGAACGGCCGCACGGGCTCGTCGTCTTGCTGCGCCCGGACAACAGCCGGCGCCGCCAGGATTGTCAGCATCAGAACTGCACACATGAGACTTCTCTGCATTCTCTTCTCTCCTCTGGTACACGCAGCCGCAGAGTCCGGGAATTCGAATCAACCGCGGTCGGCGCAGAAAATATCTTGCCTTTTGAATGGGCCGGCTCATTCTAGACGCACCCGTCTTCGACCGCAACAAGGCACTCTTGCGCCGATTCCGACTTCGCTGACTCCATCGACAAAGTCGACACCATCGACCGCCTGGGCGAGGAGCTCTTGGCCCATCAGCCGTCGCCAGAGCCGCAGGACCAGGAGCATCGGCTTCAGATGTGACTCAGACCCCTAAATGGACCGCGGGAGGACCACGAGTGGACCACAGGCTGTAGGATTGGTCGATCCCGTTCTTTGGACTACCTGGAAATACCCAGACTCTTGGCCGGTGCATCACTCGCCCACTTTCGACTTGCGGCCGGCGGAGATACCGTTACCCATCCAGGAGGAACAACCAGATGATCACACGACGCGACTACCTGAAGTATTCAGTGTTGACCGCTGCTGCCGCCACTTTGCCTCCACAACTCACCCGTGCAGCGAGTCCTGAGGGTCGGATCCTCAGGACCATCCCAAAGACAGGTGAGAGGTTGCCAATTGTCGGCCTGGGTAGTTCTGCAACCTTTCGCTCGGTGGCGGACAGCGGCGACGTCACTGCTCTTTCCGAGGTGTTGAGCACGTTCTTTGAGAACGGCGGTACCGTCTTCGATACGGCGCCCGCTTATGGTGCTTCAGAGGAAGTTTCGGGTCGATTGATTCGGGAGTTGGGAGCGACCGAAAAAGTGTTCTGGGCGACGAAACTGAACGCCGCACCTCGAGGTGGCGGCGCTGCCGATCCGGATGCCGCACGAGCTCAGGTCGAGCAATCGTTCAAGCACAGCGGCAAAGATCCGATGGACCTGGTTCAGGTACACCAACTGCGGGATGTGCCAACGCAGTTGGCCATTCTCAAGAACCTCAAGGCGGCGGGTCGTCTGCGCTATATCGGTGTCACCTATACCGGCGCCGAGCGCTATCCAGACCTGGCGAAAGTCATGCGCGAAGAACCGATCGATTTCATCGGCGTTGACTACGCTGTAGACAATCGGCAAGCCGCTGACGTGATTCTGCCGCTTGCGATCGAGCGCGGCATTGGGGTGCTCGTCTATCTGCCATTCGGACGAACTCGATTGTGGGCCAGAGTAGCCGGACAGGATCTGCCGGAGTGGGCTGCCGATATCGGCGCCGAGTCCTGGGCACAGTTCTTCATCAAGTTTGTCGGAGCGCATCCGGCCGTTACTTCAGTGACACCAGCCACGAGCAAAGCAACTCATATGCTCGACAATCTTGGCGCGGGTGTGGGCGAGCTTCCGGACGAAGACATGCAACAGCGGATGGCTGATCTCGTTGACGCGCTGCCACAGGCGTGACAAGGCCTGCTGAACAAGGACGACACTGTCATTCGCGGCTACCTTCTCTCACATCTGGAGGTCCCGGGACTCACCCCGAAGAGAGAAGCTAGTGCTTGCTGTTCCACCAGCAGCTTGACGCGCTGTGGTCCTTGGGAAAACATGACTGGATGCGCCTCGAAGATCTTGGTTGGGATCCGGTCTGGGAGTATCACGCCATGGAAGCAGGCGGTCCGACGCGTGTACCAGGTCGAGTGGCGACAGTGGATCGGGGGCGTGTTGTGGTGCTGACCGACGAGGGCGCCATCCCAGCTTCATGGCATTTCCCCGTTTTGATACATGGGGAGCGGGCAGGAGTCATGCCAGCGGTGGGCGATTGGGCCATGATCACGAATGTCGGTGAGGTGCGCACCCTCGAGACCCTGCTACCTCGACGAAGCCTGCTGGCCAGGGGAATCCAAGGCGGTGCTCGCGTGGCTCAACCTCTGGCAGCCAACGTGGACCTGGTCATGGTGGTCACGGGCCTGGACGGCGATTTCAGCTTGCGCCGCATCGAGCGTTTTCTGGCGCTTGCCCGCAGCGGTAGCGTTCGGGCCCTCGTGGTGCTCAGCAAACTGGACCTGATCGACGATCCCGATGAAGCGATTCGGCAGGCCCGGAAGGCTACTCCTGGGTTGGATGTAGTCACGATCAGCTCCGTAACTGGGGACGGATTGACAGAGCTCAGCAGCGAGGTCGAGCCAGGGAAAACCGTGGTTCTTGTGGGATCGTCGGGAGTGGGTAAGTCGACCTTGATCAATCGCCTGCTAGGCGAAGAGCGTCTGCGCACCGGAGCGGTTCGGGAGTCCGATGACCGGGGACGTCATGTGACAACGCGTCGCGAGCTCCTCCAGCTTCCCGACGGTGGACTGGTCATCGATACTCCTGGTCTGCGTGAGGTAGGGCTGCTGGCGAGTGAGGAGGCCGTACTGGAGGTCTTCCCGGAGATTGCTGCTCTTTCTGAGCAGTGCCGCTTCATGGATTGCAGTCACGTCGAAGAGCCTGATTGCGCCGTTCGGGATGCCGTCGACAAGGGCGAACTCGACGCCGATCGACTGGCTGGTTTCCACCGTCTTGTCCGGGAGCAGGCCAGCGCTACCCGCCGTGCCACCGAACACGAGCGGCGAGCTCACGAGCGAGCCCTGACAGGCCATTATCGTAAGACCCTCCGCGCCTCACTTCGACTCAAGGGTCGAGAGAACTAGCGGCGTCTTGCAAAGCTTGAGTGCCAATCGGCCCGCAGTTGCAGCCTGGAACAGCCGACCGACGACCGCTTGAGTGTCATTCAACCCGCCTCCGCAGTCCATTCAGAGTGGACCGCCCGTGGACCACGGGCATTGAGTGACCTCTTGATGTAGGGGCGTCCCTTGCGGGCGCCCGCTACCGGGAGGGGACAAGCCCCTCCCCTACAACAGATATTCAGAGGATGGCGGAGGGGGTATGGCGGAGGGGGTGGGATTCGCACACGGAGGGGCAGGCGAGGGGGTGCAGTGCCGGCGACCAACGGGAGCCCACCCACGGTCCGCGTGAACGGACGCCGGTTTTCAAGACCTCCGGTCTCCTACAACTGACAACACTCCACAACACGTGACCACGAAGCGACGGGGCTTCTCGGGTAGGGGGAACTGTTGTGGTCGATGCTGAGAGTGGTGGTGAGTTGCGGTCTCGTGGACCGAGGGTGGACCACGTTGTGAAGCAGAGCGATCTCCGAACGAGATTGCGCATTCTCGATACGGCGCGAAGAACTCCTGGATTCAGATCAGAGATCGAGTACACCCCTGTCGATAAACCCTGACTCGAATTGTCGCGTCCAATCAGAACGAGCCTATCTCGACACCACTGCTGCCATAGAACGAGAGGAGCAGGCGATGGGATCGAGTTTCACCGACTCTATATATGGTCTCGTGTGGGACCAACTAGCCTTCCGCGGCCACTGGCTCCTCCCTCTAGTGCTCGTTCTTACGATAGTTGGCCTCTGGCTCTGGAGTCGAGCGTCCGTAGGCTTTAGGCCCTGGTTAGTCTGGTCTGGCTACGCCCTTCTTGCGGCTGTCGTTGTCATGGAGATAAGTGGAATGAGAATGGTAAGAGAACCCTCGTTCGAACAGTACGCCAGAGCACGCAGGAAAGCGCACAGCTACATCGGAAAGACAGTTCCCGAACTGGAGTTCCGCCGCGTCGACAACGACGGGCTACTACGCTTGTCCGATCTCCAGAGCCGCGCGGTCTTGCTCAACCTCTGGGCGACATGGTGTACGCCGTGTGTTCATGAAATGCCCGATCTCGAACAATTGTAGCGAACTCATGGCGAGCTGGGATTGGTGGTAGTGACCCTCTCCGACGAATCCCGGCAGCATCTCGTCACATTCCTGGAAGAGCATCCAGTCGAGACCTTGAACGTGTATCAGGAGTCTCTGGGTTGGATCTATGACACAGATGCTCGCCCGATGAACTTCCTCATCAGCCCTGATGGAGTGCTCCTCGATTGCACAGAGATGCCCGGCGACGGCACCTACGGAGCCTTTGCCGATTGGGTCGACGAGCACCTCAAAACCTGAGACTCTGTTCGCCTGCCATTAACGGTCTCTTACCTGCCTGCCACCCCAAGGGGTAGCCTCACGCCACCCCTCGAGGTGTTTCGCCGCTCGCAAGGTCGCCTGTAACGTCCGAGCCGGTCAGAAGCTTTCAATCCGTCTTCCCTCAGAAGGGACTGGCGTCATGACATTCCGACGGTGGATTGTGGTGATTTGTGGGCTGAGCTTCCTAGCACCCACAACGAGTACCGTAGCTCGTAGCATCGACTCGGAGGTCCTCACTGTGGAGGATCTCTTCAGGCGCTCTGGAGAGGCTTATCAAAGCGCATCTGCACTGGAGATCACTCTCGCTACATGGGTTGAGCTTCCGAATGCCGAGCCGGGAGAGCGGGTGGTCCAGTATCTGCTCGGCAACGATTCGGACGCTTCGATCGAGATCGGAGACCAGCTGAAAGTCGTTGCCAGCGGCAACACGCTGTACGCAGAGCGCATCGGAAGCGACGACCGCTACTTCGAGACCCCTTACGCCGGC
>Ga0316190_10002311_pt1 | contig 13834 bp, 18 predicted proteins | sample Eddworburrow2_MG_FD_204929 | JGI IMG/M metagenome (GOLD analysis project Ga0316190, IMG submission 204929) | Coastal sediment microbial communities from Maine, United States - Eddy worm burrow 2 | ecosystem: Environmental > Aquatic > Marine > Coastal > Sediment | place: USA: Maine | collected... | reverse complement strand
TGGGTGGGGGCGGTGGCGGTATGATTTCGTTGTCGTCGCTCAAGCGGCGGCTCCTCGTGGCGCGCCACGCCTGCACGAAGCGGCATGACAGCAATGCGATTCTATTGCCGTAAACCTAGCAAATATGGCCTCTGCAAGCAACTTTGCCACAATCTTTGCCGGGATTAAAACGGATGCCGTAACCTGTTGGTTTAATGGTATAAAACTGAACTATTTCGACAACCCGACCGAAAACTCCCGGCCGCCGGTTCCGTGAACGGAATCATTGGCTCGAATCGTCACAGAAACCACGCCATCCGGCACACTCACGCCGCGCAGTGAGCGGGTGAAAGGTTGCTCCGTTTCATGCGGATGATGCAGCGTGCGGGTTCCCAGAACGGTGCCATCGGGTGCAACGACATCCCAGCGATTTGCATAATGGTTCCAGCCTTCATCGGCGTGGGCTACGGTGACATCAAACGACCATGTTCCATCAGATGACCGGTCTGCCTTGACACCGACCACGTCAGCTTCCCCGGCAATCCCGGCGCCCGACATCATCGCCACGGCAACCATTGCTTGTACCAGACATTGTAACCTCATGGGCTTTCCCTTAGTTTTTGCGCGCAACCTCTATTCGAATCTTAGCGGCTTCTGTCAGCCTCCCGCAAATCACAAAACCGGAGCGATAAAACACCATGGCGTCAGGAAGTTCGCAGAAGGTTATCATTGCAGCCCTGCTCGGCAATGGCGCTATTGCCTGCACCAAGTTTGCAGCATCCGTTTATACGGGCTCATCAGCCATGCTGTCGGAAGCTATCCACTCTTTGGTCGACACCTGCAATCAGGGGTTGTTGTTGTACGGTTTGAAAAAGTCCGAACGCCCGGCTGACAAGACCCACCCGTTCGGCTATGGCCGTGAACTGTACTTCTGGGCCTTCGTGGTTGCACTGCTGATTTTCTCGGTCGGCGCCGGCGTTTCGCTTTACGAGGGCATTCACAAGGTCATGCACCCGGAGACCGTCACCTCCCCGATTGTCAACTATATCGTACTGGGCCTGGCCATGGTGTTTGAAGGCATTGCCTTTTTCATCGCTGCCAAGGAGTTCAACCGGCGCCGCGGCAAGATTCCGGTCTGGCAAGCCGTCCGCCAGAGCAAGGATCCGGGCCTGTTCACCGTGTTGTTTGAAGATGCCGCTGCAATGGCGGGTCTTGTAATCGCGTTTGCAGGACTGCTGGCGGCTGAATATCTGGACTTGCCCTGGATGGATGGTGCCGCGTCCATCGGCATCGGGCTGCTGCTGGGCAGCGTAGCGATTTTCCTGTGTTTCGAAACCAAGGGCCTGCTGATCGGAGAGGCCGTGTCGGAGGAGTTTTCGACCAGCCTGAACAGCGTCATCAACGCATCCGACGCCGTCAACCAGATCAACGAGTTGCGCACCATGCATATGGGACCTGAAGACGTCCTGCTGGCGGTATCACTGGATGTCCGCGATGACATGGACACGGGCACGCTGGAAGATGCCCTCTACACCCTTGAGCGAAACATCCGCACAGCGCACCCGGAAGTAAAACGGCTGTTTATCGAAATCCAGTCAGGCGAACACCACACCGAACAGGTGTGGCTATCCCAGCTCAAACCGGCCTGAGACGGCAAATGCCGGTCTCAACCCTCATCTCGCTCTAGTATTTCGAGAACGTGATGCCAGCGACACGGTACGAATTGCCGATCCGGCTCACTGAAGAGCACCTGGTTGCGCCATTCATCCACTTTTTGAACTTGATGCAGAGTTGGTTCTTGGCAACGCGCCAGACACCGGTATCGCGTTCACCGTCCCACTTTGCCGACAGGGAGCCGCCGCGGCTCATGCGCATGGTGACTTTTGAGCCCATGATTTTCGCTTTGGCACGGCCTGGAACGAACTTCTTGATTTCCTTGGCCGACAGCATCTCGCCCGCAGATGATGCGCCCGTATTGCCAGCAAGAATAAATGCGCCACACGCAGCAGCGATTACAAACTTCTTCATGTACATAACCCCGGTTTAATCTATTGCTCCCTGCAGCTTTCGCAACAATGGGAGCCAGTGCATTACCATTAGTGAATTTAACCTGCGTACAGCACTGCGCACAAAATGTGCCCATCATGTGGCAAAGCGTGGTCGACAATGCCGCAGCGCAGCATTATCCTTGGTAAGCAACGTGTTAAGCTGTTTATAATTGCCGAAAGGTTAACAAAATCGGCAGAAATCGACCAATTTCCATACAGACGGACCCAAGTCGCGATGACCCGTTCAGTTGCCGGTGCCTAAAATGGAACCTCATCATCCATGTCGTCGCGGGCAAATGAGGGAGCGTCGTCGCCCTTCTTTGCGGCACCACTACCACCTTGCGGGCGTTGCATCGGGCTTGAGCGGCCGAAATCCGCCCCGCTGTCCTGATTGTATCCACCTGAGTCACCGGCACCACCCTGCCTGCCATCCAGCATGACAAGGGTCGAATTGAAATTCTGCAGCACAACTTCCGTGGAGTAGCGATCATTGCCGTCGCGGTCCTGCCATTTACGTGTCTGAAGCTGCCCTTCCAGATAGACCTTGGAGCCCTTTTTCAAATACTGTTCAACGACCTTGCAAAGCCCTTCTGAGAAAATCACCACCGTATGCCACTCGGTCTTTTCCTTGCGCTCGCCGGAATTACGGTCACGCCAGGTCTCCGACGTCGCAATGCGCAGATTGGCAATCGGTCGGCCATCCTGCGTGTGACGGATTTCAGGATCAGCGCCCAGATTGCCAATCAGGATTACCTTGTTAATCGAACCCGCCATGTTGCTCACTCCTCATACGTGTTTATCGCCAGACACTAGACTTTTCGTCCCTGCCCTGCCAGCGTGCTGCATACCTTGTCCACAGCCGCCATCCGAGTTTTGTTCTTTTTTTGTTCTATACTGTTTGAATTCGACAATCAAGTAATGGAGATCGTACCCGTGCCTGTAAAAATCAACACCTCTGAGGCTCCCGCCCCGTTTTCGAAATATTCACAAGCCATGCGGGTCAGTGCCGGCAAAGACCTCGTGTTTGTCTCCGGACAGGTGGGCGTCGATCTGGAAGGCAACCTGGCTGACAGTGAGAAAGGTCAGCACGAACAATGCTGGCGCAATGTACTGGCAATTCTGGCTGACCAGGGGCTGGGGCCCAAGGATATTATTGAAATGACAGTCTACATCACGACGCAGGACGGAGTGCCCCTGTACAGGGAAGTGCGTGATGAAATGCTGCAGGGCCATGAAGCAGCGTCGACCCTATTGATTATTTCCGGATTGGCGAACCCTGATTGGCTGGTTGAGATTGCTGTTATCGCCGAAGCACCCGCCTTTGTCGTTGAAGCGGAAGACTGACGGTCCTGTGCCGGTGCACGTGGCCTGAAGCATATAACTGTTAGTTATGTTTCTATCCGAACCAAAATAGAAATGTAATTGAAAACCGGTCAGTGATGCGGGTTCAATAAAGTGGCGCAAAGTCGGCAAAGCGGTAGCATCCGGTGATGCCACCGACCAGACTTTCCGTTCCTGGCACCCCGGGAAACTCCTGGCAATTGATTGGGACACACTTATGAGAAACTTTAGCACCCCCCTACTCGTTCTCCTGGCAATGTTGGTTGGCGGCTCCGCCATTGCCCAAGAGAAAACCTATAAAGTGGCACTGGATGGAACCTTCGCTCCGCATGCCATGCCCAAGCTCGACGGTGGCGTCGAAGGCTTCAATGTGGATTTGGCCGATGCGCTGGCAACCGAACTTGGCGCCAAACTGGAAGTGACGGCGGCCCAATGGTCCGGCTTGCTGCCGGGCATGCAGGCAGGAACCTATGATTTCCTCGTGGCTCCGACAACTGTCACGGAAGAGCGCACGAAGAACATGTTGTTCAGTGAAGGATACCTGAATACCGATTTCCAATTCGCGGTAAAGGCCGATGCCCCCGATATCAGTTCTCTGGAAGGCTTCAAGGGCAAGATCATCGCGGTCAACAAGGGCTCGGCTTACGACCGTTGGGCGCGCGATCTTGAAAGCAAGATCGGCTGGACTGTCGAATCCTACGGTACCAATGCCGATGCCGTTCAGGCCGTCGTCTCCGGCCGGGCCTTTGCCAATGTCGCCGGCAATACGGTGACAGCATGGGCCGTGAAAAAGACTACCGGACTGAAACTCTCCTACCTTCACTCGACCGGCAAGGTTTTCGCTCTCCCGTTCCGCAAGGGCGACGAAGCTTTGCGTCAAACCATCGAGAACGCGCTGGAGTGCCTGAAAACCAACGGAACGATTGCCAGGCTGCATGAGAAATGGTTTGGCTACGCACCGGCCGCGGACGCTGCAGCGGTAACGGTTTATCCCGGCTACGGTATACCCGGTCTCGCCGGTTATGATGAGACAGCCAATGAGCCGAACTGCAAGTAAACCCGCTATCTGATGGCCGGCAGGCGTGCGCCGACAGCACGCCTGCCGGTTTTAAAGTCCCTCCCTCAACTTCGCCGGCAACCGACGTGACCCAACCGATCCTCAGTGTTCGCAACCTGCATATGTCCTACGGCAAGCTTGAAGTGCTTCGTGGTATCGACATTGATGTGGCGCCGAGCGAACTGGTATTTGTAATTGGCCCGTCCGGATCCGGGAAAAGCACGCTGCTGCGCTGCTGCAACCGTCTCGAAGAACCGGACTCGGGGGAAATCATCGTTGACGGCACCTCCATTACGGCCAGGGGCGCTGATCTCAACACCATCAGGCGGGGCATTGGCATGGTGTTCCAGTCGTTCAACCTGTATCCGCACCTGACAGCGGGCGGCAATGTGATGCTGGCCCTGCGCAAGGTTCTGCGCAAGCCCAAAGCTGAGGCCCGCCTCATTGCAGAAGCTGCTCTGGAGCGGGTCGGCCTTGCCGACAAGATCGACAATTATCCAAATCAGCTTTCCGGTGGCCAGCAGCAACGCGCCGCAATTGCGCGCGCACTCGCCCTTGAACCCAAGATCATGCTGTTTGACGAACCAACCAGCGCTCTCGATCCCGAACTGGTCGGTGATGTTCTCAATGTGATGGCTGAGCTCAAGGAGGCCGGAATGACAATGGTCGTCGTCAGCCACGAAATGCGCTTCGCCAAGGCCGCTGCCGACCGTGTCATCTTCATGGATGGCGGCGTGATAGTGGAACAAGGCGCACCTGCCGGCCTGTTCGCGAATCCGCAGCATCAAAGGACCCGTGATTTTGTCAGGCAGGTCGAGCACTAGGCCATGACCCAGTACGAACGCTTCCTTGATACATTCTTCAATCCCGCGGTCATGGCCAAGTATCTTCCAAATATCGTGGAAGGCTTGCTGGTTACCTGCCAGATAGCCATCCTGGTCGTGGTGAGCGGCATTCTGTTCGGCCTGGCCCTGGCCCTGCTGCGTTCCTATCGCTGGACACCGGTGAACCTGTTCATCATTTTCTTTGTCGACATGTGCCGTGCCTTGCCGCCGCTGGTCCTGATCCTGATTCTCTACTTCGGACTGCCCAATGTCGGGCTAACCATGTCCGGCTATGTCGTGTTGTGGCTGGTCCTGACCTGTGTCCTTGCGGCGTTTTCCGAAGAGATATTCTGGGCCGGCATTCTGTCGGTTGACAAAGGCCAGTGGATGGCATCCCGGTCCACCGGCATGAGCTATACCCAGACACTGCTCAACGTGGTGCTGCCGCAGGCCATCCGGATGACCATTCCCCCGCTGACCAACAGAACCATTGCCATCACCAAAAACACGGCACTTGGCATGGTCATCGGTGTCGACGAGCTGTTGAACGAGGCCACCACTGCCCAGGCGTTTTCCGGAAATGCGACACCGTTGATGATGGGTGCAATCGCCTATCTGATGCTGTTTGTGCCGGTGGTGTATCTGGGCCGCTACATTGAACATCGGTTTGCCTGGAGAAAAGCCTGATGGACGCACTCCTGCACCAGTTCTTCAATTTTGACATCATGATGCAGGCATCGCCCATCATCCTGCGCGGTTTCGGCATGACGTTGCTGCTTTGCCTGGTCGTTGTTCCGATGGGGTTGCTTGGCGGCCTGGTGGTGGCACTCGCCAGCCTGTCTTCAGTCCGTGCCGTACGCTGGACCACCATCATCTTCGTCGACCTCTTCCGGGCAATTCCGCCTCTGGCCCTGTTGATTTTCATATCGGCCGGCCTGCCGTTTGCCGACATACGGATCAGCCCGTTCACCGCGGTGTGCATATCATTTCTGTTGAACAACTCAGCCTATTACGGTGAGATTTATCGCTCCGGCATCGAGAGCATTGGCAGTGGCCAGACCGATGCATCCCGCTCGACCGGCCTGAGTGCTGCCCAGACCATGGCCTATGTGATCCTGCCGCAGGCCGTCCGCAATGTGCTGCCTGACCTGGTGAGCAATACGGTTGAGGTGGTCAAACTCACCTCCCTTGCCAGTGTCGTCGCGTTCGCGGAACTGCTTTACGCCGCCGACATGGCACGATCCGTCACCTACAACGCCTCACCCATCACCTTTGCAGCAGTGCTCTACCTTGTTGTGCTGTGGCCCGTGGTGAGGCTGTTGAGCCGCCTTGAAAACAAGATACAAAACTAATAAACGGAGGAACAATCAATGCGCGAAGTAGTGACTGCCTCGCTTCAGATGGGTGCCATTCAACGCGCCGAGAGCCGTGGCGATGTCGTCGCCAGAATGATTGCATTGCTGGATGATGCAAAGCGGGCGGGTGCCAGCCTTGCCGTGTTTCCCGAACTCGCCTTCACCACCTTCTTCCCGCGCTGGTACATGGAAGACCAGGCCGAAGTCGATACATGGTTCGAGCAGGAGGTTCCCGGCCCTGACACGGCGCCGCTTTTCGAACGCGCCCGTGAGCACGGTATCGGCATGTATGTCGGTTACGCGGAGATCACCCCGCAGGGACAACATTTCAACACGACCATTCTGACGTCACCTGACGGCTCAATCATCGGCAAGTATCGCAAGGTTCACCTGCCCGGCCACAATGAAAATGACACCGACCGTGCCTTTCAGCATCTGGAAAAGCGTTACTTTGAACCAGGCGATCTGGGCTTCCCCGTCTGGCACTCGCAAGGCGGCATCATGGGCATGTGCATCTGTAATGACCGGCGCTGGCCTGAGGTCTACCGGGTCATGGGACTGCAGGGCGTTGAAATGGTCATGCTTGGTTTCAATACGCCTTCCGTCAACTCACAAAGACCAGATGAAGGCCTCGAAGACCGCCTGTTTCACCATCGCCTTTCCGTTCAATCCGGCGCCTACCAGAACTCGACCTGGGTAGTCGCAACGGCAAAAGCGGGTGTTGAAGATGGACATCCGCTGACAGCAGGCAGCGTGATCGTTGATCCCAACGGCAAGATCGTTGCCGAAACGCAAACCGAAGACGATGAAATGATCGTGCACGCCTGTGATCTGGATGCCTGCAATTTCGGCAAGCAGACCATCTTTGACTTTGCCCGCCACCGTCGCATTGAACACTATGGACTGATCACGTCGCAAATCGGTGTCAAGGTTCCGGCCAAGTGATCGCATGCAGGTAGATTTTGAAAAAATAACCCCTCATGAGCGGTACAAGCTTCTCACCGCTGCCGTGGTGCCCAGACCGATCGCGCTGGTATCGACGCTGGCACCGGACGGCACGGTAAATGCCGCACCTTTCAGTTTTTTCAATGTGTTTTCCGAGGACCCGGCACTCGCAATACTGGGTTTACAGCATGCGCCGGACGGGTCGATCAAGGACACCACAAGACACATTCTTGAAAACGGCGAGTTCGTGATCAATCTGGTAGATCGTCATCTTGCTGATGCCATGGCAGTCTGCGCCGCCAGGTTCCCCGCCGGCATCAGTGAGGTTGAAGCTGCCGGCCTCTCCGTGTCCAGTTCCCAACACATCAAGACGCCACGCATCAGCCAGGCACCGGTCAGCCTCGAGTGCAGGACATGGGAAATCAGGCAGATCACCCCCACACGACATCTTGCCATCGGCGAGATTGTCGCCCTGAGCGCACGTGATGGTTTGATTGATCCCGAAACACTGTACTTCGACATGAAGGCTTATGAGCCGGTAGGTCGTTTGGTCGCCAACAGCTATTGTCGCACCAATGATCGATTTGAACTCTCGGTACCAAACTGGCCGGAAGACTTTTCCGAAACGTCATCCAACCAGCAACAATCCTCGAACCATGCACCACTCAGAGAGAAATCATGACTGAAAGACTCAACGAAGACGCCCGCGGCGTCTACATCATCTCGGCCACCCCGTTCGCCGAGACCGGAGAACTGGATCTTGCCAGCGCCGACAGCCTGGTCGAGTTCTACATTGAAAAGGGTGTAACCGGCATGACCATACTGGGCATGATGGGCGAAGCGCCGAAACTGGCGCCGGATGAGTCGGTCACGTTCCTGAACCATATGCTGAAGCGGGTGGGTGGCCGGCTACCTGTCATTGTCGGGGTGTCCAGTCCCGGCCTCGATAACATGGTACGCCTGTGCAACTCCGCAATGGATGCCGGTGCCGGCGGGGTGATGATTGCACCGGCAAGCGGATTGACGACCGAGGACAAGCTGTACAGCTACTTCGCCCAGGTGTTTGAAAAACTGGGCCCGGACATTCCGGTCTGCTACCAGGATTTCCCCATGACCACGGGCGTCAATATCTCGACGGTACTGTTCAACCGCCTGGTTGTTGATTTTCCGCAACTTGTCATGCTCAAGCACGAAGACTGGCCCGGCCTCAACAAACTCAGCGCCGTGCGCACACTGGAGACTGAAACCGGCACGCGCCGGGTTTCGATCCTCACCGGCAATGGCGGGCTGTTTTTGCCGATGGAGCTTGAACGCGGCGCCGATGGGGCCATGACGGGTTTTGCCTATCCGGAAATGCTGGTCAGCGTGGTTGAACTCTACCGATACGGGGAACAGCAACAGGCCAATGATGTCTTTGACGCTTATCTGCCGCTGGTACGCCACGAACAGCAGCTTGGTGCCGGACTGGCCATTCGCAAGGAAATCCTGCGCCGGCGCGGCGCAATCACCTGTGCTGCAACCCGCGCACCCGGTCCGCGTTTATCGCGTGCCGACCATGATGATATAAGCTTTCTGACCGCACGGCTGGAACGACGGATAGAGGAACTCGGCGATGCATCCTGAACTGGACGCCAAGCAGGCTCTGATACTGGCGTCCAGCCAGCAATTCTATTTGACAATGCAGCCGGTCACGGCAACCGGTGTTTGAGAAATGAGAGTGCAATGACAGACTACGACCTGATAATTCGCGGCGGCAAAGTCGCCACCGCATCGGATGTGTTTGAAGCAGATGTCGCCGTCAAGGACGGTATCATCACCGCGCTGGGGCAAAACCTTGAAGGGGCCACTGAGGTAATTGATGCGACCGGAAAACTGGTGCTTCCAGGCGGCGTGGAATCCCATTGCCATATTGCCCAGGAATCAGCCACCGGGGCCATGACGTCTGACGACTATTACTCTGGCAGTGTTTCAGCCGCATTCGGCGGCAACACGACCATCATACCGTTTGCCGCCCAGCACCGCGGCCAGTCGGTGCGTGATGTCATGCGCATCTACGATGACCGCGCGGCGCCGAATTCCGTACTCGATTACTCATATCATCTGATCATTTCCGACCCGACCGAAAAGGTCATCAAGGAAGAACTGCCGGAAGCCTTTGCAGCCGGCATCACCTCGTTCAAGGTGTTCATGACCTATGACAAGCTGATTGTCAGTGATGAGCAGATGCTCGACATTCTGGTAACCGCCCGCGAACACGGGGCGCTCACCATGGTGCATGCTGAAAACAACGCCATGATCAAGTGGATGGTGGGCAGGCTTGTTGACAAGGGTCACACCCAGGCCCGCTATCATGCCGTCAGCCATCCTGAAGCCGCCGAGGTGGAAGCGATCAACCGTGGCATCAGTCTGGCATCCTTTGTCGATGCCCCCTTGCTGATTGTGCATGTGTCCACGGATGCCGGCGCAAGGCGGGTCGCCCAGGCCCGCATGGACGGACAGAAAATATTCGGTGAAACATGTCCGCAATACCTGTTTCTTGAAGCGGCGGATCTTGACCGGCCGGATCCCGAAGGCACCAAGTTCTGCTGCTCTCCGCCATTGCGCAACACGCAGACCCAAAAAGCGCTGTGGCGGCACCTGCAGGCGGGAACCTTCCATCTGTATTCGTCTGACCATGCGCCGTACCGCTTCGATGAAACCGGCAAACTGTCTTCGGGACCAAACCCGCCGTTCAACAAGGTGGCCAACGGCATGCCGGGCATAGAGATGCGCGCGCCGTTATTGTTCTCTGAAGGTGTGCTGAAAGGGCGGATTTCGCTCAGCACCTTCGTTGCACTGACATCCACCAACGCAGCGCGGCTGTTCGGCATTCACCCCAAGAAGGGAACCATCGCTATTGGCAGTGATGCCGACATCGCCATCTGGGACCCCAATGAAACCCGCACGGTGACGGCGCAATCAATGCATGACAACATGGACTATACGCCGTTTGAAGGATGGCAGGTAACCGGCTGGCCGGTGACGGTTTTGAGCAGAGGCCGCTATGTTGTCGACGCCGGTGAACTGAAAGCCAGGCCCGGACAGGGACAATTTCTCAAGCGCGCGCCATTTGACACAACCGGATACACTACCGAACTTGCCGGTGAACTTAATCCGGCCAGCAATTTCGGCGCCGAGATACTGTAGGAACAACACATGGCTGCAAGCGGACGTATTCTCGTCATCAATCCCAATTCCAATGATGACGTCACAAAGGGGTTTTCCGAGGTGCTCGACCCGTTGCGCCTTCCAGGCGGACCCGACATCGAATGCATCACGCTGTCTGAGGGACCGTTCGGCATTGAAACCCAGGAGCACGTCGAGAGCGTCACGCTGCCGCTTCGCCGCATTGTTGTTGAACGTGACGATGTCGATGCGTTCGTGATCGCATGCTACTCCGATCCCGGTATCACGGTGTGCCGCGAGGCGACCGGCAAACCGGTGTTCGGCATTCAGGAAAGCGGCGTCCTGGCCGCCCTGTCACGCGGGGAACGGTTCGGCGTGATTGCACTCGGTCCACAATCCATCAAGCGTCACCTGCGCTATATTCGCCAACTCGGTCTGGAAAACCGGCTTGCCGCAGAACGCCCGCTGCATTTGAGCGTGGCGGCGGCTGAAGAAGCTGACGCTTATCCAAGGATCTTGCAAGTGGCCCGTGAACTGGTGGAGGAAGACGCCGCTGACGTTGTGTTGCTGGGGTGCGCCGGCATGACAAGGCACCGCCTGCCGCTTGAACAGGACCTGGCCGTCCCGGTGATTGATCCGGTTCAGATGGCAGTGGCACAAGCCCTGACAACGGTTCTTCTGAATGCTGGTTCCAGTTGAAAATTCACCGCAAAAATGACCTGAACCTGCGTCTTCTTGAAGTGTTTGAAGCAGTCATGCGCTGTCAGACGACAATTGATGCCGCCGAGGAACTGGGCATATCCCAGCCGGCTGTCTCCACCTCGATCAAGAGGTTTGAAAAACAGGTGGGATTTACCCTGTTTGATCGAACCGGAAGGTTGATGAAGCCGACCGAGGAAGCCCGCCTGCTGCTGAATGAAGTTGTGCCGGTATTCGCCCTGCTGCGTAACATTGAAGGCGAAATTCGCGATCTCAGATCCACCAAGTCCGGACGGTTGCGGCTGGCTGCAACACCACCACTGGGACATTCCGCCTTGCCTGACGTCCTTCGGGAGTTTCTGGAAGAAAGATCCGGTGTCACGGTCCGTTATGATATCCGGCGGCTCGAAACCGTACTGGAGTCTGTGGAGACCGGTGCAGTTGAGATCGGTTTTGTGCTCGGCCTGGAACACCATCGCGACCTTGAGGTCATTCAGTTGGGTGAGAGCGAGCTGGTTTGCGTCATGCCCGCCGGGCATCCGCTTTGTGCCAAGCAATTCATAACCCCGGCAGATATTGGCGAACACAGTTTCATCGGCCTGGAGTCAAATATCGGCGTCATCATTCGCAGGGCTTTTCATGAAGCAGGCGTGGTTCACGCACCGCGCGCCGAGGTCCGCTATTGTCACACCGCCTGTGTGCTGGCCAATGCCGGCATCGGTGTCGGGATCGTGGACCCCTACTCGGCTCACTTTGCGTCATCCCTGAATGTTGAACTGCGCCCGTTCCACCCGAAAACAACCATAACCGCGGCAGCGGTCATACGCTCCAATGCCAACTATTCGCGCGTCGCGCTTGAATTCATTGAGGCTGTAAAAAACCGGCTGAAGGAAACTGAAACGCAAAAGGCGCCCGCGTCCTGATCAACCAGGAGCACGGACGCCATGACTTAACGGTTCGCTCTATTAGCGCAAAGACGCCAGATAAGATGCGGTGCGGCAGCCTTCTGCACTGGCCTTCGCAGATGCAGCATTGCCGCGGGATGCTTCGCCACCGAACAGAGCGGCGCCATAAACGTTTGCGTAAGCTTCAAAAATCCAGCTCATAACCTGTCTCCTTGTTTGGTTGGCCGTGTTTGATGAGTTATATATGCGCTTCCACATGCTGCACCGCAAACGGCAAATACTGACCTGACATGTAAGAAAATATCACATATAATGTGTGAGCAATTGTAACACTAAATTCATGAAATGCTGTCATGCGCCGCCGTCTCCCCCTGCTGAATCAACTCCGCGCCTTTGAAGCTGCCGCCCGCGCTCAAAGCTTCACAAAGGCAGCCGAAGAGCTTTTTGTCACCCATGGCGCGGTTTCGCGCCATGTGCGTGAACTGGAAGAATGGCTTGGTACGCCGCTGTTTGTGCGCACCGGCAGAGGCGTTGTGCTGACCGACGCGGGCAAGCGCTATGCTGCCCGCCTCACCCCGATCTTCGATGCCATAGCCGAAGCCACCCGTGACGCCATGATCGAGGGCGACAGCTCGCACCTGACGGTGGCACCCGACGGTGCCTTTGCATCCCGCTGGCTGGTTCCACGACTGGGCAAGTTCAACACCGCCCACCCGGATATCGAGCTCGATGTCAGCCCCGGAGAATACATTTCGGACTTCTATTCAGGTGAAGACGACATTGCAGTTCGCTATGGCGCAGGCAGTTGGCCTGAAGTTGAAGCGGAGTTGTTGTGCGAGGCGCGAATGTTTCCGGTGTGTGCGCCCGACCTGATCAGGGACAATCCGCCGGAAAAACCGGACGATCTCAAAAACTTCGCCCTGCTGCATGAGAACTCGAGGCAATGGTGGGCCGACTGGCTGCGCGCAGCCGGCAGCAAAAATGCCGATCTCGCCTGGGCCGGGCCGTTGTTTCAAAACTACCTGGCCATTCAGGCAGCAGAGGCCGGACAGGGTTTTGCCCTGGCAGACCAGATCATCGCCTGCGACGCCTTGTTGTCGGGCCGTCTGGTGCGTCCGTTTGACATTGAAATTCGCGAGAATGAAGGCTATTGGCTGGTGTGGGGCAAGGGTCTCAAGCTCAATGCAGCCGGTCTTGCATTCCGGCAATGGCTGATCGCCGAGATGCGAAAGACCAATGCGGCCTATGACAAGTTGAAAGCCCGGGATTGATCAAGGACGTTGAGAGCCTGACCAGAATGACGACGTCGAAATACGATTGCACCAAATGCCCGGGTTATTGCTGCTCCTATCCGGTCATCAACGTCACCAAGCGCGATGCTGAACGTATTGCGAAGCATTTTGGCATCACCCTGGAACAGGCCGAACAACGTTATCTTCACTCAGATCATGGCTACAAGCGCCTGTTGAACCGCAAGGACGACGAGCACTTCGCCCGTATCTGCCAGTTTTTCGAC
>Ga0316190_10002306_pt1 | contig 13841 bp, 8 predicted proteins | sample Eddworburrow2_MG_FD_204929 | JGI IMG/M metagenome (GOLD analysis project Ga0316190, IMG submission 204929) | Coastal sediment microbial communities from Maine, United States - Eddy worm burrow 2 | ecosystem: Environmental > Aquatic > Marine > Coastal > Sediment | place: USA: Maine | collected... | reverse complement strand
CTTGTTGAGCCAGAGACAATCGCGAATGGGTTCGGCGGTCGACTGCCACCGGCTCGGGTCGTAATGACTGCGAAGGACCCAGTCGAGATTTGGGGTGGACAACCGCAGCACGCCGTCTTCCAGGAGCACTCTGCGACACTCACGTAGAAACTGAAGGGCTGCGTCAAACGGCAGGTGCTCGATGAAGTGCTCGGCAAAGATGAATTGCGCCTCGTCGAACGGGAGGCCCTCGGTCACGTCATTGACCACGTCTACCTCCGGAAGAGGCTGAATATCGACATTGACCCAGCCTGGGAGGGCCACCCGACCCGAACCGATATGAAGCTTGCACATCTCGTTGGGTTTACGGGCGGCGACCGTCGCTCATCCAGTTCGTTTTGAGGCGATTTCGGTGCCGCAGAACCCGGCGGAACCCCTTGACCCCGACGAAGACGGCGCCGAACCCGAAACAGAGTTTTGCGATCAGCGCGACTCCAGGACCACGGAGTCCAAAGAGATGCTCGGCGAGGCCGGTTGCGGTCGCCAACAAAAGGGCAACGCCGATCAGCACCTGGAGAGCGCCGATGTACGGACGGTCAGCACCCCGGAAAGCAGCGATGACGATGGCCAGGGCCGCAATCCAAAGAGCGGTTTTGACCACCTCCTTGGCGCGGTGCCAACGGCTGCTGCGCGCAAAGAGCTGCTCCGCACCGGAGATTTCGAAAACTTCCGCGAGGGCGGTCTTCACGTCGTTGCCGCTGAACACGTCCGAGTAGAAGGTCTGGAGTTCGCGAATACCGTAGCGCTGGGCCAGGTAGAAGAAGAGCTCCTGATAGTTCTGGTAGCCCTTGCTAAGTCCCGAGTGGGGGTCCGCCGCGAGGTAGGTCGCGGTACCTTCGTGAAACCAGGTCGGGTACGCCTTACGGTCAGAGTAGATGGGTACGTCGAGGGTGGTGTTGGTGTGAACGTGGATCATCTCGTGGCGAAACGTGTTGACCAGATTGGCGAACGACTCGCGCTGCCAGCGTCGAATCGTGTCGTCCACATTAATCGACGGGTTGAGCGCGGCCGAACGGCGGAGCTCGCGGAGGTTCTCCCCACCCACGTAGGAGAGTGGCAGAACCACGTACCGGCAGTAGTAGGTCACCCCGCCGATTTGCGTCATCTTTTCAGTGGATGCCCTGCCAAGGTCGGCGAATGCGTCAACACTTTCGACCAAACGGCAGTACACCAACCCTGGCAACTCAGGGTAGCCGAAGCGAGCCAGCCTCTCTTCGAGAACCGCCCGTTGGCGCGGCATCTCGTTTCGAAACCTCTCGATTGTCTGCTGTTGAACCGGGTTGTGGACAAAGGCGGTCGGGTGGGTGATGAACAGGTTCCCGACAGCCTCCCCGGTGATGATCGAGGACGGATGACGGCCGTCGACATCCCCCTCCGACAATGTGAAATCCACAAAGAACCTCAGCGCGGGTGGGCTCTCCTGGTCGAGCCTGGAAATATTGCTTCTCGCCGCGGCGACCGCCTCCTCCATCGTGTCGAAGACCGGGTTTTCCCAGTTGCGATCGGTCGCCGAAACGCCTCCAGCACATGCGGCCACCAGAAAAACGGCGAGCAGATACCGATTCCTCACGAACCCGCCGTTGGCGGGGCGTCGTGCGCAGGGTACCGTCCAATGACGTTCACGTCGGTGACCTCGGGTTGCTCGACGACCGCCTGGAGCAACACCGTGGCCAAGAGCGCCGCACCAAAGACCATCAGCACCGTCCTGAGGCCCAGGACGAGAACATCACGCTCGGGGGGTTCGGGCATATCCTTGAAGACGGAACGCCGTTTGACGGCCAGGGCAACCGCAAACCCTGCCACTGCCAGCAACCCCCGCACCGGCCACGTCCCACTGGCCAGCAAGTCAAAACCGGTGATTGCGAGAGCCACCACCACGCAGACGGGAGCGGTCTGCCACGGTGACCACCCTCGCAGTTGCAGCGTGCCAAGGACCGCGCCAACGAAGACTGCAGCGAGGATCAGGACAAACCCCTGGCCAAGCTCGGCCGCAAACCCTGAGGAAGTGGCGAGAATCAGCAGGTCGCGAACGTCCGGCACGGCGCCAGAGATAAGAGCATCGCGATACGGTGACGCTGCAATCACGCTCGGCAGGTTGTTGAGGTGAATAGCGCAGGTAGCGCCGCCGACAAAAGCGACTGAATAGACGATACCGTCGAAACGCTCGTCCATCTCGGTCTGACGGTGGAGCTGGAACGGCAGGTAGAGAGCCGAACAGGCCAAAGTGAGCAGAATCCACAAACCTGACCAGGAGACCTCTCCCCCCACAGAAGTGATAGCGAGAATGATCACGAGCTGGCCGAACAGCCCGGACAGAAAGAAGTTCTGGATCAGCTCGATAGGCTCTCTCTCGTACCTGTCAGCGAGATAAACAACGGCCAGCAGAAGCGTGCTCAGCAGGCCGGCAAAGGATGCAACGTAGATCTCCACAAGGAGCGATGGTAGCCAGGCCATCTGCAACTGTCGAGCGGAACCCGCGGGCCTGGGTTCGACACACCCGCTATCGATAGCTGCGGAGAATTGCGTCGCGGGCACTCTCACCCTCGATGAGGGTTTCCGGACAGGTAGGCGCACCGCACACCGCCACCGGGTCGAAGCCTCGGCCGTCAACGGCCAGATCGAGCAGATCCTCGGCCGACAGGGTGGGCCGGCCGGATCGCTCCGTCAGGGTCAACTTCAACGGCCCGAGGCCGTCGAATGCGCGGTACATCACCTCGGTGCAGACCAGCCGGTCGGACCGGAAGAAGTCGAAATCGAAATCATAGAGCTTGCCTTCGTGTTGCGCGGCTCGCGCGATCGCTTGACCGAGCTCAGCTTCACCGAGCTGCGGGCGGATCACCGCCACGGCATCGACCGCGAGGGTCTGTTCGAGCGGCCGGAACAGTACGCCATCCTTGAGGGCCTCGAGGACGCGCCGGTCACCACACCACCGCGCCTCCCGTTCGGAGTCGAGGTCGATCTGCATCTGCCGTCGATCGGTTTCGGAGCCGACATAGAGGGCGGCATGCGGCCAGTATCCGGGTAGAAACAGATTGGTGAACGCGTGGTCGTGCCGGGTCACCAGCACATCTCCCGGCCGCAACAGCTTTTCGAGATCGCACCGGGATTTCTCGTCGATCCTGTCCGGGGTCCAATGGTCCCTCAGCTCCGATGCCAAACGGCCACCGGTCTCGAGGGCGGTGAAGAGCGCCTGCTGCCGAGCGGACGCGCCCGTACGTCGAACGGCATGGCCGAGAAATGCCAGGAGGCGGGACAGATAACGACGCCGGCTCGGTTCCAGGATCTCTTCCCGCCTCTTGAGATCAGCCACGAGACGCCCCACGACCGGGTCGTCAGCCATGGTCTCGAGGTGATTGCGATGGCGACGCGCAAAGCGCATCGCCTGTTCCATCGAACGCGCCTTGACGGGGTCGGTGAACGACTCGAAGACGGCGGTGAACTGCTTACGCGGAATCCGGTGCATTTCGGATCCCTCGTTGAGCTTGCGTTGGGTCACGGAGTCGCGGGCGACCTCCTCGAGAAGCATGAGATCGAGCCGGACGATCAGGCAGGCGGAGGTGTAGCCGAGCACGAAGCAGCGCCACCCCGCAAGATCGAGGACCCGGCGTACGCTCCCCCCGACGGGGTGCGAGACCTCACCGAGGACTTCCCACAGGCCGTTTCGGATGGTCAGAAAGCGACCGAACCAGGCGAGCAGGACGACTTCCTCAGCCGGACGGAAGTGCGCGCGTTGGGTCGCGCGTTCAACCATGGATTTTTCAGGAACAACTGCCGCGAGCTCGTCCACTGCCAGACCGAGAGCCTCGACCGCGCGCCGCGAGCCGATGACGAAATCATCCTCGATCTGCTGGGGGCTCATCTGAAAATCATTACTCGTCGTCCGGGCCGCGCCGCAGGAGGCGGGCCACCATTCCGAACAATACGATGAGTACCAACACCAGCATGCCCCAGAAAATCATCATGCCGGTGCGACCCGCCGAGATGGCGGGCAGGCCTTCTTCGGCGTCCGAGAGGCCGATTTCGGGCACCCGAGCGCCGAGCACCCTCGGCGCCAACAGCGCCAAGTCATAGCGCGGTGCGACAAGCCCATCGTGGCCGTACATCAACCACAACGGTTCCTCGTTGCGTCGCAGGAACCGCAGCCGATAGGTCGGCAGATAGAGCTTCGGCTCTCCGAGTTGCAGCGGGCTGTTGTCGCCCTCATCAACGACCAGGATCAGCTCGGCTCCCGCACGCGCCGGGATCGTCAGACTCAGACGAGGCGCCTCTCTTCCGGTATCCCGGTTACGCCAGACCTGCTCGTCGAGAACAACCTGAACGGGCGGATCGCGAGGATTACAGCTTTCGACCCGAATGAGCCGGACACGCCGTTCGAAGACCCGAGCCGTCGTCGCAATCGTCAACCGTGCGGCGGGTAAGGTGGCGTACGGCAATGTCAGACCGTAGGCCGACTGGCGGTCGCCGGCCTGCTCCGGAATCGGCGCCGGGTCGGCAAGATCGAGGATCGTCGGCTCGCCAAGGCTTTCCTGAATGTAGGGCACCTGGACGGAACGGCCGTCGACGACGCGCACCTCGGATAGGCTGCGGCTGCCCGCCAACACGGCAGGGTCAAGGCGCAGGGCGTTGAGTCCCAGCGGGCCCTCTTCCACCGCCCGCCGGATCCGAAAACCCGCCAGCTTGATCTTCGCCCCACCGCCCACGGCGTCCTCGATCGCGAGATCTTCGGGAGTCGTTGTCACGACAAGGTGCCGGGTCTCGCCGAATTGCGCGTCACTCACTCCTCTTGCGATGCCTTCGGGACCGAGCGCTTCCCGGAGTGCCGCCAGATCGTACGATGGGGCCCGGAGCCCCGAGGCACCGTAGCGGGCAGCGAATGACCCACCGTCCGCGCTTTCGAAGTAGATCCAGGGCTGCGGTGCAAACCTGGCGGTCACTGTCTTCAACTCGAGCGGTGGGTTGTCACCGTTGTCGACCTCGATCATCACCTCTGACTCGGTGGGAGTCGATATCGATATTTCCATCTGGGAGGCGACGAGGTCGTCGTGGACGACACGCCGCAGGGTGGCCTGGCCGAGGACCGAGGGTCGGATCTCGCTGCCCGATAAACGGGCTTCGGTGACTCTTGCCTGGCGTAACACATACGGGGACTCGACTTCGAGCTCGAGCCCCATGATCGGCAGCCCCGGTGCAGGAAGAAGCACACGATACCGGCTGATACCTGGTTCACTCGCCCGTTGATCAAAGGTCAGCTCGGCCCTGAGAGGAGGCGGTGGCGGACTGCCCTCGAGCAGACGAGCGCTGAACCCTCCAGGCAACGGCAACCGGCCGCTCGATCGATCACTCCACACCACCCGAAAGTAGCGATATTCACCCGGTTCGATGCCGAGTTCGAGGAGTCGCAGACCTTCGTCGGGCAGGTCAAACAGGGTCGCCTGTTCGTGCAGCAGGGTCCACCGGGTCCGGTCTCCTCCGGCCTCGAGGCGAACCCGTTTGAGAAACGGTGCCGGCAGGCCTTCGATCCGGATCCTGTCGATCCGGATGAGCTCGCCCAGATCGACCTCGAATCCGCTGCTCGACTTCGTCCGGCGCAGCGGCAGGATTCTGCCGTCTTTCCATTTCCGATCCGCCCTGGGTTGATCGAGCAGGAGATACGGAATCTCCTCACCGGCCGCCGATACGAAACGAAGATCCCGAAGGTCATTTGCAGCGCCGGCCAGCAGATCCACATCGACCTCGAGCCTGTTGCCTCCGGGGCCGCCGGGAGCGACCATTCGCTCGATCGACGGCTCGGTCCCGCTGCACAATCCAGCACCGGGCACTAAAAGGAGGATCAAAAATCCAACACCGCCACAACGGATCATCATCGATGTGTTCATTCGTCTCCATCCTCGGGCCGCTTGAGTACGAACTTCTGCAACGCCACCGCCACAACGGCCAGAGAAACCGCCAGCAGGGCGAAGGACGCCACCCGGTAGAGGCCGCCGAGACTCGGCAAATCGTGCAGGAATGCCTTCAAGACTGTGACTGCCAACAGCGCGATCGACGTCATGCGCGCACCACGGCTGCGGAACGCAACTCCAGCCGTTAGGAGGCCGATAGAAAACACAGCCCAGCCCAGGGTGTAGCTGAGATCCTGAGCCAACGAAGCGCCCGAGAAGGCGAACGTCAGATTTGGCCCGGTCGCAAAGAAATCAGCAATCTCGATATTGAGTAAAAGGAACAACAGAACCGTGCCGAAGGCGGAGAGAACGGGCGTCGGACGGAGCTGCCGAATCTCAAAGAAATTCTCTTCTCCCCGCAGCAGATAGGCTGCCACGAAGGTCGCGGCGGCCGCTGTCAGATATGTGTAGAGGTACCAGTTGAATATCGGAATCTCGGACCGAGCGTGATAGATAAAGATCGCGGGATTGAAGGTGAGCCGGATCAGAACCACCGTCAGCAACCCCAGCGAACTGGCGAGCAGGCCACGGTGCCGGATCCGCAGATAGAGCCACGCCAACGCGCAGCCCTCGAGCGCCCAGCCGATGGTGATCCACTGCTTTTCGAGCTGGAGCGGAATCGCAAGGGTCACGAAGCCGAGTACCGCAGCGGCGACCAGAGCCAACCGTCCGAGATCGCGGTCTTTCTTCGGCTCCAACTGCACAAGTCTGACCAGAACAACCGCAAGCACGATTGCCTGAAATACGGGCAGCACCCCGATAACACTCTTCAGGCCACCATCGAAGAACGCCTGGTGGGCGATGAAAAAGAATGGCACGCTGGCCAGAACCGGCGCCACCCAGGGCCAGCGATCATCGACGACCTTTCGGCCGAGTATCAGTGGAAACACCAAGAACGGCGCCCAGGCGAGAACGTCGAAAAGAAGAACCTCCGACCAGCCAACACGATTGGCGAGTTCGCAGTGCACGGCAACAAAGGTCGGAAGGACAGCAACCGCCGCAAGGTAGTACCAGCGCTTCAGGTGAGCCACCACGAGCAAGGTCACCACCAGGGCGAGATGGGCACAAATCATCAGCCCGAGGGCCGGAGCACCCGGCGTTTTCGAGGCGCCGATGGCGACTGCCTGCGCGAGGAGAAGACTCACCGCGGCCGCTCCGGCGAAGAATTCGAGCGCCGCGTGTCCTGAACCGAGTCGACGACCGGCCAACGGCCACCAGGCGACCGCGAGGGCCGCCAGCACGACAGCACTGACCACGGCCACCGCGGGCCAAGGTGCCTGTCGCGCCGTAAATTCAAACGTCAGCAACACACCCATCGAGGCGACCAGAGCCGCAACAAAGAGCTCGGCTCGACGGATCACGAGAGCGGCGACGCCGGCCGCCACGTCGAGCACGAGGAGAACCCCGAGCAGCGGCCAGGGCGGTATCGCCAGCTCAGGCTTCGCCGATACGAAGAGCAGAAAAGCGTGACCAACCAGCAGCAGGTACACCCCGCCGCCAACGACAGTGGCCTCGGACGGATCCTCGAGAGCTGCCCGGTCGCCTAAAAGCAGAGCGCCAAAGACCGAGAATATGGCGAAACCTGCGACCACCACCAAGGCCGGGACCAGTGCAGCCGACACATCCGCAGTCATCCACCATGCGGCCAAAACGAGCCACGACAAAACGGTCCCAGCGATCGCGAGTATCGGGACTCGGCCCGCCGCTCCCTCCAGGAAGAGACCAGCGTTGAGCACAACCAGCAGCAGGGCGAGGCCCCAAAGGGCCGCCTGCGCCGCCGCCCCGAGAGCAAGGAAGAACAACAGCGCCAAGCTGACAAGAAGGAGTGCTGCGGCACCGCCAACCGGCTCGAGGGCACGGCCGAGACGGCGCGCGAGCATCGGGACACCGAGGTAGAAGAGGGCAAAAACGCCATACACCGCAAGACCTGCCAGCAGGGTCTCCTCGTTCAGATAACGCACCGACCAGGCGGCCTCGGCGACAACCGCAAAAAACGCTGCTACGAGATGCAACAAGCCCTCGCGCCGGGCAATCGAAAACCCGGCGATGACGGCCATCAGCGCGAAGAGTGCGCCGAATACCGGCAGCGGCGCACCGCATTTCGGCTCGATCGCGATCAGCGCCGGGAACACAAAGAGCAGCGCGGGTGCGGCCAAAACCGAACGCTCCACCAGTCCCTCGAGCGACTTCCCGAAACTGGACGCGACAACCGGCACGAACAGGAAGAACAGAACGAAGAGGGTCACGAACGCCAAAACGCCGGGCCAGGCAGCGACGTAGGAATTCGTCAACCAGACGGCAAACACGACTAGCGTCGAGACAGCGCCGATGAGGTGGACCTTCTGGGGTCCGCGTAAGATTGCGATCACCGCCAGGCCGGAAATCACCAGGAACAGAAAACCGAACAGCAGTCCGTATCGAGCACCGTATTCCGGGACTGCGGCCAGGTAAGCGGCAAAGAGCAGCGGCAGCACCGCCGCAAAGACAGCGGTTTCCTCAAACTGCTTTGCGATTGTCTCGTCGCGCACGCGACTGACAACGAGCCCCGCAAATGCAAGCAGGGGGAAGACCAGGAAAATGGCCAGCGCAGTTCCAATATGTGATGAGTCGAGAAACCGCACCACCCACAACCACTGGTGAACGGTGGTGAACGCCAGACTCAGCCCCGTCAGCAGGGGCCAACCGCGATGGTATGCGACCCAGGCCAGTCCAACGTTGAGGATGACGAGGTACCCAAAAAGAGGCAGTGGTTTGTCGAGAGCAGAGGAAAGCATCACCGGTGTGGCAAAACCGCCCACCAATCCAAGCAAAGCGATGAACAGCGAATCCCTGCGAATCGCCAGCACGACCGCCGTGGCGGCCACCAGGGCCATCGCCACAAAGGTCGGTACGACCGGCATCAGCTGCCACAGGGCGTGGGCCGAGAAAAAGGTCGCGAACAGTACAGCAATACCAGCGCCGTCGAGAGCGTTGGCGGTGATCGGGTATTTTCGTGCCGCCTTGAGCTCGCACACCGCCAACAGCGCAACTCCCGCCAGGAGGCCGATAGCCATCCGAATCGGTGGACTCAGCCACCCGTGGTCGATGGAATAGCGCAGGAAGGAGACCGCGGATATCACCAGGGCGATGCCGGCGATCCACGAAAAGAGCTTGACGCCGACCAGGCTCTCCCAATCGAAGGCGGGTCGTGTTTTGACCGGCTTCGGTGGCTCCGATGGCGGCATCACAACCGGTTTGGGCGCGGGAGGCTTCTTAGGAAGTTCGGGTTCGACAACCGGCGGCGGCTGAACCTCGGCGGGTGGCGCGGAAGGCACCACCGGCGGGTCGGGTGGAACATCTTCTGCAACCTGCTCTTCTTCAACCGGTGCTGCCGCTGCGGGTTCTTCGGTTGTCGCCTCAGCAGCAGGCACCGGGGGGGGGACCGAAACCGATGGGGGCCGCGGCACCACCATCGGTTGGACTGGTTCGGGAACGACCTCCCTCGCAGGTCCGGTTACGTCCTCTTCGGCCTGCGGAGGCTGGGTCTCTGCATCGGGCGCGGCCATTCTCCGGACCAGGGCGCTCAACCGCTTCTCGAACTGCGAATTCTCGGCTTCGAGAGCCTGCAGGCGGGCCCCGCCCCTGCGCGCTTTGATGAGAGCCACAATCGCGATGATCAGGGCTATCGGTGCAATCACCAGATAGCCAACGACCAGCAGAATGAGGAGGTTCTCCATCAATATCGCCTGACCGCACGCGGCGTTTTCGCGCGCTGTGATGTATTTCAACTGTAGCACCGGAGAATCAGTGAAGATGGTGGGCTAAAGCCCACCATGGGTCTTCGAAGATTTCGACCGAGAGTTGGTGGCACCGGCGCGCGAACTTCGTCGTTTTCTTTTCGTTGTGTGTCACGGTGGCCCGTGAGATGTCTACGGGTCCGAAAAAACTGGAGGCTCTGATGAAAACACCGCGCGGCCTTTCCTTGGTTTTGTTTCTTCTTGTCTTTGCCGCGTCGTGTGCATGCAAAGCGCCAACCGTTGCCGGTAACGACACAACAGGCGTCTTCGCGTTCATCGATGTCAATGTCATCCCGATGGACACGGACCGGGTCTTGGAAAACCAGACCGTGGTGATCGAGGACGGTCGGATCGTATCTATCGGGGACACGGAGGAAGAGAAGGTTCCGTCTGGGGCCATCCGCATCGAAGGCTCGGGTCAATACGTCATCCCCGCCTTATCCGACATGCATATTCATCTCGAAGGCGACGCGTGGAACGCCATGTTTCCTCCTGAGGAGCAGTATCATCCCGAGGCGTTGGACATCGGCAAGCTGCTCTTCCCCTACGTGGCGAACGGGGTGGCAACCGTCCAGGTCATGTCCGCGCTTCCAGAACACATTGAGCTTCGACATTCGATCGAGCGGGGCGAGGTCATCGGTCCGAGGCTCCTGCTCTCCCGAATGGTCGATGGCCCCGGACGAGCCTGGCCGCCGCCGATCAGCACCTGGGTGAGTTCGCCGGAAGAGGCTCGGCAGGCGGTGTTGGACTCTCACCAACAGGGCTACGACAGCATCAAGGTGTATTCCTTCCTCGATCAAGCATCGTATGAGGCGATCATGACTGCCGCCTCCGAGATCGGCATGGCTGTTGGTGGCCATATCCCGTACGAGCTGTCCCTCGAGGAGGTGTTGGAAGCCGGTCAGAACTTGATCGCCCACAGCGAAGAGGTGATGAAATTCGCTCAGAAACCCTACAACCAGGATCAAATTGAGGAAATTGCGAGGACCATCACCGACAGCGGGGCGTGGATCACCCCGACCCTCACGACGAGTCGCAACATCATCGCAGTGCTCGAGGACTACGACGAAGAACTCGCCCGGCCGGAGGCCCGCTACCTCCATCCGATGGATCTCAGCATCTGGTCATTCATTTACACCAATCTGTATCAGCCCATCCCACAGGATCAACGGACCGCCATACGGGACGGGTACCTGCAGTTCCAACGTCCGCTGACCCGCGCACTCAGCAAGGCAGGCGCGCGCCTGATGACCGGCACCGACGCTCTGATTCCATCCAACATCCCAGGGTTCTCGATTCACGATGAGCTGGCTGAGCTTGTCGACGTTGGGCTCTCACCCTACGAAGCCCTTCGATCTTCGACCACCGAGCCATTCGCCTATTTGGACGAGCTCGATCAGGCGGGAACGATCGCGGTCGGGAAATGGGCCAATCTGGTTCTCTTGAGCGGCAATCCCCTATCCGACATCGCAGCAACCCGACGCATTTCTGGCGTCATGATGCAGGGTCGGTGGCTTAGGAAAGAAGATCTCGAACAGGGCCTCGAGGCGCTTGCCGCCAGCTACGAGGCCGAGAGGTAGGAGCATGGGTCATCATTCGAGGCCAGGGGCAGCGTTGGCGTTGGCGGTGGTTCTGATCAGTTGCGGTTCGAGTGAGGATCCGGCGCCGAGGCCACAGCCGCCGGACGGTGCTGTTGCGGGGGATTTCGATGTTGTTCCGTGTGTCCATGTGGCACGAGAGATAGAGTATGAGGCCGAATGCGGAACATTAATCGTTCCGGAGAACAGAAACGACCCGGGTTCGCGCCTGATCGCCCTGCCCGTCAGACGGATTCCCGCTTCGGGTGGGGAACCTGCCGATCCGATCTTCTGGCTCACCGGTGGGCCCGGAACATCGAACATGAGCTACAGCGAGGTCGAATGGTTCCACGAGAACCACGACATCGTTCTGGTCGGTTATCGCGGCGTGGATGGAACAGTCTTTCTCGGCTGTCCTGAGGTCGATGCAGCAATGCGCTCGGGTCTGCCGATGATGAGTCGGGAAAGCATGACGGACCAGGGCGAGGCCTTCGCCACCTGTGCTGAGCGGTTGACGGCGGAGGGCATTGATCTTGACGGCTACACAGTCCTTGAGGTCGTCGACGACGTGGAGGCCGCGCGTAAAGCGTTGGGCTATGAGCGCATCAATCTGGAGAGCGGCAGCTACGGCACGCGCCTCGCCCAGATCTACACCTGGCGCTATCCGGACAAGGTCCATCGCAATGCGATGGTAGCGGTCAACCCACCGGGTCGATTCTGGTGGGACGGGGCGATCCTCCAGGAACAGATTCAGCGCTATTCGGCGCTGTGCGCCGAGGACGAGTATTGTGCGTCCCGAACCAGCAATCTCGCAGCCTCCATCCAAACGGCGCTGAGCAACATGCCGAGGCGTTGGCTCATCTTTACGGTCGATCGTGACGCGGTCCTCTTCGCCACCTTCATGGGGCTTTACTCAACAGAAGGCGCAGCATCCACATTCGATGTCTGGCTCGCCGCCGCAGATGGAGACTACAGCGGCATGGCGATGATCTCCGCGGCGATGATGTTCATGCTTCCGACCGATCTCGCCTGGGGTGACAGCGCATCGAAAGCGCTGAGCGCAGACTACGATTTCGACCCAACAGCCGACTATGTCGCCGAGGTCACGCCGGAGCCCTATCTGATTGGCTCGCCGGGATCGACGATAGGGTGGGCCGCAGCAGGGTCCTGGCCGGCTAACAAGATCCCCGACGATTACCGTACGGCACAACCTTCGTCGGTCGAGACCCTTATTCTCAGCGGTACGCTGGATGTCTCGACCCCGGCACAGAATGCTCGAAATCAACTTTTACCCCTGCTGGAAAACGGCGAACAGGTCGTTCTCTCCGAGTTCGCCCACACCGGAGACCTCTACTATCTCCAACCTGAAGCTACCCGACACCTGCTGACGACCTTCTTTGCGACCGGAGAAGTGGACCCTTCGCTCTACGAGCCAAACTCCGTGAACTTCGAGCCTTCCTGGGGGTTCCCGCTCATCGCCAAGCTGGCCGTGGGCGGCGCGGTGCTGGCGCTCATCATCGGGTTGTTTCTGCTTCGTTTCTGCTTTGGCCTGCTAAAACGCGTGACGAAGCGGCGTCGAGCTTTCCAGACTTGACGACCCTGTGGGGCCGACAGTCTGATGAGGTAAGGTGCCAGAACCTGCCGGGCAGTCGTCTATCGAATCAAGCCGGCGGCGGCGCGTCGTTGCTCACCGCGATCGCGACGATGAACCACTCCCCCTCGATCTTCTTCCAAACCCCGAGGTATTTGCCGAGCACCTCCAAAGCACCTTCCGGAGTCTCGAACACGAAACGGTTGATTCCGTACTCGTACGCCAGGTCACCGCTTGCTGCAGCGACGATGTCAGTGGTTGTTCCCTCGAATTCCACAGTGGCCGCCAGCGCGGTCTCATACACCTCCAAAAGCGGATCCAGTCCCTGGAACTGGGGAGCATCCGCCACTTGAACGACAACATCAGGAGCGAAGAACGTGAGGGCGGTCTGGTAGTCACCTGCCTCTTCCGCCGCCGCCACGGCCTTGGATCGAGCCTGAACCGCGGCTTCGATATCTTCGAGGGTGGGCCCGACCTCAGCGGCGGGCGCACAGGCAAGGACACAGAGGACTGATAGGACAAGACCGGGGCCAAAACGAACGAATCTCATAGCTACCTCCACGGTGATCGGTCATGCTGACATTGAACTCACGCGCTACTGCTGGCCGCCGCCTCCTCTCCTCCCGGAGGGCCGTCGAGGGATCCGGGCCAGGCGCCGCAGCTTGGTTTCCTCGATGTAGTCGTCGACCAGGCGTTCGAGCAGGGGAAGCGGGAGACAGTTGTGCAGTAGCACCGCCCGGTGAAACTCCTTGATGTCGAAATCTTCGCCCAACTCATCCATCGCGTGCTGGCGGAGCTCGAGGATTTTCAACATACCCGTTTTATAGGCGGTGAAGTAGCCGACGTAATAGAGATAGAGGTCGATCTGCTGGGTGGCCAGCCCCGTGGTGGCGCCCACGGTATCGACGTAGTAGTCGAT
>Ga0316190_10002304_pt1 | contig 13844 bp, 20 predicted proteins | sample Eddworburrow2_MG_FD_204929 | JGI IMG/M metagenome (GOLD analysis project Ga0316190, IMG submission 204929) | Coastal sediment microbial communities from Maine, United States - Eddy worm burrow 2 | ecosystem: Environmental > Aquatic > Marine > Coastal > Sediment | place: USA: Maine | collected... | reverse complement strand
TGAGAAACATTACCACTCAGTGGCAGGAAAAAATCTCGTATTTGATCAGGACTCATAGCTCAGCATCAGAAAATCTGTTTATATTTAACATCACTCATACGATTATGGCGATGTATTTGAAACCACATCATGGGCCCAATCCAGCACCGGCTGTACCCTGACATTAAGAAGCGCGCGGGCATCATAATAAGACAACCAACGAAACTCATCATGCTCCGGGTGACCCAGCTCTTCCGTCACGGGCAGGTCAACATCAAGCCGCTGTGTCTCGGCAAGATAATAACGGGCAATCTTTTTCCCTCGATAAGGCGGTGTCTCTCGATAGTCATTACCCCAATGAAACACGAGATCATCTAATGTAGTTTCTTCCTCAACCTCACGAATGGCCCCTTGCAACGGATCTTCACCGGGCTCGACAATACCCTTGGAAAAATCCCAATAGTCGTAGGCCTTCAGTAATAAATAGCGCAGCTCACCATTCCTGCGTGAAACAATCACTACACCTGCCGATAAAATATACTGCGTATCGTTCATATTGAATCAGGGAATATCAGGGCCAAGCAGAAAATTCACGGGCATAAAGCCCTGCTCTTCCAGTGCCTCAATAATATCCTCCACCGTACCCTCCTGCTCTTCTGCCGCAGCGATAATACCGACAACATGACGAAAGGCCTCATGCTCCTCATAATCCTTGGGTATCTCCAGCAGGCGTATCTGATCAATATTCGCTGCCGGCAATAACATCAGCCGTGTATCCATATGCCTATCCTCTGTCAATATTGCACCAGGAAAATCCGTCCCATTCAGAAGTGTGCCTATATCATCCTGTCATTTCAAATTTAGCAAACCCACCCAGATAAAGGACCATCCACCCTATCAGCCCCCTTGTTCCAAATATGCCAGCTCGGCCTCACTGAAACCCGCCTTTTTCCGCGCCTCGATATGAAACGGCCCCTTCAGTTCCCCGACAAAATATGTCTCAACCATCGCGCGAAAGGTAGCCTCTGGCTCCAACTGTTTCTGATCACAGGCATATTTAAACCAGCGATCACCTACCGTCACATGGCCAATCTCATCACGCAATATAATATCAAGTATCGCTGCCGCCGCATGATCGCCACAGTTAAACAACTTGGCCCGTATTCCCGGCGTAACATCAAGACCACGCGCCTCAAGACAACGCGGCACCAGGGCCATACGTGCCACCAGATCATGGGCTGTCTTCTGCGCCATCTCCCACAGGCCATCATGACCGGGAAAATCACCATAGTCATACCCCAGAACACGTAAATGATTACGTAACAATAAAAAATGCGTTGCCTCCTCATCGGCCACACGTATCCAGTCACGATAAAATGCTTCGGGCTGGCCACGAAAACGGTAAACCGCATCCAGCGCCAGATTAATGGCATTAAATTCAATATGGGTCAGCGCATGAATTAAGACAGCACGCCCCTCTAAAGTACCCAGTCTGCGTCGTTCTAAATCACGTGGGGCTACCAACACCGGTCGCTCCGGCCGGCCAGGTGAATCGACGACCATTACAGCCGTCTCAATACCACCGCCTGTCTCCACAGGGTTATTCGCGGTGGCTAATTTCAAGGCATGTGTCAATCGGCACTTGTCATCAGGATCACCGGTCAGTAGACACTCAAGGGCTATTGCATGAATATTTTCCATATCACGATGATAACATGAGCCCAAGACTCATAAAGTCAGTTCAAGTAGAATGACTACATGAATAATTATCACAACCAACAACATAACAATACACCATGATCGTTCGCCTGCTTCTCGCCATTATCATCATCGTGGCCCTGTTTTTCTTCCTGCGCTGGTTTCGTAACAAACCGGCCCGGCAGATCAGCCAGACATTAAAAACAATCGCACTGTATGTCTGCATTGGCCTGATTATTTTTCTGGCAATTAGCGGCCGATTACACTGGCTATTTGCATTGCTGGCATCCCTGTTACCCTTCGCAAAACGACTTCTGCCCTTACTCCGTTATATACCATTATTAAGTAACGGCTATCGACGCTATCAGGCCCGACGCACGACATCACAGACGACAAAACCGGGACAACACGCCCCGATCGAAACTCGCTTCATTCGTATGACACTGAATCATGACAGTGGTCGCATTGACGGCACCATCATTGATGGCCCCTTAAGCGGTAAAAACTTAAGCCAACTGGGACTGCAACAACTACTGACATGCTGGCGGCACTGGCAGCAACAGGATCAGGAATCTGCACGCCTACTCGAGGCCTTTCTAGATCAAAGTCACGCCCCCCAATGGCGTGAACAAACTAACACAAAGAACAATAATCAAACGCCACCTGACGGCAGGATGACCCAGGACGAGGCACTGGCCATTCTTGGTCTGGAACACCCCGCTAATCACGACGAGATCATCCAGGCCCATCGCCATCTGATATCCAAACTCCACCCGGATCGTGGTGGCTCGACTTATCTGACCGCTAAAATAAACCAGGCCAGAGACCTGTTACTCAAGCGCGCGACCACATAAGCGCCCTACGTCAAAAAATTATTCAGCGCCTTTCCGCCGGTCAATGATATGACACCCCATAAACGGCCGAGGTATCTAAGGTAGATAAGCAGCCATTCCAGGCAAGCGTTCTTTCCCCAAATTTATCAGTCAGTTATAAATATACCAATAACGACCATAAGCAATGACGGCCACTGGCACATGAAATGCAAGCACCTTTATGACACCAACCTAATAGCTACCAGGGAGACACTCTTATGAACGAACTGGTCATCGAATCCGTCATCATGGCCTTCGCCATAGGCGGCATCATCGGCGCAGCAGCCGCGCTATCCCTCAAAACCAGCCGCCTTTGGGACAGCAGAAAAGACACATTGAAACTGAAACCCATACCAATAAAACAAAGCCGACGACGACGCTGAAACAATACTTGAAAAAACAGAGGGGAAATTAAAGACCATTGAAACCTGCGTAACGATATTCGTAGTGGTTTATTCCGTCTGAGACACCATACTGTTACGAACTTCTGACAAGAGTTCACATCCCGCTATTACGCCAGAAAATCCCCTAAAGTCCCGCTATTTACGGACGATAACCAAACGAGGTCATTGAAAAAGGCAAACCTGTCCGAAAGGCAGGGACGCAAAGTTACCGGTCTAAAGGGCTAAAACCCCATGACAGCGGAACCACTCTAAGGCTTATTATGATATTAAAGGCCCGGAAAAAATAATAATAAATAGCCGGGCTGATAATTTCAGCACCCTTTTCCAACCCTCACCAATAAACCAATCATTCCCGGGGAGGGTTATGTCTACACGCGCCCAAAATAGTGTCTCAACAACAAAAACAAACTATATTCACATTACTTTAGCCACCGCCCTGTACCTTTTTTCCAGCACTGGCCTGGCCAATGACCCGGTGCCATTCAATCAATGGAGCGTTAATAACGGTGTAATTGACGCCAGTGCCACCTGTAATGCAGCGGGTGTCACCTGTACATTAATCAATCAGGATAACGGCCTCCTGCAACAAGAGGTTAGCACTGCCAATGGCAGCTATATACAAATGATTCTGACCGATACCAATGCCAGCGGCACAGCCAGTACATTAGGCTTCGTCACAGAAAATTTTATTCCAACCAATGCCCTAACCGCGTGGGACATTCATAATCAGCAGATAATTCGTGATACACCGCAAGGATTTGAGCAGATCGCAAAGATCGATAGAGTCCCTTTTAACGATGCCAACAATACACTGGTCGACCTATTGCATGTAGATATACAGCAAACCCTGATAGATAGTGAGTTTGACTCCAGTTTCAACATAAAAAAGGACGAGGCTGTATTCAGCAGCGGTGAGATCTATAGCGGAAAAAGTATCGATATTTTTCAAAATACACTGGCTACCGACACCAACAATCCCGGCAATATTAAAACGGCCTTTGACTTCCGTAGCCGCAGTGGCTGGAAACTGGATAATCTCAACAATACACTGCTAATTGACCCATTTTCTCCCGCTGGCGAGATATCACTGAACAACCCCATAGGCTGGAATGATGGTGATACTGTCACGAGCCTCTGGCTCTCACAACAAAATACTGATCAGCCAAATGATGGCTTTGCCCTTCAGCGTATAGACAACCTTACTAACGGAGCGGCTGTTAAAGAGGTCAGTTTCGATACGGCTAAAATCATTGACCCATTCGACTGGAATGAACCAACCTTCGGCCCGCCACCCTCACTACCCTGGTAACCATCCGTCTCAGGACATGGCCATATGATATATGGCCTACGTCCTGAGACAGGCCTGCTCACGGCCCCTACATATCCATAACAAGGACTTAACAGCCCCGCCTTATCACCTTGAATAGCATTGATATAAAAAAACATTATATAAGAAAAACGTATTAAACAGGACTTTAGTTGCATTTTTGGTTATAATCTAACTCATGCAAAATACAGCCACAGACAACAAAGAAGGCACGGCTATCTCACTTAGCCCCACCCAAATACAGGCGCTCAATGAGAAATATCACGGACTGAGCGTTGAACAACGCATTCAGCAACTATACAAGGATTTTGCAGCGGATCAGGTCATGTTGACCTCATCATTCGCCTCAACTTCGGCATTTTTCCTGCACCTATTTTCACGCCTGGCACCACAACAAACCGTCTTTTTCATTGATACCGGCTATCATTTCCAGGAAACACTGGATTACAAGACCTACCTGACCGACCTTTACCAGCTAAAGGTCTCCGACATCCGTGCCGAGGGCTGGAAACACGAATTCACAACCAAGGAACAGACCTGGAAGACAGACCCCAATTTTTGCTGTTCAATAAACAAGGTTGAGCCACTGGAAGAAATCAAGCAGGGCTATAATATCTGGGCCTCAGGATTGATGCGCTGGCAGACCGAGCACCGCGCCACACTGGATGTATTTGAAGAACGTAATGGCATCATCAAGTTCTACCCCCTAGTCGATGTCAGCAAGGAAGAACGCGACAACTATATTCGCGAACACAAACTACCCTTTCATCCACTGGTCGCCAAGGGTTACTCATCCATCGGCTGCGCCCATTGCACCGCTCCGGGCGATGACCGTTGCGGTCGCTGGAACAACTCCCCCAAGACCGAGTGCGGCCTGCATTTATAGTAAATCCGCCGCCCTTATCGACGCTGCCCTACTGGATAGCTATTCAACCATGGCGTCAACAACCTGCCCATCCTCCCGACGTAACACCAGAAAACCCAGGGCAACTCGCCCCTCAACGGACATAAAGACATAATCATCCAGGCTCCCACCATGCTTTTTCACTAAGGCAGAGACATCCTGGTCTAGATCAGCAAATTCCTTCATACGTTGCCGTATATCAACGGCCCTTTCAAATAAAACATCTTTTTGCGTAACAAAGGGCCTATAAAACTGTGTGTAATACGCAAATTTCTGTCCAGTCGCCAGATTTTCCTTGCCCTGCTTTACATACTCTTCATTAGTATAGGGAACATCCAGATAAACCAGCCTGGGGCCCGCCCAGGGAGAATTCTTTAATACCGGGTCTGAAACAGAACCCAGGTCAATTTCGCTTGCCGATACAACCGAAAAGATATCATTAACCAAAACACTATACACAGGACGTTGATTATAGGTAACCGACACACCCCACAATAACGCGATCAATTGCACCACGACAATCGCCGATAAATCAAACTTCAGGCTCGCCTTGCCCACCCGATAAACCACCAGGGTTAATAGCGGCCCAATAAAAATATCAACACTAACGACAATTCGAATAACATCCCAAACCTTCTCAATCATAAAATAGGGATAGGGATACCAGACCATAAAAACCAGCATCAAATAAACCGCAATAATTGCCGCACTAATGCCCAAATGAACCGAAAAGGCCTTGAGCTTTGAAACCATTAATTCATGCCGTGCCGACATAGATATACCCCACATACTTAATTATCATCTAAAACTCATGTTATCAACGCCATCGTAATCCTATATATAACGTCATAACATGGCAAAATCTTTCATTAACTGGCCATCTTATATATCAAGAGAAACACATCGGACCCTCGCGCGCGCCCTTGGATTTCTGTTATAATTTTCGGTTGTGCCAATACCAGCACCAAAAACACACATATCCCAGGAGCAGGACATGCAAATCGCTAACGAAACAGTCGCCACTATCGACTACACCCTCACCAATGATAATGGTGACACCCTCGATCAATCCAAAGACGGTCAGTTTTGTTACCTGCACGGTGCCAATAACATCATCCCCGGCCTGGAAGAAGCCCTGTTAGGAAAATCTGCCGGTGATACCATCACCGTAGCGGTTGATCCTGAGGATGGCTATGGTCATCGCGATGAGTCGATGCTGCAGACGGTCAAGCGTGAGATGTTTGGCACTGATCAGGAGGTTGAGGTTGGCATGCAGTTTCATGCCGAAAGCCCTCAGGGTGAAACCCTGGCCATAACCGTCACTCAGGTCGAAGATGATGACATCACTATTGATGGCAATCACCCGCTCGCCGGCATTAATCTTAATTTCAACGTCACGGTTGTCGATATACGTGTAGCCACCCAGGAAGAGATTGAGCACGGCCATGCCCACGGCCCACATGACGATCATCATCACTAATCATCACCTTATTGTTTCTACTGTACGCCGTTCAACTATCCATCAGACAGTTGAACGGCGTACAGCGACAACATGAATATAACGCGCCAACGATTGATAGGGTTCACGCTGGCTATATTCCAGCTCTAACTCAAGAATATCCTCCAACGATAACTGTTCACGATCCTTGCGCGGGATAAAATCATAAAAAACCCGCAGGCCCGCCCGAGTCTGAACATCAAAGCCCTGCTGATCCAGCCAGGCAATCACCGTCGCTGGATCCAGGGGATTACCCGGCGTCAGCCCGCCATGATGACCGGCATACTCACCGGACTTTACCTTACGTAAATTCCCCCGAATAAGGTTGCGATAAATCAGCGCATCACGATTATAAAATGTCAGCGACAAATGACCGCTTATCGACACCAAACGCGCCAGGGCCGCAACCGCCAACAGCGGCTCCGCCAGCCACTCTAAAACCGCATGACACAATACGACATCAAATGTCCGCTGACCAACCTCCGGCATATCCTGCAGGGCCAGGTGGTGAAAACAGACCTCGGCAGCATCCCCCGCCTCTCCATGCTGCTTTATATAGTCACCTATAAATTCCCGCGCAATATCCAACATGTCCTGCGATACATCACACAAAGTCAGCTCATGCCCTAACACTGCCAGACGTGCTGCCACCTGCCCCATACCACATCCGGCATCGAGAACCGTCAGTGGGGTCTTATCCTGCAAATGAGGCAGACTCTGTAACAGGTGTTGCCACAATACCTGCAGACGAATATGTCCCTTGGGGGTGCCATAAATATTACTGGCAAACAGATCACTCAATTCATCAAAATTTCGATCAACTTTTTCAGGGGGAGTCATCGTATAAAAACCGCAGCCACCTTAAGGATCAAAGAACTCAATATATCCATATAAAATTCATTCCGAACAATTTACACCTGCTCACATTTGTCGGCACAGGCAACGCAATGCGATGCCGCCGGATCAATATCAAGACGCGCAACAATAATCGGCTCATCACAACCCAGACAATAACCATAATCACCCGCCTCTAAACGCTGCAGTGCAGCGGCAATTTTTTTCAAATCGAGCATACGTCGTCGCTGCGTCTCTTGTGACATGGCCTGACCCTGCAGGGCATCCATTCGTGACAAACGTCCAACCCGGGACTGATCCAGCTCGACCGTAGCCGCACCCTGCTCACCTGACTCCGTCATCGCCACCAGTTCGTCTCGTCGCTCCAGGAGCCGCTGCTTGAAATGTTCAATATCCATAACCCTCATCATAACACTGCCGCCATTCTTTTAAAGCAGGGTGCAGACAAGCGACAAACCCTGTAAAATGCCCTTACACAAACACACAGACCTTAATAACGATTATTCACCGCCTATGCCCCATTCCGCCCTAATACCCGCTAAAGACCAGCTATTCCGCTTTCTTTTTGAACAGACAAACATCCGTGGAGAGCTCGTACATCTCGATGATAGCTGGCAGGCTGTTCTCCAACGTCATAATTATCCGGCACCGATTCGCGACCTGCTTGGCGAGGCCATGGCCGCTGCCGCCCTGCTCGGCGCCACCCTGAAACATGATGGTGCCCTGATCATTCAGATACAGGGCGATGGCCCAGTGCCATTATTGGTCGTACAGATAGACAATCAAACACAGCTACGCGGCATGGCCGAATGGCATGGAGACATTACACCGGGCAACCTTCAGCATCTCTGCGGCAAAGGCCGCCTGACCATCACCATTGATCCAGCGGACGATAAAGAACGCTATCAAAGTATTATCGAACTGGGCAGTGACTCCCTAGCCAGAACACTGGATAATTATTTTCAACAATCAGAACAGCTCAATACCCGCCTGTGGCTGGCAGCCAATGAACGCTGCGCTGCGGGATTATTATTACAGGAATTACCCGCCGAACTCTCACAGAAAATGCTTAATGAAAATCCTTTAGCAACACAGGATGAAGACGCATGGAATCGGGTCATTCTCCTGAGCGAAACGTTAACGGCGACAGAACTCCGCGATCTACCCACCTCGGAAATACTCAAACGCCTTTATCACCAGGAGGATGTCAGACTATTCGAACCTGACAGGCTATTTTTTAACTGCAGCTGTTCCCGAGAACGAATCACCAACACCCTCCGCAGTCTGGGCGAGGACGAAATCCAGAGTATTATCGAACAGGAAGGCAAGGTCTCTGTCGAATGCAGCTTTTGTAAAAAGAATTACGCGTTCGACCCCGTCGATTGCGAGGCACTGTTTTCAGCCGACATATCACCAGAGGGTAATAATACACAACATTGATGAAACATGTAGGAGTGAGGAGAGAGGAAAAAGGTCGGCTTAAATTACTCCTCACCCCTAACCCCTAACCCCTCACTATTTTTTATCGTGCCAACGTCAGTTGATACATGATAATCCCGGCCAGCGAAATAACAATCAACAAAACCAGATAAAGGCCATAGCCATCATCCTCACGTCGATTGCGACGCAGATGTAATGGCAGGCCCAGTGCGCCCAGGCATAAACCCATGATCATCAAGTAGTAGATATAGCGGGTCAGATCAAGATCCCAGACTCGACGTAACGAAACATAATGTCCAAACTGTGCCAGAAAATTTTCATCTATCAGGCTGCGTTCCGGCTGGGCCTTTGTCAGCACAACCAATGCTGCAAACATCATGAGCCAACCACAGATACCAAACAAGCGCATCAATCGCACAGACAGATCAGCCGACTTACGTCGACTATGTATACGAAAGGATTTTTTTCTCAACATAAAACACAGTAAATCGACATGATTATACAATGGGACAAATAATGCCCCTGAATAAACAAATATCTATTAACCGGCTTTTTCACGCCGTTCTTTCCTGGCCATTAAAATGCCCAACACCAGCGGCACTACTACGACCAGAATCAACGCCAATGTGACCTTGACCCCGCCGCTTACGACATCGGAACGACCCAGCAATGCCAAAACCAGAACCATCAACCCGGCAAGGCCACCGTATATCACTAAATTTTTCAGATCTTTCATACTTCTATATACACCCTGTTTGACCAATTTGAGATTATAATACAAATTAAACAGCAACACCCTGCCCAAAGCTTCAACACTTAAACACCACTCAATATCCTGATTCAGGTATAATTCGCGGCCTGAATCCCTATGAATCAATTGGCACAAATATGACCCCAAAACAAAAAAGCTTCCTCCGCTCCCAAGCCCACGCCCTTAACCCCGTCGTCAGGACCGGCAATGCCGGCTTAACCGAGGCCGTACTGAATGAGATTGAGCTGGCCCTGAGCCACCATGAGCTGATCAAAATCAAGCTCGCTGGTACAGATAAGGCACTTAGAGAGGAAATGACCGCAGAAATCTGCGCCAAAACCGGGGCAACCGCAGTACAAAATATCGGCCGGGTACTGGTCATCTATCGTCCCGCCAAAGAGCCACACATCAAACTGCCCTGATGTTCCGCTTGACGTCATTCCGGCACAGGCCGGAACCCAGTAACCCGCCCCCCCGTTCTGCGCTGCACTGCCCAAAAATGACGTCTTAGTCAGCGCCATCCGCTTTAAACATAACATTAATACAAGCAGATAAGTACCAGTAAAGACTAACAATGCCCGCTAATCACTAGTCGCGACCCGACATCACTATCGGTTTCCGCTGCGCACCCCAGTCGCCAGGCCGATCATCAAACACCCCAGCACAGGCCGTACCACAGGCCGTACAGCAGCCCGTGCCATCAAGATTCCACTCACTGAGAACATACCAGTCACGGCCAATCAAACACTGACCACAGTGATGACAATAGGTACTCTGCCCAGCCTTATCATGAACATTACCGGTATAGGCATAACGAACACCATTGGCCATCGCAATCACCCGAGCCTGTTTCAGGGTCGCCTCCGGTGTAGCCGGCACATCGAGCATCTTCCAGTCCGGATGGAAGGCGGTAAAATGCATCGGTACATCCGGGCCCAGATTTTCCACCACCCAACGGGTCATCTCGCCAATCTCTTCAACAGAATCATTCTTGCCCGGTATCAACAGGGTCGTGGTTTCAAACCAGACATCAGTCTCGTTCTTCAAATATAACAGCGTGTCCAGTATCGGCTGCAGATGCCCGCCGGTAATCTTCCAGTAAAAGTCATCGGTAAAGGCCTTCAGGTCAACATTGGCGGCATCAATAAAGCTGAAAAATTCTTTACGTGGCTCCGGACAGATATAACCCGCCGTCACCGCCACCGATTTAAGCCCCAGCTTATGACTCTCCCTGGCCACATCACGGGCATATTCAAGAAAGATCACCGGGTCATTATAGGTATAGGCGACACTACGACATCCCTCAGCCGCAGCCACCCGGGCAATTTTGTCCGGCATCGCCTCATCGGCCAGCGTACGTATCTCACGTGACTTACTGATATCCCAGTTCTGGCAAAATTTGCAGGCCAGATTACAACCGGCCGTGCCAAAGGAAAACACCGGACTACCCGGCAGAAAATGATTCAGTGGCTTTTTCTCAATGGGATCAATACAAAAACCGCTGGAACGACCATAGCTCGTTAGGACAATGGCATCGTTTTCATTGGCCCGAACAAAACACAGGCCCTGCTGGCCATCGTGAAGCTTACAATAACGAGGACAAAGATCACACTGGATACGGCCATCATCCAGTTTATGCCAATAATCAGTGGTAACAATGGCTTCATACTCGCTTATCATGGCACCTCCCCTAGCTTCATGCTATCGTTTCAAGTGACAATGAATGAACACTGTAATTAAAGGAGGACGGCCATGACAACTGCCAGACCCCCTGCCGTCGCCGGCCTGTTCTATCCCGACGATAAAGCTGAGTTATTACAAACGGTGGACGAGCTGCTCAATCAGAGCACTGATTCACCGCCATCAGCGCAAACACCTAAAGCCATTATTGCACCCCATGCCGGTTATATCTACTCCGGCCCAATCGCCGCTAGCGCCTACCAGCGCATTCGTTCTAACAATAAAAACATAAAACGCGTTGCCATCTTTGGACCGTCGCACCGGTTCGCATTTCGTGGCCTGGCCGTGCCTGACTCCGATATTTTTACGACACCATTGGGAAATATACCCCTTGATAAAGTTGCCATTAAACAACTACTGCAACTACCCCAAGTTCAATGCCTCAATCAGGCTCACGACCAGGAACACAGTCTGGAGGTACACCTGCCCTTCCTGCAACGATCGCTGGATGACTTCACACTGATTCCGGTCGTCGTCGGGGACGCCAGTGCCAGCGACGTCGCCGCAGCCATTAACGCCATATGGAATGATCAGGACACGCTTATCGTTATCAGCTCAGACCTGAGTCATTACCACGACTACGCCACGGCACAACGCATGGACCAACATACCAGCAAGGCCATTGAAACCTTGCAAGCTGAACAAATTGATTATGAAGATGCCTGCGGACGCAACCCGGTAACAGGCCTGCTGCAGGTTGCCCAACAGCGCGGCCTGGTTGTGGAAACCATCGACCTGAGAAACTCCGGTGATACCGCCGGCAGCAAAGACAGCGTAGTTGGATACGGCGCCTATGTCTTCCACTAAAAACAGCGATACCAGTAATAGCGAACGACCCGATCAGGCACAGCAACGTCAGCTACTCAACATGGCCGTTGCCGCCATACATTATGGCCTGGAATATCATGACATTATGCCCGTGTCACTTGATGACTACGATGGCTTGCTACTCAAACATCGCGCCACCTTTGTAACCCTGAAGATCAACAACACGCTACGCGGATGCATTGGCACCCTCACTGCACAGCAGCCACTAATAGAGGATGTCGTCAATAATGCCTACCAGGCCGCCTTCCATGACCCACGTTTTGAACCTCTAAACCCACAGGAACTGGAACAACTGCATATCACCATCTCAATATTATCGCCACCAGAATCCATTCACGTCACATCAGAACAGGACTTAATCGATCAACTCCGCCCCGGACAGGACGGCCTGATTATTGAGGACGACGGTCACCGCGCCACCTTCCTGCCCAGCGTCTGGGAGCAGTTGCCTGATCCCGCCACCTTTCTGCAGCAGCTAAAACACAAGGCCGGTGTTCCCGCCGATTACTGGTCAGATACAATAAAGGTTAAACGCTACGGAAGTATCGAGTTTGGGGGAATAGAGGCTAAGCTATAATAATTGACTATTATTTATTGGATTTCTTCTGTCGACAGCGGGCTCAACTAGTCACCGCAACACTTTAATCTTATATTAAAAAGATGGAGTGTAAAATATGGCCTACAGAACCAGAATAAAATATACCACTGAATAATAAGATACAATGGCGTATGTCGAAACTCAACAACCGACCCCGAATGAAAATGCTACCTGCAGCAGCACACCCGCAAACATGAAGAATATTGCCCCGATGACAAAAGCAACAATAGAGTTCATAAAAACACCACCTAAGAATAAACATTTAGCTTGCCTGATGGATGCCCTCTTTTTTATCGGCTTTATGGGTTTCTGCGGTCTATTGCTCACGAGCACCAACGCAGCAGCCAAGAAGCAAATCGTATCAGTCGTAACCGATCCGGCAATCTTCTATGCCCTGTCTGTCGACGCTACTGAACCCACAAACCTCTACGCCGCATTAGGTCTCATCGCCTCCAAAAAAAAATATCAGCCCCTGCGTATACAATAAAAGATTTACAAGGGGTCGAGCGAACACTGAACGATCATAAAGGAAAGGTCATCTTATTAAATTTCTGGGCCACCTGGTGCCCACCGTGTCGTGATGAGATGCCCGCCATGCAACGTTTGTGGGAACTCTATAAAGATAAAGACTTTGTCGTCATTGCGGTCAGTGCCGATTATAACGAAAAAGTAGCAGAAAAATATTTAAGCGACTACGGTCTGACTTTCCCTGCCTTACATGACCCCATAGGCACACTCAGCGATCTCTATGAAGTCGAGGCCTTCCCCATGAGCTTTCTCATCGATGATAAGGGACAATTGAAGGCCAGCGTCGTTGGTCGCATGGAATGGGACAGTAACGAGGCCTTTGCTTTAGTTGAACAACTAATAGAAAAAATAAAGTAAAAAAACCACAAAGAAAACGTGTAAACGAAACCATAAATTGGCCACATTTTGTGAACATACTCTGG
>Ga0316190_10002303_pt1 | contig 13845 bp, 16 predicted proteins | sample Eddworburrow2_MG_FD_204929 | JGI IMG/M metagenome (GOLD analysis project Ga0316190, IMG submission 204929) | Coastal sediment microbial communities from Maine, United States - Eddy worm burrow 2 | ecosystem: Environmental > Aquatic > Marine > Coastal > Sediment | place: USA: Maine | collected... | reverse complement strand
CCAGTCTTGAGAATTGGTCATCAGATCGAAAAGATCTTTCTTTACAGCATACAGGTCTAGTTTCTTGAACTCCTCAGCGTAATTGAAATCTTCACCCATAGGATTGGAAAGGGAAGAGTGTTGGCGTAGAATATTCAAATTCAACTGATTTGGCCACCAGTCACTATTTTTCGTGCCACCTCCAGCACTTTGTTTTACAGCTCCACCTGTAAACGGGCACTTGCTTTCACCATTCGTATTGTGAGATGATGTACTCGAATTTTTTTTACCTTCCATTTTTGATTGTTTTATATTATTTACTGAGTCTAATTTACAAAATTCTTTGCGTTAATTTTTATTTTTTAAATCTATATATGTATAAATAAAATTTATGAAACTGAGACTCAAATTCGAAATGCAAAGAATTTACAATAATTGATTCATTTAAAAAGGCAGGAGAAATTATCTCCTATAAAACAACAATTATTCTGGTTATACCATTTGATAATACTCCTATGAAAAATGCGGAATTAAATTTTTGTGACATGCAAAATTCAAAATGACGGCAAAATGGACAATATTGGTTCTATGCTCACTGTTCTGATATTAATTTAATAGTGACATATTCTTTTAAATTATTAATCATAAAAACTTTAAAATAAACATATCTATAACCTCTACTAAAATTAGAATAATTATGATCCATTCTAAGCTACTACTCTGACGATGATACATAATATCTTTAAAAAGTTCTAAGTTTTCTTTAATAATACCTATTTGATCTTGAACACTTTTTGACCTATCTTTTAAATCAAAAGTCTTTTTTAAGGCCTGATCTAGTTTGTTCAATGTCTCTTCTCCCCAAGTAATATCGTGAGAATCGAAAATATACAGGTGCACTGATATCTTATTCTTTATATTTAAAATTTTACCAATATACCTTTTAAGCTTGTTACCACCAATATCCAACTTTCCTTTTTCTTCCAAATAGGAGGTATGTTTGTTAGTATCCTCCAAAATTCCTTCTGTGATCTCAGTATACTGATCTAATACCACAGATTGAGATGCATTAAGCATTATCAACCTTAAGGATTCTATAGTTACGTTTGAAAGTTCAACAACTTCAAGTGTAATTTTGTCAGCTGAACTCCCAATTATGACTTCCACTTCCTCTGATTTCTGGACTTCATAGGAATCCTTGCAATAACTTGCTAATTCTGAAATCACTTTTCTTTTTTCATCATCATTAATATTGTAAAAACATACAACTCCATATTTAAATATGTAAACGTATCTTTCTAGACCATATTCATAAAAGAGCTCATCACTGTCAGAGAAAAGTAATTTCATGTTAAATGATGCCTTACAATCTCTTATGGCGATGGCATCAGCAATTTGAATTGATTGTACTTTATTTTTCATTTCTATTCAATTCTAAAAACTTCATTCTCATTCTTGAAGCTCTTGAACTCTAACATGTAACCATTAGGATCCTTAATAAAAAATGAAAGATGTTCTCCAATTTTATTTTCCAAAAAAGTTGCTTCAGTAGTAACTTCCAGATTCATCTGGAAGAGTTTAGAATACAGTTTGCCCCACAGATCAGTATCCACAATGACTCCGAAATGGAAAGAAGGTAGTATTTGATTTCCAAAACGATAGCTTTTATAATTAAATTGGAAGTTTCCAGACTTGGTAAAAGTGATTTGATTCTCGTATAGATTAATATCTATCCAATTATTATTATTTCTGCCAAGTTTAGCTCCTAGTTTATCAATATAGAATGCTTTTGTCATTTCTAAATCGCCACAAGGTAACGAAAGGTGGAATGCATATTTTTTCATCACATAATTTTGAAAATAGCGAAGCCCGAGTGTGCTTCGCTATGGTTATTTATTCGACTAATTCTAAACCCACAATGATATATACAAGATATTCTTCCCCATCTTCATCTTCTGATAAATCCGTTCTATAAGTAACATTGAATGTTTTCCCTTCATACTTCTTATCAGTTGCAAGATCATATTTTTCAATTGCCTCTTCTTCAATGTCTTGAAATTCATATGAAATGTCATCATTTTCAGTAAAGGAATAGCTACCATCTGTATAACCATCAAAAACAGCCTTGATCGTTTGAGTTTCCTGATTTTTTTCTGTAAAGGCTACTGATGCCAATACGAACAATACAATTATTAATGTTTTCATTTTGTTTAATTTTAAATTAAGATTAATAAAAATTCTCCGAAAACTATATCACTTCAAGTTCGGAAGCTTTTAGCAAGAAATAAACTATATTGCTTGCACGTGATAAGACTACTTCTTTACATTTTCCATAAATAGTTGCTTTATAAGTTTTGATCAAAATCATTATCCATACTTGCGTCAGACGACATTCCTAATTGATCATCATCATCATCGATATTGTCTTCTTTACGGTGCTCTTTATCATCATCTTCTGATTCAAAGTTCTCCATACTATCAGCTAGGCGCTTACTAATCTTAACCAAATAAATGGTGTCATCTGTTCTTACCTCTACGGCCTCTATTAATTCATAGTTTGCATTTCTAAAGGTAATAATATCAGACTCTTCATATCCATCGGGAAAATTTTCAACTAATAATTCTAAGATATCTTGATTAAGCTTGTTATAATCTACGATGGCTCTCTTCATAATATTTTTTGATGCTTTCATGTAATTACATATTTAATAAGTAAGCAAAAACCAATGGTACAACAATAGTTGCATCTGATTCAATAATAAACTTTGGAGTGTCTATATCAAGTTTTCCCCATGTGATTTTCTCATTGGGTACTGCACCTGAATAGGAACCGTAACTTGTAGTAGAATCGGAAATTTGGCAGAAATAACTCCAAAAAGGTGTATCTGTCCTCTCCATATCTTGATATAACATGGGTACAACACAAATTGGAAAATCACCAGCTATGCCTCCGCCAATTTGAAAAAATCCTATTCCGGATTCAGAATTATCTGTATACCAGTCTGCTAAAAAGGTCATATACTCAATTCCTGATTTAATAGTATTGGCTTTTAATTCACCTTTAAGCACATAACTAGCAAAAATATTACCCATAGTGCTATCTTCCCAACCGGGCACTACCATAGGTAAGTTGGCTTCTGCAGCAGCATACATCCAGGAATCTTTGATATCGATTTCATAGTATTGTTCAAGTATGCCAGATAACAATAATTTGTACATAAACTCATGAGGGAAGTATCGCTCGCCATTATTTTCGGCATCTTTCCAAATTTTAAATATGTGCTTTTGTAATCTTCTAAAGGCTTCCTCTTCCGGGATACATGTATCAGTAACTCTATTAAGTCCTTTCTCTAATAAATTCCATTCATCTTTTGGAGTTAAATCTCTGTAATTTGGTACCCGTTTGTAATGTGAATGGGCAACTAAATTCATAATATCTTCTTCTAGATTTGCCCCTGTACATGAGATAATATGTGCTTTATCTTGACGAATAATTTCTGCAAAAATCTTACCGATCTCTGCGGTACTCATAGCACCGGCCAAAGAAACCAACATTTTAGAACCTTGTTCTAATTGTGCTGCATATCCTTTTGCTGCATCGACTACAGTAGCCGCATTAAAATGCAGATAGTATTTTTCAATAAACGCTGAAATTGCCCCTTTATCAGTTGTCCACATCACCTTTAAATTTTGATAATTGTTTAAAAGGATTTTCCAAGAGATCCTCGTCATCTTGAATTTCTTCCTTATCTAAAGAGAATTTATAACTCAACATTTTATAATATAGTTTTGCGGCTAAAAAATCAGATGACTTGTCATACGGATTCGGACATAACTCAACGATATCAAAACCGACTACATTCTTTTCTTCAAACACCTGCTTTAAAAAATCAAGTGTTTCATACCATAAAAGACCTCCTGGCTCAGGAGTTCCTGTTGAGGGCATTATTGAAGGGTCAAATACATCTAAATCGAATGTAATAAACACGTTATTTGTCATTTGATCAATGGCATTTTCCATCCAATAATCATCAGTAACCATACTATGTGCAAAAAAGGTTTTATCATTATCTGCTATAGTCTTTTCAATGACATCCATAGAACGAATACCTACTTGAATTAAATTAGTGGTTTGACTCGCTTCGTAAACCGCACAGGCATGATTATAAGTAGAACCTTCATATTCTTTTCGTAAATCAGCATGGGCATCAATATGTAAAACAGTTAAATTATTGAAACATTCATTAAAAGCTCTTATCGTTCCTATTGAAACAGAATGCTCACCTCCAATAATGGTAACAAATTTGTTCTTTTTGATGAATTTCTTAGTTGTTTCATGAACGGCTTCAACCATTGCTTCTGGAGAGCTATTTTTAGAAATAGCTTCTGCAAGGTAGACTCCCTCTTTATACACTTCTGAATCAGTTTCGATGTCATATAGTTCCATATTTTCAGAGGCTTCCAAAAATGCCTTTGGACCCTTATCAGCACCTTTTTGCCATGTACTTGTTCCATCATAAGGAACAGGAATCAATACTATTTTGGCCTTGTCACGACCTGCATATGTTTCGGGGATACCTGCATATGTTCTCATTGTTTTCATTTTTTTATGATGTTGATTTTTAAACTTTTTTAAAAAGAATTAATAGTCTTTATTATGTTGTTTTCATTTTTTATCATTGAATTTCCATTATGTTGAAAAACGGGTTCATTTTTATTATTGTAACCCAATATGGATAATAGGTTTTCTGATGTTTGCTCTTTCGCAAAAATCTCAGTACTGATTTTGCCTTGGTCATTTTTATCAATCAATATATGTTTGGGTTGCGGTATCAGGCAATGTTGTAAACCACCAAATCCGCCAATGTTTTCCTGATAGGCACCAGTATTAAAAAAGCCGATATACAAAGGTTTATCCTTATTAAATTTTGGAAGATAAATGGCATTCATGTGTTGTTCACTATTATAATAATCATCACTATCACAAGTTAATCCTCCAAGAAGTACACGTTCATAGGAATCATCCCATCTGTTGACAGGTAACATTATGAAACGTTTGTTAATAGCCCATGTATCTGGCAATGTTGTAATGAAAGATGAGTTTATCATATTCCATTTTTCTCTATCATTTTGTTGTTTTTGATATAATACCTCGTAGATAGCCCCTCCACTTTCTCCTACGGTAAAACTTCCAAATTCTGTAAAAATATTAGGAACCTGCACCCCTGCTTCATCACATTCTAATTTAATTTGATTTACAATTTCGTCAATCAAATACTCATAGTCAAAATCAAATGCTAATGAATTTTTTATAGGAAAACCACCCCCAATATTTAAACTGTCTAATGACGGACAAACTTTTTTTAAACTGGTATATACCTTTAAGCATTTATGAAGTTCATTCCAATAATATGCATTATCCCGAATACCAGTATTGATAAAAAAGTGAAGCATTTTAAGTGAGACTTTGTCATTATCCTTGATCTGGTTGTTATAAAAAGAAAGAATATTTTTATAACCAATGCCTAGACGTGAAGTATAAAATTCAAATTTTGGCTCTTCTTCAGATGCAATCCGTATACCTACATTATAATTCCCTTTAATTTCGCTGGAAAGCAGCTCTATTTCTTCATAATTATCTATAACAGGAATACAATTATAATGTCCATTGTTGATTAAACGCGCAATATTTTCGATATACTTTGCACGCTTAAAACCATTACTAATAATATAGGTGCTATCGGTAATTTTCCCTTCATTTTTTAGGGTTTCAACAATATCTATATCGAATGCCGATGATGTTTCTATATGAATATCATTCTTTAATGCTTCATCCAGGACATATTTAAAATGAGCACTTTTTGTACAGTAACAATAATTATAATTTCCACTATAGTTATTGTTATTTATGGCTTTTGAAAACCAACCCTTAGCTCTTTGGATATTATTTGAAATTTGAGGTAAATAGGTAAATTTTAATGGTGTTCCATACTGAGTTACTAATTGCTCCAAGTCTATGCCATGGAAGCGTAAGTGATTATTCTCAAGGGTAAATTCCTCTTGAGGGAAATCGAATGTTTGATTGATCAGATCAATATATTTTGTATTCATTATAATTTAAATAAAAATCAGTAAATATTACTAAAACAGAAAAGATACCTGTTGAAAGGAATTATGACATTTATTAAATTATAGTGTTGTATTGAGTTTTAGGAACAAAACACAATTTAAACTGACTGGTAGTAATTTTAATAATGGAAGTTAGCTCTAAATTTCGGTTACTTACCCAGTAAGCTACTTTTGAATTTGACTTCCTAATTTTCAAAAGCCCGAACTTAAAAACACGTTTCAAAATGTTCAGCTAAATGCTGGTACAAATGAAATACTTTTTTTTTAAATAGCAACTTTTATTTTATTTATTTTTATTATTAAAAGAGATAGAGAATCTATACGAATTGTCCGAAAATCAATAAGAATAAATAAGAACGGCATGATAAAGGTCATTTATTTTGACTCAATAGGTTTATAGCTTTGGTAACTATATACGATGATTGTGATCTGAAATAAAAAATTATAAAATGGCTTTTATAGATTATTATAAAATATTGGGCATTGATAAAGGTTCAAGTAATAGTGAAATAAAAAAAGCGTACCGAAAATTAGCTCGAAAATATCATCCGGACTTGAATCCTAATGACAAGACTGCAGAGAGAAAGTTCAAGGAGGTTAATGAAGCCAATGAGGTATTGAGCAATCCTGAAAATCGAAAAAAATATGATCAATATGGGAAAGATTGGAAACACGCTGAAGAATTTGAAAAAGCAAGACAGCAACAACAATATCAAAAAAGTGGCCAACGGAGAACTACAGGCAGTTATGCTGATACAGATTTTTCAGACTTCTTTGAATCTATGTTCGGAAGTGCTTCCTCAAGAACAAGAAGTGGCAATGTAAAATTTAGAGGACAGGATTATAATACTGAATTACAACTTGACTTAAAAGATGTTTATAAAACCCATAAACGTACACTAACCGTAAACGGTAAAAATATTCGGCTTAACATACCAGCCGGTATTGAAAATGGACAAACCATAAAAATTATAGGGCATGGTGGTAAGGGTATTAATGGTGGGCCGAATGGAGATTTATATATTAAATTTTCAATAGTAAACCACTCTAAATTTAAAAGAGTTAAAAACGATCTTTATACAACCGTTGATCTCGATTTATACAAAGCAATATTGGGGGGAGATATAACGGTAAATACTTTTGACGGGAAGGTAAAACTAAAAATAAAGCCCGAAACTTCAAATGGAACAAAAGTGAAATTAAAGGGTAAAGGTTTTCCCATATATAAAAAAAACGGACAGTTTGGAGATTTGTATATCACTTATCAAATAAAAACCCCTTCAAATCTTACAAAAAAAGAAAAAGTATTATTTGAAGAATTATCAAAATTAAGATAGCATGGAAACAAAAGATTTAATATCCATACAACAGTTTTGTACACATTATAACATTCCCCTTTCATTTATTGACTCGTTGAATGAATTTGAGTTAATTGAAATTGTTGTTGTCAAAGAAATACATTGTATTCATAAAGCCCAAATTAAAGACATCGAAAAAATGATTCGATTGCATTATAATCTCGACATAAATTTAGAAGGTATTGATGCTATTTATAACTTATTGAAACAGATAGAAACATTGCAAGAAGAATCTAATGTACTTATAAATAAGTTACGATTATATGAAGATATTTAAATAAAAAAATGAAGACATGACAATTATTTCGTGGAATGTAAATGGCCTTAGAGCAATTGTAAAAAAGGATTTTTTTGAGTCCATAAAAAAGCTGAACTCTGATATACTTTGTCTACAAGAAACGAAAGCAAAGGATGAAGAAGTTAAAAAAGCATTAACACCTATTGCCGAATACCATATCTTTTCTAATTCTGCTGATAAAAAAGGATATTCAGGCACTTCTATTCTTAGTAAAGGAAGACCAATTAAAATAACCAATGATATGGATGTTCTGGAACATGATAGGGAAGGAAGGGTAATATGTGCCGAATATCAAAGTTTTTATTTGGTCAATGTTTATGTACCTAATTCTGGACAACAACTAGATAGGTTGGAATACCGTAAAAAATGGGATACCGATTTTCTGAATTATTTAAAAAATTTAGAAAAAACAAAACCGGTTATTGTATGTGGAGATTTTAATGTAGCACATCACCCTATTGATCTAAAAAATGATAAATCAAATTATAATAAAACTGCCGGCTATACCCAAGTTGAGATAGATGGAATGGATAACTACATTAAGGCTGGGTTTGTTGATTCATTTAGATATTTATATCCCAATGAAATAGCCTATACGTATTGGAGTTACCGTTTTAAGGCGAGAGTAAGAAACGTTGGTTGGCGTATTGATTATTTTTTAATTAGTAAATCCATAATTGATAAAATAAAATCAGTCCAAATACTTTTTAACATCTACGGATCGGATCATTGCCCCACTAAGTTTGAAGTTGATTTGTGAATAATCTGAAATAATGATGTCAGATATGATTTATATCATAGAATAAGATCATCTGTATCATTAAAATTCTAAAATCCTACAGAAAGGAGCTTATCTGACTCGTTCTTTTTAGTAGAATTACATTAATCAATTCAAAGTTATTTGTAGAAAATTTAGGTGTTAAGACGTGAGTATTTCACTAAATGATCTTAAATTATTACCGGTCATTTTCAGTTGTATAGATATGCTTTTATACTAGTAAGCGGTATACTGTCGAATAAAATCCTGATCAATATAAATTAAACATCTTTCGTTAAATTTTAATGATATCAGTAGGGGTTTCAACTAAAATGGTCATATCTCCTCGAATTGCTATGGGCTGTTTCATAATTTCAGGATTATGTTGTATCATTTTTATCCAATCTTCAGAAGAAAAATCATGAGGATTAAAATGTGATTTATAAGATGGATGTTCCTGATTTACCAAGTCTTTCACTTCTATATTTAATCGACCTGCAAGCTCGGCTATTTGTGTTCCAGTTAATCTAGCTTTTAATATATCTATTTCTTGTATTGGCAATCCTTCTGCTTTGGCATAGGCCAAGGTTTGTTTTGCTCTTACAGATTTTGAACTGTAAAAGAAAGTAATTTGACGATCTGACGTGGCTATTCCTCCCATAATCTTAAATTTTTAAGTGAACTAATTATTCTTTTTATGCGTTTTCAGATGACGCTCAAGTAATTCCTTTAAACTATCCAGGTATTCCTTCAAAACCTTCTTATCAACATGTGGATTATTAAAGACCGGTAATGTCATTGGGTTTTCATCTAAAGTTCGATAGAGTTCAGGGTAATTAGCTTCTATATTGGTGGTGAGTTTTGTGATTTTTTTCAGTATATCGTGTACATCTTTCATCTGTTTGAAATTTTATATTTTTTAAATTAGTAACCCGGTAGAATTATTCAAAGGGTTAATTTTTCTCCAAACCACCATTTTGCATTATAACGTTTTTTAGTCAAACCAAACTTTTTTATTGCGTGCGTTTTTATATGTGCAGTCATTTCCTCAACGGAATCAGTTAAGAATAACAAATTCATATCTTCAATATCTATACTCTCATTATTTGCCATTATCTGAATATGTTGATATAATTCCTTGTGGTATTCGATACCAAATAGTACAACTGGGAAATGTTTTATCATTTTTGTCTGAATCAAAGTGAGTGATTCAAATAATTCATCTAGTGTGCCAATACCTCCTGGCATTACAATAAATGCATAGGAGTACTTCATTAGAAGAAATTTCCGAAGAAAAAAATAAGGAATGTTAATCCATTTGTGAAGGTATGGGTTTGGTTTTTGCTCTTTTGATAAAATGATATTGCATCCTATCGAATAGCCTCCATTTTCAAAGGCACCCTTATTGGCTGCTTCCATAATTCCCGGACCACCACCGGTCATAACTGTAAATCCCATATTTGCTAAAGCTTTTCCTACGGCTTCAGCTTTTTGGTAGTACGGATTTTCCTTGTTAAAACGAGCCGAACCAAATACAGTTACGCAAGGACCGATAAAGTGTAGAGCTCTAAAAGCTCTAATAAAATAATAATGCACTTTAAAGGTAAATCGAAGTTCATGAAATCGATTCCTTGGCCCCTCTAAAAAAGAACTTTCTTCACTTAAGTAAAAGGAATTGTTTCTTCTATGTTTGCTCTGTTTCATTTAATAAATACTTTATTCATATCTTAAAGCATCAATAGGATTTAATTTTGCTGCCTTACGGGCAGGGAAATATCCAAAAGCAACCCCTACCAATGCCGAGAATCCAAAGCCTATTAAGATAGAATAGATGGCCGTAGGGATAAAAAAATTAGTTATTTTATATATTATTTGATTCCCAATAATTCCAAATATTACACCCAATACACCTCCGGCTAAACTTAGTACGATTGCCTCAATTAAAAACTGAGTAAGAATATCACTTTCTCTGGCTCCAATGGCAAGACGAGTACCGATTTCACGGGTACGTTCAGTTACAGATACCAACATAATGTTCATGATACCGATACCACCGACAATCAATGAAATACTGGCAATAGCGCCTAATATAATGGTTAGTATTCCTGTTACATTACCGGTGATTTCCTGAAGTTCAATTTGTGTCATAATTTCAAAATCATCTTCATCACCCTCCTTAATCTTATGGGATTCCCGTAAAAGCTCAGTAGCTTCTATTTCGGCATCAACTATATGGTCTTCACTTAAGGCACTTGCCATGATCATATTATAGCCTCTTCTATGGCCATATAATCTATTCTGTATAGTTGTGTAAGGTGCTAGCAACATGTCATCTTGATCTTGCCCCATGGCTCCTTGGCCTTCTTCTTTCAATAAACCGACAACGGTAAACGGAATTTTATTTATCCTAATTTTTCTTCCAACAGGGTCTGTATCTGAGAAAAGTTCTTTCCTGATAGTTTCACCAATTACACAAACTTTACGTGCCGTATTTACATCTTCTTCCGTAAAAACATCTCCTATAGAAATGTCCCTACTCAAAATATCAAAATATTCTTGAGAGACACCATAAACTGTTGTTGATTTATTACCAACAGGGCCTATAGCCTGAACTCCACTGGCCACCATTGGTGATAATTTAGGCATCCAAATTGAGTTCTTTTGCAGTAAATCGAAGTCCTTTTTACCAATAGGCCTGCCCATTCTAACATTCATTCCTCCTCTATGGTCAATCTTAGTGCTAATCATTAATAAATTAGTACCTAATCCAGATATTTGGTTTTGAACTTGTTGAGTTGCACCTTCACCAGCCGATATAGTCATGATTACGGCACCAACTCCAATAATAATGCCTAGCATAGTGAGCAAACTTCGGGTCCTGTTTTTATTGATGGCCTGAAAAGCAACTTTAAATATTTTCATAAATCGCATCATAATTTCTCTTTTTAAGATATCACAGGTTTTTCTAATTCTTTGAGTGCAAATTCTTTTGTACTTCTGTTTTCTATGATCTTATCAGTTAAAATTCGCCCATCTCTTAAATAGATCATTCGTTTTGCAAACTGGGCTATTTCAGGCTCGTGAGTGATCATAACAATAGTTTTCCCTTTATTATTTAATTGCACAAAAAGATCGGCAATATCAAAACTGGTTTTACTATCTAAATTTCCGGTGGGTTCATCAGCCAAAATAAGGGTCGGATTGTTAACCAATGCCCTAGCAATAGCCACTCTTTGTTGTTCCCCCCCAGAAAGTTCGTTGGTTTTATGGTAGATACGGTCAGACAAACCCACCTGGTCTAATGCTTTTTTGGCAAGTTCTTTTGAATTTGAAAACTGCCCTGTTCTATTATAAATTAAGGGCAGCTCTACATTTTCAAGAGCCGTAGTACGCGACAATAAATTATAGCTTTGAAATATGAAACCTATTTTCTGATTTCGGATATCAGCTAACTGATTTTTATCCAATTTATTTACCTGTACATTGTCTAAGTTATACGCACCCGAAGTAGGCCTATCTAAACAGCCTATAATGTGCAATAAAGTGGACTTACCAGAGCCGGAAGCACCCATGATGGCAACAAATTCCCCTTTATTTATAATCATATCCACATCGGTAAGGGCATGTACTTCTATTTCCCCATTTTTAAAAACACGGCTCAATTTTTTGGTTTCTATGACTTTTTTTATGGGCATATTATCTATCTTTTCGATTTAATACCATTAATAGCCTTGATATTTTCTGATATTGAGGAACCGTCTAAAAAACGTTTAATCTCTGATTGTAATCCGATTTTAATACCTGTCTCGACAAATTTAAAATCTAATTTTCCGTCATTATTTTTATAAAAGAACCCGTTGATGTTGGCAGGTAATTCTTTTTTAAAATTTACAGGCGTAAAAAGATCTTCATTATTAAGGGTATTTATAAACTTTACCTGAATTGAATCAGGGAACATTTTTTTGGCATTTTCCTCCAATACGGGTTTGATTTTTTCTAGCATGGTATCATCAGGCCTGAAACGCAGGGCCGAATTATTTATAAGCCACACGTTCTTTGCCGTATTGGTAATAAATTCAATATTAGTAGTCATGCCGGGCATCAACAACCCATTTTTATTGTCAACATTTATAACCACTTGGTAATTAACCACATTATTGATTTCTATAGGCTGTAATCTAATCTGGCTGACCTTTCCAAAAAATTTAGTATCAGGATAGGTCTGTATGGTAAAACGTACTTGCATACTATCTTTAATATAACCGATATCACTTTCATCCACATCAGCCAAAATTTGCATTTTTGACAGGTCTTCAGCAATAATGAACATAGTGGGAGTAGAGAAACTGGCAGCAACCGTTTGCCCTTCATCTACCGTTTTTTCAATAATAATCCCATTAATGGGAGAAGTTATTTTTGCATACCCAATATTTACCTGTGAGTTGGTCAGGGAAGCCTGTGCTGCTTTTTTGACACTCCGAGCTTGTTCATAGGTATATTTTGAGTTATTATATTCTTGTTCTGCAATAACACCTTTTTCATACAGTACTTTATTTCTGTTATATTGATCTTCTACCTGATTTAGTTGTGCCTGACTTACTGCTAAATTGGCTTTTGCTGATTGCAAAGACGTATTTAACATCCTCATATCCATTTCAGCCAGCAGCTGTCCTGCCTTTACCCTGTCATTATAATCAACATAAATTTTAGCAATGGTACCCGATATTTGTGTACCAACATCTACGGTATTAATGGCTTCTAATGTTCCGGTGCTTGTAACGCTAGCCTCAATATCTCCTTTTTGTAAAGATGTATAGGTATATTCAATATTTTTGGCTTTAATTTTTGGTTTCATATAAAAATAGCCTGTTACCGCAATAATAATAATCAGTGTTATTATCAACCATCGATATTTTTTCATGATGTAAAAATTTTCAAGTTCATATTTCCATATATAAGTTGTGCTACTTAAAGCATTTTCTTCAATTGTATGTTAAAATTATATCCAAGAATTGAAAATTGCTATGATACATATCAGTTAAATAATATTAGGTTATCGATGGGAAGGACAATGCTAAATATGAATTTCAGTGATTTTATTCTTTTAGGCTATAAAATAATATAAGCCCAATGCCAAGCGCTGTAATGAATAATGTTTTCTGTGATAGTACCTTCTTAGTTTACCTGAATAAGGTCTGATGCTCCAATGCAAATGTAAAACTCAAAAGCAATGCTTTTGTTGCCTTGTCATTTATCAAAGACATAAAGTTTACACTTCAGTCTTTTTCAAAATAACAAAACCCACAATTATATTGTGGGTTTTA
>Ga0316190_10002302_pt1 | contig 13849 bp, 12 predicted proteins | sample Eddworburrow2_MG_FD_204929 | JGI IMG/M metagenome (GOLD analysis project Ga0316190, IMG submission 204929) | Coastal sediment microbial communities from Maine, United States - Eddy worm burrow 2 | ecosystem: Environmental > Aquatic > Marine > Coastal > Sediment | place: USA: Maine | collected... | reverse complement strand
CCGGCTGCAGCCGATCCAGAACCTCCAGCATGGAACCGGAAAGCCCGTGCAAGCGCTCCCAGAGGTGGCGGACTACGTGAACCTCGTAGCTCTCGGAAGCCGCGGCAGCGATGGTCTGCCCCAATTGACCGACCAGCTTGCCCGCTTGGGCTCGGCTCCTCTGGAGCGCATCGTCCATGCCGTGATCGAGCAAGTCGTCCCGGTAGCCGTCCAGAAGCGGCTCCATGGCCTCCATGAGCTTTCGGCTCACCATGTCGAGCGTCTTCCGGCTGGACCGCGGCCAGATAAACACCGATACCACGGTCCAGATCACGACCCCGACAATCGTCTCCATGGTCCGATATGCAGCGAAGTGAAACGCAGAGCCCTCCTGTGGTCCGGCCTTAATGATCATCATGCTGACAAAGGCAGCCACAAACCAGAAGTACTGGCCGTTCTTCCCTGTCATCTTGTAGGTGACGAAGGCCAGGTAGGGCGTGAACGCTATGAAAAAGTACCAGCGGTCCTGGGGGAACAGCCCGAGAAAGAACAGCCCCGCCACGAAGGCCAGGAGCGTACCGCCGATCCGCAGCATGCCCTTTCCGATCGACTGCCCCGCCGTGGGGAGACTGATGAACGCCACGGCAATAGCCGGCCAGGTAGAGCTCATCCACGCGAAGCGCATCGGCACGTAGTAGGCGATCGTCATGGCCAGGCCGATCTTGATCGCTTCCTTGAATTGTGTCTCCCGGTCCACTGATGTTCCTTTATGAGTTGGACACTCAACAGTCGGCTGCAGCTAAATCAGTGTTCAGGTTTCAGGATTGCTCGTGTGAAACTACACCAAAATGGCACGGTTTCTTTCCCGACCAGACTGGTCGCTCGCGCCCAGAGGCGCCGCTGACACCTGACACCTGAAACCTATACCCCCCCGTTCCCGAGAATCAAATGGTTTCACTTTAAAAACACATTTTCTCATCTTGTGGACGTATCCTCGCAGCTCTCGCTCAGGTTGTGGTTGCGAAGGGTCGTTTTGCCGGCAACGAAAGGGTTATCCGGTAGGTTCCGGAAGCCGCAAAATGACCGATTCATCCATACTGCGCCGGTGCAGATCCCGTTGGGGAAAGGCAATCTCGATTTTCGCTTCCCGGAAACTCCGGTCAACCGCCTGGTGCAGCTCGCTTATTACCCTCAGCCTTTCTTCGGCGTCCCACACCCAGACGCGAAGCTCGAAGTCGAGTGAATTATCACCAAATTTCAGAAATAGCACCTGTGATGCGGGCGTATTTGTGACCTTCGGGTTTGCCTTGGCGCACGCCAGCAGCGTCTCCATCACCAGGGTAACGTCGGAACCATAGGCCACGCCCACCGGAACAGTCGCCCGCACGCGACGATTGCTAAGTGTCCAATTGGTCACCGGATTGGTGACCAGGTCGGCGTTGGGAACGATCACATCCGCCTGCTCTAAGGTCTGGACGGTTGTGGCGCGCAGGCCAATATTTTTGACTTCAGCCCACTTCCCACCGAGTTCGATAAAGTCACCCACCCTGACAGGTCGTTCAAAGAGCAGAATGAGGCCGCTGACAAAATTGTTCACGACGCTTTGCAGGCCAAAGCCGATGCCGACGCCAAGGGCACTCACCATGATCGTGAGTTTTGTGAACTCGAACCCGAGTGCCAAGAGTGCCAATGAGAAGCCGACCACTACGAGGACATATGGTTGTTTATCGTTCAAAGATGACACATAGCAAGAACAAAAAGAATTTTTCCATTTCCAATGCCGAGGAGTTCATTGCAGCTATAACCCAGCATATTTCTGATAAAAACTTGCAGCTTGTCAGATACTTCGGCTGGTATTCAAACCGGATGCGCGGTGAACGCCGAAAAATGGAATTGGAAGAAGAGGAGGAGGATGTCGAAAATGGTGTACTAAATGTTGCTAACTACAACATTCGTCTAGGGGGTGTGATTTGGCAAAGGCCATCTGTAACGAGCTGCTCACAGGCAGCAAGGAACACACGTTCATTGCGAAGCAACAGGATTATATTTTGGTCTTAATCTTTGACCATTCCAATTTCTTGGCATTGAGCGACAACTGAGTCATAGCCGGACTTGTTGATGGGAGTCGATAATAATTTATCTTATGTTTTGATTTTGATATCTTGGGTAACACTCTTTTAAAGTATTCCTTTTCTGCCTTAACGCCATTAAAAAAAGCAGTCCTTACATTTTTATATTTATTGAAGAAAGAACCAAAGTCATTTTCAATGATCGTTTCATTATTTATATTTGTATCGAGACTACCTTTCCTTTCGCAATATCGCATAACATCCCATAGTGCTATTCTGTTTTCCAATAAGATTCTCTTTTTTACCTCGTATTTTAACGAAGGGTCAAATTCAAACAGGCTGCCCATAATTTTCCAGAAAGAGTTTCTTGGGTTTCCGTAATATTCATCCTTTCTCAACGATTCCTCTCCAGGCATCGTGCCCAGAATCAGGACCGTCGATGTTTCCTCAGCTATGGGTGGAAATCCCGCTTTCAGTTTCATGGTCTTTTAAACATAACGCTTAAAGGGGTGCAGCGGCCCTTTGCGTTAGATGAATTTATATGTTGGGCTTTATGGTATCAATGTTGACCAAACGCTATTCTTTGTAATATTATATATGTTAAACAATTTAATGACGATACACATCACCGTTTGTCATCACCATTTTACCAGGTTCGACACCCGCCGCCTCCACCAATCGTTCATATTATAAAATCAAATAGATAGATCATTTAAATGGGTCGATTCTGGCATTTGTGACCCTTTTTTATAAGCGTTAACCACAAACCAGGGCACTCAAAATACCATGAAAAAACATCTTGACATGACGGATTTTCATGGTATTTTAAGGCCATGATTCGGCGGTCATCCATACTTTCTTCACTCAATAATGCGCTTGCTCGCAGCCGTGTTGTTGTGTTGGTGGGGCTTCGCCAAAGCGGTAAAACCACGCTTGCCCGCGAGCTGATAGAAGAAGATTCCGTCAACTATTTTGACCTGGAAGACCCGGCAAGCTTGGCCCGGCTGGATGAACCGATGACCGCCCTGAGGCCGCTGAAGGGACTGATCGTTATCGATGAAATCCAGCGACGCCCGGATCTTTTTCCTGTACTGCGCGTACTTTCCGACCGAAAGGGCACACCGGCCCGGTTTTTGATTCTTGGAAGTGCATCGGGCAATCTCATGCGCCAGACCTCGGAAAGCCTTGCCGGAAGAATGGAGCGTATTGTCATCGGCGGATTCTCGATGGCTGAGTTAGGCTCTGAAGCAGAGCAGAAGCTGTGGCTAAGGGGTGGGCTTCCTCTTTCCTTCCTGGCCGAAAGTGATCTCAATAGCATTGCTTGGCGAAAAAATTTCATCCAAACGCTTCTAGAGCGTGACTTTCCCCAATGGGGTGTGCGTGTCGCGGCTACCGCCCTCCAGCGTTTTTGGACCATGGTGGCGCATTACCACGGACAAATCTGGAACTCGGCCGAACCGGCCCGAGCCCTTGGTGTTAGCGAATCCACCATACGACGCTATTTAGATTTGCTCACGGATGCCTTCATGATCCGTCAATTGCAGCCATACCATGCCAATCTGAAAAAGCGCCAGGTGAAATCACCCAAGATCTTTGTACGTGACAGCGGACTATTACATCAATTGCTCGGAATCGATTCAATGAACAGCCTGTATTCCCATCCCAAGGTGGGTGCCTCATGGGAAGGATTTGTCATCGAGCAGATCTTAATGATGGAGTCTCATGACGAGATTTTCTTTTGGGCTACACACCAGGGAGCGGAAATCGATCTGATTTTACGCCGCGGAGATGCTTTGTATGGTGTCGAGTGCAAGAGAGCGGACACACCGCGCTTAACGCCTTCCATACGGATCGCGCTTGATGATTTAAAACTTAAGCATGTTTTTGTTATTTATCCGGGAATTCAAAGATTCCCATTGGCGAGTCAAGTAGAAGCTGTCCCGTTGCAGGCATTATCAAAAGGTGTGTCTCTATTGGATGAATTTTGAAGAAAATATGGTCCATAAATACATAAATAACCTATGAGGTTAAATTGTAATTCCTCTCTTTGGCGATTTGCTCTCCGCGGCTGACAGCGTAGCTCACCGCGGGTTGCGTCATCCCAAGGCGCTGGGCTAATCCGGTGGCCGTCAGTCCCAATTGGCGCACGGCCCAATAACACAGCAGACTTCTTGCGGCCACTTGAATCCTGCGGCGCCCCTTGGAATAGATTACATCCTTTCTAAAAACCGCCCGCCGTTCAATTCCGCGAATAATGATATGATGCAAAACACCGGGGGCATCTAATCGAGCTAAACGAGGCATAACACACAAATATCATCCAACCGTGAAAGATATAACGATGGTGAAAAGTTGACGAAATTTGTGAATGAGTCATCGCCAACCATGGCAGGAAATCCCGTATTGATGCCTTGGAGACACTTAACCATATCATCGTCCGGCAAAGCAAACTTGTTTCGCACGGGCGGCATGACCCGGCCCTAAAAAGCGTTGTCAACGATGCTCTCAAATTTGTTGTAACAGTCCGTGCCTTAGGTGGAGGTGGAGATTATGGCAACTTTTCACCATCTCTAAATTCCCAAGGCACGGATCGCCAGAGCTTGATGTAATTCACTGCCAAGGCGTAGCTGGAACTTTCCAGAATATTTTTTAACTGCTGTTGGCGTTGGAAGACTGCCGTCTTTGGCGTAGATTTCAATCCATTCGTCAACAACCAGACAATCCCTATATCCGTATATATATTCTCTTGCAATTCATAAAATAAACAACTATGCTGTGATACATCCAGATAATACACGATGGAGTCGTCGTATGGAAATTGAGTGACAATTACAGCTGGCCCCTTTGCTGGCAATGAAATCATTCTTTCTTTTTGGGCCGCGTGTTACCGGCAAAACCACCCTCATCCGTCAACAACTGGCCGAAACAACTACCATCATAGATCTTCTTGATTCACGCTACTTTCTGAGGTTATCCGGCGCTCCGCATGAACTGGAATCCCTCATTGCAGCAGCCCCTGCCGACATCATCGTCATTGACGAAATCCAACGCATTCCGGAACTTCTCAATGAAATCCACCGACTCATTGAGACCCAAAACATCACGTTTTTACTCACAGGTTCAAGTGCACGAAAACTACGCAGGGGTAAAGCAAACCTCGTGGCCGGTCGTGTCTGGGATGCCAGAATGTTCCCTTTTATCTACCTGGAGCTGGCAGACTTCGATTTAAACCGGTACCTGCGATATGGTGGTCTGCCTGCCGTTTACTTGAGCGAGTATCCGGAAGAAGCACTTAATGCTTACGTCAACACCTACCTTAAGGAAGAAATACTGGCAGAAGGGCTGATAAGGCGTCTTCCGCCATTTTCACGTTTTCTGAAGACCATGGCATTGTCCAATGGCGAAATGATTAATTTTACCAAACTTGCAAATGACTGCCAGGTGCCCCCTTCGACCGTCACGGAATATGTCAGACTCTTAGAGGATACGTTGATCGGTTTTCTCCTCTCCGCCTGGATCGAATCCAAGAAGCGCAAAGCGATCAAGACCGGAAAATTCTATTTCTTTGACCCCGGCGTCACACACATGCTGGCCGGGACGGAAACCCTTGATCCCAACTCCAATCTGTACGGAAAAAGTTTTGAACAATTCATCTGCATGGAGTTACGGGCTTATCTGAGTTACACACGAAAGAGACTCCCTCTGGCTTACTGGCGGTCAAAAAACGGGCATGAGGTGGATTTCTTGTTGGGCACCAAAACAGCCGTAGAGGTAAAAGCATCCAAAAAGATCAGTAGAAACGATTTTAAAGGATTAAAGTATTTGAAAGAGGAAGGTGTTTTCGACAATCTCATCCTCGTCAGCCGGGACCCGGTAAGTAGCCTTACCGACGGCGTCCTGACCCTGCCCTGGCAAAAATTTCTCTCGCACCTGTGGGGAGACAAATTTGTATAGTCTATTGTTTTATAATAGAGCTCCTTTTTTTCGTTTGATTGTGTTGGTTGTGATGTGATCGTCTCGCATGCGCAAGCCAGTGTGTGGCACAGACGATCACGCCTACAGGCCTTTTTGTCTAATGGTATTCCCCATTTCATATTAGCAATCGAGATTCGGATTTCGGTCACGAGTATTTTGTGAGAATGAATGGGTGGGTATTTCACTCGAAGAGGTCCGCGTGACTTCCGGTTCGTACGAGGCATAACTCACTGCCTTCGATTCGGTAAATCAATAACCAGTCAGGCTCAATATGACACTCCCTGCAGTCCTTTAATGTACCCTTTAACCTGTGATCCCTGATTTTCGTCGGCAGTTTTTCGCCTTCAACCAATAACTGTATAACGGATCAACATCCTTGCTCCACTTTTTAAGTCGATTTAAATCTCTTTTGAACTGAGTATCACGCCGGATTGATCGCATCGCTCAGATTCCAAGGTCATCAAACAGATCTTGGGTAGAAGGAAAGGCTTTTCCTTTGCCTTGCCTCGAATTTTCAATGGCCTGCATTGTTTTTTGATTGGGTACCTGAAGTTCAAACGGCAATCCCCGGTGGGCGATTATCTGGCGATAGTAGAGTTCAAATGATTTTGACACGGACAGGCCTAATTCTTTAAGAATGGTTTCGGCCTCCTTTTTTATTTGTGGATCAATCAATGCTCTGGCTGAGGCTGTTTTCGATGTACCCATAAGGTTCCTCCATGTTTATAGCATATAATATGCTATAATACCCTGTGGTGTCAACCGTGAACAATCATTTTTGTCAAATAATATTCAACTGCCTCGCTTTCTCGGCCGCCTGAAGGCGATTGCCGAAGTTGAGTTTTTCATACCCCAATATGGACTTTGACGAATAATTCCTGCTTAATAAAAAATAGCCAAAGAACGCGCGGTCTTTCAGCCTCCTACATTTGCAATTCAAGCTGTTATATTTTTTACGTTCTCATAACGTAATTTTCCGAAAAGCTGCAAAGAACGCAGAGAGAATCCGGAAAAGTCGCTTGGCCCCCGATGAAAATGTATTGACATGGTACCATATGTGGAAGATGCTGATGTTATTTTTCTTAAAACCATTTTTCCAAGTCGGAAATACACCAAAATTTATCTCAGAAAGGATGAGAAATAAAATTTCATGATAAGGAAGAACTGGAATTGATGAAATCCATTGAGACCGAAGCATGGGTTTCAGTTAATAATCTGGAAGAAGGGATGCCGTATCAAACCCTGGTTTCAAGCATCATTCATAAATATCTGATGGGACGACTTCAAGAACAACGCGAACAAGAAGATGTATAGACAATTGCGCATCAGAAGAAAATCTTGGTAAACCGGTGCGTCCTTTAAAAACTCAATAATCTTAAATCGACTTAAGCCCCTTTTGTTTTGCAACCCTCTCGTTTTTAGCGACAGCATATCCAACAGCAGAGGACTTCATTTCAAACCTTCGAGCCAGACAGGCTTGTTCGCATCGCGCCCGGGCTCACCAACCGAATTTTGAGCCAAAGCCCCTGACACGAAGAGCATGGAACCCAGCAAAAATAATGCGATGCGCCCGGCTGCTACTGCGGTTTATGTTCCTGTCATGGTTTTGCTCCTTTCTTTGATCAAATCAAATATTTTTTCGTACAAAGCCTTCAAGAGAATATAATGGCAGCGAAATAATTTGATTCTTCGAATCATAAGGCGCCTGGGAAATTTTTATTCCCTGCCGCACCTGGTACTTTTCCATAAACATATGCATACTTTTTAGTCTACCTATGGAACCGGACTTCACCTCAATTGGTATTGCTTCCCCCTCTTTTTGAATTAAGTAATCCAACTCAGCATTGCTGTTCTTTGCTTCACGAGCCCAGTAATACAACAAAGGTTTGGAATATGAATTATGATACGCCAAAAGCTCCTGGCCGACAAACTGTTCAGCGACAGCACCTTTAAACAGGGTAGTGAAATCTTTTGCCTGCACTGTATCCGGATATATTCCATTTACAGCATGTAATAATCCAACATCCAAAAAAAGCACTTTAAAAAAAGCATCTTTTACTCCTGCTTCCAATGGCAGGCCGGCACCGCTTGTTCGTTTAATTTTTTTCACCACACCGGCCTTTTCAAGTAATTCCAAGGCTTCCTTTAATTCTCTGGATTTAATGGTATTATCAACATGTGCATAAACAAATTTTCGTCCTACCATTTTGGGAACAGCGTTATAAATTTTATCAAGATATCGATGCTTTAATTTCCTGGAATATTTTCCAAAATCATCCTGGTATGTATCAACTATTGCACGTTGAATTCTTTGGCAGGAGATTATATCACCGGTCTCGCAATATTCCTGCACTACAGCGGGCATACCACCGAGAATAAAATATCTGCGGATGTATTCATTAAGTTTTGCATGCAGTGACTCAGGAAGCATCTGTAATTTATTTAGGTCACAAATATAATTACGGAGCTCTTTTTCGCCTGATGCCTCAATAAATTCACCAAATGACATCGGAAACAAATAAATATATTGAATTCGTCCAACAGGCATACGAAAATTTTCCGATTCCAGACTAAATTCCACCAATGAACCGGCAGCTATGACGTGCAATGACGGCATTTCTTCATAAAAATAGCGCAGGGCCATAATTGCGGGAGGACAATCCTGAACTTCATCAAAAAATAAAAGTGTCTTTCCCGGCTCTATTCTCTTACCGCTAAACAGTACGATTTTCTCAAGTATGTCCTTAGGTTCTAATGAATCGAAAATATCTTTATATTCAGGGTTCTTTTCAAAATTAAGCGTAATCAAGGAAATAAATTCACGTCTCCCGAACTCATCCACCAGATAGGTTTTACCCACTTGCCTGGCCCCACGGACAAGTAATGGACGGCGATTTGCATCCCGTTTCCACTGACATAATATTTCGTATAGATCCCTTTTCATGATCGAAATCACATGATATAAAATTCAGCAAAAACACTTCTGGCTACTTACCAATATTAAATTGGTACCATTCTGGCTATTTTCAAATATATTGGTATCATGTTTCCGGCTATTTTCCAATGATTATATTTCGGATTCGCGTTGACGCATGAATGTGCTGGTTTCGGGTTTCAGGGAACGCTCTTTAGGGGCAAATACACGGAATCCCTTTTATGAAACTTCATTAATTGATCCCTTAAACCTTCAGCTGTGCTGGAGGTTTAAGGGATCAATTAAAAATCAAGAACTTAAAGAACGGTAATTCAGGAAAGGGCCCGCTACGCTGATTCTCTAATCGATTGCCGGGCTCGAATGAAAAGCGTTTCCGCAACGACACGTTGCAGTCATTTGCTGATTTCAGGTTGCATCATCTCGACCAGATACTCAGACGTGGCCAGGGATACGCTTATATCACCTTGAACCGGATTTTGGTAAGCGTTCACAGGGCACCGCATCTGCTTTGTTGTCGGGCACTTGAAGTACAAAAGTACGTCTGCGCACCTGACGCCTTGCATCTGCGGCACCCTGTAAACGCTTAAATTAGGTTGTTTGAAGCGCATCGGACTTTGCAACCCTGTGAACGGTTACGGATTTTGATTCCGGCGGAATTTGTGACTGGTCGCAGTTGTGAGCCGATGGCGGCACTTGACAAAAACCGTGAAATGATGTCAAGTTTCATATCTCCGATTCTTGAAACCAGGGGTGAAACCGGTGCCGGTTGGTCTTACCTCCGGTGCCGCGGCTGACCCTTTTAGGGTCACGGTAAGAAATAATTTTACAAGATTGCGCCGGATTTGGGTTCGTCAACAAGGCACATCCAGCGGCGCATATCGAGATACGTGTCGGTGGATGTAACGCAGTAGACGATCCAAAAGACAAGCAAGATGTGGAATTATTTCTTGCTGAGACCCTTAAGCCCGCGCGCATTCTTTCGGCCACTATGACAAACGACATTGGTTCGCCGGGTCCGCCATCCGATAAACTACTGAAGCTCGCCGGTCATTTGGGGATCGATCCGGAGGATGCAGAAACGTTCGCCACCGACATCATTCCGTTCCTGAACCGGCGGTTCGCGCTGCTCACCCACGCCGCAACCCCCAACGAACCAGTCGAAAATCGGATTCAAACGATCCTTCAGGAGGAGCTGCCAAGGGTTCTGTCGAACTACGCCCTCGATGACCTGAAAGCAAACAAGAGCGTCATGCTTTTTCTCGTCAAACTGTTGGCTCCGGAATTGACCGACCTGCGGGTCAAACAGCTCGTCGACCGACAGGCCGGCCAGGCCGATCAGTCCCTGGCCGATCAACTGGCCGATCACCTTGGAATCCGGACCGAACAGGTCCAGCACTTCAGAGATAAAGTGATTCCAAAACTGAAGCAATATACCAAGGCCATGTATCGCAAAAAAGTACAGAGCCGGGAACCTATCGAAGATTCAAAGGCCTTCAATCAGTTTATCATCGATAATGTCTTCATCGACGAATTCGAAAACCACCCTTACATCCGGTCGGTTACGGACAAGAACAACAAGGCCATCTTGCTGCCGGAGGCCAAGTCGGTCGCCATGCAACTCATTTCGTCCTGGATGAACGAGGTCATCGCCGAGGAAAACCGGAAGTGAAACCGGCGCGCCCGTTTACCGTCTCCCTTCTGTTTTTTCAAACCAGTCGATCAGCCGGCGGGCAATGCTCCATCGGCCGGGAACCGGCGGCAGCGCGCCGGCGGAAAACCAGTCGGCGGCTGCGATCTCCGATGGATTCAAACGGATTTCACCTCCGGCATATCGAGCGGTGAAGGCCACCATCAGTGCGTTCGGAAACGGCCACGGCTGGCTGCCGAAGTAACGGATGTCCGTGACCCGCAGACCGACTTCTTCGCATATCTCCCTGCTGACACATTCCTCCAGAGTTTCCCCCGGTTCAACGAATCCAGCAAGGACGCTGTAAAAACTGGCACCGATCCGCGTCGAACGGGCCAGAAGAATGCGGTCGTCATTAATGACCGCGACGATAATTGCCGGCGAAACCCTGGGGTAGTTGATGAGGCCGCAGGCCGGGCAAACCTTGGCACGTTCATTCTCGGCGTCCCGGGTAACGTGCCCGCAGAGGCCGCAGAACTGATGGGTCCGCGCCCAGTGAATCATCTGGTTGGCCCTTCCGGCAACGGCCGCCAACTCGTCGTCGACCGCACCCAACAATTGCCTCACCTGCTGCAATTCGGCAGCTGAAGAGACCCTTGCCTTGGATGACAACTCGGCAGCGAAGCAATCGATGTCGTTCAGACGTCCGAGATACTGACTGTGCATCAAGCCCGCTTCGACGAAGGACACATCGGTAAAAAAAGGACGGACGGACGCATCCTCACCACGTCGGACCAGGATCCGGTCGCCACGGAACAAAAACCACCACTTCGAGCGGATCGAATCGGACGCTGGGTGCAGTGCGGGATTGAAGGTCATCGCGGGTTATCTGCTGGATCGGCGGTCGGGTTCGACACGCCGGTTAAAATTCGCAAACCCCGATATAATTTTCGGGAGTGATCCCCAGGAGTTCGGATTTGACCTCATCGGCAACATCCAAGCTCTGAATAAATTCGGTTATCGCACCTTGATCAATACGGGTGTGGGTGCGGGTCAGGGCCTTCAGGGCCTCATATGGTTCGGGATACCCCTCGCGCCGCAGCACCGTCTGAATGGCTTCGGCCACTACGGCCCAATTGTTGCGCAGGTCCCTGCGGATCACTTCTTCGTTGAGAATGAGCTTATTCAGACCCCGCAGCAACGATTTCAGTGCGATCAGCGTGTGGGCCAACGGCACGCCGATGTTGCGGGTCACGGTGGAATCGGTGAGATCGCGCTGCAGTCGCGAAACCGGCAGTTTGGCGGAGAGGTGGGCAAACAGGGCGTTGGCAACCCCCAGGTTGCCTTCGGCGTTTTCAAAATCGATTGGATTGACTTTGTGCGGCATGGCCGAAGAGCCGATCTCACCGGCCTTGATCTGCTGTTTAAAATAATCGAGCGAAATATAAGACCAGGCATCCCGCGCCAGATCGATCAAAATGGTGTTGATCCGTTTCAGGGTGTCGCAAAAGGCTGCAAGGTTGTCGTAGTGTTCGATCTGGGTCGTGTTGCGGGACCGCACCAACCCCAGCTGTTCCCGCAAAAATCGGTCGGCAAAGGCAAACCAGTCGAATTCCGGATAGGCCACGGCGTGGGCGTTAAAATTGCCCGTCGCCCCTCCGAACTTGGCGGTAAACGGCACCGCATCGAGGAGTGCCAGCTGGCGGTTCAAACGCTCCACAAACACGTAAATCTCTTTGCCGGTGCGCGTGGGGGATGCCGGCTGACCATGGGTGCGGGCGAGCATCGGAATGTCTTTCCAGCGCCGGGCCTTGTCGGTTAAAGCGTCTATCACCTCGATGAGGACCGGTTTGACGACCTCCAGCCAGCCCTTTTTCAGCCCGTACGGTAAGGCGGTATTGTTGATATCCTGAGAGGTCAGCCCGAAATGGATGAACTCCTTGAATGATGCAAGCTGGAGCTGATCGAACTTTTCCTTCAGAAAATACTCGACCGCCTTGACGTCGTGGTTGGTCGTTTTTTCGATATCCTTGACCCGCCGCGCATCCGACAGGGAAAAGTCAGTATAAATTTGGCGCAGCACCGTCGCCGGAGTGCCGTTGAGCGCCGTCAGCTGCGGCAGAGGCAATTCACAGAGGGCTATAAAATACTCCACCTCAACCATGAGGCGATATTTGATCAGCACCGCTTCCGAAAAAAAGGCGCTCAACCTTTCGGTGCTTTTGCGGTAACGTCCGTCAACCGGTGAGATCGCGGTAAGGGGCGTAAGCGTTGGATCCATTAAATTGCCTCTCCGTCGTCCATTGGGTCGCGGCAAAAAAATGCAAGATTGCGCCGCTTCGTGTTAAACATTCATGGCCCTCGGACCGCCACGGTGCGTGAAAATGATGCGCCGGAGCCCGGATGAGCGGTTGTGCCCGTTGAGCCGGTTTAGCCAGTTTAGCCCGTTGAGCCGGTTATGTTAAGCTAGTGATGTAACCCAAATTCTACTTTCGTACTAAAGGCCAAAAAACAAAACGCAGGGTTCATAGCTGAACCACTGCGCTCCGTTGAACCGAATTCAGGACCGGATGGCTTTCCCCGCAAAAAAACAAAACCAAGTGCTACCGGACTATTTTGTCGATTCCGATGTCGAGCCGCTTTTCCGGGAGGCGTAGCCGTCGGCATACCATCCGCCACCTTTGAGTTCAAAAGAACACGTCGAAATGATTTTCTTGGCCTTTTTACCGCACTTAGGGCAGGTAATCGAACGGGTGTCCATCTTCGTCAGTTCCTCTGTTACCTCACCGCATCTGCATTCAAATTCATATACGGGCATGTTCGCCACCTCCTCGTACACTTTCGCGTTTAATGTACCACTTGTTTAGCTTAAACAGTATGATTTTAGACATAATTTGTGAAAAGTCAAGATGAAATGGGCGCAACAAACCTTGTGGAACCGTTGAAAGTCGTCCCGGCGTAAGCAGCGCTTTCATCGTATTGTTTTCTTTAGCTTAAAGAGGGTGACGAAACGGTAATGTCGCGGTCAGGTTACGGTAATCTTCATGGTGCCACTTTCCTCCCCGGAATATCGTCACGTACCGCTGTCAATGGGGTTGCCAGAACAAATTTGCGCTATATATTAAAATGATTTTAAAAGAAACGCACATGGTCCTTGGAGCCGTCACGGTGCATGAAAATGATGCGCTGGAGCCCGGGTGAGCGGTTGCGAAAAGTGGCTGACTGTCTGAGTCGCTTACGGGGTCTTAGACCGGACCCTATGCC
>Ga0316190_10002296_pt1 | contig 13869 bp, 14 predicted proteins | sample Eddworburrow2_MG_FD_204929 | JGI IMG/M metagenome (GOLD analysis project Ga0316190, IMG submission 204929) | Coastal sediment microbial communities from Maine, United States - Eddy worm burrow 2 | ecosystem: Environmental > Aquatic > Marine > Coastal > Sediment | place: USA: Maine | collected... | reverse complement strand
GTCCGGACTTAGTATATCATGCTGTTCCAAAAGTCTTCTACATCTGCCCTGTTTTTATAAATAAATTCAGGCGATTCAAGAATGAGAAGTTTAGACCAGATATCCAGGGTATTATCCCCTGGATAGGGTCTAATGTTGGGATTGGAAGAGTAGGTACCCAAAGACCCTGACCAAGGTTTAAACCCTTCCTCTGTAAGCAGGTATTCAATAAAAAGCTTGGCGGCATTGGGATTTTTTGCGTTTTTTCGAATCAAAAGGAAGCTTGGGTAGAAAAAACCGGCAAAAGGTTCCATACCCATGATAGGCATCAGGGCAAGATTTTTCTTTTCTCTATAGCGAAGTTTGGAATATGTGCCCAGCGCAACTGCATCTATATTTTGCCCTTTTACACCGAGTGAATTGGCCATTTTGGTATCACTTGTGAACATGACCAGTTGATTGCTTATAATTCCTTTGATCCATTCATATCCGGCATTGGGTGTTGTCAGAGCGATTTTTTTACCGAAATGTCTCTCATAAGCTGCTTCTAATTGCTTGGATACGTCAGGCGAGGTGACCATTGTAAGAAAATTGGCATTGACGCCTTCTTTAAGAGGGTCTTTGAACCAGAATTTCTTTTGCCATTTTTTCTCGGTCAGCTCCCAGACATTGGTAATCTTTGGATATACATAGGTCTCTGAATTGTATATAAATACTTTAGTGATGAAACTAAAGTACAATGGATTTTGATACTTTTTGGGGATAACATTTTCCATGTCCGGAGGAAGATAGCTGTAGGCATAACCAGGTTTTATGATTTCACCAAACACTCGTCCCGAGTCTTGGGCAATAATGAAATCTGCGCCGTATACATTATTTTTCCCTTCACTGGTGACCTTTTCAATAAGCTCAAAGTCTTTCAGGTTATGGGCGCTAACCGTAATGCCATATTTGGCTTCAAAGCTTTTCGCAGCATTTGCGATGCGGCTTGTTATTGAATACACCACGACATTTCCTTCTTTTTTTGCTGCATCGATAAGCTCGGAAGATGCTGCAAAGACGAGAGACGGCGCAAGTAATAAAAACAATACCAAAAGTTTCAACCTCATTTCCTACCTCCTTATGGTTTTCATTTCAGCCATGCGAGAAAATCCTTGCCGTAACCACACTATCTAATTTTCAAAATAGTATATTCAATTATTAGAAATCTGTCTTTCTGAAAAATGGCTCAAAATATATGCACTTTATAGCGATCACTGAAAACTAATGTCAACTTGTTTTATTAAGACGATTACAACCAGAACTCAGGGTAGCGGCGATTTTTAGGGATATTGTTCACCAACAATGCCACAGCAAGCATGATAACGGGTCCGACAGCTCCGGGGATAAGCACATAAAAGTATCCAAGATTGTGAATTTTCTGACTGCCGATTACTGCAATCAATGCGGTAGCGCCGCCCGGAGGATGGAGGGTTTTGGTAGCATGCATAGCCGCTATGGAAGTGGCGACCGCAACGGGTGCAGCCAGCATTAAATGGGTAGGAAACAATTTATAGATGGTGACGCCGATAATGGCTGAGATTAAATGGCCCCCGATTAGGTTTCGCGGCTGCGCCAGGGGACTCCGAATTGCCCCGTAAATCAAAACTGCCGAAGCACCAAAGGAGCCAATGATCAACACTAGATCGGTTTTATCGACGATATTATAATTTATGATGGCTACCGCTGCGATACCTATAAATGATCCCACCCACGACCAAATAATTATGGATTTCATAGCATCCAATATGTCTTCATCCGACATATTCACAGGACAGGAGCCAAAAACGGTGTTGAGAACGTCTTTTTTCAATGGAATGAATCCTTCTTGTGCTTTGTTTGTGTCAGACCGAATCAGCCAGGACTGGATTAGACTTCACGTCAGCTGCACGATGGAAATATGCTTCGGCCACGGCTATTTGTTTTTTGACCATTTAGGCGATGTCTTCATAGCTTGTGCAGTTATAAGTATTGGTTATTTTAATAGGAGTCCTATTATAACAGGGTTTATACCACATAGTAACATTTTAGCAAATTGACTTAGGTCAATTTAAATTCGTTTAAAATGAAAGCAGGGGAATGAAAATAGGAGAGAAAATACGGATCAGATCTTTGAAATCAACATTTTATCGATCTGTTTCTGGATTCGATGAATCAGGAGCCAATAAGGCTCAGGCCGGCGTTCCCGACAAGATCCACCAACATGACGGGCATTTTACTGCGTCTTCAGACGCTTCTTGAGGTACTTCCCAATACGGTCTATTCAAATTTGCCTCCGACATGATACGGGCTTGGGTTTTTACACAAGCAGTGCTGGAAACGGCTGGTTGAATTCAAACCAGCCGGTGCTGTTCAACCTCCTTTGCAATGTATTCGACGCGTTCTATCAAGTTGTTACCTAAAACCATATCTCCCACACCCAATATAATGTTACGGTTTCCGATGATCTCTAAAAGGCGATGGATGTAATCCTGAAACTCCGCTTCACTCGTTCTTTCTTCTAAAATGGGCGATGGAACTCCTCCCCAGATCAAGGGGCCATTTTGCCAGGTTTCCCAGGCTTCCTCAAAGGTGCACTCGGTCAGCGGTGCCGGTGAAAAGGATTCACACACATCCAGGCCGGACTGCGCCAGCAAACTCAGCAATGGTTTGACATTGCCGTCGGTGTGGCTGCCGACTTTTTTGCCCTGCCCATGGAGAATGCCGGCATATTTTTGGTAGTACGGCAAGCTAAATTCTTTAAAAAGTTTCGGATTGGTCATCGTTCCGTCCAGATTATCTCCGAACTCCACATAAACAGAGGGCAGATCGGCCATTTGACGAAGAATCTCCATGAGCTGTTGATCCAACAGATGAATCAGCCGGTTCAGCTGCTGCGGGCTGTCGTAAAGTGCCGTAAACAGCGGCACTTCACCCAAATATTCGAGTAAAGCCTGTTGAAAAGGGATCCGATGAAGACAGGGAACCACAAACCCATTGTCTCCCAATTCACGTTGGTCTTCGCGTATTTTATCGAACTGCGGGATTATCTCCGTGTGTTCGATGATGTACTCGGCGGTTCGATAATCTTCTTCCCCTTTGATCAGATGGTGGGTTAGATAAGGTTCCACACCGCCCATGGTAACCATGCTTTCGGCAACTTCATAGGCGAGACTCAGTTTTCCAACCGGCGCGACATACTCAATGGTAGTCGTTCCTGCTTTATCACGTGGAATCTGATCCGGTGCCCATTGAGCCGGAAAGTATTCAGTGACCGGCTCGAAATCACGAAAAATGATCTCGTTTTCGAAAGTACAAACAACTTCGATGTTGCGTAACTTGAAGGCATACGGCGCCGTAAACTTTTGTCGGCCGATACCGACGCTTTGATGAATATCATTCAAAGACATTTCATGGTATTTTGCCGGCAGGCTGCCTGACCAGCATTTGCTCTTGTACCAGATTTCCATTCGGTCAATGAACGGCAGGCGATCAGGTTGCATACCCTGGAGCACAGCCTGGACTCGATCATGAATCGATAGTTTTTGATCAGAATTTTTCATTTTAAATCCTACGAATAGTTCGCAAATTCCTGAAATCACTGGTGCTGGGGCACAGGGTTTTACACGCCTGGTCGCAACACGGGCATTTTCAGACCATATTTTTGGTTTTTTTTGGAATGGAGAAACAAATTGCTTGTTACCCTTAAGTTTGCCGGTCTATATATCATTTTGTCAATTATATTTTGAAATTATGATGCGATTATTTGATTGAGCAAATCTATTGAAACCTGCCTTTAAAAAAATCCAGCCGCGGGTAAAGCGCTGAGCTATGCCCAAAATTGTCTAAATGACCAAATCCACGTCAAAAAATCAGAGTTGACAATCAAGCTTGCTTTCGTTATCAGAGTAGTTGTTGGTTCCGTTTAATTGCCGCCTCAATATGTTGGGCTGTCTTGTCCCGACTTAGCTCGGAAAGCAAAGTCGGAAGCTGATGCCGGGACACAATTCACAGTTTACGATTCATCCGCCCCGGAAAAGCAACTTCTTATCTTTTTATCTTTGACGCTGCCAGACATGCCTGTTACGAATAATGCGGATTATTTAGCTTTTATATGCACCTGCACAAGTCGATAAAAATACTTGGTATCGATAGTTCACCACGCCGTAAAAAAGATCATGCCCTTTTCGATTCTCTTTCCGGAATCATGCTGCAGGGCGTGCTGGACTTGGCTGCCGAATCCAAAGATGTTTCCTTCGAACGACTGAATTTGAGCACCTGCCGGTTGAACCCGTGCCGCGGCTGCTTCTCGGATATGGAAACCCGCTGTCACTTCCTGTGCGACTGCTTTGAAGACGATTTTAAATCGATCGCCCGCAAGATGATTACTGCCGATGCCATCGTGTTTGCTACACCGACATACATGGGCGGCATGTCCGCGGTGCTCAAACTGTTTTTCGAGCGTTGGATCAGTTTCAAAGCACCGCCTGTTGATCCGCGTAATGCGACCAAATCACTGGATGAGTGCTTCGATCTGCTGAAAGATCTGGCGGACGGCAAGTTGAAGGTTTCCAATCCATTGCATGGCAAGGTCGGCGGTGTCGTGGTGGCCGGCAGCGAACTCGGCCAGGCGGGCACCGTCAAAGAAATTATGTATATCCTGAATCAGTACGGCTTTATCCTGCCTCCGCAGGGTTTCATTTATCACACCGGCCACAGCATGCAGTCCCTGGAAGATGTGCGTAGCAGCTTTTATGAAAATTTCTGGCTGCAGGAAGCCACGGCGCACATGGCCCGAGCACTCGTTCAATTGATTACCGCAACCAAACAATTGCAATGGCAGCCGATGCAATCGACGATCCATATCCCGTAAGAAGAAAGGAAATTACAGCCGAAGCTCTGACACGGAATATACCCGCCTTCAGCAGGTTTTTGCAGATTGCTGCCCTGACAAATGGCGAATTGACCAACTACAATAAAAAAATCAGATGGGGACAATCAAGATGGGTCAAGATGGGGACAGGTATTTTATGCTTGACAACCAAAGTTGTTTAATTTAAAAGCGCAGAAGGTTTAAAAAAATTTGATCAGGGGGGATAAATTATGCCCAGAATACGACGGATGGTGATTGACGATGAGACGACGGTATATCACGTGATGTCAAGGACCGCGCTTGATGGGTTCCCACTGGGAGATATCGAAAAAGATTTCATGCTGGACCTCATTAGGCGGTATTCTACGCTCTATTTCGTTGAAATCTTGGGATTTTGTCTTATGGGAAACCACTTCCACCTTCTGGTAAAAACGCTTCCCGAATACAAATTTTCAGATCAAGACATAAAAAAACGCTATGTGGGCTTTTATGGTAATAAGCGTGTATTCGCAGATGGGCTGGTTCCATCCTTACGGGCGAAATTATCAAGCCTTTCTGAATTTGTCCGTGAAATAAAGGTCGGCTTTGCCAGATATTACAACAAAAGGCATAACCGGCGGGGCTATTTTTGGGGGGACCGGTTTAAAAGTGTCATCGTTGATAAAGGAGAGACTCTCATAAACTGTCTGGCCTATATAGATTTAAATCCGTTGCGTGCCGGCATCGTTAGCCGGCCGGAAGACTATCGCTGGAATTCGCTCGGTTACCATGTACAGACCAACAACCGGGAAAACTTTCTTTCGACTGACTTCGGATTAAAAGAATTCAATGTCAACAGCGAAAAAGAGCGCATCAGACGGTATCGCCGATATGTGTATGAAGCCGGGGCTTTAAACCGGCCTGAAAAGGGGAAAACCAAGGTAATTGGCGACAGGATTCTTGAAAAGGAGCGCAAGCGGGAGTTTGAACTTAGCCGCAACGATCGATTCAGATACCGCACGCGCTATTTTACTGATTCCGGAGTCATCGGCTCTAAAAAATTTGTATCAAAAACGTATATACGCTTCAAACATCACTTTAATTCAAAAAATGAAAAAAAGCCAAAACCTATAAAGGGATTGTCCGGCGTTTATTCGTTAAAGAGGTTGGCTGAGAGCTGAACCTCTTATATGCCGATTCTGCCGGTATCCATAGATTTGTAATGACCTATATTAAAATTTAAAATTTTCCGGAATGCTCTAAAAAGATTACTGGGGACTTTGTCGAGCTAAGTAATGCTGGTCTAAAGCTTGACGCAGATATGTTTTGATCACTGCTTGACGACTAATATTTAACTCCTTTGCAATGGCATCTAATTCCGTTAGCATGTCAAGTGTAAAGTCAACGTTTACTCTTTTTACCGGAGGCCTCATTTCGCCTTTATTGGTAAAAAACCGGGAAACATCCTCCCCGCTCATTGCCATTTCAGCAATCTCATCGGCAGTTGGTTTCTTTTTTTTAGCTGTTTTGCTCATATAACTTTTCCTCTTGTTTTGTCGATTTCCACAGGGTTACAAGGTGATAATAGTCGCCGTCCGTATCTTCCCTGACTTCATAGATAACGGTATATAATTTGCTTCTTACCCACCCAATTGCACGAAACTGTTCAGGCTCATCAGAACGACAGTCTACATAATGATAATGCGTCCAAATCTCTTTGACTTCCTCGAATCCAATTCTTCGTCGCGGGTCCTTCTTCAGTCTTTCACTTTTTGCTTTGTTGTATTTGAACCGCATCATAATTTGGTATAACAGTTATACCATCTTGTCAAATTAAATTCTACCCGGATTAACAAGTTCAGCACTGCAGATCTTATGAAAAGGGAAGTTGAAATCGACCGATTTCCAACCCTTTCCAGTGTCATATCAACAAGTTAAAAATAGAACACACCTAAATTGTGCCCATTTTTATCCCATCTAAACAAAAAAATCACCTACGAATAATTCGTAAGTGCTTGATATTATGGTGCCGAGGGACAGAATCGAACTGCCGACACGGGGATTTTCAGACCAAATTTTTGAAATTTCAAAAATGTCGTAATTCCAACCAGTTGATTCTATTCCTATTTTTCAACTAACTTTTGGTTTCGTTTGGAACTGTTTGGAAATATTTGACCTTGACGGGCACAATTTGGGCACAGTTGATATTAATTATTGGTGTACTTCTTTTTTAATGATTCTATAGGTCTTTTCGTAGATAGTTTTGCGTGGTCCGACGGCTATTACGTCAATGATTTGTTTTGAGGATGTGCGATAGATTATCCTGAATCTGCTAATTCGGTAACTCCTTAAACCCTCCAGCTCATCCTTAAGGGACTTACCAACTTCTGGTTCTATTACAATGTGCTTTAACCCGGCCCTGATTTTTCTTTTCAGCTGCGGATGACAACCTCTGATTAAGGCGACGATCTCATCGGGCACCCTGAGCTTTCTTCGAATAGGGTCTTTCGGGGCCATTTTTTATTCGAAAAGCTCCTTTAGTGTATATACCTTAGGCTTTTTCTTTAGAGCTGCGATGCCTTTTTTTATCTCGCTCATCAAGTCCCCATCAGCCTTTATCGCAATTGTTTCCCGCCAACCTTCAAATTCATCAGGACTCACTAATACCGCCGCCGGTCTTCCATTTTTAGTGATGATGACCTCTGCATCGGTTGACTGAACTTTTTCAATAAGTTCGCTCAATTTCATTTTTGCTTCGGATAAAGAAAGAGTTTCCATATTATGACCTCAATTATAGTCTACCTAAATTATGACCATAATTTAATCTAATATTTTGACCATGTCAAGCAAATAAGAAAAGCCCGGACTTTTTATAGATGGTGCCGAGGGACAGAATCGAACTGCCGACACGGGGATTTTCAATCCAAATTTTTTAAAATCGAAAATTGTTTTAATTTCAAACAGTTGAATCTATTCCACTTTTCAACTAACATTTCGTTTCGTTTGGAACTATTTGACCTTGACAGGCACAATTTTGGTACAGTTTTATTTCGGCAAATCAGTTAAATATTTCTTCTTAGACCGATCTTTTTGGTGTCAAAGTCATCACTTTCAGCCCAAAAAACGGGGCTGTTTTTAGCATAGATCCTTAGTTGTCAATCGTTCAGCGTGGTCCGACCCCAACTCCCTAACTGCATATAATATCTCAAGCTTAAAAGCATAACCCTTCGGTAATATTTCATCGTTTATGGCTCTAACCGATCCCATATTCCTGATATCTCATCCCTTGGCACATCAAACACTGTCCGGTTGGGTGTTAGCGCCTCTTCAATTACAAACTGGGGCATATCAGGCTGCGTGCTGGAGAATTCGGTTCCCTTGTTAAATTCAAGTTCGTCGCGAATGGTTTGATTGCCGGTTTGCTTGATATCTTTAACCGTAATATCAGTACCATATCGTGCGTTGATCATTTCGGTCATAGCTGTAAGCCACCCCTCGCGGTCTGCCGGTGTTGCCAACAGGCAGTGACCCAGACTATCTCGGGCGGCGCAGGCAATTTGGAGTTCAAATGAGCGTTTAACCTGCCCCTCTGAAGACAATGAATCCTCATAGGTCATGCCCGCCGTGTGGTCAGCGCCCATGGGGCTGGTCATGTAGGTTACTCCGGCGGCTTTGCATATCCTGGGGTCATGGGCTGGAATCGCCTGACCACGGTAAGCCGGCATACGATCTATGCCCAGAGCCTCACAGGTGCTTACCACCCCATTGCCTAAAGCGATACCCAGTTCAGTTCCCTTTTCAATTTGGTCCATTGCGTCTAACATGGCCTGGCCATCTCCAAAGGTCAAACGGCCCACACTAGCCGCCACACCCAGAGCCGCACCTGTTTCTATGGTATCGACTCCCAGTTCATCACAGCACCGGTCCAGTTGCGCCACGATATCCGGATCACAAACACCAAGATTGGTGCCCATGAGGCCGATGGTTTCGTATTCAAAGCTGGAGGTGACATGCTTTTTGGCCGCATCATTAAACACGACCGAGCAGCGAACCAGACATCCCGGCATGCAGCCGCTCATTTTTCCGCCGCGTTCCTTGACCAATGTCTCAATGTGTTCCCCACCCAGTTGATCGCTGCCCGGAAGCTCTTCATCGCTGAAGTTCAAGGCGGGCATGCTGCCAATGGCCCTTAAGGGGTTTACAATGATGGGGGTTCCAATGCGGCTGATATTTGCAGGAAACTCGCTTTTCACAAGCTTTACATAGTCTTTAAGCACAGCCTTGAAACGGTCTCCGTCTACCATGGGAACTTGGCCGCAACCTTTGTCGTCAATAACCACCGCCTTGAGTCCCTTGGCACCCATAACCGCACCCAGTCCACCGCGGGCCGCAGCACGAGAGGCGTGGCCGTCGATATCGGTGAGGATGACGGCAGCCGACTTAAGCTTACGCTCTCCGGCAGGGCCGATTGCGATGACGGCAGGCTTATTTCCATTTTCAGCAATGAGTTTACTGGATAGTTCGTATGTCTTCATACTCTTGTAAGCATCTGCGGCTTTAAGGGTGATGCCTTGCGCCGAAACCTTCAACACATAAAGCCCTTGATCCTTGGGTGCACCTTCCACTACCACGGCACGGATACCCAGGCGGTCCAGTTTTTGCGCAGCCGGACCGCCTCCATTTGCCTCTTTGATGCCCATGGTAAGCGGGCTTTTGCCACCCACCGATATACGGCCTGATGAAGGGACCATGGCTCCGGCAAGTGGCCCCCCTGCCATGACCAGCTTTGCATCTTCGCCTAAAGGATCTGCGGACGGGGGCATCTCTTCATTTAAAATGGCTGCGGACAATCCGCGGCCTCCAAGATATATCCACTTTTCCGGAAGTGGGGATAAGGTGGTTTCAAGTCGACTCATGTTCACGCGTAGTATATTCATGACATTGTTTCCTATATGATCAGGGTTCACATTGCTCATTCTTGGCGGCCGGGTTCATGCCCACTGCCGGTTTAAATGCCTCCACTCACTGAAATTATCTGCCCGGTTATCCATCCCGCATAATCAGAAGCAAAAAACATTACTGCATGTGCAATGTCGTCCGGGGAGCCCAAGCGTTTCAAGGCTATCCGATCCACCAGCTCCTTTTGCCCCTGTTCGCCGTAAGACTCCCACTGCTTTTGGGTGGTGGGGTTGCTGAGCACAAAACCGGGTGCAATGTTGTTAACCGTAATGCCGAAGGGGCCCAGTTCGTGAGCCAGTTGCCGGGATAGTCCAATCTGAGCCGCTTTTGCGGAGGCATATGCCTGAATCCCCGTAAGACTCACTTTGATGCCCGCACCGCTGGAAATGTTTACAATGCGGCCTGCTTTTGCCTTTTTCATGTCTGGTGCCACAGCTTGACAAAAATAGAAGGTGCCGCTGGTGTTCACCTGGAATATTGAGGACCATTGTTCCGGTGTGATCTCCTCCAAGGGGCGCCCCACCTGGCCCAGAACACCTCCGGCATTGTTAACTAGAATCTGAATCGGGCCGTCTGTGTCCCGCGCTTCGCCGCAAAAGGCCTTTACTGCATCGGGGTCTGTTATATCCACCGTGCGTACCCTCAGGCTTCCGCTATACCCCTCGGCCATACGTTTTGTTTCCTGCAAGCCTTCGGACAATATGTCGCAAGTCCACACATAGGCTCCGCGCTCGGCAAAGTTAAGCGCTATGGCCCGGCCAAAACCATGGGCACCGCCGGTAACGATGACGGTCTTTCCGGCAAATTCGATATTCACGACATCACCTCCATCAGCAGATCGAGATTATCAGTGCTCAAAGAGCGGGTGCCGTTTTCGATATCATGGATCAGCTCTATCAATCGAGCCGTAATGGGTACCGCAACTCCTGCCTTTTCGGCATGCCCAACCACTGGGCCAAGCTGATAATCTACCTCGGTTTTTCTTTTACGAACCACTATATCCCGCCATATGCCACTATGGGTTTTTTCCGAACGCCGGTTGTGAACCACCATGTCATTGAGGGAGTTCAATGCCGCGGCCCGGTCATCTCTGCCAAGGGGTACGGGATCAAATCCGTTGAAAGATTCGGGTTTTATTGAAAGGGCCTTAGCCACATCTAAAACTTCATGGGCGATGGCCAGATAGAGTTCCCGATAGGCCGGAAGATAAAACGCATCTGCTATTGAGTCGTTGGTAAGAGCAGTTACAAATAGCATTGCCCCGTAAGCTTCCTTGGCCCAAAGATAGCCCCAGATATTGTTGGTTATAATTGCGTTTTCTTCAAAATTCAAAAACCACCTGTGCAACTCCTCAACTCTGGGAGTGGTTCGGCCATCAATCTCTCCCAGCACCACCGCACCACGCCCGGCGTAATGAACTTCACCCGCTTTCATATAATCGGCCCCGAAATTCACAAAAGCGCCAACAGTCCTTCGTGCACCGATAATTGAGCTAATCACCTCTTCGTTGAGACCGTTCTGCAAAGAAACCAGGCACCCATCTTCTGACAGGTTGGGCAGCAGCTGTTTGGTGGCCTTTTCTGTATCCTGGCTTTTAGTGCATAACAATATGGTGTCGAATTTTCCCTGCACCTCGTTTGTTCCATAAGCTTCTGCCGCTACGGTGAACTCACCAAACTGACCGGTAATGAATAAGCCCTTGGAATTCATAGTCTTTACGTGGTTCATATCGCGGTCCACAAAAGTTACCAAAGCTCCAGCCCGGGCCAGATATGCGCCCACGGTTCCGCCTATGGCACCGGAACCCCACACCAGAAATTTCTTCATCAGTCCCAGCCTTTCTCCATCATGTCACGGGTTTCGGCCACGGCAGTTTTCCAAATCGAGGCCATGTCATCATCAGAGTGCTCATAGAGGCCGCCCATATTGCCATCACCCAAAAACTCCTTGAGCTTTTCGCCCACCAGGCGGGCCATATTGGTCCGGTCCGGGATAATTTTTTGATTGTCGGGATAGGTAACATCATCTATGCGGGTGAATGGGAAGTTCTCAAACCAGGAAGCATGGCTGCCGATCGGGTCCACCTTTTTGACAGCCTCCAAGAAGCGCTCACCTTTCCACCACTGGTAGAATTTGACTTGCACTCCGGGATTGTCGCTCATCCATTCGATGGACTCATAAAGGGCGGGCTCATTGCCACCATGGCCGCTGACCAGAAGAATGCGTTTGAATCCACTGTTGGCCAGCCCATCCAAAATATCCCGGACTAAGTGTATGTAGGTTTCCAAGCGTAGGGTAACCGTACCGGGATATGCGTTGAAATAGGGGCACAATCCGTAGGATTGCACGGGAAAAACCGGTATCCCCAATGGTTCAGCCGCATCCACAGACACGGTTTCGCTTAAGATGCTGTCGGTGCAAAGGCTCAGATAGGCATGCTGCTCGGTGCTGCCCAGGGGAACCACCGCACGATCGTCCCGCTTCAGGTATTCCTCCACCTGCATCCAATTCATTTCACAGATTTTCATTTGTTTCCACCCAAGATTAGGCGAACTGGTTCAGATCAAAGGGTAATGGCATGCCACCCATCTGCCGGGAATCACTTGGCTCATCTCAGGCAGTTCTACTTTGCATTTGTCCTGTACATATTTGCATCTGGGATGAAAACGGCATCCCGATGGCAAAATTATGGGGCTGGGCGGTTCTCCGTCGATGACCGTATCCTGGTTACGCTGCCGGGGGTCCAGCACTGGCGCGGCCTGGATCAGCACCTTGGCGTAAGGATGGTATTGCTGCTGGAAAAGCTCGGCGGTGGGGGATAGTTCGATGATCTTGCCCAGATACATCACTGCCACCCGGTGGGTAATATGCTGCACCACCCGCAAATCGTGGGAAATAAAAAGAATCGTCAACCCCAAAGATTCCTGCAATTCATCTAGCAGATTGATGATTTGGGCCTGTATCGAAACATCCAAGGCTGATACAGGTTCATCGGCGATGATGAAGGTAGGGCTGACTGACAGTGCCCGGGCGATGCCCAACCGCTGACGTTGGCCTCCTGAAAATTCGCCGGGGAAACGGTCTGCGATATTAATGCTCATGCCCACCTGTTCAAGGAGGCCAGCCATGTAAGCTTCCATATTTTTCTTGTCGCAGATATCATGGACGCTTAGGGATTCGGTGAGCATATCCCTGACGGACATTCGCGGATTCAGGGATGAATAAGGGTCTTGAAAGATCATTTGCAGGCGTTTGCGTTCTTCGCGCAGTTCAACTCCGGATAGTAAGGCCAAATCCTTGTTGTCAAAAAGAATTCTGCCTTGGTCCGGTTTGTAGAGCCTGCTGATGGTTCGGGCCAAGGTACTTTTGCCGCATCCGCTTTCACCCACCAAGCCAAGGTTTTCACCCTGCTGGATGCTGAAACTGACATCATCAACCGCATGCACGGAGCGCATGGGCTTTCCCCGCAACCGGTCCAGAATCGGTTGTTTCAACACAAACTTCTTGGATACGTTTTCAAGCTCCAGAATCGGTGGTTGAGTATCGGCTGCCTGGTTCATATCGGATTAGTTCCTTAGCTTGCGCATTCTTATGCTTCGATTATGCCGGGTATCCCGTCCATTTTCTCAAGGCAATGGCACCGTGAGAAATGTCCAGGTTTGATCTCCTGCAATTCCGGCAAGGTGTGGCTGCACAGGTCTTCTTTGAATTCACAACGGGGCACAAAGGGGCAGCCCGAAGGTAAGGCTCCTAGATCCGGCGGCGACCCGCCGATAGGCTTCAGTTTGCGTCCAAGAGCACTACTTTGGGGCAGGGAGCATATCAGCCCATAGGTATAAGGATGCCTTGGTGATGCGAATAGAGTAACTACATCACATATTTCCATGACAAACCCGGCATACATGACCGCCAAGCGGTCACACATCTGGGCTACCACCCCCAGGTCATGTGTGACGAGTATTATGCTCATGCCCAATTGCTGGCGCAGATGGTTGAGTAGCTTCATTATCTGGTCTTGTATGGTGACATCAAGAGCGGTGGTAAGCTCATCAGCCAACAAA
>Ga0316190_10002295_pt1 | contig 13872 bp, 16 predicted proteins | sample Eddworburrow2_MG_FD_204929 | JGI IMG/M metagenome (GOLD analysis project Ga0316190, IMG submission 204929) | Coastal sediment microbial communities from Maine, United States - Eddy worm burrow 2 | ecosystem: Environmental > Aquatic > Marine > Coastal > Sediment | place: USA: Maine | collected... | reverse complement strand
GACGCTATCGGTCTCGGCATCACCTTGTTTGAACGCAGCGAGGTGGAAGACCGCGTGATGATCGCGCTGACCGACGGCAACGACACCTCGAGCAAGATCCCACCGGCCGAGGCCGCCAAGATCGCAAACGACAACGAGATTCAGATACACGTCGTCGGGGTCGGGGACCCCACTTCAACCGGCGAGGAGGAGCTCGACGAGGAGGCGCTCCGAGCCGTCGCCGACACCACCGGTGGCCGGTATTTCTTCGCCCAGGATCGCGACGAGCTGGAAACGATCTACGACGAGCTCGATCGCCTCGGTACCCGTGATATCGAGGCCGAGACGTATCGCCCGCGACTCGATCGATTCCAATGGCCGTTGGCCGCATTCCTGATCCTCGGCCTGCTCCAGCACGCCGGGCTCTTGATGCGAAACGCGTGGCGAGCGAGGAGGGCCGCCCATGGATGAGCTCCATCTGCTGCGGCCGCAGTGGCTGTGGGCTCTGGTGCCAGTGGTGCTCATCTGGTTCGGGCTGTGGCGGCTTCAGGATCAAACCTCGGCGTGGAAGAAGATCTTCGATCCCCACCTCCTCGAACACCTGGTGGTCGGAACAAAGAAGCGAAAGCTCCTGCGGCCGATCCACCTTGCGCTGACCCTATGGATTCTGTGCGCAATCGCGATGGCCGGGCCAACTTGGCAGCGTGAACCGTCACCCTTCGCCGATGACACGGCTGGGCTCGTAGTTCTGCTCAAGGCGAGCACCACGATGGACGCCACCGACGTTCAGCCCTCCCGCCTCGAACGATCCAAGCACAAGCTCCGAGACCTGCTGGAGCTCAGAGAGGGTGCGTCCACCGGGCTCATCGTCTATAGCGGCAGCGCTCACCTGGTGATGCCTTTGACCCGCGATGACCGCATGATCACCGCCATGGCGGCGGAGCTCAGCCCCGATCTCATGCCGGTGGACGGCGACGCGTTGGGGGAAGCCCTCGACCTCGCCGCCAATCTGCTCGATCGCGCCGGTGTGCCGGGCTCAGTGCTCGTGCTGGCCGACGCAGTGTCGCCTTCGCAGGCATCCGCCGTCGCGGCGGCGGCGCCGGACATGCCGGTCCAGTTCCTGGCGATCAAACCGCCAAACGCCCCGCTCGACCCCGGGCTGCAGCAAACCGCCGGGGCGCGAGGGGCTTCGGTGACACCGCTGACCATCGACCAGAGCGATGTCGAACGGATCGCCCAGCGTGCGCAGTCGAACTTCCGGGCCGCACCCGTTGCCGGCGGCGGAGAGCGCTGGCGCGACGCAGGATATTACGTGCTGCCTCTGATAGCCCTGGTTGCCCTGGCGTGGTCCCGCAAAGGATGGGTCGTCACATGAGATGGCGGGGAAGCAATCTCGTTTTCTGGTTCCTCGCCCTGGTGGTGGTCGCCGCGGTAGCTTACTGCTTGACCAATGAAGACTGCACGCTGCTGACGCCGGATCAGCAAGCCTACCGACTGTACGAGGCGGGCGACTACGAGGCGGCCGCCGGAGGCTTTGCCGATCCGATGTGGAAGGCCGCGTCGCTCTTCCGACAGGGTGAGTTCGAGCAGGCGGCAGGCGTCTTTGCGGGATACGACTCTGCCGAGGCCGCCTTCAACCAGGGCAACGCGCTGGTGATGCAGGGCAAATACGACGAGGCGATTGCCCGCTACGAGCGTGCTCTGGAACTCCGCCCCGAGTGGGAACCGGCGGTGGTCAATCGAGACATCGCGGTTGCCCGCGCAGCCCTCCTCGTCCAGAAAGGCGGCGAAGGTACCGGCGGCATGCTCGAGGCCGACGAGATCGTCTTTTCCGACACGAAATCTCCACCGTCGGAGAACACGGAGCAGACGGACGGCGGCGAAAGGCTGAGCGACGAGGAGCTGCGCGCGATCTGGTTGCGGCAGGTGCAAACCAAACCTGCCGATTTCCTGCGCGCCAAGTTCGCCTACCAGCACGCCACCCGGTCAACTTCGCCCGAAGGGGGACCAGAATGAACCCCTCAGCAATGAGTCGGCTCCCCCTGTGCAGGCGGGACGCCTGCACCACAAAAAACCGAGGTCCATTGTGGTGCGGGCGTCCCGCCCGCACATTGCCGATCGTCCTTCTGGTGGCACTTGGAATGGCGGGCGGCAGTGCGGAAGCTGCTGAGGACGTGGTTTTGCGGACATCCACCGAACCGCAGCAGGCATGGGTCGGCCAGCGGACGCTGCTCTCCATCGAGGTGCTGGGCGCTGACGGCTGGGCCCAGATAACCGACATGGGCGAGCTCGAGATCCCCGGCGCCTATGTCCTGCGAACCGAAAGCCAGGGCACCCGGCTCAGCGAAGTGATCGGTGGCACGAGCTACACCGGACAGCGCTACCAGATTTCAGTCTACTGCCAGCGGCCGGGCCGGATGGAGATCCCGGCGATGCCGGTCACGGTCACCGTCAAACAGTGGGGAGTCAATCCGACAGGCACTCCACAAGAAGCCATGACCCCGTCCACGTCCCTGATCTGCAAGGTCCCGCCGGGTGCCGAGGGAGTTCGGGGGCTGATCAGCACAAATCAACTCGACGCCGACCAGACGTGGTCATCCCGGCCGGACACCGTAGAGCTGGGCGATGCGATCACCCGAAGCGTGACTCTGAGCGCAGTCGACGTTTCAGGGATGGCGTTCCCACCCATGTCGCACCCCGAGATCGAGGGAGTCGGTATCTACCCGGGCGAGCCATCCGTGAGCGACACATCCAACCGGGGCTCCCTCCAAGGTCAACGGGTAGAGTCGGTCACCTACGTCCTCGAATTGCCCGGAGAGGTCGCGCTGCCGGCCATCGTGCTCCCGTGGTGGGATATCGATGACCGGGTGCTGCGGCGGATCGAGCTGCCCGGGCTCGATTTCACGGTCGAGGGTGAACTCGTACCGGAACCGGTCGTCGAACCGGAGGTCGCGCCGGCGGAGCAACCGCGGGATCGCGTGCTTCTTGCAGCCGTGGTTGCGGTTCTCATCGCTCTCGGTCTCTGGCTCGGGCTCAGAATCGGAAAGTTCTACCAGGATCAACGGCGCGCCTGGCTCGATTCCGAAGAGGCCGCGTTCAAAGGCGTGAACACTGCCTTGCGGGGCGCAGATCCGGGGAAGATCTCGGCTGCCGTCATGCACTGGCTCGACCGCCTCGACCCCGGCACCCGGCCGGCACGGCTCGATCTTTTTCTCGAGGATCACGGCGATGAAACCACACGGGCAGCCGCTGCGGCGCTGAGTCAGAGCCTCGCCACAGGCGAACCGCTCACCGAGGCGCGAGTGATGGCCCGTGGCTTGAAGAAGGCTCGCAGACACCTGCTTCACCGCAGGCATGCCGTCCAGCGAGCGGAAAACCTCCTACCCGAGCTGAACGGTTGAAAACGCCTCAAAGTACAATGCATCCACTCCATACGGAGGAAGAACCATGAAGGAGATCCGAGTCATCCTCAACGGCAAGGGCGCTGCCAATCCCCAAGTTCGGGCCGCCATCGATCAGATACGAGAAGAAGGTCAGCCACTCGAGGTGCGCTGCACCTGGGAGGGCGGTGACGCCGCGCGATTCGCCCAGGAGGCCATGAGCGACGGCATCGACATGCTGGTTGCTGGCGGCGGTGACGGCACGATTAATGAGGTGGTCAACGGAATCCTCTCAGCGGACACCGCACCGACCATGGCTCTCGCTGTACTACCTCTCGGCACCGCCAACGATTTCGCCCATGGCTGCGGCATTCCCCTCGAGCCCTACGACGCCCTCAAGCTCGCGACAGCAGGCAAACCGGTGAAGATCGACATCCCCTCCGCAAACGGAGTCTACTTCGCCAACGTCGCCTCGGGCGGCTTTGGCGCAGAGGTCACCGTCGGCACCAACCCGCAGCTCAAGAAGGCGATGGGCAGCGGCGCCTACGCTCTGACCGGTATCGTTACCGCGGCCAAGATGGAGCCCTACTCCGGGAAATTCGTGGCGCCCGACGAATCAACCGAAGGCTCCTTCATCGTCATGGCGGTCGGCAACGCACGCCAGGCCGGCGGCGGCTTCCAGGTCACCCGCAATGCCTACATCGATGACGGGCTGATGGACGTCATGGCCATCAGCGACTTTCATACAAAGGACCTCGGACTCGTGATCCAGGAGGCACAGGACTTCACCAACACCAACAATCAGTTCGTCCACTACCGCCAGGTCCCGGGCTTCGAGATCGAGCTCACCAGTGCGCTGCCCATCAACCTCGACGGCGAGCCCCACCGGTGGGATCACATCAAATTCGAGATCCTGCCGAGATGTTTGCCGGTGGTGCTGCCGGAAGGTTGTCCGCTGATCGCCGGAGTTTGAGGGGTGGTTTCCAGAGGATGCTCGATGCTGGATTCTCGAATCCCGGTCCAACACTTCGCTCACGGCGATATGGCCAACGCTCACCCTCTCCACGGGAATGGCTTTCCAAATCTTCCTTTCAGTACGAAGACGTCGTATTACTGACCACGACGCCTTGAGGATTCGTCGAGAACCAGCTAAAATATTGCTATGGAGAGAGTTGTCAACAAAGCGCGTTCGCATGGGGAGGCGGCTGCCTGGGATATTCGTCAGCAGGTTTCGATGTCGCCACAGGAACGAATACGCGCATCACGGGAGCTTAGAAAGCGGGTGTACCCCGGCCCGGTTCGGGACGTGCGCGAATGCCACCGGAAATCGTAGACTCCTCCGCGTTCTCTCCCGACATTCAGGATTTCCTTCGGGCGTTGGTTGCCCACAACGTGAGATTCATGATTGTCGGCGGTGAAGCCGTCATCTTCTACGGCCACATACGTGTAACCGGCGACATCGACGTCTACTACGACCGAGCGGATGACAACCCTACCAGTCTATTCAAGGCCCTCGAGGAATTCTGGCAAGGGGAGATCCCGGAACTCACCGGGCCGACTGAACTGAAGAAACGAGGCGTCATCTTCCAGTTCGGTGTCCCCCCCAACCGGATCGACCTCCTCAACGAAATAGACGGCGTTGAATTCAATACTGCCTGGCGGCGAAGAACGCGAGTCCTGATGGAGAGCCAGTCGGAGAGCGTAACCTTCAGCTACATAGGACTTGAAGATCTCATACAAAACAAGCGAGCCTCAGGAAGGCCAAAAGACCAGGAGGACCTCCCGTTCCTGCTTGAGGCAATGAAATAGCCTCACCCTTGCCGCGAAGAGACAATCCGGTTCACGCGCTGCGTGGTGGTCCGGCCGTTTGGCCGTTGGCGGGCGGAAAGCTCAACTCGCCTTGGGGACCGGCGGCGGCAATTTGGAGAGGCTCGCTGTTGCTCGGTACAAATCGACGGCTTTCTGCGCATTCAGCCAGAACTTCGGCGACGTCCGAATCGTGGCACCGAGCTTGAGTACCATCTCGGCTGATACCGAGGTGCGGCCGTTGACGAGACGGTTGATCACCTTGATATCGCATCCGAGGTGATCCGCAAGCTCCCCTCTTTCGCCATCTCGGCCGGAGTCGGTGCCTCGTCGGGCGTCAATGACATGATCTTTGATCTCGGCGCCGGCATCGTCTCGCCCCTTTTCAACGGCGGCGCCCTCGAAGCCCAGGTGGACTCTGCCGACGCCCAACAGCGGGCGGCGATCGCCGCCTATGGCCAGGCCGTGCTCAAGGCGTTCGAGGAGGTGGAAGCCGGGCTGACCAATGGCAAGCTCGAGGAGGAACGCGAGCAGTTCCTTGCGGAAGTACTGTCCGAAAACGAGGCGGCGTGGGAGCTGGCCAACACCCAGTACGACGTCGGCAGGATCGACCTGCTCTCCACCCTGCAGATGCAGGCCCGAGTCGTTGGCTCGCGAATCGCCCTCGTCAACATTCGCAACCAACAGCTCATCACTCGCGTCAATCTGCACCTGGCGCTGGGTGGAAGCTTCGAGGAGGATTCGGAGAAGCGGGTTATTGAGGGAGCGACAGAAGAATAGGGCGGGCGCTAAGGCTCTCTCCAGCGATCGTGGAGCCACAGCCAGCTGTGCGGCCGCTCGCGGATGACATCTTCGTAAAAACGCTGGATGGTATTCGAGTCGTTCTCGATGTCTCCCACCATCGGTAGGGGGCCCGTAAACCTCGCCCGGTGCTTGCCGATGCCTTCTCGCCAGTAGCTGAGGCCATAGACCGGAGCACCACACCGTTGGACCGCGATCGGGACCGCCGGTGAGGTCCACGCCGGCCGTCCAAAGAACTCGATTGGAATCCCTTTTCGATAACGCTGATCGAGGAGAAAGACCAGGGCCCGGCCTTCGGCAAGCTCCGCGAGGATTGCCTTGAAGGAATTCATCGACGGCAGCAAACCGAGGCCGAACTTGCGTCTGACTACGTCCACATATTCGGCCGCCGGCTTCCACCTCGGGTTTTTCACGACCACGGTCGCCGGCAGAGATTCGTCGCGCCCGACCATCGGACCGACCAGATCCCATGAGCCGAAGTGCCCGGCGACGAGGACGACACCTTCTCCGGCGGTGGTGTGACCCCGAATCGATTCACTGTTCTCAACGGTTAGTTGGATGCAGGGCCTGCGCGCCTCGTGGAAGAGCTCGATGTAGCCCATGACCAGCCCCGCCGCCTCGCGCCGCAGGTTTTTGCCAACGGGGAGATCCGGGAAGGCGTGACGAAAACCGTCCACCGCGGTCGCCTTGCGAATCGGGAGAACGGTCCACCACAACCACGCGAACAGCCAGGACAGCCACCACCCGACCCGCAATGGGATACGGGCGAACACCCAGACAAAGGTTTTGAACGCGACGATAGATCCCCCCGGGCCACGCACTCAACCTCAATCTACATCAGAAATCGATATGCGGGCATCTCAAGAGGCCGTTATTCGCTGGCAGGCGGGTTCTCGAGCAGAGCGGCAACCTCGGAGTGACCATTCTGCTTGGCGAAGGTCAGCGCCGTGTCACCATCCTTGTCCTTGATATCCGGATCGGCTCCGGCGGTAAGGAGGATGCGCACAACCTCCGCCAGGCCTTCCGCCGCCGCAGTCATCAAGGGCGTAAAGCCCTCCAGCGTGCCCTGGACATTGACCTCGGCTCCTCTGGTCAACAAAAGCCCAACTGTTTCCGCAAAGGGCCCACTCGCGGCGTACATGAGCGCTGTCCGGCCACTGCTATCTTTGGCGTCAATCTCGGCACCCGCATCCAAGAGGTATTCGGCCACCGGCGCATGTCCGTTGAACGCGGCGAACATCAGCGGCGTGCGCCTCTCTTCGTCGATCACGTCGACACGCGTTCCGTCCAGCACCAGTCGTCGCACCTCTTCGAGATTCCCCGTGAAGGCGGACTCCATGAGCGCCTGTTCCTCCAGGGTCATCTGAACCGGCGTCTGGGCCGCGAGGTGGGCAGTAACGCTCGAAAGCAGTGCCACGAGAGTGATGAGTATCTTCATCGCATCACCTTACCGCGGTTCGAAGTTGGGCGTGGAGAAAATCTGTCGCCTTCTCCACTTTTTGATGGGGCGCGACAAGACGCCGGACGAGTCTGAGTTCTCAGACGATTCGAGTGATCCCCGGAAGGCCGTCGAAGTGGCGGTCAAAGGTGAGAATCTGTTCAATGCCGTGATCCCGCATGATGGCAAGATGAACGGCGTCTCGCAGCCCAGCAGGCACAGTCATTGAGCGGGCTAACCGTCTTCGCAGGAGTGAGGCTCGATTTCGGACAGCATCTGGTCGATGTCGGCCGTGGGAAAATTGAACTCTGTTGCAGCGCGGATCGCTGCCAGCTTTCGGGTACCATCACCAACAGCGACGTGGCAGCAGGCCTTGGCGAGGGTCTTTCGTACCCACCCCGTGATGCTCATGCCCTTCTCGCGGGCTGCAAAACGGATCGAGTCGAACTCTTCTTCGCTCACAACAACCTCGAGGAAGATACTCATGCCATGAACATATCCCCGGCATGATGAGAATTCAATGGAACCCTTCCTGCCTTGAGGACGAAAACCTGCAAACAAATCGCGAGCGGCAGAGCTGCGGCAGAATCGTGCACCGTAGGCGGGTCATTGAGGGCCCGTCTACAACATGAAAAGGTATTGGAGCCTTCATCTGTTGATGAAAACGCTGAGTCGATCGCGAGTTTCACTGATAGAATTCTGACCCAACGATGATCTCGATCTCTGACCTCCGCTTCCGCTATCCCGAGGGTGAGTTTGAACTCAACGTCCCAGAACTATCGGTGGCGAAGGGTGAGACGGTCGCCGTTATCGGGCCGTCCGGATCGGGGAAGACGACCCTCCTCCATTTGATGGCCGGGGTCCGTCTTCCGCAGGAGGGGAAGGTCACGACCGACGATGTTGAGGTCACCGATCTCGATGAGGGTGCCCGCCGCGATTTCCGGATCCGGCGCATCGGCATGGTCTTTCAGGAGTTCGAGCTGCTCGAGTATCTGACGGTGCTCGACAATATCCTCCTCCCCTACCGGATCAACGGATCGCTGCAACTCAACCGATCGGTTCGAGAGAGGGCGGCCACGATTGCTGAGCAGGTGGGAATAGCCGACAAGCTGGGCCGTCTCTCGACCAGGCTGTCGCACGGCGAGAAACAGCGGGTCGCGGTGTGCCGCGCCCTGATCGCGGAGCCTGTTCTCCTCCTCGCCGACGAACCGACTGGAAACCTGGATCCCACCAATACCCAGAAGGTGCTCGACATCCTTCTGGACGCCGCCGAAGCCACCGGTGCCACCCTCGTCACCGTTACTCACGACCACGAACTCCTGCCGCGCTTCGATCGTTCAATCGACGTCATGGACTTGATTGACCTAACGGGTAACCCGGAGACTACCCAGCCAACAGGTACGCACAATTTATCTGGCCCGCAGATCACGCAGATTGACGCAGATGAGGTCGGAGGGCAGTGATGCTGGATGCTGGATGCTGGATGCTGGATCCGCCCGCCCATCCTCGAAAGGCTTCAACCTCAGTTGAATTGAATCGAGAGTCTTGTGTTGCCCAAACTAGATCGGGTCTCGATAGATGAGCTACAGGAATCTCGAAGTCTGGCAGCTGGCGAGGAAAATGACGACTGAGATTCATCGAATGACAATGCAATCCCTCCCAAGACACGAGTTGTATGAGGTGGGTTCGCAGATTCGCCGTTCAGCAAAATCCGTGAGATCGAATATTGTGGAAGGCTATGGTCGTAGACGATACAAGCTGGAATTCATCCGTTTTCTCACCTACGCACTTTCGTCGTGTGACGAAACAAGAGATCATCTCGATGTCTTATACGAAACCGGCTCATTAGCTGACAAACAAACCTACGCCGCACTCGCCACGAGTCTCGAGGAGCTGGGTAAAAAACTCAACAATTTCATCGCCTCAGTCGAGCGCGGCCACCGATCCGTCCGAGAAGATGTGCCGCCCTATTCTGATACTCATGAAGAGCATTCGGATCCTTGTGATGAATATCCAGCATCTAGCATCCAGCATCCAGCATCCGATGAAGAGAAGCCTCACTGATGAAGGATGTACTCTTTCTCGCGTGGCGGTACCTGGCGCACAACCGTGTGAAGACGGGGGTTCTGGTCGGGTCGATCATGCTGATCGTCTACCTGCCCGTGGCCCTGCGGGTGCTCGTAAACCAGTCCGCCGCCGACCTGACCTCACGAGCAGACGCGACCCCCCTACTGGTCGGAGCCAAGGGCAGCCCACTCGAACTCGCGCTCAGCTCGCTCTACTTCGAGTCCGACACCCCCGAGCTCACAACATACTCCGAGGCAGAGCGAGTCTCCGACAGTGGTCTCGCGCAGGCGATCCCGCTCTACGTTCGTTTCAGGGTCCGTTCGCAGCCGATCGTCGGCACCTCGATCGAGTACTTCGATTTCCGCGGACTCGGTTTTGCCGAGGGCCGTACCATGGCGACGCTGGGCGAGTGCGTCCTCGGCGCCAAGGCGGCAGAAAATCTCGGGGTCGCCACCGGTGACACCGTCATCACATCACCCGAAAGCGTCTTCGACATCGCCGGCGTCTACCCCCTGAAGATGCAGGTTGTCGGAGTACTCGAGCCGGCTTTCACGGCAGACGACATCGCGGTCTTTGTCGACCTCAAGACCTCGTGGATCATCCAGGGTCTGGTCCACGGCCATCAGGACATGGCGGCCCCCGAGTCGGCGCCCGGGGTCCTCTCGCGTGAGGGCGACAAGATCGTCGCCAACGCGTCGGTCCTCCAGTACACCGAGATCACCCCGGACAACGTCGACTCTTTCCACTTCCACGGTTCGACCGAGGGCTATCCGATCTCCGCGGTAATCGCCAACCCGCATGATCAAAAATCCGGGACGATCCTGATGGGACGCTACGAGTCGCCAGACGAAGCAGTCCAGATCCTCGAGCCGACTACGGTTATCGATGAACTCCTGGGGACGATCTTTACCGTACAGAACTTCGTTGTCGCCGGGATGGTGCTGGTTGGGCTGGCGGCTATTGCCACGGCCGTGTTGGTCTTCGCGCTCTCGATACGACTTCGAAAACGTGAAATTGAAACCATGGCCAAGATCGGTGGATCGAAGCTCCGGGTGGCGGGCATCCTGGTGACCGAGATCGCGGTTGTCGTGCTGGTGAGCGTGGTTTTCGCTGGGATTCTGACAGCGCTCACCACCCGCTTCGCATCGGCCGCTGTTCGCCTGCTTTTGTTGCAGTAAAATACCGAGACGATGCGATTCCGCCTCAACAAACTGCTGACAGTAGCTTTCCTCCTTGCAGCAAGCCCTGCCCTGGCGCAAAGAACCGACGAGCTCTTCCTCTGGAACGGCAACACGATCACCGGCGAGGTCAAGAGCCTCCAACAGGGCAAGCTGAAGTTCAAGACCGACCACGCCGGCACGATCTACCTCGAGTGGGCCTACATCAACTCCATCACATCCACCAACTTCTTCGAGGTAGAAGACCAGCTCGGTGACCATTTCTACGGGATGCTCGCTCCCGGACCCGAGGATAAAAAGCTGACGGTTATCGGCCCGACCGAAACCGTTTTCCTCGACATGGATCGAGTCGTCACCATCATGCCCATCAGACAGACCTTTTGGGGACGTATCGACGGATCTCTCAACCTCGGCTTCAGCTTCACCTCCGCCGACAACATCCTCCAGTACTCCCTCGAGTCGGACGCGACCTATCGCCAACCCAAGTACAGCGCAGAGATCAAACTGAACTCGATCCAGACCCGGTTCCAGACCGAGCAGGAGGAGGACAGAAGCGTTACGTTTCGAGATAACCTCGATTTCAACTACACCAGATTTTTCAAAAACCGTTACTTCGGTTCCGGATTCCTCGATTTCACCCGTAGCTCCGAGCTCGGCGTCGATCTCAGAGCCGAAATCGGCTGGGTGTTGGGTCGTACCTTCGTACAGTCAACCCGCAGCAGGCTGTCCGCAGCGTCGGGTCTCTCGGTCAGCCGCGAGACACCAATCGGCGAGGACCCGAGCGACCGCTTTATTTCGGGGGTCATTCGTGGTCGTTACAATTTCTTTCTCTACAACTATCCAAAGACCGATATCTCTGTCGAACTGAGCATCCTGCCAGGCATCACCGACTGGCCTCGAGTGCGGGTCAATTTCAATGGAATGTTGAAACGGGAGATCATTACCGACTTCACGGTCAACTTCTCGATCTCGGACTCCTACGACAGCGTCCCGCCCGGTGGCGAGGAGGCGGCAAACCACGACTTCGCGGTGGTCGTCTCCGTCGGCTGGACATTTTGAAGAATTAGGAATGAGGAATTAGGAATTGGGAATGCCGACACTCCACCCAAATCGACCAGAAAAGGAGCGAATCATGCGCGCCACGCAAAATTTAGTCCTGTTAATTGTCCTGGTTATCGCCGCCTGTGGCGGCGAGTCGGATGAGACGAAACCAGTTTCAGAGGAAACCACCAACAAGCTCGTCATTTACACGGTCAACTATCCGCTCGCGTATTTCGCCGAGCGGATTGGGAATGACCTCGTCGAGGTGCATTTCCCGGCGCCGGTGGACGAGGACCCGGCGTTCTGGTCGCCCGACGCCGACACCATCGCGACCTTTCAGGCCGCCGACCTGATTCTCCTCAATGGCGCCGGTTACGCGAAATGGGTCGACAGGGCGGCTCTCCCATCCTCCAAGCTGGTCAACACTTCGGGTGGTTTCGCCGACCGACTGTTGCCACTCAAGGGCGTCGTCACCCACAGCCACGGGCCCGAGGGCGAGCACGAGCACGAAGGTTATGCGTTCACCACGTGGCTCGACGCCGAGCTGGCGACACTCCAGGCACAGACGATCGCGGCGGCAATCGCCATTAAGCGACCGGAACAGGAGTCAGAAATCCAGCGGCGGATGGAGGCCCTGAGAGGCGATCTGTTGGATATCGACAGCCAGCTGCAGGTTGCGGCCGAGGCCCTCGGTGAGAAGCCGCTCATGTTCTCGCACCCGGTCTACCAGTACCTGATCAATCGCTATGGGCTGAACGGTGTCGAAGTCCACTGGGAGCCGGACCAGACGCCCGACGATCATGCGTGGGGACACCTCGAGGAGGTGCTGCAGTCTCACCCCGCGAGGTGGATGGTTTGGGAGGGTGAGCCGCTCGAGACGACCGTTGGCGCCCTCGCCGAGCGCGAAATCGGCTCAATCGTCTTCGATCCGTGCGGGAATCGGCCCGAAGAAGGCGACTATCTGAGCGTCATGGCGGCGAATTCGGTGGCGTTAGAGGAACTGGCCGACTCGATCGAGTAGAATCCCGAGGTGCGACGCCTTCGTAGAGCCGTGATCCGATGTTCCCGGCTGGCCGGCCCGGTCGTGGCGTTGGCTGCGGCCGTCTGCGTCGGCGGTCTGGGCCTGCACGCCGCTCGCGATTGGCATCGGCACGGCGCGTTCGGCGCCGGTTTCTTCCACCTCCATTTCCATGTCGGAGAACACGGCCACGATCATCCGGCCCATGACGATCACGACGACCACACTCCTGTCGACACAAAAAAGCAACGCTCGGCGGTCCTCACAATTGCCCAGGCGCTCCACGACAATGCGTCGGTAACTCTGACGGTCGCCCCCCGGGAGCCCGCGCCAGATCGTACACCGGTCGACAGCGTCGTCCTCCCACGTCCGACCCAACCTTCGTCCCTGGCGAACCCCCGCGCTCCGCCCACCTGATCCCCCTCCATAGACACCACATTTGTTTGCGCGACGCCGGCTGAAATGCCGGTCTGCGGCTGCATGGGGGATTTCAATGATCAGATCGACATTCGCGATCTTCGCGATGGCGCTTCTCTGTGCCATTCCATTGGCGGCGCAGGAGAGTGATGAACCGCCAAAGGACCCTCAGGAGACGGCTGAGAAGAAGCCCGACCACACCCACGAGGAAGAAGACTTCCATCGCCTCAAGTATTACGACGACATCGACGTCACCGCGCGGGGCGACGACCTGCTCGGCATCGCGGGCTCGTCCAATGAGGGGACCACGGGCAGGAAGGACCTCGAAAAACGGCCCATCCTACGCGCAGGCGAGCTGGTGGAAACAGTGCCCGGCGCCATCGCCACCCAGCACTCGGGAGGCGGCAAGGCCAACCAGTACTTCCTGCGCGGCTTTAACCTCGACCACGGCACCGACTTCGCGGTCTCGGCTGGCGGCATGCCGGTCAATATGCCAACCCACGGCCACGGGCAGGGCTACGCCGACCTCAACTTCCTGATTCCAGAGCTGGTCGAAAGGGCCCGCTACCGCAAGGGGCCCTACCACGCATCGATCGGCGATTTCTCATCGGCTGGGGGTGTCGATTTCGATCTGGTAGGCGCCCTGCCCAACGGGATCGTCAACCTGACCGTGGGCAGCTTCGCCTTTCAGCGCGCCCTGTTGGCCGACACCTTTCGAGTTTCCGGGGGCGACCTCACGGCGGCCCT
>Ga0316190_10002294_pt1 | contig 13878 bp, 10 predicted proteins | sample Eddworburrow2_MG_FD_204929 | JGI IMG/M metagenome (GOLD analysis project Ga0316190, IMG submission 204929) | Coastal sediment microbial communities from Maine, United States - Eddy worm burrow 2 | ecosystem: Environmental > Aquatic > Marine > Coastal > Sediment | place: USA: Maine | collected... | reverse complement strand
AGTGGCCTGTGTTGGTGATCAACGTTTTGGAGCCCATGTTCGGCAGTATATGACGGCGGTGTCTGCCGGTGACCTGGTGGCTGCCGCTGAGCACTTGAGTCGTGTCTCGGCGCGGGGTGTGAGGGCTGATAATTTACGCCAGCTAAATCGTGACTTCCTGGGTTTGTTGCTGCTGCGTTTGAATGAGCGGGTGCTGGCCTTGTTGTTCTGGTTTGTCGTGTTGGGGCCAATGGGGGCGGTATTGTATCGTTCGGTGACGCAGTTACATGGTGCCGGGATGATGGCTGCAGACAGGCCGTCTGGTGGTGCTGAATCGACTGGTGATTGCCGCGGCGATGGCTTCAGGGAGGCGGGGCAACGACTCAAGGCCATTATGGACTGGCTGCCGGCGCGGCTGGCCGTCTTGTGTTATGCCGTTATAGGCAGTTTTATCGATGTGTTGCGGTCATGGCGTAATAAATCCCGACATCCGGAGGGGGGCTGGGCGTCTGTCAATGATCACTTATTGCTTGATGCCGGCATCGGTGCGCTGCAATTGCAGGGTGTCTATGCTGATGGCGTTGATCACCGTGATGACCTGGATACAGAGAGTGCCTGTGAGCACGTATTGGCCGTACGGGCCTTGTCTACACGAACCCTGGTTGCCTGGGTCACTATTCTTGCGCTGATGACGTTGGCCGGCTGGTTAGGTTGATGATTGTCGATTTTATCCGTCATGGTGAACCGGTTGGTGGGCGTCGTTACCGTGGTCAACTAGATGATCCTCTCAGTGACAAGGGCTGGCAGCAGATGTGGGCGGCAGTGGCCACACCGGCACCATGGCAGGTCATTATTACGTCACCACTGAGTCGCTGCCGGGACTTTGCCCGGGCGCTGGGGGAGCGTCAGGCTATTAAAGTGTTTGATGAGTCCCGTTTTCAGGAGCTAGGCTTTGGTGATTGGGAGGGGCGTACGGCAGCAGAGTTGTGTCGTGATGATCCGCAGCGTCTGATGAAGTTTTTTTCTGATCCGGTGGCTCATCGGCCGGATGGGGGCGAGCGCCTGGCTGATTTTTCACGCCGGGTAGTCGCTGGCTGGGATGAAGTGTTGCAGGGGCATGATGAGAAGCATGTGTTGATCGTTGCCCATGCCGGGGTTATCCGGGCCATTACCGCACATGTGCTGGGGATGCCGGTCGATCATTTATTTCGTCTGCAGGTGGGTAATGCCGCGATCAGCAGGGTTCAAATTGATGCGGGACGTCCACCGCTCCTGACGCTGCATAATGGTCGCCTGTGAATTGCCGGAGTTGTTTTGTTAAGCTGTTGATTGTTAGCGTTATTATTTGATTTCGTGGGGCTTGCTTATTTGAGTTTCCCTGGCTGTCTATGGTATACCTTGTTAGCAGAAAATCCGCTTTGCGGAGAGTTCTCAATTAAGATGTTTAGAACCATAACGCAAGGGGATAATAATGATGGTGCAGCAAATGATGCGGCGTAGGTCGTTGGTGTGGGTGGGGCTTTATTCGATACTGTTTTCCGGTGTTGCTATGGCGCAGTTAAATGGTGCGCATACACCACCGGTGATTCCAGCCTGTGATGCGAACCATCCGGGACAATCACCCTTTCCCTGCGGCGCAATTATCATCAATACCGAGCCAGGTTCTGCTGCGGTCGATGTTGCTGCCCTTCTTAGTGCGGTAGGTGCCGATCGCCATCATGTCTTTCCCTCGGTTAATGCCGCCGCCGGTAGAATCCCAAATGTATCCGTATTGGCCGACTTGCTTCGGCTGCCGGGTATTGAGGTGATTCCTGATCGTCCGGTACGAACCCTGGCCAAGCCTGGTAGTAAAGGCAAACCCGGTAGTGGTACGGACGGTGGTGGCCAGCTGGTGCCGGCGGGTGTTAGTCGAATCGGGGCCGGTCCTGGTGCGCTTGTGGTTAGTGGTAATGGTGTTGGTGTTGCCATTGTTGATACCGGCCTGGATTTTGCGCATACCGATATGGCGGTAGCATCCACTTGTTATGATGCCTTTGGTGGTAATTGTCAGGACCTCAATGGTCACGGTACCCACGTTGGAGGCATCGTTGCGGCGCTGAATAATGATGTGGATGTTGTTGGTGTTGCGGCGGCGGCTACCTTGTATGGTGTGCGTGTTCTGGATGCCAATGGTAGTGGTAACGACTCCACCATTATGGCCGGTTTGCAATGGGTGGTTAATAATGCGGCTAGCCTGGTGGTGCCGATACAGGTTGTTAATATGAGTTTGGGGCGTCCCGGTTCACTGGGCGATAACCCGGCCTTGCATTCATTGGTACAGACCTTGGGGGCGATGGGTATTAGTGTGGTTGTTGCTGCGGGTAATGATGCGACCAAAGAGGTATCTAATATGGTGCCGGCGGTCTATCCGGAGGTTATGGCCGTGGCCAGCACCAGTGCGAATAATGGTAGTAATAAATGCCGTGGCTATGCCGGTTTTATCGCGACCGATACGGCATCCTATTTCACTACCGATGGTAGTGCTGTAATGATCTCGGCGCCAGGGGAACGACAGGAGAATATCAGTCGTGGCTGTAGCGTTAGTTCTCAGGGTATCCTGTCACTGAAGCTTGGTGGTGGGACGACCCGGGCGAGCGGTACCAGTATGGCGGCACCCCATGTCGCGGGTGTTGTCGCGTTGATGTTGGAGCAGGGTGGCAGTGGTCTATCTGGTCAATATCTGGTTGATTATATCCGTAATACATTGCGTTCAACGGCTATGGGTATTGGCATCGCACCATTAAATTCACCAACCGGTGATTACAGCTTTGATGGGGTGCGTGAAGGTGTGGTGTCGGCCTGTGCGGCTGTTGGTGCCTGCTGATCGTATGCATATTTATGTTGGCTGAATAAACAACAGGTATATCGGTATTTATCAAAAGGCCACACCCCCTCAGGGTGTAGCCTTTTTTTGTATGAAGATGCCAGCGCTCTACCTTCCCTTCCCGTGAGGAGAAGGGCGGGTATGATTCATGTTAAAGCCGTAAAGTGACCCTGGGTTGTATGATGTTCATTTGCGAATCAATCAGGGAGGCTGGGGGTAACTCCGATGTTTGTTTTCACTGTTTGTATTTATTGATGTTGTCTGGGGCGTGTGCTTTTTGATTGTTATTTTGTTGTTTGTCCTGCCCAGGACTTTATGATGGTCCTGACGTCAGGGCTTGTTGATGGTGCGGCCCTTTTGCCACAGTACGTCGCCATTGCCTGACTGCTGGTTGATAAAGCGGGCGGTGACAAATAACAGATCGGATAGCCGATTCAGGTATTTGATGGCCTGTGGATTGATGGTTTCAGTTTCTGCGGCAGAGACCAGCAGGCATTCGCTTTGACGACAGATGCTGCGAGCGACATGGCAGAGTGCGGCGGCACGACTACCGCCGGGCAGGATGAACTCTTTTAGTGGTTCCAGGGTGTCATTGAGTTCATCGAGTCGTGTTTCCAGTTGATCTATGTGTTCGGCCGTTAGTAGTGCGCGGCCGGGCATGGATATCTCGCCGCCGGTATCGAACAGGTCGTGCTGGATATCAACAAGCATGGACTGAATCTGTTCGGGCAGGGTTTCCGTTAATAGCAATCCAATCTGGCTATTCAATGCATCGATACTGCCCATGACGGCAATGCGCGGGCTGTTCTTTGCTACGCGGGAGCCATCACCCAGGCCGGTGCTGCCGGAGTCGCCGGTGCGCGTGTAAACCTTGGAAATTCTGTGTCCCATAATAATGATCAGCTATCAATTAGGCGGTATTCAACGGGCATTACCGTATCAAAATGGCGGCCATGTAGCCAGTCGCTTGCGCCAGGAATGGCGGCGATTTGTTTCAGACTCTTTATCGCGGCGCGATCCAGAATGGAATAGCCGGAACTTTTGATGATATGGATGTTGCTCAATTGGCCGTCGGCCCCGACACGAAGGCCAAGTTGAACCTCGCCTTGCCAGTTACGTCTCTGGGCCAGTACCGGGTAGGAAAAATAGGATGTCATCATGGCCTGCAATTGTGCTTGCAGGGATTCGACGGGAACAGTGTTGCTGTCCGGCGCGCTATCTGATTCTTTGTTCAGTATGTCGCTGGCCAGGTCGGATGTTGCGTTTTGTGCTTGTTTTATAGGGTTGTCGTCAGATTGAGATGGTGTCGTTGTTGCGTGGCTATTTGTAGATACCGTCTTTCGTGGTGACTGTGGTGTTGTTACAGGTGATGGTGATATGTCGCTAACGGGTTCAGGTGCAACGGTCGTGTCTGTTTTGCTTGTTTCTGTTGTTGTATTTAAGGACGGTGTTGGTGTAAGGGATATTTGTAAGGGCTGGCCTGCCTGGAATAACCGCTGTTCATGGTTATGCCAGGCAGTCAGCAATAGCAGGTGCAAGCCTAGTGATAGCAGTATAAATCGTCCGACACCTGTAGTCATTGTCTTAAACCATTACCTTTTAGGGGCGTAGCTCAGTTCAACAAAGAACGAACGCTCGCTGGTGTTGTAGCCGTCGGCGAGGGTATAGTCCTTGTCGAACAGGTTTTCGACCTTGCCGCGTAGAATCAGGCTCTCCATAACCTTCTTGCTCAGGCTCAGGTTGGCGAGAGCATAACCTGGATCCTCGATCAGGGCGTAGGTGACGGCATCGATATCGGCGCGACGGTCGGCGGCTAGTAGATCGGTGCCTATATGGTAACCATTCAGGTCGTATTGTAATGAGGCGCTGAGGCTGTTAGTTGCGCGTCGAAGTAATTGTTTTCCCGTGACCTTGTTTTCCGGTGACTGGGAGATAGCGCTGAGCTGTAGTGACCAGTTATCCTGATGTAGTTTGTAATCCAGCTCGGTGCCGGTGATCTGCACCTCGCCGATGTTCTGCGATATGAATGATATGTTGTCGTACTCAATCATGTTGTCGATCTGGTTATCGAAATAGTGCAGTGACACCATTTGTGAATCATCGACTTTGTAGCTTAGCCCGATCTCGTTGTTGTGTGATGTTTCAGCCAGCAGGTTCGGGTTACCTATAGATCCAAAGCGGTCGGTGGCATCGGGGGCACGAAAGGCGGTGCCTGAAGCGACATTGATCCGGGTCTGCGGGTTCAGTTGTAGACCATATTCCAGTCCCCATGTGGTGTGGTTGCCGAAGGTTTGATGGTCTGTGTTACGTACGGAAACAATGACATGATGATTGTCTATGTTGATATCATCTTGCAGGTAGACTGCATCGATGTCGGTGTCTTCGTTGAAGGTGCTCCATGTTGATTGCGTGGTGGTATTTTCACGTGTCAGCATGATGCCGGCGCTAAGTAATTGCTGTTCGCCCAGTTGTAGGTCGTTCTGCCAGTCCAGCGTGTTGCGTGTGGTGTGGGCATAGTCAGTATTCTGGTTTTGATCCAGTTCGTCATGAGCTTGGGCGAGTTTGACAGTCGTAGCCCAGTTATTTGTCGGGCTTAGTTTTATTGTCAGTGCGGTACTGCTGTTAATAAAATCCTGATCGGCAGAGACATAACCGGTGAGGGAATAGGGAGGAACTAGCAGGTAAACTGGATCCACATATTCGGTGTTACCACTGGCCTGCCAGTGGCTTAGTGTAACGTCGCTATCCATGATCTTTGTGCCGGCATAGGCGTTGATGCTGGTATTGTCATGAGCACTTTCTAGCGTGGAAGCCGTGAGCGGTGCAAAACCATCGGTGTTTAATGATGAGATGCTGAGGCCGGATTGTAGGTCGCCGTTCTGATGATGAAAGTCGGCGCTGATCTGTTGCATATTATTGCTGCCGGCCTTTAGCGTAACGCTGGTGTCGGCACCATTGCGACGGGTGATGATATTAATAACGCCACCGATGGCCTCGGAGCCATAGAGTGTGGAGCGCGGTCCCTTGACGATCTCTATGCGTTCGATTAATTCAGGGCTGATGTTCTGCAGCGCCGCGCCACCGATGGTGCCGGGGTTTATCTTGACGCCATCAATCATGACCAGGGTATGGTTGCTTTCTGTGCCGCGCATGAATAAAGAGGAGGCCTGGCCGGCACCACCGTTGCGACCAATATCCAGGCCGGCATGCATGCGTAGCAGATCGGCAATATCTGTGGCCTGGCTGCGATCGATATCTTCTCGGGTGATGACGATAACAGCGGCCAGTGACTGGTCGGCGATTTGTGCCGTGCGTGTTGCGGTGACGATAATTCGTTCATCATCGGCGGCCAGTGTTAATGGGGAAACCAGAGTCCCAGCTACAATGGCGGCCGAGAGTGTAAGATTACGCTTGTTCATTTTTTCTCCTAAAACAATAAGGTACGCACCCGTACGGTCGAATTTATTGCGGAGAAAAAACAGCGAAGCGTTAGCCCCGGGGTTGCCCGCCGCAACGCATTCGGTTTTCGCTCAGGCCGGTCTCCGGACTCGTGAGTGACAGCGGGCTGTCGGCTGGATGCCTTCCCATGCGTAGAGCACAGTGGCTTATATCCAGTTTTTACTCACTTACCGTTGCGGGGGCAGTGTCGGGATGGCGTTGATCGTAGGATCATTGCGCACCGACTTCCCGTTTAATCCCTTGGGTGGAAACCCGTGGGACACCTGAGTGGCGATCAGACTACGTTAGCGATGTGGGGCTGTCAAGGAATTGTCACCTATTGTTTGGCTTGGATGATGCTGTTATTGCGTAGTGTCAGGCCGTTGGCGTACCCCTTGTAATTGTTCACACAGACGCTGCGTACCAAGCAGGATACGTGCAGTGTGGCGGGAGATGTGTGCGGGTTGAATGCCATACAGGTGGCCGTTACGACTGGCGCTTAGGTCTGTCCATTGGTTCCAGTGTTGTAGCGAAGCGGGTTGTTGATTTTCCCCGTGCGTGATGTCGGTATTGCTTCCAGCGCTGGTGATGATGGCCTCGGGGTTGGCCTGTAATACGGCCTCGATATTGACCTGAGGTGCAAGGGTTGTGAGTTCGGAAAATATATTTTGTCCGCTGCAGAGCTGAATGACGTCGCTGATAAGGTGCTGACCGTTAACGGTAATTAATGGTTGTTCCCATATCTGAAAAAAGACGCGCACCGGTGAAAGTGCCCGATATTTTTGACGTAATATTTCCAGCTTGTGACGAAAGTTCTGGGCGCTGCGCTTGGCTTGCGCTGTCGTAGCGGTTAATTGTCCTAGTTGCTCTATGGTGCGAGGGATGTCGTCAAGTTGGCGCGGTTCGGCATTGTATATGTTGATGCCGAGTTGTTTTAGTTTATGTAGTTGAGACTTTGGGTTTCCGCTGGGCCAGGCGATGATTAAGTCCGGCCTTAAATTCAGGATGGCCTCCATGTCGAGACCACTGTTATCACCTATGCGGGGTATTTTAAGGGCGTCACTCGGGTAGTCGCTGTGGCTGATGGTGCCGACAATGTATTGCCCGGCACCGGCAGAGTATAGCAGTTCGGTGATATGCGGGGCCAGGCTGATGATACGGCGTGCGGGTTTAGTCAGGGTGAGCTGTTGATTGTTGTCATCGCTTATATGTATTGCAGAGGCCTGAATCGTAGCAGCCTGGGTCGCGCTTGCTTGAATGGTCAGCAACAGCAGGAGTAACAGCAATGGATTGCTGAGACGGGCTGTGTCGGTGATATGCTTGTGTAGAGTTTGCTTAATGGTGTGTGTCATGGGTTATTTGTCTTTGATTGATAAGGTGATGGATTTGGTGACGTAGCAGGCTTGTTATAGTGATGGCGGGACATTTGTGTCGTCAAACGGTAATATCGCGCCTTTATCCTTGATGGTTATTTGCATGTCTTACTCACAGAACGTTGCCCTATGATACGTGCCCGTTTGTTATTCGTCATGTTGCTATTATTGACGGCCGTCAGCCTGGTGTTTGCACTGGCCCATGGCAGTGTGGTGATTTCCTGGGAAATGTTATGGCAGATCCTGACGGGAAAAGAGTCCGGCGTGATGGCGACGATCGTCTGGGATTTGCGTCTGCCGCGTGCGGCCAGTGCTTTTGTCGTTGGTGGTTTACTAGCATTGGCCGGAACCTTGATGCAGGTGTTGTTACGTAACCCGCTGGCTGATCCCTATATCCTGGGTGTTTCCGGCGGCGCGGCGGTGATGGCGCTGGCGGCGATGTTGCTTGGCCTCGGGGCAGTGTGGGTTAAGGGGGGTGCCTTGCTGGGCGCCTTGGTGTCGATGTTGCTTGTCTTTGGTCTTGCCCATGGTCGCGGCCAATGGACGTCAACCCGGTTGCTGTTGACTGGGGTAGTCGTTGCTGCCGGTTGGGGCGCGCTTATCAGTTTTCTCCTGGCCATTAGTCCGGAGCGCAATCTTCGCGGTATGTTGTTCTGGTTGATGGGTGATCTGGGTCATGAGCCGGCATCGATGCTGTCATGGTTGGTGCTGTTGTTTGGCTTTGTTGTTGCCTTTGCCCTGGCCAGGCCGTTAAATCTTCTGGTGCGGGGTGAGTCGCAGGCAGCGGCACTGGGGGTAGACGTGCCGCCATTGCGTATTGGTCTATATTTTCTGGCATCGTTATTGACGGCCATGGCCGTTACGCTGGCGGGTAGTATTGGTTTTGTAGGTTTGATTGTTCCGCATATCTTACGTTTATTGGTGGCGGCCGATCATCGGGTTCTGTTGCCGGCAGCGGTATTGTTGGGTGGTAGTTTACTGCTACTGGCCGATACGCTGGCGCGTACCCTGCTGGCACCGCAACAGTTACCGGTGGGCGTGGTGACGGCCTTGATTGGTGTGCCGGCCTTTCTATGGCTGTTGTATCGTAGTGCGGGTGTGTCCGGGCGGAATTCAGAATGAGCGGATTGTCTGTCGCAGGGCTTGATGTCGTTATTGCCGAAAGACTTATTTGTCATGATTTGAGTTTGAGTATTGAGGCGGGTCAGTGTTGGGGACTGTTGGGTGGCAATGGTTCAGGCAAGACGACCCTGTTGCATACGCTGGCTGGATTGCGCCCGCCAGCGGCGGGTCATGTTTATTTGCAGGCTGATGATATTTATTCGCTACCCCGGCAACGGGTTGCCTGTTTGTTGGGGTTGTTGTTGCAGGACTCAAGTGACCCGTTTCCAGCGACGGTGCTGGAAACGGCGCTGTTGGGACGGCACCCGCACTTGTCTCGCTGGCAATGGGAGGGCGAGCAGGATAGACAGATTGCTATGGAGGCCTTGGTTAATGTTGGTCTGGAGGCCTTGTCCGAACGCTTGATTAATTCGCTGTCGGGTGGTGAGCGGCGGCGTCTGGCTATTGCAACATTGTTGACACAGCAAACGCCAGTGATGTTGCTGGATGAGCCCACAAACCATCTTGACCCTTATCATCAGATGAATTTATTGACGCTATTAACAGCGTCGCAACGGCGTGCGATATTGATGTCCCTGCATGATATCAATTTGGCGGCGCGTTTTTGCACCCACTTATTATTGTTGTTGCCGAATGGACAGGTGTTGTCCGGGGCCTGTGTTGATTTATTGAATGTCGATGTGCTGCAACAGTTATATGGGCATCCGATGGTCTGTATTAAAAATGGCGACGGTATGGCCTTTTTGCCGCGTTGATCTTCAACGCAGTTTTTTGGGCAGTATTGGCTCGCTTTATAGTGTTTTTACAAATACCTTTGAATTGCGCTGATAGTTGTAGATGGTTTGCCTTTCAACCGGTAGCTGTCTCAGTTCGGCGATGTTGAAGCTACGTTCCTGAAACCAGTGGGCGGCATGGGTGGTGAGCACGAATAGTTGTTTAACATGCTGCTCGCGGGCGCGGTTTTCGATGTATTTGAGCAGGCTTTCACCGTAGCCGGCACGCCAGTAATCCGGGTGGACCACCAGGCAGGCCAGTTCACCGACATGATCGCCCGGGTAGGGATGCAGTGCCGCACAGGCGATGATCTTGCCGTCGCGTTCGACCACGGTGTATTGATCGATTTCCATTTCCAGGTATTCACGCGAGCGGCGTACCAGAATGCCATCTTGTTCCAGCGGAGTGATCAGTTCCAGAATGCCACCAATGTCATCGATGGTGGCCTGACGTGTGCCTTCATAGATGTCAGTTGTGATCATGGTACCTATACCATCGCGATTGAACAGTTCCAGTAATAAGGCACCGTTGATATGGCGGTCAATTAAATGGGCGCGACGCACCCCTTGTTGACAGGCGCGAGTCAACTGGTGCATGACGCCGGTAAAGTCGGTTGACAGGTGTTGGGTTGCCAGTAATTCACTGGCCTCATTCAGGGTCAGCTGGCGTAGCAGCGTTCCACTCTGGTCGGCCGGGCCGGGTCGTTCAGTCAGGCAGATGAGTTTGTCCGCGCGCAGGGCGATGGCAGTTTCGGTGGCAATCTCGATAGCGGTCAGGTTGAAGGCCTCGCCCGTGGGCGAGTAACCTACGGGCGACAGCAGTACGATTGATCCCTGATCCAGGTGGTTATTGATGGCCTCGTGATCGATGCGTCGAACCTCACCGCTGTGCTGGTAATCAACGCCATTGCGAATACCGGTGGGTTTGGCGGTGACAAAGTTTCCCGAGGTGACACGGATTCTGGCGCCAGCCATCGGTGAACTGGCTAAACCCATTGATAAGGTGGCCTCGATTTCCAGGCGTACCGTACCGGCGGCCTGTTTGACACACTTAAGGGCGGTTTCATCGGTGATACGCTGGCCATTGAGAAACTGCAGGGCGGCCTTGTTGTTTATTAGCTGTTCTTCAATCTGGGGTCGTGTGCCATGGACCAGGATCAGGCGTATGCCTAGGCTGTTGAGTAGGGCGATGTCATGGGCCAGGGAGGTGAATTGCTGTTCAGCGATAATCTCCCCGCCAAAAACGATGACGAAGGTACGCCCCCTGAATGCGTGAATGTAGGGCGAGGAATCGCGAAACCAGTTGACGAATTGCTGAGTTTGATTGTCTTTCGTCGTCACAGGGGGCCTCTTTTATTGTTGATTCAAGTGTGATGTCAGTGTTGAATTCTACATCATTCTGTTGTTTGTTGACTTTAGACCCTTTTGGCCGATACTAATCAATGAGTTATAAGGTAAAAAAAGCTTGTCCTTGTAATTGTGATGGGATAGTATCCTCGTTAACTATGCCAGTATAAAAGGTATGGAATAGCCGAGTGAAGCGCTCGGAAAATATTGGCTAGCCATACATATTGATCGTTTTTTTTCGTCTTAACTTTAAAATGTCGCTGGAGGTGTATTATGGAAAACACAATGTCAATTTTGTTGAGTCTGGTTTTTTTGGGTACTGCGCTGGTTCTGTTTTTTAGTCACATGTAAAGTTTATATCAATCAAGGACATTCCCTGATGTCCGGGTGATCATGACATATCTGAACTGGTAATCGACACTCGGTGTCATCCCCTGCTGGTTCGGTCATGATTGACGAATCGCCCTTCGGTAACGGGGGGCGATTTTTTTATGGGCTTGCCAGAAACCCCAGTAATTTGTTATGTTTTTACTAGGCGTCAATTTATGTCTGGCACAGAATGTCGATATGGTTGGTTGTTGGGGTTTTTAATAATGGGGAGAGCGTTATGTTGGAACAGAAATTTGCAGGTATTGCAGGCTTGGCTGGCATCGTATTGGCAATAGGGCTGTTTATTTCACACCTTTGATTGTTACTTGTGCGGACAAAAAAAGACCGGATTAGCCGGTCTTTTTTTTGCGTGTTGCTTACGCAGTTGAGCAGTATTTAGTTGCTTGTCGTCGGTAATGCGACCTTGATCGCGGCCGGTTTCGGCCCGCAGTGGCTATTCTCTGTTGTTATCGTTGTTTCATCCCAGGGTAGTACCGGGCCACTGTCGTCGCTATTTTCATCAAGATCCGAATAGGAGTCGAGTGGCAACAGCCCCTCCTCCAGTCCTTTAAAGTCCCAGTAGCGTTTATCCATGAGCTGGCTGATGCGCAGATTGCCAATGGCATTGAGCATGTTGGCGGGAACATGGGCATTATGTTCGGCCAGTTCACTGATCATTTGTTTGACCCGTGCCCGGGTCAGGTTTTCCTGCGAGCCACATAGGCGGCAGGGAATGATGGGGAACTCCCGTTCCTGAGCGTAGCGAATAATATCCCTTTCCTGACAATAGGCCATGGGGCGAATGACGATATGGCGTTTATTGTCGGTCAATAGCTTGGGTGGCATTGAGCGAACCTCACCGCTGTAGAGGATGGACATCAGCAGGCTTTCGATCAGGTCGTCACGGTGGTGTCCGAGGGCAATCTTGTTGAAACCATGTTCGGCGGCATAGCGATAGATATTGCCGCGCCGTAGCCTTGAGCACATGGAGCAGGTGGTTTTTCCCTCGGGTACCTTTTCCTTGACGATGGAATAGGTGTCACGGGATTCGATGGTGTAATCGATGTCGTATTGATCGAGATAGGCACGCATGGCGCTATCGTCCCAGCCCGGTTGCTGTTGGTCCAGGGTGTAGGCGGCCAGGGTGAATTTCTTGCCCGAGCGTAGGCGTAGTTTATTGAGTAGAAACAACAGGGTATAGGAATCCTTGCCGCCAGACAGGCAGATCATAACGCGATCCCCGGTCTGAATCATGTTGTAGTCGGCAATGGCCTTGCCGGTGTAATGGAGCAGTTTTTTTTCGGTGCGTGACATGCGGTACCCAGGGGCAGATTTGATGAAGGTCGCCATTATACAGCTTCTGTTGGTGGCTTTGTTTGTCGGGGCGGATGTTTTTTGTAGATATTCGCACCTACAGGGCCAGATTTTCACCTGTTTCAGTGGTCGGTCTTTGTTATGATATGGCGTTTAGTCGTTTGATGGTCTGTGGGGCCATTAAGTGAAGAGTCCGGGTATGTGGAGAAAGGGTCGATGCCAAGTAATAAAAATTCAGATGATACGAACGCCAATAAACTAAATCGCGTCAGTGCGCGGATTACCCAGCCCCGGGCGCAGGGGGCCTCTCAGGCTATGCTCTATGGTACCGGCTTGACTCGAGAGGATATGGATAAGGCCGAGGTCGGTATTGCCAGTGTCTGGTATGAGGGTAATACCTGCAATATGCACCTGAATGATCTGGCTGCCCTCGTCAAGGAAGGGGTGCAGGCCGCCGGAATGGTGGGGATGCGTTTTAATACGATCGGTGTCAGTGATGGTATCTCAATGGGTACCGATGGTATGAGTTACTCCTTGCAGTCGCGAGACATCATTGCCGATTCGATTGAGACGGTGATGAGTGCCCAGTGGTATGACGGCAATATCTCCATTCCAGGTTGTGACAAGAATATGCCCGGTACATTGATTGCGATGGGCCGTCTGAACCGCCCGGCCTTGATGGTCTACGGTGGCACGATTAAGCCGGGTTACCTGAAGGAGGGTGATGGCGAGCAAACCCTGGATATCGTCTCCGCCTTTCAGAGTTATGGCGAGTATCTGGCTGGCAAGATTGATGATGAAACGCGGGAGCAGGTGGTTGAGAAATCGTGTCCGGGCCCGGGTGCCTGTGGTGGTATGTATACGGCCAATACCATGGCCTCGGCCATTGAGGCCATGGGTATGTCCCTGCCCTATAGTTCATCGACGCCGGCGGTAGATCCCGGCAAGGCCGAGGAGTGTCGTCAGGCTGGGGCGGCGATACGTCTGTTGCTGGAGCGGAATATCTGTCCGCGTGACATCATGACCCGCGCCGCCTTTGAGAATGCCATGGTGGTTATCATTGCCCTGGGTGGTTCGACTAATGCGGTTTTGCATCTGCTGGCCATGGCCCGCGCTGTTGATGTGGAGTTGAGCCTGGACGATTTTCAGTCGGTTAGTGACCGTGTTCCGTTTGTTGCCGACCTGAAACCCAGTGGTCGTTATGTCATGGAAGATTTGCATAATGTTGGTGGGACACCGGCGGTGATGAAGTATCTGCTTGAAAATGGTCTGCTGGATGGTGATTGTATGAGCGTGACCG
>Ga0316190_10002293_pt1 | contig 13878 bp, 16 predicted proteins | sample Eddworburrow2_MG_FD_204929 | JGI IMG/M metagenome (GOLD analysis project Ga0316190, IMG submission 204929) | Coastal sediment microbial communities from Maine, United States - Eddy worm burrow 2 | ecosystem: Environmental > Aquatic > Marine > Coastal > Sediment | place: USA: Maine | collected... | reverse complement strand
AACTAAGTAGGGCCCGGCAATCACTCGGGGAAAAACTCTCCCTGGATTATATTAACTAACGATAAAGCCGACGGCATTGCCGCCGGCTTTATCGTTCAGAGAGCAAGTAATAGCTACAAGTAGTTAATTGAAAACTGTCTCTTTTGAAAAAATAACTGCAAGGGTCTATTGGTTTCCTCGTGCCTCGTACCGCGGGCCGGCGTCCCTCTAGGGAAGCGTCCCGTATATCTCCGGACGCCGGTCATCGTAACAACGGATCTGGGCACGATAATCGATCATCTCCTGGACATCAAAGGTGGCGATCAGTTCAGCATCTGTTTCTCCCCCTTCAGCAAGCACTTCACCACGGGCAGACAACAACAAGCTCATACCAAAAAAATCCAGTTTCCCCTGGACACCACAACAATTGGTCGCAATCACGAAGAGTTGATTCTCCATGGCACGGGCCCGGAGCAAAGTTCGCCAATGTTCCTGACGCGGCTTGGGCCATTCTGCCGGCAGACAAATAATCTCGGCCCCTTCCAACGCCATCTTGCGGAAAAGTTCCGGAAAGCGCAGATCGTAGCAGATTGCAATACCGAGACGACCAACCGAAGTCGGAACGACGAGAGTCCTGTCACCGGCAGAAAGAAAGCGATCCTCGCCCATGGTCGAAAACATGTGTAGCTTGCGATAGCTGCCGACCAGTTCGCCACGATCAACCACATAGGCAGTATTATAGACTTTGCCATCACTCTGCTCAGGCAAGCTGCCGACCACCACCAGATCCAGATCAGCTGATTTACGACAAAGCATTTCAATCACGCGGGGTGTTTCGGCAGCATGATTTCGCAAACGCTTGTAATCGTAACCAGCACTCCACATCTCCGGCAGAACAGCCAGACGCACACCCTGCTCTGCGACTCTATCGAGCGCTGTTTCAACGGTTGCCAGATTCCGGTTTACGTCGCCAAGAGCGATATTGAATTGAATCGCCGCACATCGGGGGTTTTTCATGTCTTCTCCATAACAAAACAGCGTTTTATTTACTTCTTTTTTTAATGCAAGACTTGCTTGTTGGGTCGATTATAAGCGAGTCAGGAGAAACAGACAAGAGCTCCATCATCTGTCCGGAATATCTTGACCAAACAGCGACAATCATGCTAAGACATGATGCGTTTTGGTGGTTAGACAGACGTTCTACGTCTTTTAGTTCTTGTGTTGGTTTCCCTTTCGGATTGTAATAGAAACGCCGCTTAGCGGTAGAGGGTTATGAAAGCAAAACTTGCCACATTTGTAGCAATGTTTACCTTCTGGGTCGTTCTGTCAGGCATGTTTGATGCCTTTCACCTGACTTTGGGCGTGATCTGTTGCCTGCTGGTTGCTCACTTCAGTCACGATCTGCTTTTCTACGGTGACGCTGATCAATCCTGCACAAGGGGCCTTCTGGGCTTTATCGCCTATTTGCCCTGGCTCTTCTACCAGATCCTCATCGCCAATCTGCAGATAGCTTATGTGGTCCTGCATCCCCGCATGTTCGAACTGATTGACCCACACGTCATCCGTTTCAAAACCAAACTCAAGCGACCGATCTCCAAGGTCACTTTCGCTCAATCAATTACCCTGACTCCGGGGACGATTACAGTCAGCATTCACGATGACGAGTTTTCTGTGTACGCTTTGACCCGCAGCGCCAGCGATTCCCTGCCTGGCGAGATGGAAGCCCGCGTGGCCCGTGCGCTGGAGTCTGACTTATGATGCACTCCTTCTTCCTGGCCACCGGCATTGCCATGGTCCTGTTAATGGCTCTGAGCCTGATTCGCGCTCTGGTTGGTCCGACCATCCTTGACCGCATCCTCGGCGGCAACGTCATCGGCACGAAAACGACGGTACTGCTTCTGGTGATTGGCCTTCTCTACGAGAACCTGGCGATGTTTATCGATATTGCTCTGGCCTACGCCCTGCTCAACTTCATCGCTACGCTCGGCGCCACCAAATTTTTTCTGCGGCGACTCGGCGTGTTCATGGAAGACAGCGAACGCGAGGAGAGTTTATGACAATCTTGTCGATTCTAACTATCATCCTGATGATTTCAGGACTCTTCTTTTTTCTTGCCGGAACCATCGGACTGCTACGACTGCCGGACTTCTACTCCCGTCTGCATGCTGCCGGTAAATGCGATTCTCTGGCAGCGGTGCTGATGATTGCCGGAATGGCCGCTTACAATCTCGAGCCCTTCTCCTTCGGCGCACTGTTGGTCAGCACCAAGCTCTTTCTGATTGCCGCGTTTGTCTTTGTCACCAGCCCGACGGCAACCCATGCAATCACCGAAGCCGCTCTGGTCCTTGGTGTAGAACCATGGAAAAAGACGAGGGGGAAACGTCCATGATCTGGCAACTTGATCTCATGATTCTGACCCTGGTGGTGATTTGTGCCCTGGTGGCAATCAACATCAAGGACCTGCTTGGTGCTTCAGTCGTGTTCGGTATCTATAGCTTTTTGATGTGCCTGTTATGGGCTGAGATGGGGGCCGTCGACGTGGCCTTCACTGAGGCCACGGTCGGTGCCGGCGTCAGCACCATCTTTTTTATTGCAGCTATCTTGAGAACCACCAGAAGGAGCAGTGATTGAAAAATTTAGCCTTGCTCGCAACCCTGGTCACAGGGGCTCTGTTGCTGTACGGAACCAAAGATTTCCCGGCCTGGGGGGATCCCCAGGATCCGGCCAGTACCTACCTCTCGCCATATTATATTGAAAACGCCGTCGAGCAGACCCATGTCCCCAATATCGTTACCGCTGTTCTCGGCGATTACCGGGGATACGACACCATGTTTGAAACAGTGGTCATCTATTGTGCAGGCATGGCCGTACTCAGCGTCTTGTGGAGGAAAAAGGAAGAATGAGGGACATCCACGAACATACCGCTGGAGAAGACCTGATTATCAAGACTTCAGTGAGATTGATGGTCCCCTTCATCCAGGTGTTCGGCCTTTATGTCATCGTCCACGGTCACTACAGCCCAGGCGGCGGCTTCCAGGGGGGGGTCATTCTCGGCGCGTCCTTTATCCTGTTGGCCCTGGCCTTTGGCATGAAGACTTCTCAGGAATACATGACGGTCAGTGTCAATGCCGTTTTCAACAATCTCGGCCCGGCCATTTTTATTGGCGTCGGAGTACTCTGTGCCCTCTTCGGAGGCCTCTTCCTTGATTACAGTGCCCTGGACAAGCTGATTCCTTTGGGCCCGGTTGAGTGGCGTTCTTTTGGTATCTTCCTGATTGAAGTCGGGGTCGGTGTAGCGGTTATGAGTATCATGGTTCTGCTCTACTGGAACCTCAGTTCCGGTGGTGCTATGGATGAGGGGCTCTAGCTATGGAGATGATAGTCGACGAAATCGTCGCCAAATATAACTACTGGATTTACGTCGTGCTGATGATGATCGGCTTTTACGCAATGATCGGCAAGCGCAACCTGATGAAAAAACTGATCGGCATGAACATCTTCCAGACCTCCATCATTCTTTTCTTCGTTTCAACCGGAGTTAAAAAGGGTGGTGGTATCCCGATCGTTGACAAATACCAGGCACTGGCCGGCAACGTGGACGCGGCGTCCATAGTCAATCCTCTGCCGCACGTCTTGATGCTGACGGCAATCGTCGTCGGCGTAAGTGTTACCGGCGTGGCCCTGGCTGTACTGCAGCGCATCTATCGAGAGTACGGAACTCTCGAAGAGGATGAAATCCTGGAGAAGCTCCAGCGATGAACGCAACCAATCTACATCTCTTCGTTCTGGTCGTCCCCCTCCTCTCGGCTCTGGCTATCAACCTGCTGGGCCGCAGATCCCGTCAGTGGATCGCACCGATGGTCCTCGGCTCCCTGGCCTTTTCCGTTTTCGGCTCAATTATTATTATGGCCCGTGTGATCGAGCACGGCAATCTAAGCTACACAGTCGGCAACTGGCGGCCACCCTACGGCATCGAACTGGTCGTCGATCCTTTAAGCGCCCTGATGATGGTGCTCATATCGGTTGTCGCACTGCTTGCCTCCTTCTCTTCATTGAAGAGCGTTGAACAGGAACTCCCCGGCCGGGAACATTTCTTCTTTACCCTCTACATGATCCTGATTGCCGGCCTGTTCGGCCTGGTGTTGACTGGCGACGCCTTCAACCTCTACGTCCTGCTCGAAATAACCTCAATCACCACCTACGGCTTGATCGCCATGGGCCGCGGACGGGCAGCTCTCTCAAGCTTTAATTACATTATCATGGGCTCAATCGGCGCCTGTTTCTACTTGCTTGGGATCGGCTATATCTACATTTTGACCGGCACCCTGAACATGGCCGACATCGCCCGGATCCTGCCGACCCTGAACGCTCCGGTGGCGACCGCCACAGCCATCGCTTTCGCTCTGGTCGGGTTGTGGGTCAAGATGGCGTTTTTTCCCCTGCATAGCTGGCTTCCCAACGCCTACAGCCAGGCGCCCACCGGGGCCGGCACCATGGTCGCTCCACTGATGACCAAGGTAACGGTCTACCTGATGGTGCGCGTGATCCTGTCCATGTACACACCAGCGCTGGTCTTTACCCACGAATGGATCGCCCAGGGAGTCGTGTGGGCAGCAGCGTTTGCGATCATCTGCGGATCAGTCCTCGCCTTGGGACAGAAAGACCTGCGGCGCATGTTGACCTACATTATCGTCGCCGAAGTCGGCTACATGGTCGGCGGTATCTTCCTGGCGAATGCCAACGGCCTGACCGGCAGCATCCTGCATATTGTCAACGACGCCCTCATGACTCTCTGCCTCTTCCTGGTCGTCGCTGCCATCATTTATCGCCAGGGGAGCGTCTCACTGGTTTCACTGCAGGGGATTTTTCGCCGTATGCCGATCACCATGGCGGCCTTCACCCTGGGTGCTTTTGCCATGATCGGCGTACCGCCGACCTGCGGTTTCTTCAGCAAATGGTATCTGATCCTTGGCGGGATCGATGGCGGTCACTGGGAATTCGTCATTGCCCTGGTTGTCAGCAGCCTGATCAATGCCGTACTCTTCTTCCGCATTATCGAGTTGGGCTATTTCGGTTCCCTGCAGGACGGCGACCACCATGGTCCTCCGAGCACCGAACGGCACGAGGCTCCCTGGTGGATGCTCAGCCCGCTGGTCCTGACTGCGGTCCTCCTGATCGTGGTCGGACTGAGCACCGGGCCGTTGATTAACAACGTAATCCGACTGATGATACCGGTCGGTTTTTAAGTCTATTTATGAGTCCTGACAACCTTGTCCGGGACCTCTTTTGAGAGAGCTATGACACCGATTGTTTCCTTCTGGCCAATGGCTGCGATTCTGGTCTCCCTGCTAGGGGCATTGCCGATCATCCTTTCTGATCGTCAGCCAAACCTGCGTGAGAGCTGGACCATCTTGATTGCACTGGTCAAAGTGACGATCGTCGCCTCGCTCCTGCCATGGATACTGGAAGGCGGCAGTTACGTCTTCACCATTGCGCAGGTTATCCCGGGCGTACCGATCGAACTGCGCGTCGATGCCCTGGGCATGATCTTTGCCTTGGTGGCCTCCTGTCTCTGGCTCTTCACTTCGATCTACTCAATCGGCTACATGCGGGCACTCGACGAGCACGCCCAGACCCGTTTTTTTGCATCATTTGCCGTAGCTATCTCAGCCACTCTCGGTATCGCTTTTGCCGGCAACCTGCTGACCCTTTACCTCTTCTACGAGGTGCTGTCCCTCTCGACCTACCCGTTGGTCACCCATAAGCAAAATGCTGAAGCCAGAAGTTCAGGCCGCAAGTATCTGACCTATATTCTCGGCACATCCATTGGCCTGGCGCTACCGGCCATGCTGATAACTTACAGCGTCGCGGGGACTCTCGACTTCACGACCGGTGGCATTCTGGCTGGCAAGGCGTCACCGGAGCTATTGGCGCTACTGGTGGTGCTCTTTTTGTTCGGTTTTGCCAAGGCTGGCCTGATGCCATTCCACGGCTGGCTACCGGCGGCGATGGTCGCACCGACCCCGGTCAGTTCATTTCTGCATGGCGTGGCCGTGGTCAAGGCTGGCGTATTCGCAATTTTCCGCGTCATCTTTCATATTCTCGGCCCTGAAACGCTGCAGTCCGCCAATCTCGGTTCACTGATCACCTATATCGCCGCAGTGACCATACTGGTGGCCTCACTGATTGCGCTGACTCAAGACAGCATGAAGCGCCGGCTGGCCTACTCAACCATCGGCCAGCTCGCCTACATGGTCCTCGGTGCCGGCATGCTCTCGGCACTCGGCATGCTCGGTGGAATCATGCACCTGGCGATGCACGCCTTCGGCAAGATCACGCTCTTCTTCTGCGCCGGAGCAATCTACGTCGCCAGCAAGAAGAAGAATATCAGTCAGATGGACGGTCTTGGTCGGCGCATGCCGATCACCTATCTGGCCTTTTTCCTGGGTTCTCTGAGTATTATCGGCATGCCGCCGCTCGGTGGCTTTATCAGCAAATGGAACCTGCTGCTCGGTGCCGTCGAGGGAGATCAGATGGTCCTGATCGTTGTTCTACTGGTCAGCTCCCTGCTTAACGCCGCCTATTTCTTCCCGATTGTCTACCGTGGCTTCTTCGTGCCAGCAATTGATGGTGAAGAAGAGGGCATTAAGGAAGCACCGCTCTTTTGCCTGATACCACTGTCGGTGACTGCCCTTGTTTCGCTGGCCCTGTTCTTTTTTCCCGACACGCTGCTGCAACTGGCGCGTATGGCTCTGGGGATTTAATCGCACGGGGAATTTGAGAGAAAAATGATGAGTACGCAAGAGCAAGACAACAATCAAGACCACACAGAAGACGGTCCGATGATCCTGGCCCATGAACCAGTCGAAGGCTACCGGACTGCTTTTTATGTCTGCATTACCATCGGCACTCTCTATCTGGCCTTTGTGCTCTGGCAGACTTGGTAGGAGAACGTAGATGTCTAAACACACGATCTCGACAGATGAAAAACCGGGGATGTTCGACAAACCACAGAACGTCAAGCGCGTTCTCTATGCCTTGTTTACCTGCGTGGTTCTGCTGCTGTCGATTGACCTCTTCTACCACAAGCACGGCATCTTCACATGGGAAAGCTCCTTCGGCTTCTACTCAGTCTACGGTTTTGTCGCCTGTGTCATTCTGGTGATCATAGCCAAGTACGTGCTGCGGCCCTTAGTCATGCGCAAAGAGGATTATTACAATGATTAATGCGTTGCCGCCAGCAGTGATTATGATCCTCGGCGGGCTTCTTGTGCCGCTCTTTAAGGGGCGCGCTAAGCAGGCCTTGCTGCTTCTGCTGCCTGTGATCAGCTTTATCAACCTGTTGCAACTTCCACACGGCAGCCACTGGGTTTACCCGTTTTTGGGCGATCAGATCATCCTGGCCAGAGTGGACAAACTTAGCCTGATCTTCGGTTACATTTTTCATCTGGTGGCTTTTCTCTCGGCACTCTATGCCCTGCATGTGAAAGATAATGTGCAGAACGTTGCCGGTACCGTCTACGCCGGAGCAGCAATCGGCGCAGTCTTCGCCGGCGACATGTTCACTCTCTTTGTTTTCTGGGAGATGCTCACGATCAGCGCGACCTTCCTGATCCTGGCGCGTCGTACCGAGCGTGCCCTCGGGGCAGGTTTCCGCTACTTCATGGTTCACGTTGCCGGAGGACTCTGTCTGCTGGCTGGAATCATCATGCACGTTTCTCAGACCGGTTCAGCAGCCTTTGACCTGATTGGTCTGGGAACGACAGCTTCATGGTTTATCTTTGTCGGTATCGGCGTCAACTGCGCTTGGCCGTTTTTGCACCCATGGCTGACTGACGCCTATCCTGAGGCAACCATCACCGGCACGATCTTTCTTTCGGCGTTCACCACCAAGACTGCGATCTATGCCTTGGCCCGGGCCTTCCCTGGCACCGAGGAGTTGATCTTTATCGGCGGAGCCATGGCGGCTTTCCCGATCTTCTATGCGGTCATCGAAAACGACCTGCGACGAGTTCTGGCCTATAGCCTGATCAACCAGGTCGGCTTCATGGTGGTCGGCATCGGTATCGGCACCGCCCTCTCCATCAACGGCGCCGTGGCTCATGCCTTCAACGACCTCCTCTTTAAGGGGTTGCTCTTTATGACCATGGGCGCGGTCATGTACCGCACCGGCAAGATCAACGCCACCGACCTCGGTGGGCTTTATAAGTCGATGCCATGGACTTGCGGCTTCTGCATTGTCGGCGCCGCCTCAATCTCGGCCTTCCCGCTCTTTTCCGGCTTCGTCAGTAAATCAATGGTCATGGAAGCCGCTGCTCACGGCGACATGCGCTGGCTCTGGTTTATCCTGCTCTTTGCTTCAGCCGGGGTCTTTCATCACGCTGGCATCAAGATCCCTTTCTTCGCTTTCTTTTCGCATGACTCAGGCATACGCTGCAAAGAGGCACCACGGCATATGCTACTGGCCATGGGCATCTCTGCAATACTCTGCATTCTGATTGGTTGCTTCCCACAATACCTTTACAGCATGCTGCCTTACGCCACCGACTACCAGCCCTACTCGATCAGTCATGTGCTAGCGCAGTCCCAACTACTGGTCTTCTCGGCGCTGGCCTTTACCTTGCTGTTGCTCGCGGGTATCTACCCGGCGGAAATTCGTTCGGTCAATGTCGACGCCGACTGGATTTACCGCAAGGGCGGTCACCAGATTTACCGCTTCTGCAAGTGGGCTTTCAACGGCATCAACGATTGGGCCGATCGTATTTTCGTCCAGCAGTTTACCAAGCTACTGGCCCAGTTCTTCGAAGAACCGGGCGGCAATTTACAGAAGTATGGCTACCGCCTCTGGGTTGAAGGTTGCGGAATACCCGATGACCAGGAACACGTTGGCAAAAAAATCGATAGTCGTAGCCGGACCGCGGCATATCCGGTTGGTGTCGGAGTTTTACTCGCTGTTATGATCCTCGCTCTGGCATCTTTGCTGCTTTACCTCAGATGACCCTTCATCGCGGGACATCTCGCGGCAACCGGAACATATGGCCGGTCTCTATTTACACATCCCATTCTGTCGCCGCAAATGCCCCTACTGCGACTTCTATTCTGAAGGAGTTTGTGACACAACCATCCAAGGCTACCCTGACCTTCTCAAACAACACCTTGCCTGGGCATCAAAACATGGGTGGTCAGGGTCATTTGACACCGTCTACTTTGGTGGCGGAACCCCCTCCTTGCTGTCGCCGAAAGCGATTGCCGACATCCTGCACACCATCAAGCAAAGATTCGGACTGATTCACAACGCCGAGATCACGTTGGAAGCCAACCCCGGCACTGTGACACAAGAGAACCTGGTCGGTTACCGCAATTCCGGCATCAACCGCCTCTCCCTGGGCATACAGACCTGCAACGACAAGCATTTGGCCAACCTGGGCCGCCTGCATGATCGCCAAGAGGGCTTTGATGCCTTTGATTTGGCACGCATTGCAGGCTTTGACAACATCTCTCTCGATCTGATGTTTGCTCTCCCCGGACAAACCGAAGAAGAGCTTGAGAGCGACCTTAACGATTACCTGGAATTGGACCCTGAGCACTTATCCTGTTATGGCCTGACAGCTGAGCTCGAGACACCCCTTTATCAACAAGTCACTTCAGGAGAGATGAGTCTGCCAGACGCAGACTTTTACGCCGACGCCTTCATAGGGGTTCACGACAAACTCTCGCAAAACGGTTATGACCATTATGAGATAGCCAGCTATGCGAAGAAGGGCAGAACCTGTCGCCACAACCTCGGTTACTGGCAACGACGCGCATATCTTGGTATAGGTGCCGGTGCGCATTCCTTTTGTGCAAAAGAGTGGGGCGAGCGCCGGGAGGTGCCCTCAGACCTGGCCGCCTACCGAGATGCGGTATGCAGCGGCCAAGACCCTACGCAACACCTCGAGGGCTTTGACCGAGAATCCGCTTTAAGTGAAACGGTCTACCTGGGCCTGCGCACCCGACGCGGGGTCTCTGATTCAGAACTCCAGCAGCGCTTCGGTTGCACCTTGCAAGAAGCTTTTCCTGAAGCGGTTGCGGCCAGTGCACCATGGTTAACCTGCAACAATGGCCGCTGGACCTTAACGCCGGCGGGATGGCTCCTTTTTGACCGTCTGATTCTGCCTTTCCTCTAAGAAGATTTCCTTGACAGGAGCGGCTTTTAGCCTGCTCCTGGAAAATCACATTGCGTCCCTTGACAAAGGCAATTGCCGTTGTTATGTTGACCGTGCTTTGGCACTCAAAGAGAAGGAGTGCTAAGAGATTTAGCAGGCCGGCTAGCCGGCTTGAGCTTTTTGCGCGGAGTTCATCATGGCAGCAAAACTGACGGATCGCGGTCAGAAAATCCTCGAGGCCATCATCGAGGAGTATATTGCAACCGCCCAACCGGTCGGCTCCAAAGCCCTGACTCAGAATCAGGGCATCAAGCTGTCTCCGGCATCGGTGCGCAATGTCATGGCAGAGCTCGAAGAACTCGGCTACCTGGCCTCGCCACACACCTCGGCAGGCAGGATTCCTACCGAGAAGGGCTACCGGTTCTACGTGGACACCATCTTGCGCGTCAGCGAAATGGACCGCGGCCAGAAAGACCGGATCGAGCTGCAGTATCGCCAGCAGGGACTGCAGATGACCGACATGCTGCGCGAAGCCAGCAGAACGCTGTCGTCAATCTCTCACTATACCGGCCTGGTTATGATCCCTCGCCTCAAGGCGACTATCTTCAGGCACATTGAGTTCGTCAAACTTTCACCTCGCCTGATTCTGGCTGTCTTCGTGACCCAGTCGGGGCTGGTACAGAACAAACTGGTCGAAGTTGATGAGGACCTGTCACCCAGAGAACTGGAAAAGATCACCAACTACCTGAACCAGACCATGACCGGCCTGAGCATTCAGGACGTCCGTACCCGCATCATCACCGAAATGGCTCAGGAAAAAGCACTTTATGATCAGCTGATGCGACGGGCTTTTACTCTGTCCAGCGCCGCACTGGTCGACGAATCGAACGGTGACGTGATTATCGAGGGCACCAGCCGCTTCCTCGAGCAACCGGAATTCTCCGACCTGGACTGTATGAAACGGATCGTCCAGACCTTTGAGCAAAAAAGCGCATTGGTCGAACTGCTTGACCGCGGCCTTGAAACTAAGGGTGTTCAAGTCATTATCGGCAGCGAGACAGAACACACAGAGCTTTCCGATTGCAGCCTGATTACAGCGGCCTACTCGGGCAAGAGCGGCACCCTCGGCACCCTGGGTGTCATTGGCCCGAACCGCATGCCTTACGCAACCATTATTCCAATTGTCGATTACACGGCGAGTCTGATTAGCCGCCTGCTTGATACAGACAACGATTAGGAGAAGAAAACTCTTGGCCAAGAAAAATAAAAAGCAAGACGTAACGGAGTTGGAGACAGCACCAGAAGCGTCGGAAGAAGTCATCGAAGAAGGCGCAGAAGAGGTTGAGGCTGAAACAGAAATCGACCCGCTGACTGCTCTGCAGAATGAAGTTGAAGCCTTGCGTACGGAAGCCGGCAAAAACTGGGATCTCTACTTGCGTGAGCGGGCAGATCTTGAGAATTCTCGCAAACGCAACCAGCGCGACAAGGAAGACGCGATCCGTTTTGCCAATGACCGGCTCCTCAAGGAGATGGTCCCGGTTCTCGACAACCTCGAGCGCGCCATTGAACACGCCGCTCAGGAAGAGACCGACAACCAGGGCCTCCTCGAAGGCGTCAATATGACGATCACCCAGTTCCGCAAAGCTCTGGAAGACTTTGGCGTCAAAGCGATCAACGCCATCGGCACAGACTTTGACCCGAACCTGCATCAAGCCATGGGCCAGATCGAGTCAGCGGAGCAGGCTCCCAACACCGTAGTCACAGAGTTCCAGAAAGGCTACCTGCTGCACGATCGACTGTTGCGGCCATCGCTGGTCATAGTGGCCAAGGCTCCTGAAACAGACACAGAAGAATAAAGCGCCCGGCGTGAAACGTCCGGACGCATTGAAACAATTATCAAACCGAATCTTTAAGGAGGATTCTTATCATGAGTAAAGTTATTGGTATCGACCTGGGAACAACAAATTCCTGTGTCTCCGTTATGGAAGGTGGCGAGCCTGTGGTTATCGCCAACGCTGAAGGAACTCGCACGACCCCCTCGATGGTGGCTTTTTCCGAGAGCGGTGAACGGCTGGTTGGCCAGCAGGCAAAGCGCCAGGCTGTCACCAACCCGGAAAACACTCTCTTCGCCATCAAGCGCCTGATCGGCCGAAAATTTGATTCGGATGCGGTTAGAAAAGACATTGAAATCAGTCCTTTCAAGATTATTAAAGCTGACAACGGCGACGCCTGGGTTGAAGTGCGCGGCAAGCAGTACAGCGCTCCTGAAATCTCAGCCATGATCCTGCAGAAGATGAAGCAGACCGCCGAAGACTACCTGGGTGAGACGGTCACTGATGCAGTCGTCACAGTGCCGGCCTACTTTAACGACTCCCAGCGGCAGGCCACCAAGGACGCCGGAAAAATTTCCGGCCTGAACGTTTTGCGTATCATCAACGAGCCTACCGCTGCGGCTCTGGCTTACGGCCTCGACAAGAAGGAAGAAGAGAAGATTGCCGTATTCGACCTCGGTGGCGGCACCTTCGATATCTCCATCCTCGAACTCGGCGACGGCGTTTTTGAAGTTAAATCGACCAACGGCGACACCTTCCTCGGTGGTGAGGACTTCGACCAGTTGATCATCGACTACGTCGCAGATGAATTCAAAAAAGACCAGGGCATCGACCTGCGCGGCGACAAGATGGCTTTGCAGCGTCTCAAGGAAGGCTCCGAAAAGGCCAAGTGTGAGCTCTCCTCTTCCATGGAGACAGACATCAACCTGCCCTTTATCACAGCAGACGCTTCTGGCCCCAAGCACCTCAACATCAAGTTGACCCGTGCCAAGCTCGAAAGCATCTGCAGCTCCCTGCTCAACAAGTTGACCGGCCCCTGTAAAACCGCGATCAAGGACGCTGGCCTCTCTGCTTCCGATATTGACGACGTCATCCTGGTCGGCGGCATGACCCGTATGCCAGCCGTACAAGCGAAGGTTAAGGAAATCTTCGGCAAGGAGCCCAACAAGGGCGTCAACCCTGATGAAGTCGTTGCCATCGGCGCTGCAATTCAGGGCGGTGTTCTCAAGGGCGACGTCAAAGACGTTCTGCTCCTCGACGTCACTCCGCTTTCACTCGGTATCGAAACTCTCGGCAGCGTCATGACCAAGCTGATCGAGAAGAACACCACGATCCCCTGCAAGAAAAGCCAGGTTTTCTCCACGGCTGCTGACAACCAGCCGGCAGTTTCCGTACATGTTCTGCAGGGCGAGCGTGAGATGGCCAACGACAACAAGACGATCGGTCGTTTTGAGTTGACCGACATTCCACCGGCACCACGCGGCGTACCTCAGGTTGAAGTCACCTTCGACATTGATGCCAACGGCATCCTCAACGTTGGCGCCAAAGACCTCGGCACCGGCAAAGAGCAGTCGATTGTCATCACCGCCTCATCTGGCCTTTCCGATGATGAGATCGAAAAGATGGTCAAGGACGCTGAGCTGCACGCTTCTGAAGACCAGCAGAAACGTGCAATGATCGAAGCCCGCAACCAAGCTGACGGTCTCGTCTACACCACGGAAAAAGCCCTCAAAGAGCATGGCGACAAAGTTGACGAAGAGACCAAAAAGGCTATTGAAACCGCCCTCGAGGAGCTTAAGACCGCCATGGAAGGTGAAGATTCTGAAGCGATCAAAAGCAAAACCGAAGCTTTGGCAACAGCCTCGCAGAAGCTGGGTGAGGTCATGTACAAGCAGGCCCAGAGTGAGGCGGAAGCCGGCGAC
>Ga0316190_10002291_pt1 | contig 13879 bp, 11 predicted proteins | sample Eddworburrow2_MG_FD_204929 | JGI IMG/M metagenome (GOLD analysis project Ga0316190, IMG submission 204929) | Coastal sediment microbial communities from Maine, United States - Eddy worm burrow 2 | ecosystem: Environmental > Aquatic > Marine > Coastal > Sediment | place: USA: Maine | collected... | reverse complement strand
TATGTGGCCACTTGAAGACTTTGCTCGTGGTAATATTGTTCATCGCAGTCAGGAAGAACTGGAGCAATTATCCAGCATACGCAAATACCGTGAACTAACGAAGGATATCCCTGAAATCTATCATTATCAGGAACCGGTCTCCGATCCGATCATTCGTAATATTGGTGTTGAATTTCAGGGGAAGTTAGTTCCACGCGATGCCCTTGCTTATCAGGTTACCCTGAGCAATCTCTTTAATCTCGGCGTATTTAAAAGCCTTGAGCAAAATGAGGGACCTAACCGAGTGCTTGAAATCGGTGCTGGCTATGGAGCTCTGGCTCATCAAATGGGCCGGATACTTGGGAGAGAAGATACATATATAATCATTGACTTGCCTGATAGCTTGTTTTGGTCAGCAGCCTATCTGATTGCCTCTAATCCTGAAAATTCTGTTTATGTATATGATCCTCTTACATATGATCCCAAAGCCTTACCGGAAATTGTAGATCGATACCGTTTTGTTCTGCTCCCTTATTGGCGACTATGGGACCTTGTCTCAATCAGACCTCTAAATCTGGCCATCAACATGATATCCTTTCAGGAAATGAGACTCGATCAGGTTGAAGACTACTGTAATTTTTTTGAAAAGAATCTGGAGGGTTTTTTATACTCTGATAATCAATCAGTTTATACTCGTAATGATCAGCTAGGTACTTCAGTCGAGCAAATTATTGGAAAACGGTTCAAGCTTTTTCCTGATCAGAATTTTTATTCAGCAGAGGGGCTGGAATGGAACATTAGACGAATTCATCTGGCCTTTCATAAACTACAATGCGAGCATTCTTTTATGCGTAAGCTTATTAATGGCTATTCCTATCACACAGATGGTGAGAGCTTGACTCGCATCGAAGATATCTTTAAAAAGATCAAATTGTCTTAGTTTATATTCTTATAAGTAAATTTGGTTTAAGAACTGAAAAACTGGAAAATAAAAATAGTTACTATTTTAACAAAGGTAACAGACCGTTCGAACCATGTATGTGTGTCAAAGGGATAATCGCGAAAAGTAATTCTTTTAAGAATAAGTTAGTCATATAATCATTGGGAAAAATTGTGACCTTATCAGTTTGATACTCAGAAATGATGTCAAACGAGAAATGTAGGAACCTGAAAATGGAATCTGTTAATAACTGTCTCCTTTGCGGGCAGAAAACTTTTAATCTCCTTTTTTCTGCTACCGATCGGCTAAATATCACTAATGAAAGCTTTGCTCTTATTAAGTGTGACCATTGTGCATTGGTTTTTGTCTCCCCACGGCCTGAAGAAAAAGAGATAGGGAGCTATTACCCTTCAATGTATTGGGGGGGAGGGAAAGGTGTTCTTTCAAGCTTAATTGAACATGCCCGTAACTTCAACAAAAGGCGCGTAATGATGCCTGATGTTAAAAAACTGCTTTCTTATAAAAAGAAAGGCACGGTGCTTGATATCGGTTGCAGCCAGGGATTCTTTTTAAAGTTTTGCAAGGATGAGGGGCTTGAGCCTTTTGGAGTTGAAATGTCACCGGAGGCAAGAGCCTTTGCCCGGCAAAAGCTGGATCTTAATTATATGTATGAAGATTTTGATAGTGCCTGTTTTACTGAAAAAAGTCTGGATGCTGTTACCTTGTGGTCTGTTTTGGAGCATTTTCACCATCCTGACAAAGTGTTGCAGCAAGTGAGAGGTATATTAAAAGATGATGGTGTACTTATTATCCAGGTGCCAAATATTGAGTCTGCTCAGGCTAAGAAATATGGAAACAGATGGGGAGGGATCGATGCGCCAAGGCACTTGTATCATTTTTCTCCTGCGACACTTACCAAACTATTGGAAAAAGAAGGATTTCAAGTTATAAGGGAAAGCCATTTTTATAACAGACATAACCTTTCTTTTAAAGTTGTATCCGCTTTCAGCCTTGATGAACATAATGCCGGAATGAAGGGAAAGCTTTTGTCATTTGCCGGTATTCAACTTTTAAAAATACTTCTTTATCCCCTGGTAATGATTGAAAATATGACCCGCAAGGGAGCTACTTTTTATGTTGTTTGCAGGAAGCGGTTTTGAGCTGGATGAATAGATATGATGATGTATTGACTGCTTTCCTGATGTGAACTTTAAGATGGGGCTTAGGTCTAAATGGAAGGATCTTTTATCATAAAGTAGAAATTAATAATGGCAAATCAAGTTAAAAATTTTATTAAGATAGTCAAATCAATCATAAATTACAAAAGGCAAAAAGTAAAAGTTTCTAATTTGCCTTACTTTATTAGTATTGAGACATCCAGTATCTGTAATTTGAGATGTGTCATGTGCCCTCAGAGTTCTGATCAGGACTTTGTTAAACGTAATATGAAGCTTGATCTTTATAAAAAAATTATTGATGACGTTAAAGGATTTGCAACGGATGTAGATTTGTTTAGCCGTGGTGAGCCACTGCTAAATCCTGATATATTCGAGATGATTCGCTATACGAAAGAAAGTGGGTTGAAAGCGAGGATTCACTCCAATGGTACTTTGTTGACGAAAGAGAAGGGACGGAAGCTGGTTGAAAGTGGTCTTGATACTATCTCCTTTTCACTCGATGGTTACGATAAGGAGACTTATGAAAATATCAGAGTCAATGCAAATTTCGAAAAAACCATAGAAAATATAAAAAGACTGCTAGAAATCAAGCAGTCTTTAAATTCTGAAAAACCTTTTGTAATGATTCAAAATATACTGGTTTCAACCCTTGACAGGGAACAGGCAACGGAAGGAATTAATTTTTTCAGGGAATATTTCAAAGGATTACCTGTCGACGAATATAAGGTGATCGAGCAGCACACCTTTGCCGGACTGGTAGAAAAAGAGGGTGAAGCCGGGCTGCATAATAATTATGTGGTTTGCAAATTCCCCTGGTATGCCATGTTTTTTTTAAGTGATGGAACCTTGGTCCCCTGTTGTAATGACTGGTATGCAGAATACCCTCTGGGCAATGCTGAGGACATTAAGTGCAGCGATGCTTTTAATGGTGAAGCAATACAAAACCTGCGTAAAAACCTTTTGACAGAGTCAGGTTCGAAGAAGGTGTCCATTTGTGCCAAATGTGATGTACCTTATCGTCAAACGGCATTTGAAATTTCCTTTAAAAATATAAAAAATATAAAAAGTTTTCTTCGACAGCACCTGTTTAAATGATGTATCTTTACGCAGTTATAAATATTGATTCTATCCGATGGAATTTGAAAGGGAAATGTTAGCTTGGGAAAAGTCAGCATTGTTATTATAAATTATAATGGTTGCCGGTATTTGAAGGAATGTCTTGTCTCTATCAAAGAGAAAGTTAAAATCGATTATGAGATTATAGTCATTGACAATCATTCTTCTGATGGAAGTGCCGATCTTTTGAAAAAGGATTTTTCCTGGGTTAAACTGATAGTGCTTGACAGGAACTATGGCCATAGTTATGCCTGTAATGTAGCATTCAGGGAAGCCGAAAAAGATTATGTTCTCCTTATGGACTCTGATACTGTTGTCACGGAAAAATGGCTTGAGCCCCTTATTAGAAAGATGGAAGAAGACCCTGGGAGGGGAATCTGTATCTCCCGGGCTATTTTTTATCCAGAGAAAAAAATGATTCATTCAGACGGTGGTTGGGCTCATTATGTTGGGAGCATGGTTCTTAAAAACGGTTTTTCTGAATTAAAAAGTGCAGGTGGATGTTCAGAAGAAATTGGTGCAGCAGGAACGACATCCATGCTGGTTGACAAAGCGAAAGCCCTTGAAATTGGAGGCTTTGATGATGATTTTTTTGTTTATTTAAATGATTTTGAGTTTTCACTGCGAATGCGCCTGGCAGGTTATAAGTGCCACTCTGTTCCTGAATCGATTATCTATCATAAGGGAGGGAATCCTGCCGTATCTTATCGTGGAGAGGGACGCTATCCCCGTTTACGGGCTTTTTATATATTCAGGAACAGGTGGTACCTGATCTTTAAACTTTATTCTTTAAAAACTATTCTTCTTTGTTTGCCTGCTCTGCTGGCTTATGAATGTTCAATATTTGTCATGGCTTTGATGAAAGGATTGGTCTTAACTTATTTCAAGGCGCTCTTTTCTTTTTTTGCCATGTTACCGGAAATACTTGAGAAGCGAAGCCATATTAAGAAGATAAGATGTATCAAGGATAAAAAGCTTTTTTCAGCACTTCCTTTGACTTTTGTGCCGGGAAGTGTTAAGGAAGGGGGGCAGAAATCGCTACTGCAAACCCTTGATACGTTCTTGATTTGCTACTGGAATATAATTAAAAGAATAATATGAAAAGAAAAATTAAAAGCGGGTTCAATGTTTTAAGAAAGCCGCTGAATGTAAATGAAACACCTATTCACATCCAGCTGGAACCAACGACTGCCTGCAACCTGGCTTGCAGGACCTGCCCTCATGAGGAATACATAAAAACTGCCAGACATCTTTCTTTGGATAATTTTAAAAGAATCTATGATCAGATCAAACCGCAAAAGATTACTTTAAGCGGTTTGGGGGAACCCTTCAGTAATCCCAGATTACCTGAAATGATTCGATATGCCAAAGATAGAGGGACGTCCATTAATACAACGTCTAACCTGACGCTTATAAGTAAGTCTCTTGCTGAAAAAATTGTTGATTCCGGTCTTGACCTGATTAAGGTTTCTATTGACGCTGCCCAGGCCGACACCTATATAAAGATCAGGGATGAGGATCATCATAAAAGTATTGTTGATGGGATTGTTCTCATCAATGAATTTAAAAAGAAAAAAAATGTTAATCATCCGGCGATTCGTTTTAACTTCGTTGTTCAGGGAGCAAACTTCAGAGAAATGGGTTCTCTGGTAGAACTGGCAGATAAGATTGGCGTAGAGGCCATCTATTTTCAGCCACTGGAACTGGTTGGAATAGAGGATAAAAAGGATGAAATTGTCGGGGATATGACGGAAGCGTCTCTTCTCACAGAATTAAAGCGCGCTCATAAAAGAGCCGGGGAACTTTCCCTTAACACAAATTTGTCGACCATGCTGGGTAACTTTGATGCTTTCTGGAAAAAATACGTTCTTGTTGGTTCCCAGAAAGACAATCGTATCTGCCCGCTCCCCTGGTTTTCAACCTATATAACTGTTGATGGTGATGTAAGGCCCTGTTGCTCCTTTCCCATAAACCCAGAGGCAAATATGGGGAATATATTAAAAGAAGACTTTAAAGATATATGGAATGGTGAAAGGTATAAAAAATTCAGGACAGCGATTAGAAGTGGTAAACGGCCTTATAAAATTTGCCAGAATTGTGTACCTAAAACATTGGCAGATATTATAAAGTATTCCAAAATATTACCAGGCTTTTTCGGAGAATAAATATTATTTATGAAGAAAAAAAATAAGAGTAAAAAGGTAGTAGCTGTAGAGGAATCATCTTTTGTGGCTACGACAAAGGGAAAATACATTCTATCTGTCAGCGGTTTATTTATTCTCGTAATTGCTACCTTTCTGCCCTTACTTTCTCCCAATGTCATTATTAATGCAATGGATGTTTTAACGCAGGATTATTTCTGGGCTAACTTCTGGCAAATGGAACTCAAGGAGAGGCTTGCTTTCAAAACGTGGAACCCCTATGTTAATGGCGGTGCTCCCTTTGGTGGTGTGCTTCATAGTATCTTTACCCCCATTCACTTCTTTATTTATTATTTTTTTCCACCTAATCTTGGTATTTCTGTTAATGGCGTAATGCATCTCTTCTTTGCCGGTATTTTTACCCTTCTTTATGCACGTACAATAGGCTTAGGTTTTATGGCCTCATTTCTGACAGCGGTTTTTTTCATGTTTAGTACAGAGATGGTTTCTTTATTTAATGCCGGTCATGTTGGAAAAATAAGTACCATTTCAATTTTTCCACTCATCCTTTTTACACTGGAGAGAGCATTTCAAAAAAGGAGACTCATTGATTTTATCTTTGTTTCATTAGCTCTAAGCTGGCAGTTATACGAGGGGCATATACAGATTTCTTTTTATTGTTGCCTTGTTGTTGCTATCTATTTTATCTGGAGAAGCATCAATGTTTATAATGAAAATAAGGACCTAAAGTATACAGGGAAAATATACCTTTACGGAACGATAATGGTTCTTCTTTTCTTTTCTGTCTCTGCTTCTTCTTTAAGTAGCTGGTTTGAATTTAAGGAACAGTCTGATAGGGGCAGTGGAACCGCCTATGAGTTTGCAACGTCCTGGTCAATGCCCCCTACAGAGCTTATTACCTACGTTGTTCCTCAATTTTTTGGCCTGGGAATGAGAAATTATAAAGATCCCGGCGAGATTGAAGTTTTTTACTGGGGTGATATGCCTTTTGCCCAGGCTATGGATTATTTGGGGCTTCTTCCCCTGATTCTTGCTCTCATTGCAGTCCTAAGGTTTAAGGGGAGGTATGTCTATATTTTCCTGGCAATAGCTGTATTATTCCAATTGCTGGCACTAGGGAAGTACAATCCCACCTACCCCTTCTTCTATAATTTTTTGGGGTTCAAGTTTTTCCGGGTACCCAAAATGAATCTTTTTGTTACTGCTTTCTTTGTTGCTCTCATGGCAGGTGCCGGTGCACAGTGGCTGTTAAGTGAATTACAGAAGAAAGATCTGGATTTTCTAAAGAAGTTTCTTTACCTGCTTTCGGGAGCAACTGGTATCTTACTTATATTTGTTCTTGTGGGGCACTTTAACCAGGAATATTTCATTGAATATTTTAACAACGATTTAAAAGGTATAGGAAGGGCTCACAATCCTGCTCTTGCAGGAAAGCGTTTTTCTTATACTTTGGAGGGCATGTGGATTTCTGTTGCATTTCTTTTAATTGGTATTGCAGTTATCGCACTCAGATTTAATGGAAAGGTTAAATCAGTCGTTCTTTTTGCAGTGATGGCAGCATATTTTTTCATTGATGTGTCCCTTGTCAATTACAAATTTATTAACCCCATTTCAATTAAAAATAACCCTTATATATCTAAAAATACGGCGATAGAGTATTTTGAGAAAGAAAAGGGCTTATACAGGGTTCTCAATGCTGTTAATGAAAGATCAGAAAAGTTTCTTTCATACCAGGTAACAAACAAGTATGTTAGCTATGGTATTCAAAGTGCATCCGGTTATGAGGCTGTTCAGCTTTCACGTTATGGTGATATTTTGAATAAAATAAATTTCAATAATGCATTGCTTGACATTATGAATGTGAAATACGTCGTCATGTCCAAGAGTGCTGTCCGGGGTTCTGTAGGGCAAAGAGTTGGAAAGTATGAAATTGTCGTTGATGAGGATGTAAAAATATTAAAAAACAGGGGAATAATGCCCCGGGCCTATGCGGTTCATAAAGTTGCTAATATCGAAGACAGGGGAAAAGCGCTTTCAGTAATAACAAATCAGTCCTTTAAACCGGGGGAAGCTATTGTTCTTGAGGATAAGATTGATTATCCTTTATCCTTTGAGCCCAAGCCCTCATCGGAGTCAAAGGTTAATATAGTCTCATATAAGAACAAAGAGATTCTTATCAGTGCTAATATGGCAGATAAAGGATTTCTTTTCCTGGGAGATAAATTTTACCCAGGATGGCAAGCCTATGTTGATGGAAAACCTGTAAAGATTCACCAGGCAAATTATGCTTTCAGAGCGGTATACCTGGATGAGGGAGAGCACAATGTGAAGTTTGCCTATAGGGTATCAGGAACCTATAAAAAATGCCTTATCCTTTCTCTTGTCTCAATTATGCTTATTATGATTTTTGTAGCAATTCATAGATTCAGGCCGGAATTGGTAAAAAAACTTGAGCTCTAATTGATACAAATTGTGTTGTATATATTTTAAAGTTTATGAAAGGTTAGCTCATTGTGAAAAAACTGAATTTTGCTCTTATCGGCTGTGGAAGAATAGCGAAAAGGCATGCCCAGATACTGCATGCAATGGAAGATGTAAATCTTGTTGCTGTTTCAGATGTTATTGAAGGTTGTGCCCAGGCCTTCGGTTCAGAGTATGATGTGCCTTGGTATACCGATTATCATAAGATGTTGAAAGAAGAAAAAATTGATGTAGTCAATGTTTTAACACCCAGTGGATCACATGCAGAAATTGGTATTGATGTTGCCAATACGGGTAGACATGTTGTTGTTGAGAAGCCAATGGCTCTAAGACTCGAAGCTGCCGATACCTTGACGGAAGCCTGCTCCCTTAATAAAGTAGAGCTTTTTGTCGTTAAGCAAAACAGGTATAATCTGCCCGTTGTCAAACTTAAGGAAGCACTTAATGCCGGTCGTTTTGGTAAGCTTGTTCTCGGAACTGTAAGGGTAAGGTGGTGCCGCAGGCAGGATTATTACGACCAGGATGCCTGGAGGGGAACATGGGCTATGGATGGTGGTGTTCTTACTAATCAGGCGAGCCATCACATTGATCTGCTTCAGTGGATGATGGGGCCTGTAGAGAGTGTCATGGCGAAAGCTGAAACAGTCCTTACGAATATTGAGGCTGAAGATACGGGTGTGGCAATACTAAAATTTCAAAATGGGGCTCTCGGTGTTATTGAAGCAACAACCTGTACAAGACCAAGGGATCTGGAGGGATCCATTAGTATTCTCGGCGAAAAGGGAACTGTGGAAATTGCAGGGTTTGCCGTCAATAAAATGAAAACCTGGAATTTTGAGGAGCCCATTAACGGAGATGATGAGGTTTTGGAAAAATATGCACAAAACCCACCCGATGTCTATGGATTTGGACATAATGAATTTTTACGTAATGTCGTTGATTGCCTAAAAGAGGGAAGGCATTCGATCATTGATGGTCTGGAAGGTCGAAAGTCACTGGAGTTGATTAATGCTATCTACGAATCGGTAGAGACAGGCAAGGAAGTTTTTTTGCGCTTCAAACCGAAAAGGTGCCGTCTTGGTATGAAAGATGTCGACTAACTTTAAGGTTTATAAGAATGTTCACCTGCCCAAAGGTTCAAGCATAGGTGATTATGCCATCATCGGCATGCCCCCTGCCGGGAGCAGTGATGGAGAGCTTGAAACCACTATTGGAGAGGGTGTTCTAATACGGTCTCACGCGGTAATTTATGCAGGTAACCGCATTGGCAATAATTTCCAGACAGGGCATAATGTGATGATCAGAGAGTCTAACACAATAGGGAATAATGTGAGTATTGGGACAGGAACCGTTATAGAGCATCATGTGACTATGGAAGATAATGTAAGAATTCACTCGCAGGCATTTATACCCGAGTATTCTGTACTTAAGGAAGGTTGCTGGATAGGCCCCAACGTGGTACTTACAAATGCATTGCACCCGCTTTGCCCCAAGGTAAAGGAATGCCTGAAAGGTCCGGTAATAGGTAAAAATGCAAAAATCGGGGCCAATACGACTATTTTACCTGATATTAAAATAGGTGAAAATGTACTTATTGGCAGTGGTTCTGTTGTCACAAAAGATGTGCCTCAAGGTGTTGTTGTTGCCGGAAATCCGGCAAAAATTGTTAAAAAAATTGAAGAGCTTGAATGTCCCTATGAATTGATAGAAAGGCCTTATTCGACCTCATGAAAGTACCTTTTGCTGATCTTTCCAGACAGCATCTTCCCATATTGAGCGAACTCTCGGATATGTTTGAAGAAGCGGTTAAAAAATCGACCTTTATCATGGGGGCAGGTGTTGAATCTTTTGAAACTGCATTTGCGTCATTTTGTGGAGTAAAATATTGTGTCGCCGTGGGAAACGGTACTGATGCTCTTATTCTCTCACTTAAAGCCCTGAATATTGGTAAGGGAGATGAGGTCATTACTGTTCCCAATACCTTCATTGCAACATCAGAAGCAATAACCGCAGTGGGTGCAAAACCGGTCTTTGTAGACATTGATCCTATTAGCTTCAATATAAACGTAGGCGGGATTGAGAGAGCAATCAACAAAAATACAAAGGCTTTAATTCCCGTTCATTTATATGGGCAACCGGCTGATATGGATTTTCTAATGGAGCTTGCCCGTAAGAAGGATCTTAGCGTTATTGAAGATTCAGCTCAGGCACATGGTGCAAACTATAAAGGAATGAAGGCAGGAGCTATCGCTGATATTTCAGCTTTCAGTTTTTATCCAGGTAAAAATCTTGGTTGTATGGGAGATGGTGGTGCTGTCACTACTAATAATGGTGACTTGGCAGAAAAGGTTTCAATGTATAGAAACCATGGCCGCAAAGAAAAGTACCTCCATGAATTTGAGGGCTATAATAGCAGGCTTGATACAATTCAGGCCCTCATTCTTGAAAAGAAACTTGAATATCTTGAAACCTGGAATACGGAGAGGCGTCATGCTGCTTCAATATATGATAGCCTTCTCTTCGGTATGGAGGAAATTAAGCTTCCCATTGAACCTGTTGATACAACTCACGTTTATCATCTCTATGTAATAAGGTGTAGAAATAGGGATGGATTAAAGGTTTTTCTTGAGGAAAAAGGGATTAGTACTGGGATCCATTATCCTGTTCCCTTGCATTTGCAACCTGCGTACCGTTGGCTTGGCTATAAGAAGGGAAGCTTTCCGGAATCTGAAAAAGCGGCGCGTGAAATCCTCTCTCTTCCTGTCTTCCCTGGTATAAATGAGGAAGAACAAGTGTATGTAGTGGAAATGATTAAGGAGTTTTATAGTTGAAGAAGACCAATCCAAAGGTTTCTGTTTTTATTCCCGGTTATAATGAATCGGGAAATGTTGACTTGCTTCTGGAGAAGATAGGCCGATCATTTATTGATAATAAACTACAGGGTGAAGTGGTTTATGTCAATGACGGCAGTACCGATGGAACCGGTGAAAAACTGGAAACTCTCAAGAAAAAGTATCCTTTTTTGAGAGTTTTTCATCACAGGACGAATTTTGGCCTTACGGAGGCAATGAAGACTGGTTTTCTTGAATGCCTTGGAGAGGTTGTTATTTTTCTGCCTTCTGATCTTGAATCTGATCCGGAAGAGGATATTCCCAAACTATTTCACAAGATCAATGAAGGTTATGATATTGTGGCCGGGTGGCGGCAAGGTAGAAAAGATGGAAAGACATTTATGTCAGCTATATATAATGTCATTTCCAGAAAACTTTTCAATGTTTCAGCCCATGATATGAACTGGATCAAGGCATTCAGACGTGAGGTTCTGGATGACATTGAACTGAGGAGTGACTGGCACAGGTTCATTTTAATGATTGCAGCATCGAAGGGGTATAAAATAGGTGAGGTTAAGGTCAACTGGTACCCCAGGAGAGCAGGTAAATCAAAGTTTGGTTTCTGGAGAATCCCCAAGTCGCTAATTGATGTTCTGGTGGTGAAATTTCTCCTCACCTATTCGAAGAAACCAATGCTTTTTTTTGGGCCCCTTGGGGCTGGAGTAATCATTTTAGGATTGTCAATTGACGCCTATTTGGGCTGGTTATGGTTTTTTTATAATACACAAAAACGCCCTATTTTTATTTTCTCATTAGTGTTGATAATTGTTGGTCTTTTTATCTTTATGGTTGGTTTTCTGGCGGAGATGATTGTGAGTATAAATGAAAGATTGCGAGAAATTGAAAAGAATGAAAAAAAGTAGTAGCCCAATTAGCAAAACTGAGTCCGAGTCGCAATTAGATTATTGGAACAGGCGTGCAAGGGGGGACGATAGATTTAAGTCTATAAAAAGTTATCTCTTAATCTCTTTTTTTAGAACGGGTTTTGTCGGTTTTAACAGAATCAGAGAATATTTCTATGTTAATAAGAACTTGATAGGAACAACTGTTTTGGACGCAGGTTGTGGTGATGGTTCTTTTATGTCTAAGTTAAAAAAGATAAATAAGAATAGCGTTTTTTATGGATTTGACTTTAGTCATTATATGATCAAACATGCAAAAAAAAGAGGGATGCTTTGTTGTGTTTCAAATCTTACGTCTATAAATTTTAGAGATGAGACTTTTGATACTTCCTATGCGGTAAGATCATTAAAAAATCTTCTTAGTTGGGAGATGCAAAAAAAAGCCTTAAGTGAGATTAGTAGAGTAACAAAATATAGAGTTATCATTTTTGACAGTTTCAAATTTGATGATGACATATCAGAAAAGTACAACTATTTTCTGGATGAAAAAAAGCTAGTAGAAACGATGAGAGAATTTGGGTTTGTGGTGATGGATAAGCGGTTTTATGATCGAAAGTCATCCTTAAATCCCTTTAGTTCACGTAATAAAGAGCTGGGTGGATTTGTTTTCAACCGTAAAAAAGAAATTAATGAATAAAACTCGAATACTCAACTGGCTTTTCAGCTTATCAATCCTCTTTTTTTTATTATGGCGTATTTTTAAAGAGTGGAGTAATGTTGGCAAATCTATAGATTTAACTATTAATTATTATTACATCTTAATATCTTGGGTCATTCTTCTTTTTCTTTTTTTTTACCAGACATTTATATGGAAGAAAATGATAGAAACCTGGGCACCTCCATTACCTTTTCTTAAAGCTTTCAGAATATATACATTATCAAATTTGGCTCGATATATTCCGGGTAAAATCTGGCAGTTACTGGGAGTCGCTTATCTTGCAGACAAGGAAAATGTCAGTGGAATGAAGGCCAGTTATACAACGGCTATATCTTTCATTGTATCAATTATCTCTGGTGGCATCTTTTCAATTATATTTTTATATCAGAACCCATTAGTAAGAAAGTATGTTGATGTTAAAAGTATTATATTTTTACTTGTTTTGTTGCTTATCTTGATTCATCCCTATTTTATCGTGAAACTTACAAATATAATGAGAAAAATTGTAAAAAGGGATTTTGAAATAGTGACACTACGATTATTTGAACTTATAAAGTTTTTCTTTTTATTCTCTGTCTTTTGGATTATTTATGGCATTGCTTTTATTTTTTTTGTGAAAAGTTTTTATAGTATAGATTTGATAAGTGACATATCTATTGCAGCTATATACCCTTTGTCTTTTATTGCCGGTTATTTAGTCTTGGTAGCCCCTGGAGGACTTGGTGTCAGGGAAGGGATGGTTACCTATTTGTTGACATTTTACATGCCTCTTTCAGTGGCAGGCATCATTGCTGTATCCTCCCGGATTTGGTTTACTTCTGCTGAACTTGTCAGTGTAGCTGTTGCGTTAAGAGTCAGGTAGCATGAATATTCTGATCGTTACTCACTGCTTCCCTGCAAATAAAAATGATTTTAGAGGCGTTTTTTTTCCTGATTTCATTCAACAGCTTCACAAATTGGGTCATAAAGTGTTCGTGCTCACTCAAGATAAAGCACTAAATAAAGACAATAGACCCTATGATGTTATCTGGTTTCCATGGAGGGGAGAGAGTACTCCCCTTGGGCAACTTTCACTCAAAAAACCTTCCAACTGTTTTGCTCTATTTAGTTATTTACGAAATATAAAGAAAGCAGCTGGAAGACTTGTTCGAGAGGAAAAGATAGATTTTTGTCTCTCAATGTGGGCTTTTCCCGGGGGATTATGTGCAAAATCCTTAAAAAGAAAATTTAATATACCTTATGCTGTTTGGTGCCTTGGTTCAGATATTTGGACATATGCTAAGATGCCTGTTGCCAAAAAAATTATAAAAAACATATTACTTGAAGCAGATATTGTTTATGCAGATGGCTATGAGCTGAGTAGCGACGTTGTTCAATTAACGGGCAAAGACTGTACCTTCCTGCCGACAACAAGAGACTTACCTTCAGAAAGTAACATTCCAGTGGAAATTATTAAAGGGGCGGCGAATATTCTTTTTATTGGAAGGTTGGAAGCTATTAAGGGGGTAGATGTGCTTCTTAGGGCGGCAAGTCAATTGGTTAGGAGCGGACTTAATTTTCATCTTCATATTT
>Ga0316190_10002290_pt1 | contig 13881 bp, 10 predicted proteins | sample Eddworburrow2_MG_FD_204929 | JGI IMG/M metagenome (GOLD analysis project Ga0316190, IMG submission 204929) | Coastal sediment microbial communities from Maine, United States - Eddy worm burrow 2 | ecosystem: Environmental > Aquatic > Marine > Coastal > Sediment | place: USA: Maine | collected... | reverse complement strand
CGTCCGTTCCTGGCAGACGGCCGAGTACCGCCGTGGCAGGGCGGCTCACGCGACGGATGAGAACGACAAGGGCCAGCACAACTCCCAGCGCCACGCCCTGGAGGATGCCCAGCAAGAGTACGCCGAACAGCGCGGCCATCGCATAGGCGAACTCCTCTCGGTTGATTCGAAGCAGCCGTCGAAAGTAGGCGAAATTTAGCAGGCCGGACAGCGCCTGGATCACAATGGCGCTCAGCGTCGCCTTGGGTAGCTTGAAAAAGAGCGGTAGCGCGAAGACGAGCGTCAGGACGACAAGACCGGCATTGATGAGGCATACAATCTGGGTTTTGCCGCCCGCCCGTAGGATCACCGACCCCCGTGACAGGCTGCCACATACCACGAAACCAGAGCTGAATGCCGCCCCCAGGTTTGCAACACCGAGCCCCACCAGCTCCTGGTTCGAATCGATCTTCTCTCCAGTCGTCTGCGCGCCTACGGCGGCTACGCCGAGGGAGACCGAGTAACCAAGCAGCACGATTGCCAATGCGCCAGGCAGGAGGGCTACCACCTTATCGATGCTCACCGCCGGTACGGCCATGGCGACCATTCCAGTCTCCACCTCGCCAATCACACTGACGCCGCGATCAGCGAGGCCCAGGACCGAAACGGCCAGAACGCTGAGGATGACGGCGATCAGCGCCGAAGGTGCGTTCGGCCGAAAGAGCTTGAATGCAAAGAGCAACGCCAGGGCTCCGACCCCGACGGCCGTCGTGGGAAGGTGGGCCTTCCCGAGCGTCGCCAGGACCGCCCACGACTGTAGCAAGAAGCCAGTGTAGTCTACCTTTAGACCGATCAGCTGCGGCAAGTTGCGCATGTTTTCTACCAGCTGCGCGAATGTTGCTTCTGTCCCGAAAAGAGTTGGTACCTGGCCGATGATTACAATGAGGGCTATGCCCTGGATGAAGCCCTGTAGCACCGGCTGCGCTAGGAAGTTGGCGAGCCACCCCAGTCGCAGAAGGCCAAACAGCAGGAAGAGGACGCCGACGACGAGCGCGAGCAACGAGGTTAGCGCAATGAATTCGTTTGGGTTCCCCAGCGCCAGCGCACCCACTGTCACCGCCGAGATGATAGCAATTGCGGATTCGGGGCCCGCGCACAGGGTGCGCGAGGTGCCGAAGAAGGCGTAGGCCACCATCGCCAGCGGCACGGTATAGAGGCCGTAGACCGGCGGCACCCCGGCGATCCCGGCGTAGGCGAGGGCCTGGGGAACCGTCATCGCCCAGACGGCCAGCCCGGCCATGATATCCGTCCGAAGCCAGGCGCGCTTGTAACTCGGCAGCCAGGCTATGATCGGGAGCATTGAGCGGAGGAACTCCCGGGGATTGGACCGGCTTTTCTCTGGTGTGGTCATGTTGAGCTACTCCCCCTGCCGGCCGAGCCCACGTTCTGCAAGAAACGCGAAAACGCGCACACACGAAGAATCTCGAAGCCCAATAGGACGATCGTCAGCACTAGCAGTCCAAGTACAACCATCATCTGGAACGTGAGGCTAAGTGTCTCCGTCATTCGGGAGCGGCCAATTTGTCGTAGATAGGGGCGACGAGTATTGAACGGATCTAGTAAACAAGGACCACAGGGGCACCCCCTTCTAACCAGCTTTTAGGCTCCGACAGGCATTGGCGACAAGACGCCGAGATCGCCAAGGCCCCAGATCATTAGCTGGACCGCAAGGGCCACCAGCAGCAACCCCACGATGCGCGCCACAATTTGTAGAGCCGATGGGCCGATCACGCTAATGATCCGGTGTGCAGCGAGTAAGAAGACGAAGTTGAACGCCATGATTCCGAGTATCAGCCCGGCAACAAGCAGCACCTCGTTGATGCTCGTGGTTGTGGCCGTTATCGTAACGATGGCGACAATACCCTGCGGCGTGGCCATCAACGGCATAGCCAGTGGGTAAATCCCGATATCGGTTGATTGTGCGGTGACGGCATGATCGCCTTGGTTTGACTCGTCGCCCATCACCATGCTAAGGGCGTACAACAGCAGGATCAGGCCACCCGCGATCTTCAATGCGGGCACCGACACGTGAAACACCTTCAGCAAGAACTCGCCTGCAACCACAAAGAGGATGGCCACGACGGTTGCCGTCACCACGGTCTTGATCGCCACGCTGCGCCTGAAGCCGGGATCGGCGTCGGCCGTCAGCGTCGTGTACACGATAGCTGCCTTCAGCGGTCCAATGGTGACGAGAAAGACCATCAATACGTCTACTGCGCCAAGCTGCATCGAATCCGGACCTCCTTCCAGTAGTTCGGCGGTTCCAGACAGTTGCCGTCCAAGCCATGAAGGACCCTGACAGCAAAAACCGACCGCGTACATAGTTCACATGATTGCAGTCCATTCTCTAGCCGCGGGAGGCGAACTCCCCCACGGCTCCAGGTCAACTTTCTGACGATCCTCGTCCTTATAACCCAATACGTCCTGACGGAACGCCTCCCTGCTGTAATGGATAGGGAAGCAACTCGCCTTTGCTCCTCGGATGGATTCCTTCTTGCAGCATCTTAAACCGTCCCTCCAGCCACTCCTCTTCCTCCTTGGTCATGTTGAGCAATGGCGTCCTCACCTTGTGTCCACTGATGACACCCTTGAGCTCCATCCAGTACTTCCAGAAGCCCACGACATAGACACCGCGACGGTAGTTGTGCCAGAAGAAATCGTTCAGCAGTTGCCGTCCTGGCTCGATCTCGTCGTATTTCTTCAACCCCTCTTCCCACTTGCCGGCCATAATCAGGTCGGTGTAGTCGCGAATGGGAGTGTTTCCCGGTTCCTGCAGGAGATACATGTGCCAGGCGCAGCACAGGACCGGATTCTTCATGATCCGCATTTCATAGGGCCAGTGATCTTCCAGTGGGTTGCTAACCCAGATTTCATAATTGGCTTCCCGCTCGGCTTCCCAACACCACATCTGGTCGGGACGGCCGTCTTTGACGCCAACAATGTTGGGGATCTCCCGTGCAATCCGGCCAAGGGTTTGCGCGGTGACCAGTTTGGACAGGGGGCTATCGTAGAACACGGCACCGATATCAAAATGGTCGGTCACATAATGCCACCACTCTTCCACGGCCTCATCCGTGGCAGCCTGGAAATACGGCGAGAGGATCGCCACCAAATCGGCCCCGGCCTCTTCGGCGTGCCGACAGAGATCGATGCAGTCCCTCGCGCAATGATGAGCTGTCTGGACAATGACGGGAATTTCCCCACCTGCTTCATCGATCACGATCTCGGCGAACCTTTTCCGCTCTTCGAGCGTCATGGAATAAAACTCGCCCACATTGCCCGTGATGAAGATGGCATCGTTTTTCGTGTCGATACAGTACCGGACAAGGTTTCTCGTGTCCTGCTCATGAATCTCCATTGAGTCGTCGTGGAAGGGCGTAGGAATTGTGGCTACTAGACCTCCCCGAAGGGTTTCCATTGCCCACTTCTTCGCTTCTTTCTTGCTGCCGTACTTCATTTTTCCACTCCTTATTATTTGGGATTGTTCCCGATGGGACTGTTCACAGATGAATCCTTTGCCAACGTCTTTTGCTTACACCTCCTTTCCAGAAATCTGACGGTCGAAAATGGTGTCTTAGGACTCCATAGCTATTCAACTGATCGTTCTTATGGAGAATAAAACACCAAACTTGAGTGTGGGATCATGTTCCTTCAAGAGGGCTGATTGCTCAAAGCCCACTGGATCGAGTCAAGCAGTGCCTGGTCGTCAACAGGCTTTCGAAAATATCCGGCTGCACCGGCCTTTTTGGCTCCATCTCGCACTTCCTCGGTGTCAAACGCAGTGACGAAAACCACCGGCAGTTTAGAGCCTTTGGCCACAAGCTTTTGCTGAAGCTCCATGCCGCTCATGCCAGGCATTTTGACATCGACAATCAGACATGCATTCTGATCTCTATAGCCGGAGTCAAGGAATTCTCGCCCCGATGCAAAAGTCTGTACGTCCATGTCCATTGAGGAAATCAGCCGTTTCATCGCCCTGAGCACAGATTCGTCATCATCTACAATGTAAATGATCGGTTTGGTTCCTTCTCCCACAGCCGGGCTCCTTCCTGCTTACGACTAAGGATGACTCCTCGCCTCGATGTTATGTAGCTGAGCGAAAAAGAAAAAGATATTGGACTTTAGTCCATTAGACTTTGGTCCAATAAGGGGAGGTCGGTTCGAGACATGGGGTGAAGGAAGGTTAGGGGATCTGATAAAGAGCTAGAGGAGCACCTCTGCGGGTTTGATGCCCACTTTCTCTGTGAGCCGCACGAGTTCGGCCACGGAATCCACGCCCATCTTATCCATAACGCGTGCGCGGTGGACCTTAACGGTTTTTTCACTAATGTTCAGGGCATAGGCAATCTGTTTATTCAGCATACCAGTAATCACATGTGTTAAGATCTCGTATTCTCTTGGTGTCAGCGATTCCAGGCGTCGGTGAATATGCTCCCGTTCGTCCCGTACAGTCCGCGCCTTCGAATCTCTCTTAAGGGCCTCATGTATGGCATTAAGAAGGTCTTTTTCGTCAAATGGTTTGCTCAGGAAATCAATTGCACCCTTCTTTATTGCTTTCACGCTCATGGGTATATCGCCATGACCGGTAATGAAGATAATAGGCATGGCATATTTTTGGGATAGAAGTTTTTCCTGTAGTTCCAGACCATTGAGGCCAGGCATTTTTACATCGAGGACAAGACAGGAGGGTCCTTTATGGGAGTGACGATCTAGAAACTCATGGGCAGTGGCAAAGGTTACGACGGCAAGCCCGGCAGACTTGATGAGTCGCTCCAGGCTCTTACGAACGGATGGGTCGTCATCCACAACAAAGACAATAGAGTTTTCCGCTGTCATAGTTTGTTAATACTCCTTCTTGGAAGTCTGGACAGTTTATTTCACAAAGCATCGTGCTTGACAATCGGCAAGGTAAAGGCAAACGTGGCCCCTCCTTCAGGGTTATTTGAAGCCCAGATGCGACCGTTGTGCTTTTCGATAATGGATCTGCTGATGGGAAGTCCCATGCCCATTCCTGTTGTCTTGGTCGTGTAGAATGTCTCAAAGATCTCCTCGAGGTTGTGACCGTCTATCCCTGGTCCTGAATCACTCACACTAACGAGAATGCTGTTAGCTTCTCCAGCCCGGGTGGATATACGAACCTCCCGGGTTTCTGCGGGTTGACTTGTCATTGCGTCCAACGCATTTACAAGTAAATTGAGAAGAACCTGCTGAATCTGAATCCGGTCGCCATAAACAGGGGGAATCGTCGCCTTGAGATCCATCACAATCGAGGCATTCTTGATGATTACCTCGCTATGGATTATGTTGATAATCTCTTTGATAACGTCATTGACTTCCAACGCCTCGCTCTTAAGTTCCTCTTTCTTGAGCATTCTCCGCAGCCGCCGAATCACTTCTCCGGCACGTTTGTCATCCGAGACTATATCGTGCAGCGCCTCCATTACTTGGCCGAGATCGGGCCGCTCACTATTAAGGAACCGGAGTGCAGCCTGGGCATTGCTCAAAATGGCTGTCAGCGGCTGGTTAATTTCGTGTGCTATGGCGGCTGAAAGAGTGCCCATGGTCGCCACACGATCCAGATGCCTCACCTCGTGCTGCAGAGAAGCTTGGGATACCATGGTCTCTTTTAAGCGATGTTCACTTTCCTTGAGTGCTTTTTCGATCTGTTTCCGTTCAGTAATTTCGTTTTTTAATTCAACGCTGGATTCCTTTAATTCTGTAAACATATCCGTCAGTTCATAATGTGTCCGTTGTAGCTTCCGCTCCGCCCGCAGACGCCTGGAACGGTTAATCAATAAAAAAGCAATCAGTGACGTCTCGAACAGAAGCAGGGAGATGCCGCCCCAGATGTACCATTTATAGATCTCGTAGAATGTTGGGTCCCGGTAGCGGACGATGCTTCCCTGGGGCAGGTCACTTTCAGATATGCCCCATCGCTTGAGTTGACGCCAGTCAAAAAGACTGACATTCAAGTACTTCTTTTGGACAGGGATGTCTTCGGGCCTTTCTCCTGCCAAAATACGCAGTCCCAACTCTGCAGCAGCGGTGCCCTGCCCCTGGAAACTGTTGACCCGCCCCCCCACAATCCCGTGGCCTACATAGGCATCAAGCTCGCCGTAGACTGGGACGCTTGACGCGCGGGACACGAGGGGCAGTGCATTCATGGGTGCTGGCTTTCCATCGCCGTCCATGATCAGGGTTGCGTAGAGGACGATCGAATTCGAGGGTAGATTCGCCACTCTTTCCAGCATCTTTTCGAATCCAAGATCGTCCATATAGATAATTTCAATTTTGTCTTCATAATCACGAAATACCTCCCGATACAGGCGTCCAATGAATTGATCGGTCTCAGACGTACCCATGACCACCGCAACCCGGCGAGTGTCAGGATGGATTTCGAAAATCGTCTCCACAATGTCCCTCTTCTTGGAGTCTTGGATAACGCCGGTTATATTCGGGTTCAGTTGCTTCAGTTGCTTCAGTTGTTCCCGGCGGCCCATATCGACACCACAGAATACGATTGGGGTATCCGGCCAGATCTCCTCACCATGTCTGATCAAGAAGGTCAGGCCCCGAAAGTTCACCACAAGGATGAGATCAATCCGCTGACCCGCGTACCTCCTTCGATACTCATCCCGCAACTTCTCGAAGTAGCGATCTTCGGGCAGCTCTGACGCCTCCATACGTTCGCTGTAGAGCGCAAGGCGGCCCCCCATAGCCCCTTTGAGGGTCTCTCGGATGCCTTGCCTCACGATGACGTTCAAATCAAGGAGCTCGCTCGCGACCAGTCCGTATCTGAACGAGTACAACACAAGAACCCGTTTCATTTCGCTAGACTCCGAGGCATAAGATGAGGCGCTGAACACTAGCCAGGTAGAAAGAACGAGGAGGACCAAGGCGAGTCGCATTGCCCGAGGAGTTCGGATACTGTTTTTCGCAGTCTCTTCACCATGTGTTTCCATGGTTCATCGACCTCCCTGTCTCAGATGATTCCAGTGACTGGCGCCTTTTAAGATAATTTCAAGCCCCTGGTTATTGAAAAACCCTTCAATTTCCGCCAGGAAAAGAAGCCCATAAAAATCACATACATACTTGTCTATGCCTATTTTCAAGTTCTCTATTGAACCTTCATATTCTCCAGACTCGTCTGGGCCACATCCGTTCAGGTTGAGTCCCAGGAAGAGCAAAAGGAAAAGGATGTTTGTTATGTTGAAAGCCGGAAACGTATTCTTTTTTATCGTTTTCCCTTGGATATCGACAGTTTGCGAACCCATTTGAAGAACGATCTTTCACTCATGACTTGTGCTTTCGTTTTATATTTGTCTTTCCTGATCATCACCCTTGGAAAATTTCCATGTAACTGCAAGAAACTAGCATTAATAGAGGATGCCTGATGCTATTTAACGGCTGAGAAAGATAAGCCAAGTTTATTGTATGAAAGGTGGAATTGCAAGGGAGGTGAAAGTGGGCGTATCTCGGTAGATTTTGGGGACAACCCACGCTTTGATTTGCTTCAAAGATAGGTTTTGATGAGCAAGCCCCTCCTCCACTGAAACCATGCCAAGTAGATCGATTAGAACCTCAGCAGGGAATGCAGCGGCCATCCACTCACTAAAGATATGAGTACCTACTAGGTGGGAATCCTTAGCGCAAAATACTGTGGTAAATATTTGGAATCGAGAAGTTCACATATCTTGCCAATATCTTAACTTTTCTAAAACTGAAGATATGATCAGCATATGTGAAGTTTTCGCAGACTTGGAGGACTTAACATCTATAGCAGTTATCAAAAGTCCTCGTTCAGGTCGGGGATACACAAAATTTTGCATATACTAGAACTTGTAATTGACAGACGCAGCTATGAAAACTAAATAGTTGGTATCGAACTCACCTTTGAAGCGCTCTCCCTGTCTGGTTTGATCCATTTTGCCTTCGCCAAAATAGACACAAGATGTACTAAAGCTATAGCTCAAGCCAATTGGGTTATCCTTACCAAAAGCTGCTGCGACCCTGAACTGCTCATCCAAAGGCAAGTCTGCTGTGCGGTCTTTATTGGTCACCACCGAACTGTCATAGGATATGCCCATGGCAACAAGATGGTTTTCACCCAGGTGGTATTTGAAAGCACCGCCCACATGCCAGGTGTCCTTCCAGTCACGATCAAACCCGGTAACAATGGTCTCCCCTGCAGGGCCAACATCTATTCTTACATTTGTCTGACTAAACTGCGACCACCTCTGATAGTTAGAATCCGCCAACAGAGTCAGCTTATCCGTGGCCCTGTATCTCAGGCCGAAGCTAAAAGATTCCGGAAGGTCGAAATCAACGGTAATCGAGTCCGCATTTCCGAGAAGGTTTTGAAATGCACCCTGGAGGCCGCTGGTCTTGAGGTCTCCAGACAAATCGACATCGGCCTCACTCAGATAGGTAAAACCAAAGAGAAGGCTATCAGTGGGCTGGAAAATCAGACCGGCAGTCCACTGATAGCTAATGTCATCAATGTCGTCAAAATGTACTGTGCCGTCATTGGCACCGAAAAATGACTGATTTACGGCGATCTTTTGATTAAAAGTCGTGTAGAGCATGTAGACACCAGCACCGATTGACATCATGTCGTTTATTTTGTAACCCAATGAAGGCCCAGCCCCCACAGTCTGAAGTGCAGCCTTGTAAGCCTGATAGCGGCCAACAAAATTCTCACCGTAGTCCAGTCCACCTCCGGCAACAGCAGCAACTGAGAAACCCAACTTCAGATTATCATTGAGCCCTTTCACCACAAAGAGACCCGGGATGACAGCAGGCACGCCGGCATTTCCGCCGTCACTACCGCCAGCTGTGGCGATCTCAGAGTCGAATTTGTTAACGGGGATAAGGACCTCCATCCCCGCCTGAACTTCGTCATTTTTCCGATAGGTCATGCCGGCAGGATTGGTAATGGCCGAGGAGGCATCATCCACGTTGGTAACATTGGCCACTCCTGCGGTGCCCACACTGCCCGGGGTGGCAATCTCCGGAAGGTAAAACCCTCCCGCAAAACTGTTTTGACTGCACAGCAAAAGAACGGTGACCAGGAAAGCAGTGAGCAACCCTTTCAACAGTGTTCTACCCATTCGATTTCTCCTCAGGTTTTCGAGTCACCATCTCGATTGTGGAAAAACTTCTTTGAGATTCTCAATGTTTTGCCGCATCACACTCATAAAATCTCCCTGATTTGGTGCATTACCACAGGGATCAAACACTACACTCTGAATACCGATTGTTTTCAGTCTTTCAACCGCTTCCTTTGCCGGTTCGCCCTCCCAGATCATCCATTTTGCCTGGTGGTCTTTCAGAATGGTATGAAGTTCCACCATCTGTGCAGTCGTTGGTATTTCGTCAGGCTCCCAGTGTACACTTCTTATATTCAGACCGTAACCCCGAGCAAAGTAGTCGTAGACGGGATGAGACACAACGAGAACCCTTGACTGCTCTTTAGATACTACCTCCTTGATATCGCGGTCAAGTTTCAGCAGTTCCCTCTTTAGCTCTTCGTAGTTCTTCTGAAACGTATCCCTCAGAGCAGGCCGCGTACGGCTGAGTGCTTTCGCTATCGCCTCGGCCTGTTCGGCAGCGAGGCTGAAGTCGATCCAGGTGGTGAAGGCCAGGGCTTCATGTCCATGCTCGCCTTCGGCGCCATGAGAATGGGTGAGAATCTCGGCGGTCTCAATGTATCGGTCTTTGAACGCGGCCGACGTATTTACCATCCGAAACCGGGGCAAAGATACCTTGTTTACCCACTTGGCATAATTTGCCCCATTGAGAAGAATGAGATCAGCCCGCTGATATTCTGAAATCGTTTTTTCATCCGGCATCCAATAAGCAGGATCAACATCAGCTGGAGCAGGAAACACAACACGTGCGTGCTCTACAGCGATCCGCTCGGCAAAGTATTGGAGCGGGTAGTTGACTACGTAAATGGTAAGTTTCTCTGACTCGTCAGCTGTTGCGGTTGAAAAAAGCATTAAGCTGGCAATTGTCACGACTGAAAAGCAAACAAACGCCAGACCCTTGCTTACAGAAATGATATTCTGCATTCGCATAGAGCTAGTAAGCCCTTTTCCATTGCTCCAATACTCCATCACTCCATCACTCCATTTTCTTACCTGATAAAAAGCATTCGTACCAGATCGTTTGAGAGCTGATTGACCAGGAAAACCATGGCTCCGCAAAATACCCCGCTCATAATGACAATAATGAAAATCTCCGCGGTCAGGAGGCGGGCAATGGTCGCCCGTCGGCAGCCGAGCTTGAAAACCGTTTGTATTTCCCGCTGTCGCAGTCTCAGAGACAGGGCAAACACCAGAATAATAGCCAGGATCGTTGCCAGGGCAACCACTGAAATCACCGCGTCCAACACATTCTTGATCCGAAAAATGTTCTGAAGCAGGCCGTCTATTACATCCTCCGGTCTGACTATTTGCCGGGTTTCCTCTTGAGAAAGATAGCGGCCCCGCAGGATCGTTCCGGATTTGTCGTCATGTGGTACGGCAATCACAGCGGTTATGGGGTATTGTGCCAGGTCGCCGTGAAAGTGAAACGAGTCGATATTCTTTTCCGTGATTTCATTGTGGTGGTAGAGCTTGGCAGTGGCTGCTACGTTCTTTTCTGTCCTTTTGAGCACAAGAGTGGGATCTCGCAGTTTGGTCACATCCTCGTGCCCGTGTCCCAGGCCCTGGATGACCCAGGCGGTTTTCAGGTCAACAAAAACAGCCAGGTCATCTGAGGTGTGGGATTTCTCGAGCACTCCCACCACCTTCATCTTCAGAGGATAGATGCCGGCCAGGTCGAAGAGGGTCTCAGGCGATGACACCAGACTGTCCCCCGGTTCGAGGCCCAAGGTTTCCGCAACCTTGGCTCCAAGGACACAATCTCCCAGGACGGCGAGCTGTCTCCCTTGAGCGATTTTCAAGCCCCGGAAGTCAAAGTAATCCAGCGTTGTCCCCACGATGGGGTTTCCTCTGGCTTGGAATCGGGCGTAGACAGGTATTGGCAGGGCAAGGTCGGTGTCCATCACCCGATTCGAGGCCGCCACCGTAATTAGCTCAGGCACTTCGTCGTCGAAGTAAAGGGTATTCATAACCAAGTCTAGGGAGCTGCCCTTGGCGCCCACTACCAACGGCGTGGATACTGCCCGGGACATGAGCTGTCGTTCACTCTCTTCCAGTAAGAGCTGCAAGGACAGGGGCAGAAACGAGATCAAGGTGACACAGGCCACAAGGGTGGCGGTCTTGATCTTGTTGAAGCTTACGTATCTCCAGGCAATGTAAAAAGTATCAAGCATAGTCAAGTCTTATTAATTTAGCCACAGACGAACGCAGACAATATCCGGCCGACGTGGCCGGATATTATTTGTCATGCCCTTCGAACTGTTGAAAATCCACCACTCGATCAAATCGCTTCAGTAATTCATAATCATGCGTAACCGCCAACAGGGTGGTACCGTGATCCTCCACACTTTGGAACAGCAGGTCCAGGATGAGCCCCTTGTTGTCGGGATCAAGATTGCCGGTGGCTTCATCCGCCAGGATTAATTTTGGCTGGGACAACAGGGCCCGGCAGATGGCTACACGTTGCTTTTCTCCGTGGGAGAGGTCATTGGAATTCCGCTTTAGCTTGTCGCCGATGCCCATATCCTGAGCAAGGTTCGTAGCCCGGGAGCGTGCCTCTCTATCCAGGGTAAGGGCACCGGTTATACGGAAGGGATGGAGAACATTGTCAAGGACGTTGAGATAATCAAGAAGTTCGAAGTCCTGAAAAACAAAGCCTATGTTGGTGATACGGAAATCACGTCGCTCTCTATCGTCGAGTCCGCTTACTTGGATGTCGCCCACACTAACGGTGCCTTTGAGCGGGGTCATTATGCCAGCAATCAAGTTCAGAAGTGTGGTCTTGCCGGAACCGCTCGGCCCAATGACCGCAACTTTCTCCCCCTTCGTCACCGAGAACTCGGGAATATCGAGACGAAATTCGCCAGGGCGGTAGTAAAACTCAAGAGAACGGATACTAATCATAACTTCTCTAGTGCGGCTAATTCATTTAGGTTTTTGTTTGAGCGTAGGAGTCAATTCGTTTCTCTTCCAGCAGCTCCAGGTGGGTGATCTTCCAGTCTCCGTCCACCGGTTCCACGGTGATATTGGCCTCATACTGGTTCTTGCGCATATGGATGTGACCCCAATGGCCCACTGTGCCCATGGCAGTCCACTTGGCATGGAACAAGAGCCCCAGGAAGCGATCTTTGAGGTGATTCACCTCGACATCCAGGATCTCAACCTCTTTCACCCTGGCCTGGGCGCCACCTGCCTGGGTCACCACCAGAGATTTTCTGTTCTGGAGGTAAATTTCCGAGAGTAAATCCCCGCTGACACTCGTGGCCAGACGGTCGTAGACAGCTTCTTCCTCTCGGAAATCAAAGGAGCGGTAAATATTCTTGAGTAAACTGTCCAAAACGACAACCGCATCCTTCTCGGTCATTTTTGGTGCCATGGCAGCCGGTTTGGCAACGGCCACCTTTAAAAATGGATACAGTAGAACACTTCCGGCAATAAATACCGCCACCAAGCCTATGTACAGGCTGAGCGGTCTACCACCCTGCCGCCGTTTCCTGATTTGCAGTCCAAGAGGCAGCACCGCCACCAGGCAAAGAGCGCTGGCAAGAGGAATTTTCATGGTGGTCAGCGCCTCGTCCACTTCTATTTTGGCAACGGTGGGCATCTTATATGTCTTGAGAAAATTGGTCCAGGTCAGGACATTGTCGTCTGGCGTCAAATAGGAGGGAAAGGGGCCGGCTGGATCGACTGCATCTGCCGGGACCTTTTGTATGCGGTCTGACCAGAGGTTCCATTCGCTTGTGACCTCCTGTGGTATCCCTTGGGTGGGATAAGTAATAATCACTCCCACCAGGGCGGTATTGATGGGCAACTGCTCGGGCTGCTCAATGAAAAAGGTGCGCGTCATCGTGTACTTGACAAAGGCGGTGCGGTCAAGGATCGGCCGCAACTGCTTCCCATCGATGAGGACCTTGTCCCGTTGCAGAAAAAACTCTCCCACCCGTTTCTTCAATTGCTCGTTTTCATCTGCTTCGATAAATTCATTACCCCGTAGGTCAAGGTCAATCCACGCTTCAAGATCTTTCACCCGAGCAAGGATCTCATGCCGCACTTCATAGGGCTCAATGTAGAGAAAGGACATGACGCCGCCGCGCTGCCACCGTTTTAAAGCCTTTTTGTCGAATTCCGAATACCAGGGATCATCCCAGTCAAGTGTCACCGTGGACGGCTCGGATAAGTATCTGAAATCATTAATCGGCACACGATTGTGGTAGGTAATGAAGCCGATAGCTACCTTGCTCATTTTGAATTTTTCATCCAGAGGGGGAATGAAGGTCAATGAGGAGGGTTTCTGCTTGAAGGGGTAGACAAGTTCGGCATAGAGCACGCGCTTGTCTTCCGGCGGTCCCGGAACCCGCTGGCCCGTATAGGGATTGATCTTCCCGGCATAGAGTGAGGGACGTTCTTTTCTGAAGCGAGGCTCGATAAGCTCAAGCTGACCCTGCAGGTTCCGTCCCTTGTCATCGATTATCTGAAAGTCTTCTTTGGAAAACAGCCGCATGCGCTCGGCAAGGGCAGGTCTTTTTATACTGGTACCTTTGAAGAAACCATCGGGAATGAGGCGCTCAAAGGTCACCATGTCATTCACGAATATCTCGAGCTTAATCTCTATGTGATCTTCATTGATATAGATTTCGGCGATATTGGGCGCGCTTTCCGCACCGGAGAGGTTGATCCAGTCTGCCTTCGCTGGAGT
>Ga0316190_10002288_pt1 | contig 13888 bp, 13 predicted proteins | sample Eddworburrow2_MG_FD_204929 | JGI IMG/M metagenome (GOLD analysis project Ga0316190, IMG submission 204929) | Coastal sediment microbial communities from Maine, United States - Eddy worm burrow 2 | ecosystem: Environmental > Aquatic > Marine > Coastal > Sediment | place: USA: Maine | collected... | reverse complement strand
GACCACACCGAGCCGAGGCGAGCATCGAAGTCGGCTGCTCCGAGCGCCAGCCACCGATCGAGCGCGTCGGCATAGCGATCGTCCGCTCCAACGGCACCCTCGGCGAGTGCAGCGGTCGCGGCATCCAGGTCGACGTGAGCGCCACTGACTCCACTGCGCCGGGCGAGGAACTCTCGCACCGTCTCGGTCGCCGAACGCTCAGGTTCTTGTGGGAGCAAACCGATGGTGGCCGTGCGTGGCGCGGCATCGACCGAACCCTTCTCGAGCTCGACACGGCCGGCCAACGCTCCGAGCAGCGTGGACTTGCCGACGCCGTTCGGCCCGACGAGCCCGACACGATGGCCGGGCGCGAGCGTGAGATCGACGTCGTCGAGCACGACGAGGGGGCCGCGGACGACAGTGAGTTGACGAGCGATGAGCGACGCGGGCACAGGGCACCTCCAGAACGAAGAACAGACGGTGGACGGCTCACTGGTCGGTCATCACGACGTATTGTACCCCCTCGAGTCGAACCACTTCCGACGAGTTCGCGCCACGAGACGCCGGACCAAGCCCGAAATGGGGCACCGAGCGGCCACGGGGAGTTGTCGGTCGGGGCCGGGGACGACACACTCGGTGAGCCGATGCCGACCGTGACCCTCCGACCCTGGCAACGCGCCGCGTACGATGCGTTCCGGGCCAGCCCCCATCCGGACTATCTGGCCGTGGCCACCCCGGGAGCCGGCAAGACCACCTTCGCTCTGACCTGCGCCCGAGCAAGCCTCGCCGATGAGCCTCGGACCCTCGTCGTCGTCGCCCCGACCAGTCATCTCAAGGTCCAGTGGTCACTCGCCGCACATCGACTCGGCCTCCAGCTCGACCCCGACTGGAGCCCCGGCGAAGGACTCGCCCGAGACGTCCACGGCCTCGTCACGACCTACCAACAGGTCGCCACCGGCAACACCGCGGCCAAGCTCGCCGGGTTGTCGGCCGACGGATTCGTGATCCTCGACGAGATCCACCACGCAGGCCATGACAAGGCCTGGGGCGACAGCATCCGCGTCGCGTTCGGCCACGCCACCCGCCGACTCTCGCTCTCGGGCACGCCCTTCCGGAGCGACGCCATTCAGATCCCGTTCGTGCGCTACGACGCCACCGGCGAAGGCGACCTCGCCCACGCCGACTACACCTACGGCTACGCCGACGCGCTCCGTGATGGCGGTGTCGTCCGCCCGGTCTACTTCCCGCGCGTCGATGGCGAGATGGAGTGGACCACTGCGAGCGGCGACGTGATCAACGCCAGCTTCCAGGACGAACTCACCAAGGACCAGATGTCGATGCGTCTGCGCACTGCCCTGAGCCTCGAGGGTGAGTGGATGCCGAGCGTGCTGGCCAAGGCCAACGACCAACTGCGCTCGATTCGAGCCGACCACCGGGACGCCGGCGGGCTCGTGATCGCGATCGATCAGGATCATGCGCAGGCGATCGCCCGCCTGCTGCGCGACCGATTCGGGACTCCCGCCGACGTCGTGATCAGCGACGACCCCACGGCGTCGAAGAAGATCGCCGAGTTCTCCCACAACGACCGACCCTGGCTCGTCGCCGTCCGGATGGTGTCCGAGGGCGTCGACATCCCGCGGCTGCGCGTCGGCGTGTTCGCCACGACGACCTCGACCGAACTGTTCTTCCGCCAGGCCGTCGGCCGCTTCGTGCGATGGCAGGCGGGACGCCCGGGCCAGAAGGCGTACGTCTACATCCCCGACGATCCCCGCCTGCGTTCCCACGCCTTCGAGATCGCCGAGGCTCGTCGACACATCCTGCGCCCACCCGGGGCCGATGACGCCGACGATGACTTCCAGGCCGACGGTGGGCTCGAGAACCAGGTCCACCCCGACGACGACGCCGAGCAACTCACGCTGTTCGCTGTCGTGTCGTCGACCGCGACCGACATCACGGTGCACACCGTCACCGAAGCGGGCGTGCGGTACGAGCCGCTGTTCTCGCCCGACGACCTCGCCTCGCCGAGATACGACGACGAAGTCGAGATCGCCGAACCAGAGTTGGTCGCCGACCCGTCCCTCGATCTCGACCTCCCAGCGGTGCCGACCGCCGCAGGGCTGGTCCCATCGGGATCTCTCAGCGTCGCAGAACGAAAGGACGACCTCCGCACGCGCAACGCGCACGTCGCCAAGCGTCTCGTCGACATCACCGGATGGCAGCACGCCAAGGTGCAGGGCGAGATGAACCGCCTGGCCGGCGTCACCCGGGTCTCGACCGCGACGACCGAGCAGCTCGAACGTCGCCTGCGCTACGCCGAGAGCTGGCTCCGAAAGCTCCAACGCTGAGGTCGACAACTCCGACGCGGAGGTCGACGGGGCGGGTCCGAGGGCGGCCGGTAGGATCGACCCATGCCTGCGAGCGGTGAGCACCATCCCGCCTTCGAGGAATACTGCGAGTGCATCTTCGAGCTGCACGAGGACGACGTCGAGGTCATCCAGGCCCGCATCGCCGAACGCCTCCAGGTCTCACGCCCCGCAGTCAGCGAGATGATGAAGCGCCTCGAGTCCGAAGGTCTGATCACCTCCGACGATGGCATCCACCTGACCGACGCCGGCCGGCGCCTCGGTGAGCGCGTCGTTCGCCGCCACCGCCTCGCCGAAGTGTTCCTCACCGATGTCCTCAAGCTGTCATGGGCCGAAGCACATCACGAGGCCGGGAAGTGGGAGCACATCATGAGCGACTCGGTCGAGCGAGCACTCAACGATCTGCTCGGCGGGCCCACCACGTGTCCCCATGGCAACCCGATCCCCGGCTCGGGGTACGAGGCCCCGGACTCCGCACCGTTGTCCGACGTCGCCGTCGGCTCACCGTTCACCGTTCGACGGATCACCGAGGAACTGGAGTTCGAACCCGGGCTGCTGGAGTTCCTCGAACGGTCGGCGATCCTTCCGGGCAACCAGGGCACGGTCACCGCCGCCTCGCCCGACGGAACGCTCACGGTGGAGATCGACGGACGCCACATCGGGGTCGGCTCGTTCGCCAGCGACCGCATCCTGGTCACCTCGTGAAGCGATCCACCCAGCTGCTCGTGGGCAGCGCTCTGGCTGCAGCGCTGACGCTGTCAGCGTGCGCCGAGACGGTGATCGAGGTCGACGGCTCCCGAGCGACCAATGAGCAAGCGGGCGCGGACGGATCGGTCGAGACCATTCCGACCACGACGTTGCCGATCGAGGGATCGGCAACCGAACTCCTCCCGGAGATGGCGCTCGAGATGAGCCAGCTGAGTGCGCAGATCGCCGATGAGGGTGACGAACGCGCCACCTTGGCGCGGATCGAGTCGATCTGGGTCGTCGCGCAGCCCGAAGTCGAAGCGACCCGGCGCGACCTGGCCGGAGGTATCCAGACCACGGTCGACCTGGCACGCAACGCCGTCGTCAGGGTCCGCCCAGCCGACGCCGACAAGGCGTTCTCGATCCTCACCGACCTCGTCGACCGGTACACCGGCGACGGCTGACCTCCGGCTCGGTCGGAACCGTTCACCGTCGCCGGTACGCCAACAGGAACAGAACGCAAGCTGCCAGGAAGGCGACGCTGCCGATACCCAGGAGCACATCGCCGTCGCGTACGGCCACGGCGACGTAGGTGAATGCGCACAGCAGGAAAAGCACCCAGCCCCACAGTTCACGACGATCATGCATGAGCTGATCTGTCGCCGTCAGCCGACCGCATCCGGGTGATGGCGAGCGACGTTGTCGGGGTAGCTGCGGCAGTAGTAGTTCCAGAGCTGTTGGCCGTAGACGCCGGCGCCGGTCGGGCTCGACACGCCGTCGACACCCGAGTCGATCTCGCCGCGACGAGCCATGAACCCAGCGGTCGCATGACGGGGACTCGCAGCGACCGCAGCAGTGAACGACGCAGCGAGGGGCAGCGGCTCGAGTGACGTCGTCAGGTCGGGGCCGTGGAACCACGCTGATGACTGCCGCGCCTCGGTGGCGACGACGCGATGGGTGGTGGCAACGAAGTAGTTGCCCGTCATCTCCTGGAGCATCTCGCCGATGTTGACCACGAACGCATCCCGTCGCGGCGGCACGTCGATCCACGCCCCATCAGGGTTGCGAACCTGGAGGCCTCCGACGTCGTGTTGGAGGAGCAGGGTGAGGAAGCCGGCGTCGTGGTGGGGGTTGACTCCGGCCCCGTCCGGCGGGGTGGGCGGATAGCTGATCAGCTTGACGAACGACAGGGGGCGTTCACCGAAGACCCGTCGCAGGTGCCCCGCCTCCAACCCGAGGCCGACCGAGAACACCTCCAGGAGACGATCGCCGAGCGCCGACATCCTGGCGAAGTAGTCGGCCAGATGGACACGGAATCCCGGCAGGATCTCCTCCGCTGGCCATTGGTTCGGCCCGTCGAGACGGAGGTACGGGGGGTCGAGATCGAGCCCCCGTACAGGGTGCTCGATCGACAGGTCGAGCTGCTCTCGGAGATCGGGAAGCCCGCCGGTCAGCTCAGCGCCGACGCGTTCCCACCCACGGAAATGCGGTGACAACGACTTGTCGATCAGCGCCTTGTCGGCCTCGGCGAGCGCGAAGAACCGGTGCTGGTGATCGATGTGGCGATCGACGAACTCGGGGTCGATGCCGTGGCCGACGAGTTGGAAGAACCCGACGTCATGGCAGATCGATCGAACCGAATCGGCGAGTTCACGGTCACCGGGCGCAGACCATCCCGCCAGGTCCACCTCGGGGATCGCGACGAACGTCGACATCGTCATGTCGACCGACTGTAGGCAGGATCCGGCTCAGCGCAACGGTTCGGGCAACTCGTCGGCATGGACGATAGTGAGACGCTGCGTCGGGCGGGTGAGCGCAACGTAGAGCGAGCGCATGCCGTGCTCGTGATCAGCGACGATCCGAGCAGGCTCGACCACGACCACGGCGTCCAGTTCGAGCCCCTTGACCACGCTGACCGGAACGAGCGTGACACCTTCATCGAGCCCGGTTCGGGTGGCCGTGCCGTGGTTGACTCCGGCAGCCGTGAGGTGTTCGGAGAGCTCGTCGATCATCGAATCCGACGCGATCACACCAAGACTCGCGTTCGGGAGGTCGGCGGTGAGTGCAGCGACCTCCGACGCCACGACGGCCCCGAGCGTGTCAGGGCGTTCCGCGCGCACGACCGTGGGCAAGGCGTCGCCGATCCGTACCGACACCGGCGCCCGCAGAGATGGTGTCGCCACCGCCATCACCTTGTTGGCCAGCTCCATGATCTGGCCGGGGATGCGATAGCCCACCGAGAGCCCGATCACCCGCGACGGCTTGCGGTCCGGCAGATGATCGAGCACGTCCTCCCAGTCGGCCGGCGCGAGCGGACCGGTCGCCTGAGCGAGGTCGCCGACGATCGTCAACGCGCCATTGAGCGATCGGCGCGTGGCCATCTTCAGCTGCAACGGAGTGAGATCCTGCACCTCGTCGATCACGATGTGGCCATACGTACGGATCTCGTCGGCGTCGTCCACCTTCCCGTTGCGGCCGGGCTTGGGCCCGAGGACGTCGCGGGCATCGTCGAGCAGAGCCACATCGGCCGCGGTCCATCGCACGTCGTCGACCGTCTCCGAGCGGGGCCGGAACAACGCGAGCGCTTCGGACTCGTCGAGCACGTCGCGCGCAGCGAGCTTGAGCAGCGCTTTGGACCCGAAGAGGTCGTGGAGCAACTGCGCCGGCGTGAGCAACGGCCACATCCGGTCGAGGGCCTCGCGGATCTCGGGGGTGCCGCGCAGTGTGTCCTTCACCTGGCGAGGGCCGATCTCGGGGTCGTGGAAGCTCCCCGCGAGCGCCGACCAGACTTCGTTCTCGACGAATCTGCGGCCGCTGTTGTGGCGCCGGAACCGACGACGTCCGGCCTTGACGATGCGCGCCGATTCCTCGGCGCGCAACCGCACGTAGCCGGCCCGGAACGGGATGACCAGATCGTGACGCAGCGGTCGTTCACGGTCGCTGATCGCCTGGTCGATGAGGTCCGACATCCGCACGTCACCCTTCAGACGCGCGGCGGTCGCCGAGTCGGCACCCGACGTATCACCGGGCCGGAGGAACTGCACCCCGGGAACGAGATCGGAGAGCACGACCTGCTCGACACCGGCCTCGCCGAGCGACGGCAGGACCCGTTCGATGTAGCGCAGGAAGACCCGGTTGGGTCCGATGACGAGTACACCTTGATCCTCGAGGGGGAACCGATGGGTGTAGAGCAGGTAGGCGGCTCGATGGAGTGCGACAACCGTCTTGCCCGTACCGGGGCCACCTTGCACGACGAGCACCCCGTGCTGCGGCGACCGGATGATCTCGTCCTGTTCGCCCTGGATCGTGGCAACGATGTCTCCGAGGGTGCCCGTACGCCCGCGCTCGAGCGCAGCGAGCAGCGTCGAATATCCCCGCAACCCCTCCGGCCCCGACGCACCGTCGAGACCCTCGTCGTGGCCGACGCCGAGGTGCCCCTCACCGAAGAGTTCGTCCTCGATCCCGAGCAAATGCTTCCCCTCGACCGCGAAGTGGCGACGCCGCATCAGCCCCATCGCATTCCGGCCCGTGGCGCGGTAGAACGGTTCGGCCACCGGCGCTCGCCAGTCGACGACGACCGGTTCGCGGTCCTCGTCGGCCACCGCCAGCCGTCCGATGTGGAAGTTCTCGATCGCATCCGGGGCCTCGGCGGCCCGATCGATCCGGCCGAACACCAGCGACGCATTGCCGAGGTCGAGGTCGGCCAGCCGCTTGAGCAGGGCTTCGTCGAACGCATTGCGCTCGAACCGGGCTTGGAACGTACCTCCGAGATCGGCCTCGCTGAGGTCTCGCAGACGCCACGCAGCCTCACGACTCACGCGAAGGCACTCGTACGCGTAATCGATGTAGGCCTGTTCATCAGCGAGATCGGGGTGCTGCTGGGTCATAACGGGGTCACGAAATGCTATCGGCCGAGACCCGACTCACGACCCGGCGGTAGCGTGATCAGTCGATGGACGCCCTGGCCGAACGAGACGACGCGTCCGCTCCGACCGCAACCGAAGGTGCTGCGACCAGCACCTTCGTCCAGGCGGCCCACGGTCGCCGAGGGAGCCACACCCCGGTGTGGTTCATGCGCCAAGCGGGGCGTTCGCTTCCCGAGTATCGAGCGATCCGCGGCGACGGCTCGATCCTCGAGGCGATCAAGCAGCCCGAGTTGGCCGCTGAGATCACCCTGCAACCCGTGCGTCGTTACGGCGTCGACGCGGCGGTGCTGTTCAGCGACATCGTCGTCGCCCCGCACGCCGTCGGGTTCGGCATCGACGTGGCGCCCGGCACGGGGCCCGTCGCCCCGAATCCGCTGCGATCGACCAATGACGTCGAACGCCTCCGCCCCCTCGAGTTCGACGACATCGACTACGTGATCGCAACGGTCGAACGACTCGTCGCCGAACTGGACGTGCCGTTGCTCGCTTTCGCGGGAGCGCCGTTCACCGTCGCCAGCTATCTGATCGAAGGCCGACCGAGCAAGGACTACCGCTACACCAAGGGATTGATCCACACCGACGAAGTGCTGTGGCACGAGATCATGGAGCGACTCGCCGAGTCGGCGATCACGTTCATCGACGCCCAGTTGTCACATGGTGCCGCGGCGTACCAGCTGTTCGACTCGTGGGCTGGAACCCTGAGTCGGCGCGACTACGACCGGTACGTTCTCCCTCACTCCCGTCATGTCTTCCGTGAACTCGGGCGCCGTCACCCGGACGCCCCCGGGATCCACTTCGGTATCGGATGCGATCACCTGCTCGAGTCGATGTGGGACACCGGTGCCGCCGTGATGGGCCTCGACTGGCGGACCCGCATCGATGCGGCACGGACTCGGCTCGGCGCCGACCTCGTCGTGCAGGGCAACCTCGACCCCGCACTCGTGCTCGCCGGCGTGGAGCCCGCTGTGCTCGGCGCCGAACAGGTGCTGCGCGACAACGAACTTCCCGACGGGTCACAGCACCCGGGGCACATCTTCAATCTCGGCCATGGTGTGCAACCCGACACCGATCCCGGCGTGCTCCAGGCCGTCGTCGACCTCGTCCACGACCAGACCCGAGCGAGCTGAACCGATGCCCGACTCCACCTCGTCTGCTGAAACCGCAGTCTTGCTCATGGCGTATGGCACACCTCGCCGTCCCGAAGAGATCGAGCCGTACTACACCGATATCCGCCGGGGCCGGCCGCCAACGCCCGAGGCCCTCGCCGACCTCGTCGCTCGCTACGCAGCCATCGGCGGCGTGTCGCCACTCGCCACGTTGACCGAGGCCCAGCGCGATGCACTCCAGAACGCTCTCGACGAACGCAGGCCCGGCGAGTACCAGGTTGCTCTCGGGTTGAAACACGCCGACCCCAAGGTGGAAGCCGGCGCCCGGCAACTCGCCGATGGCGGCGCCACCACCATCGTCGGGCTCGTTCTCGCCCCCCACTATTCGTCGTACTCGATCGGACAGTACCTCGATCGCACCCGTGACGGCGTCGCCCAGTCAGGGCGCGACACGCGGGTGGTCGGTATCGAGAGTTGGGCGACCGAGCCGGCGTTCGTCTCCTTCCTCGCAGACGACCTCGCCAACCGGGTCAACGCGATGCGAGAGTCGACCGGTGGACGGGCGCGGGTGCTGTTCACCGCCCACTCGCTTCCCGAACGAATCATCGCCGACGGCGACCCCTACCCCGACGAGTTGCGCTCGACTGCAGAGGCGGTTGCGGCAGAGGTCGGGCTCACCGAAGGTGACGATTGGCAGATCGCCTGGCAGTCCGCCGGTCGGACGCCCGAACCGTGGATCGGCCCGGACATCCTCGAGGTGATCGACGGCCTCGACAACGACATCAGCGGGGTCATCGTCTGCGCCTGCGGTTTCGTCGCTGACCACCTCGAGGTGCTGTACGACCTCGACATCGAGGCGGCCGCACGCGCGGAACAGCGCGGGGTGGCCTTCGACCGAACGGCCTGTGTCAACGACGATCCGGCGATCATGGCGGCACTCGCCGACCGTGTGATCGCCGCCTCGAGGGCCTGATGACCCAGAGCGTCGCGGTCATCGGGGGCGGTATCAGCGGGTTGGCCGTGGCCGTGGCCGTCGCCGTCGCCAACGTCGACTCGAACGTGGTCGTCTACGACGGACGCGACCGTGTCGGTGGTCTCATCGCAACGAGTCGATTCGCCGGTGTGGACCACATCGACGAGGGCGCCGATGCGTTCCTGGCCCGTGTCCCCGAAGCAGTCACACTCGCGCACGAGGTCGGGCTCGGCGACCACCTCGTCTCACCCGAGCCGGTCGGTGCTGCGGTATGGCACGACGGGTTGCACCCGATACCCGAGGGTCTGCTCCTCGGGGTCCCCGGCCGTCTCGGTCCTCTGGCGAGAACGAACCTGCTGTCGTGGCGCGGCAAGGCCCGCGCGTCGCTCGAACCGTTCCTGCCTCCAACGTCGACCGCACCAGACTCGATCGGTGCGTTCGTACGCGCTCGATTCGGCGACGAGGTCCACGAACGGCTGGTCGACTCGCTCGTGGGGAGCATCTACGCCGCGGACACCGACAACTTCAGCCTCGCCGAAGTACCCCAACTCGCGGCGCTGGCGTCAGCCAACCGGAGCGTGCTGCTCTCGGCGCGGCACCAACGGGCCGCCCAGGGAACGGCGACCGCCGCCACGAGTCCGATCTTCGCGACACCGCGCGGCGGCATGGCGGCGCTCGTTCGGGCAACCGCCGACGCCCTGATCGCGGCCGGCGGCACGATCCGCACCTCGACACCGGTGTCGAAGATCGAACCGACCGGAAACGGTCGATGGTCGCTCCACACCCCCGTCAACCAGTCCGATGCCTTCGATGCGGTTGTCGTCGCAACACCCGCCGTCGCGGCCGGTCAGCTGCTCGATGCGGCGGCGCCCGAGGCAGCGACGCTGCTCGCCCGGGCCGAGACTGCGGACGTGATCATGGTGACCCTGCACATCGGTGCCGACCAGTGGCCCGAACGACTCCGCGGCATGAGCGGATACCTCGTCCCCAAGCCCGACCAGCACTGGGTGACTGCGGCATCGTTCGGGTCCCAGAAGTGGGCTCACTGGCGGCCACCGAGTGGCGGTGAGATCCTGCGCGTGTCACTCGGCCGCGACGGCATGCCGGTGATGCATCTGGACGACGACGAGGTCCTCTCCGTGGTGCTGACCGATCTGGAACGTCATCTGGGAATCGCCCTGGCACCGCTCGAGACCCGCATCACCCGTTGGCCCGGCGCGTTCGCCCAGTACCGCCCGCATCATCCAGCCTGGGTCGCTGCGGTCGACGCGGCGCTCCCACCGGGCATCGCTGTGACCGGAGCCGGCTACCGCGGCATCGGCATCCCGGCCTGTGTCCGCTCCGGCTCGCTGATCGCCGGACGGGTGAGCGAGCACCTGTCGAATCTGGAAGAATCACAGCCATGACCGACCTCGATCGGCCGTCGCGAATCCGCCGACCGGTGTTGCCAGTGGCACTCGTCATGATCGCCCTGGTCATCGCTGGCGCCTTCGTGGTGATGAACCTCGGGCACCGACACCGCCGCGTCGTTCGACTCCGCGTCCACGATCGCAGCGCCGACCACGACCGTCGCGCCGGCAACGACCACGACCACAACGACGACCACGACCACGACCACGACCACGACCACCACGTTGCCGCGCCAGGACACCCAGCCGGTCGCTCCGCCGAGCGACGCGCGGGGCGAGGAGGACAATCCCCCGTTGGGGCGGATCGCCATTCCGAAGATCGGTCTCGACTCCGAACTCGAGGAAGGGATCCGCTTGACCACCCTCGATCGCGGCCCAGGTCACTGGCCCGGGAGCGGCATGCCCGGCCAGATCGGCAACGTGGTCGTGGCCGGTCATCGCACGAGCCACGACGCCGAGTTCCGGCATCTCGATCAGCTCCTCCCCGGCGACGAAGTCGTCTTCACGACCGAGACGGGAACGCACACCTATGCGGTGACCGGGACCCAGATCGTCACACCGGACTCATTGTGGATCACGAGCCCGACCGACACCCCGACCGCCACGCTCTTCGCGTGTCATCCACTCGGCTCGACGGCCAAGCGGATCGTGGTGAACCTCACCCTGGTCACCGACTCGATTTGAACACCTCGACATCGGAGCGGACACCGCTCCACGAACGGATCGCGCGACCCGCCCTCGCTCTCGGATCCGGGACACTCGTCGCTCTGTCGATGCCCCCATGGGGGTTCTGGCCGCTCGCATTCGTCGGCATCATCCTGTTCGAGATCAGCCTCGGCGACGGGCCGACGCCCCGACGGCGGATGCTCTGCGGGTTCCTCTTCGGGGCTGGATGGATGTACCTCGCCATGGCATGGATGGTGCAGCTGACCGCACCGGGCTATCTCGTTGCCGGTTCGGTCTTCGCCGGGTATCACCTGGTCGCGGCGCTCGTCGCCCCGGTCGGGCCGTGGCGGGTGATCGGGCGTCCGGCCGCCCATGCACTGGCCGAGGCGCTCCGGTTCTCGTTCCCGTTCGGCGGTGTTCCGCTCGCCACGCTCGGGATGTCACAGGTCGGCGGACCCTTCGTCGGCGTGGTCCGAGTCGGCGGAGTCCTGTTGCTGACCTGGTTCGTCTTCCAGGTCAGCATGGGCAGCGTCGACCTCGTCAAGCAGCTTCGAGCGGGCGGTACTCGCGAGGTGCGTGCGGCGCCCCAGGCCGCCAGCGCCATCGTGGTCGCCGTGGTCCTGCTCGGATCGTCGGTCGTCGCCCCGCAGGGTTCGGCCACGGGCGAGACGCTGCGGGTCGCCGCGGTCCAAGGTGGCGGCGAACAGGGCACCAGCGCATTGGAGGTTCCGTCGCGGCTCGTCACCGAGCGCCACCTCGATGCGACGCGTGCCATCAGCGCCGACCGGGACCTGAACCTGGTGCTGTGGCCGGAGAACACGATCGACGTCACCACGTTCGAGGGTTCCGAGATCCAGGACGCGATCGCAGCCGAGGCCACGCGACTCGATGCTCCCTTCGCAGTCGGCGTCACCGAAGACCCGAGGGTCAACTCACAGATCGTGGTGTCGCCCGACGGCGAGATCGTCGACCAGTACGTCAAGGTGCGCCGCGTGCCGTTCGGCGAGTACGTGCCGTTGCGAGGCGTGCTCGAGTTCTTCGGCGCGCCGATCGAGCAGATCGGCCGCGACGCCAATGCGGGAACCGAGCCCGCGTACCTCGACCTGCCCGACGGAACCCGCCAGTCGACCGTCATCTCGTGGGAGGTGTTCTTTGCCGGCCGCGCCCGCGAGGGCGTGAAAGCCGGCGGTGAGGCGATCCTGAATCCGACGAACGGAGCGAGCTACACCGGCACGATCGTCCAGACCCAACAGGTGGCGTCGAGTCGCCTCCGCGCCATCGAGAACGGCCGGTGGGTGGCCCAGGCGGCGCCGACCGGATTCACCGCCATCGTCAACTCCGACGGCGACGTGCTGCAACGCACCGCGGTCAGCGAACAGCGGGTTCTCTACGACGAGATCGAGTTGCGCGAGGGCCGGACCTGGTACACCAACCTCGGCGACGCCCCGATCATCCTCACCCTGCTGCTCGTGCTCGGCGGATCGATCTGGCTGTCGCGCCGCGACCGCTCATCACTCGTCCCGACGCGGTGAGTGGTGCACGCCCGTGGCACCCTCACCGCTCACACCCATCCGGATCAGGGTCGACGCTGTGAGCGGTGCGCGCCGCAGAAACCCACATCGCTCACAGCAACCCGGGGCACAACCCACGGGTGAGCGATGTGCGCCGCAGGGGCTCACACCGCTCACATCGAGCGACGACGGTCAGGGCGCGTCGACCTCGAGCATGAGGGTGGCGGGGCCGTCGTTGACGAGCTCGACCTGCATGTCGGTACGGAATCTGCCGGTCTCGACATGCGCCCCGAGTGATCGAAGCGTTCCGACGAGTCGCTCGACGAGAGGCTCGGCCTGTGCGGGACGGGCAGCCGCGATCCAGCTCGGGCGCCGACCCTTCGCCGTGTCGCCATAGAGGGTGAACTGGCTCACCACGAGGAGCGAGCTACCGCGCTCGGCCACCGACAGGTTCATCACCCCGTCGGCGTCATCGAAGATCCGGAGCCCCCACAGCTTGCCGGCGAGCTTGTCGGCCTCGGCGTTCGTGTCGGAATGGGTGGCGCCGACGAGCACGCAGAGCCCGGGTCCGATCGCCCCCACCGTCTCCCAGGTTGCGTCCAGAGACAGGCGACTGGTCACTTCGGCCCGGACCACACGTTGCACGAGCGCTCGCATCAGTGCAGTATCACCCCGTGGCCCCCGACCAGACGATCCTGACCCTGACCGCCGGTGACGTCGTCGTCACCGTGTATCCGTCGTTCGGTGCCCGGATCGGCCAGATCACGGTCGCGGGTCAACCGTTGCTGGTCGACGTACCGGCGGGTGGCCACGACATGACGTGGGGATCGTTCCCGATGGCGCCGTGGGCCGGCCGGATCCGCAAGGGCCGGTTCACCTACGCCGAGGTCGGATACCAGCTCGCGATCAACCACCGCGACGGCGACGGCGCCGACCGGGCTCACGCGATCCACGGCCTCGTCTTCGATCGCCCATGGCCCGACGTCCACGATGTGTCAGCCACGTCGTGGACGTCGACGCGCGACCTCACCTGGCCGTTCGGGGGTTCGGTGACCCAGACGATCGATCTGGCCAAGGCCCGCCTCGTGACGACACTGACCGTCGAATCGTCCGGCGATCGCTTCCCGGCGGAGGTCGGCTGGCACCCCTGGTTCCGCAAGCCGGAGCGTCTGGAGTTCTCGCCGACGGCGATGTACGAGCGTGATGAGTTCGGGCTCCCCACCGGTCGCTTGGTGAAGCCATCGAAGGGCCCGTGGGACGACTGCTTC
>Ga0316190_10002286_pt1 | contig 13895 bp, 13 predicted proteins | sample Eddworburrow2_MG_FD_204929 | JGI IMG/M metagenome (GOLD analysis project Ga0316190, IMG submission 204929) | Coastal sediment microbial communities from Maine, United States - Eddy worm burrow 2 | ecosystem: Environmental > Aquatic > Marine > Coastal > Sediment | place: USA: Maine | collected... | reverse complement strand
AGGCATTATGTAATACCATGAGGCTGACTGTTTATCCACATAAAACAGGCTGTAAGTGGATACAAGCGCAGCAAGTTATTATTCATTATTGTCATACCTGTAAAAGAGCTGCTTTCCGTCAATAGTTTGCTCAAGCTGAATGACGGTTCGGGTCACTAGCGCCTATGCAGAAAGAGTTTCAATCGAGGTTAGTTCTTTCGGTTCTGGTATAATTTATGTGTGGTGCAGTGCCTTGTGCTGCTTTTTTATTTATTAGTCCATTTTAGTTGTGTCTTATTCATTCGGTGCGCCAGCTCGCGTTGCGACCCGTGGTAATAGCGGGTTTGATCGGATTTCTAAGTACGCTCATTTTTAATGTATGGGGCATTTCCGTCATAAATTTCGGGGGAAAAGTCACTCTCGATGCCAAAGAAACGGTACATTCTTTGAAAATATGGCTTGCCTAGTAAAAGCATGGTCTCGTAGCTCCAGATGAAGCAATTGTCGTCGTTAACAAGGCGTTCAAAAAAAGGTAGCGCCAGGGTGTAGTCGTCTTCTGCTTCTTTGATGCTCCCGCCGAATCTCTGGATCTTGCTCTGGATGGAGCAATTTTTATCTCGCGTGGTGAGGATATAGTTTGCTCGTTCGTACTGTTCAGAGAAAGCCGCTATTTCTTCGATGAGAGAGTCCTGAAATTTCTTTGGTCGCATATAGGGTATAGATCGGTGCAGGACGAGGTTTTCGCAGGCGCTGTTGCTGTTATAACCATATCCTGAATACTGGCCAAAGAAATCACAATGTCCTGTCACAAAAGAAATTGTTTTTGCCAAAAAGACACTGCCGCTGCTTTCGGGGCCACATATAATCCAGCAGTTTTTCATCATGGATAAAGCCTCATTATTCCGTTTATCAAAATGACTGATGTTGTTATTGAGCGGAACAACATATTTATTTGGTGAATGGCTGCCCGGGGTTGCGTATTCAACCGGGTTATGCATGCTGTTTGCCCGGCTAAAAGTGCTTACTCCTTTTTTAGTGCCCGTACGGCCTCCAGTACCTCTTCCACATGCCCATCGACCTTGACCTTGCGCCACTCCTGTCGTAACACACCTTTGGCATCAATGAGGAAGGTGCTGCGTTCGATGCCGCGCACCTGCTTGCCATACATGTTTTTCATCTTGATAACGTCGAAGATGGTGCATAATTCCTCATCGGCATCGGAGAGTAATTCGAAGGGTAGCTCCTGTTTGGCCTTGAAGTTTTCATGGGACTTGATGCTGTCGCGCGACACGCCCAGAACAACGGCGCCATGGCGGCGGAATTTTGTATGGTTATCGCGAAAGCCCTGGCTTTCCCGGGTGCAGCCGGGGGTGCTGTCCTTGGGGTAGAAATATATCACTACCATGCTGCCCTTGAGGTCGGCGAGTTTGATGCTCTGCTCGCCCGTGGCGGGCAGGGAAAAGGCCGGGACGCGTTTGCCGAGTTTGGCTGTGCTCATGCTGTCTCCTTAGGGTGTGTTTGCAGGTTTAGCGGTTACTGTTAGCCTCGAGGCTGGCATCGATATTCATTTCCTCGCAATAATCAACAAATTCGTCGCGCAGGGTGTCGATATCGCTGTCCACCGGGATGCCGATGTGTATCAGTAGCCGGAACATCGTGGTGCCGGTATGGGGGGCCTGATAGCTGCCGGTTTCGAGTTTGTCGATATTGATATTGCGTTCGGCAAAAAAACCGGTCAGGCGCTGGACGATGCCGGGATGATCCAGGGCCACGGCCTCGACGGTGCAGGGGCGGCGCTGGCCATTGTTGTCCTGACCGCGGGTGCGTCGGCTGATGATCGTCAGGCCCAGGCCCTGTTGGGCCTCAGCGAGTTGTTGTTCCAGTTGCTCGATATGTGCCGGGTCGCCGTTGACGAGCAGGATGATGGCGAATTCGCCGCCGAGTACGGCCATGCGGCTGTCGGCGATATTGCAATCCTGTTTGAGAATGACGGTCGACAGGCGGTTGACGATGCCGGGCTGGTCGCTACCCAGGGCGGTGATGACGAGATGATCGGACATGCTGGAATCCTGTATTGAGTGCTGAAATGTCATGATACGTGATCTGGGCATTCGGGCAAACCTGGCCACCGCTATAAACACTTGTCATTGTGTTAAATCGCGGCAATATCTACTGGAATTCTTGTTTTCAACAGTGCCAGCAAGTTACCATGCTGGTTTTATTCATGCGGAGTGATGTCATGTTTCATGGCAGTATGGTGGCCCTGGTTACGCCGATGTTTGAAGACGGCAGTATCGACGAAAAGTCGCTGGCCGGGCTGGTCGAATGGCATATAGAGCAGGGTACTCAGGCCATTGTGGCCGTAGGTACTACGGGTGAGTCGGCAACCCTGGATGAGCGCGAGCACTGCGAGGTTATGCGCAAGATGGTTGATTATGCCGCGGGCCGGGTGCCAGTGATCGCCGGCACGGGCGCCAATTCCACGCGTGAAGCCATTGACCTGACCCGCTGTGCGATGGAAGGCGGGGCCGATGCCTGTCTGCTGGTGACGCCCTACTATAACAAGCCGACCCAGGAAGGCCTGTATCAGCATCACAAGGCCATTGCCGAGGCCGTGCCAATCCCGCAGATTCTCTATAATGTGCCGGGGCGTACGGCCTGTGACATGTTGCCGGCCACTGTCCAGCGTCTGGCCGAAATCAGTAATATCGTTGGTATCAAGGAGGCCACGGGCAACCTGCAGCGGGTGCGTGAGCTGCTGGATTTGTGTGGCGATCGCCTGGATCTGTACAGCGGTGATGATGCCACCGGCATGGATTTCCTGCTCGAGGGTGGTCAGGGTGTGATCTCAGTGACGGCCAATATTGCTCCCAGGGCCATGCAGCAGATGTGTGCCGCAGCGCTACGGGGTGATCGTCAGTCTGCCGAGGTCATTAATAACAAGCTGATGCCACTGCATCGGGATCTGTTTATCGAATCGAATCCGATCCCGGTCAAGTGGGCATTGGCCGAGATGGGCAAGATTCCGCCGGGTATCCGCTTACCGATGACGGAATTATCCGAAAAATTTCATGACACCCTGCGGCAGGCGATGCATTATGCCGAGCAATAAAATGTCCAGAGTCATGTGTATCCTGTGTGCCCTGCTGTTGAGTGCCTGTGCCGCAACCGAGCGTGATACCCGTTATCTACAGAGCGAACAGCGCCCCCCCTTGCAGGTTCCGGCGGGCATGGATACCCCGAATTACAATCCGCAGATGCAGGTACCGGGTAACCCCGCCCCGCTTGATCCGGCCAGGGTCGATAGCAGCTTTGATTCCGAGCGTCCGCCACAACTGGACGAAAGTCAGTAACACTTATGCGTTTTGCCTCTCTGGGTAGCGGCAGCAAGGGTAATGGTTTGCTGGTGGAGCAGGGTAAAACCTGTGTGCTGGTCGATTGTGGTTTTTCTCTGAGCAGTGTTGAGCAACGTCTGGCGCGCCTGGGTAAGACACTGGATGACCTGAGCGCTGTACTCGTGACCCATGAACATAGCGACCATATCCGTGGTGTCGGTGTACTGGCGCGGCGCACGCGCCTGCCGGTGTATATGACGCCGGGCACGGCGGCCCAGACCAGCGTCGAGGAGGTTCCGGGGCTGTGTTATTTCAGCAGTCATGAAAGATTTGTTATCGATGATCTGGAGATCCAGCCCTTTCCGGTGCCCCATGATGCCCGTGAACCGAGCCAGTTTGTGTTTGCCAATGGTGCTCACCGCCTTGGGCTGCTGACGGACACCGGACATATTACCCCGCATATCGAGGTGATGCTGGATGGCTGTGATGCCCTGTTGCTGGAGTGCAATTATGATCCCGAGATGCTCCAGAACGGCCCTTATCCGGAGGCGCTGAAACGCCGTGTTGGGGGCGCGCAGGGTCATTTGAGCAATGACCAGGCCGCAACCTTATTACAGGGGCTGGATTGCGGCCGTTTGCAGCATATTGTTGCGGCCCATGTGAGTGAAAAAAATAATACCGGCGACCATGCCCGCCAGGCCCTGGCGGCGGTTTTGAGTTGTAGCCAGGACTGGATCGGCCTGTGTGACCAGAATCAGGGACTTTCCTGGCGTGCAATGGCCTGATTTTGCTAAAATGGGCGTTTTTTCCGGTGCCTGAAGTGGCTTGTGTGCAGGGCTGATGATTATTTTGTCGGTGCCCGTTATGGGGTGGTGGCAGCCAGTTAGATTCAACGAAATTAAGGGGACGATCTGATGGAGATTCAAGAGGAGCTTTATGCCGGTAAGGCCAAGTCGGTGTTTACCACCAGCGACCCGGAACGACTGGTGTTGCAGTTTCGTAATGATACCTCGGCCTTTGATGGAGAAAAGATTGAGCAGCTGGATCGCAAGGGTATGGTTAATAACAAGACTAATGCCTTTATCATGCAGCAACTGGAGCAGGCCGGTATCCCGACCCACTTTGACCGTTTGTTGTCTAATAACGAGGCCGTGGTTAAAAAACTGGACATGATGCCGATCGAGTGTGTGGTGCGTAATATCGCCGCCGGTAGTATCTGCCGCCGTCTCGGTGTCGAAGAGGGTATCGATCTGAACCCGCCGACCTTTGAATTCTTTTTGAAGAATGATCCCCTGCATGATCCGATGATCAATGAATACCATATCCGTTCTTTTGGCTGGGCCACGGACGAAGAAGTGGAGCAGATGAAGGTGTTGACCTTCAAGGTGAATGATATCCTCAGGCAGTTATTTCTCGATGCCGGCATGTTGCTGGTTGATTACAAGCTTGAGTTTGGTCGTTTTCAGGGGCAGGTGCTGCTGGGTGATGAGTTCACGGCCGATGGTTGTCGTCTGTGGGATGTTGATACGCGCAAGAAGCTGGATAAGGATCGTTTTCGTCAGGGCCTGGGTGGTGTTGTTGAGGCCTATGAAGAGGTGGCTGGACGTTTGGGTATTGTGCTGGATTAATTTCCGGCCCGGGCTTCCACCACCCTGTAAATGCGCCGCGCTGACGCGGCATTATTATAAACAGATAGAGTAATCATGCTGCAAATACCGGGTAATACCGCGTTATCGCCGTTTCGTCTGCAACGGCTGCGCGATGAGTTGAAACAGGTGGTGCCGGGGCTGGAGTTTTTGTCTGCCCGTTTTATGCATTTTGTTTCGCTGGAACAGGCGCTGGATGAAGGCGAGCGACAATTACTTGAGCGCATTCTCAGTTATGGCCCGGCGGATTCTGCTATGGATACTGGTGCGGATACGGCCGTTAGCGGGGCTGAGCAATGGGTTGTAGTGCCACGTTTCGGCACTATCTCGCCCTGGTCGACCAAGGCGACAGAGATCGCGCGTATCTGCGGTCTGGATCGGGTGGAGCGTATCGAACGCGGTATCTGCTGGACGCCGGTGTTTAAAAACCCGGCCAGCGTGAGCAGCGCCCAGCGTGAGTTGATCGAGGCCCGGCTGCATGATCGCATGACCGAGGTGGTGCTGGATGATATTGGCGATGCCGCGGGGTTGTTTAGTCATGAACATCCGGCACCCTTGTTGACGGTGGACGTGCTGGGCGGTGGTCGAGAGGCACTGGTGCAGGCCGATAGAGCCCTGGGTTTTGCCCTGAGTATGGATGAGATCGATTATCTGGTGGAGAGTTTTTGCGCCCTGGGGCGTAACCCGACCGATGTTGAGCTGATGATGTTTGCCCAGGCCAATTCCGAACATTGTCGCCATAAAATATTTAATGCCGACTGGGTTGTTGATGGTCAGGCGCAGGCAAAAAGCCTGTTTGGGATGATCCGCAATACCAGTCAGCAGGCCCCGGCTGGCCTGCTGTCGGCCTATCATGATAATGCCGCTGTCATTGTAGGCTCCGAGGCCAGCCGTTTTTATCCGCACCCGGATACGGCCTGTTATCAGGCCGTGCCCGAGGCTGTGCATGTCAACATCAAGGTTGAGACCCATAATCATCCGACAGCGATATCACCGTTTCCGGGCGCTGCCACGGGGGCCGGAGGAGAGATTCGTGATGAAGGTGCTACGGGCCGTGGTTCCAAACCCAAGGCCGGTCTGGCCGGGTTTTCGGTATCGAATCTACAGTTGCCGGGCGCCCAGAGACCCTGGGAACAGGACTTCGGTAAACCCGCGCGTATCGTTTCTGCCCTGGATATTATGATCGACGGGCCGCTCGGGGCGGCGGCCTTTAATAATGAGTTCGGGCGACCGAATCTGGCGGGTTATTTCCGCACCTATGAGGCGGCAGTGCCGGGGCCGGATGGTGAGCGGCAATTACGCGGTTACCACAAACCCATCATGATTGCCGGTGGTCTGGGTAATATTCGCGAGGCGGATGTTAACAAACTCGATATTCCTCCCGGTTCCCATCTGATCGCCCTGGGTGGTCCGGCCATGTTGATTGGCCTGGGTGGTGGGGCGGCATCATCAATGGCCAGTGGCGCCAGTAGTGAACAACTTGATTTTGCCTCGGTGCAGCGCGGTAATCCGGAAATGGAGCGGCGTTGTCAGGAGGTCATTGATCGTTGCTGGCAGCTCGGTGATACCAATCCGATAATTGCTATCCATGATGTCGGCGCCGGTGGTTTGTCCAATGCCTTTCCGGAGCTGGTGAATGATTGTGATCGTGGCGCCCGCTTTGAACTGCGTACCGTGCCTAATGATGAGCCGGGCATGTCGCCGATGCAGATCTGGTGTAATGAATCACAGGAACGTTATGTGCTAGCCGTGGCGCCGGCGGACCTGGACCGTTTTCAGGCCTTGTGTGAGCGTGAACGTTGCCCCTATGCCGTGGTGGGCGAAGTCAGTGTGGAACAGCATCTGATTGTGGGTGATGGCCATTTTGATAATGCGCCGGTCGATTTGCCGATGGCCTTATTGTTTGGCAAACCGCCCAAGATGTTGCGTGAGGTATCGCATCATCCGTTTCACAAGCCGGAATTTGATGCTGCTGCTGTTGATCTGCGGGAGGCCGCCGTGCGGGTGTTGCAGTTGCCGGCCGTAGCCGACAAGACCTTCCTGATTACGATTGGTGATCGCAGTGTTACGGGTCTGGTGGCCCGGGATCAGATGGTTGGCCCGTGGCAGATACCCGTGGCCGATGTGGCTGTAACGCTGAGTGATTACCAGGGTTACCATGGCGAAGCCATGGCCATGGGTGAACGCACACCGCTGGCACTGGCACATCCGGCGGCTTCCGGGCGTATGGCCATTGGTGAGGCCCTGACCAATATCGCCGCCGCCCGAATCGGTAAACTTGGTGATGTCAAACTGTCGGCTAACTGGATGGCGGCGGCCGGCCATAACGGTGAGGATGCGGCGTTGTTCGATACCGTCAAGGCCGTGGGCATGGAGTTATGCCCGGCCCTGGGTATTGCCATCCCCGTGGGTAAGGATTCCCTGTCGATGAAAACCGTGTGGGAACATCAGGGGCAGACACACGAGATGACCGCACCGTTGTCACTGATTATTACCGCCTTTGCCCCGGTGCTTGATGCAAGGCAGACCCTGACGCCACAGCTACGCACAGATCATGGCGATAGTGACTTGATCCTGATCGATCTGGGCAAGGGGGCCAATCGCCTGGCGGGTTCGGCGCTGACTCAGGTGTATGGTCAGGTTGGCCATCACACACCGGATCTTGATGATCCGCAGGCCTTTGCGGCCTTCTTTGATGTTGTGCAACGTCTTAATGCACAGGGTTTGTTGCTGGCCTACCATGATCGTTCCGATGGTGGCCTGTTTGCCACCCTGTCCGAGATGGCCTTTGCCGGTCATGTGGGTATTACGGTGGCGCTGGACGATATTGATGATGATGATTTGACGGCTCTGTTTAACGAGGAGCTGGGTGCGGTGTTGCAGGTACGTCATTGTGATACTGACGAGGTGCTGAAGGAGTTACATGATGCCGGTCTGACCCATCACAGTTTTGTGATTGGTGAACTCAATGATGATGACCGTATTGTGTTTACCCGTGGCCGGCATGAAGTGTTGTCTGAGGATCGCATTAACTGGCAGCGGGCCTGGTCTGAAACCACCTGGCGACTGCAGGCGCTGCGTGATAACAGTGATACAGCACAGCAGGAATATGATCGTATCCTTGATCAAAATGATCCGGGGCTCAATGTATCACTGAGCTTTGATGTCAATGATGATATTGTCGCACCCTATGTGCATGGCGCCCGACCGCGTATGGCCATCCTGCGTGAACAGGGTGTTAATGGTCAGACGGAGATGGCGGCGGCCTTTGATCGTGCCGGTTTCGACAGTGTTGATGTGCATATGAGTGACATCCTTGGCGGCAAACTATCATTGCAGGATTTCAAGGGGCTGGTGGCCTGTGGCGGTTTTTCTTACGGTGATGTGCTGGGGGCCGGTGAAGGCTGGGCTAAATCTATCCTGTTTAATAGCCGTGCCCGTGATGAATTTACGGCCTTTTTTTTGCGTGATGACAGTTTTGGTCTCGGTGTCTGTAATGGCTGTCAGATGATGTCGAATCTGTTTGAACTGATTCCCGGCGCCGAACTCTGGCCGCGTTTTGTGCGTAATCATTCGGAACAGTTTGAGGCCCGTTTTTCGCTGGTTGAAGTACAGCCATCGGCCTCGCTGTTTCTCACCGGCATGGCTGGTTCACGCATGCCGATTGCCGTCGCCCATGGTGAAGGTCGCGCCGAATATCGTCCCGGTACTGATCTGGCCGGTCTGCAACAGGCGGGCCTGGTAGCCCTGCATTATGTTGATCATTATGGTCAGGCGACCGAAACCTATCCTGCCAACCCCAATGGCTCGGCAGCCGGTGTTACGGGTGTGTGTAATGCCGATGGCCGTTTTACGATAATGATGCCGCACCCGGAACGGGTGTTTCGCAGTGTGCAACATTCGTGGAGTCCGGAAGACTGGGGTGAAGATGCGCCATGGTTACGCATGTTCCGTAATGCCCGGCACTGGCTAGGTTAACCTGCACTTGTCATGAATTATCGGCGTACCCTGCAGGCAGTGGTTTTTGCCCTGCCACTGACAGTGGCATTATTATTGTCGATGGCTGCGGTCAGTCACAACGCCATCCTCCCCGGCCCGCAGTGGCTGAAACCTGTGCATGTGGATTCTGTTGCTGAGCTGGAGCATCTGTTCAGCGAACTGGCCTATGACTGGCCGCTAACAGCCGGCCCTGTGGTGCCACGTCTACTGCTCAAATCATTGCCACCTGAATTGAATAACGGCTTGTCGGTGGAGCGTAAAAAAGCCATCTTTCTGCGTGTTCTGTTGCCGGTAGTGCTGGCCGAAAATCAGCACATCCGTCAGCAGCGTAGCTGGTTGCAAGCTCTGCTGGCCGAAGGGCTGCCGTCTGAGGGCAGTCCTGTCTGGCAGCAGTTGCAGCAACTGGCCAAGGCTTACCGGGTTAAAGGTGATTTGCAGCGACCGGAAAAACAACAGCAGTTGCTGCGACGGGTGGATGAAGTACCCGTTGCGCTGGTGCTGGCTCAGGCCGCCAATGAAAGTGGCTGGGGTACATCACGTTTTGTACGCCAGGCCAATAATCTGTTCGGGCACTGGACCTTTCGTCCGGAGAAGGGCCTGGTGCCACTGCAACGTGATGATGGTAAAAAACACCGGGTGCGCATCTTTTCCAGTTTGCGGTCATCGGTGCGCACCTATTTATTTAACCTCAATACCGGTCGTGCCTACCGGCGATTACGTAAATTGCGCGCCATCCTGCGTGATAACAAGCAGTTGCTGGATGGTGAACATCTGGCTGCGGGGTTGATCCATTACTCCGAACGTGGCGAAGATTATGTCGAGGAAATTCGTGGCCTGATTCGCAGTAATCATCTGTCGCATTTTGAAACAGTGCATCTGCGTGAGGGTACCTGGCGTTCACCACGCAGGTGACCGTGCGATTACGATGTCATTGTTACCTTATCGGCCTGGCTGTGGCCTGCATGTGCGGATGCAGGTAGTCATTTTGGTGGTTACCGGACGACGTGCGCTGTAAAAAGCAATCAATGCAATATCTGCATGATATATGTCATCCTGATTGATGATTAGGAGATTCGGGCACCATCTTTTCCTGTAGTTTGGTGGACGTTATTGACAGCCCTGTCAATAACGTCCACCTGTTTGGACAGGTTCGGACGACTGCCGTCATGCTATCAGCTTGTCCTTTTTGCTATCGAAACCCAGCAGTTTGTAGATTGGATCCCAGCGCATCAGGGCAAACAGCATGGTTGGAACTGACAGTAACACCAGTGCTATATTCAGTGCCGGCCCCAGGTCAAGACTGAGTACCAGGCCGAGCATGGCGAGTGCAGTCAGCATGCGGATAATGATGTCGACTGTGCCGATGTTTTCAAACGAGTCATTGGTTGCAGTATTCATATTTTGTATCTCCTGTTTGTACGATTGTAAGAAGTCTTACACGTTGCATTTGTTACGACACTATGATTCGCCAAATTGCTCAAAAGATAAAGTCACGTCTTTCGATGCTTGTTATAAATAATATCTATGATTGATTAAGATTAATTTAAGCTGGCTGTATAGATTTTATTACAGTATGTAAGTACACATGATGATGCTAAAGTATCTTTATTAACCGGTGTAACGGTAAGAGATATTATTATGTGTGTTAGTGGTTCGGTGTATTTGCTGTGGGGATTGTTATGAAATATATGAAAAATGCAACGTTAAGGCAGTTGCAGATATTTGAATCGATTGCCCGGCTCGGCAGTTTTACTGCGGCAGCGAAAGAGCTCTATCTGACTCAACCGACTATCTCGATGCAGATAAAAAAATTATCTGAGCTGATATCGGCGCCGTTGTTTGAAGTGCGCGGCAAGCGGGTTATGTTGACTGATGCCGGCCTGGCGTTGGTGCCGGCCTGCAGAGAGATTTTTCGGGAGCTGGAGAAATACGAGACGGTGCTGAGTAATATCAAGGAGATCGGTCAGGGTGAGCTGAGTATTTCCAGCGTGACGACCGCCGAATATTTTGCGCCACGGATATTGAGTGACTTTTTGAAGGTGTACCCGGGTGTTACGACAACGCTGGAGATCACCAATCGTATTCGTGTGATTGAACGCATGCAGGGTGGTGTTGATGACCTGTATATCATCGGTCAGCCCTATCCTGAGGTTGAGCTGGAAATCATTCCGTTTCTTGAAAACCCCATTGTATTTTTTTCTGCGCCTGATCATCCGCTGGCTGAGCTTCGTAATATTTCACCGTCGGCGCTCGCGGCAGAGAACATTTTTGGTCGTGAGGATGGTAGCGAGGCCTCAATCCGGTTGGCCGAATTTTTTGACACGGTCGGCCTGAAGGTCAAGTCCGCAATGAAACTGGGTAGTAATGAAGCTATCAAGATGGCGGTTAAAAGCGGTCTGGGTATTTCCATGTTGTCACGCCTGGCGTTGACCAGGGAAGTGGAGAATGGCGAGCTGGTGATTCTTGATATCCAGGGATTTTCGATAACCGATAGCTGGTATCTTGCTTATTTGAAGGGGAAACGTTTGTCCGCGGTTGCCGAGGCGTTCTTCAGTTTTGTTACCAGCATGCGTGAGGACTATACCCGTGAGTTTATCGGTAATCGCGGTCGACGCAAGTCAGATCGTGGTCGCTAGCTGTGCAGTGGGCCAGTGCCACCCTTGGTCGTTGAGTAATCCGGCTCTATCATCGCGACAGAAACCAGCAAGAAAGGGTTCGAGGCGGGTCAATAAGTAGCGGCTCAGAGGGAGGCGATAGAGGGTACGTGTGTCTGGAAGGGCTGGGTATTCGGCGATGATTAACGCGCCCCCGGGGCACAGGATACGCAGGCATTCGCGCAAGGTGTTGTGGCGGGTTGCGGTAGGTATTTCATGCAACAGAAAAAATACGATGATGTTGTCAACGCTATTGTCCCGATAGCCCAGTTGTTCGCTGTTCATGTGTGCGCAGACGGGTGGCATGGATGATTTGTAACAGGTGATTTCCAGTCGCAGCGCAGATACATCGCATAGATACAGAGGTGTGGGTGACAGCATTTTTATCATCAGGCTGGGTGTCAGGAGGCCATAGGCGCAGCTGAGTTACAGTGTTAATGCTCGGGGTGTGTTCGAGTGTTGCCAGTGTTGTTTGCATCAGTTTTTTATACTGTCGAAACAGGATGGCGTTGATGATGGGTTGGTGACCAAAGAACCAGACAGTGGGTCGCCACAGGTAGGCCCACCAGTAATCCCGGGCCAGATAGATAGGAATGCCATCAGTGAAATAATGATGTACGCCCAATGCAGGTCTCGGTTGGGTTATGATGGCAGATCATAGAAAGCGAGGCTGGGTGTGGGGGCAAGTGTGTCCGATCATTTGCAGCGCACGAAGTGGTGGGGTGAATGATATCGGTTTCTGAGTTATTACTGTTGCTGGCGTTGCTTGCAGTGATTGTCTACTGGCTGGATGCCATGCGGGCCAAGGAAATGGCGCGCCGTGAGGGTCGTCAGCGTTGCCAGGAGCTGGGCCTGGTTTTTCTCGATGATAGTGTGGTGATGCAAAAACTGCGCCTGAAGCGGGATGAGCAGGGGCGGATGCTGATCTGGCGGCAGTATCAATTCGAGTTCAGTAGTGATGGCAGCCGGCGTTATCGCGGTGACATTATGTTGTCAGGTAAAGTGCTGGATGACCTTGTTATGGACGCCTACCGTTTGCCCGATGAGTTTTCTGAATAATCCTCCTGCACGATCCAGAGCTGACTGAACCAGTAATAGCGCCCGCTTTGAGTTGATGGTGCCGTGCAGTTGTAACGATTGCGCCCCGGTGGTAGTGGTTTCGCGGCTGTTATGGTGTAGCGCGAGGTATCGAGCCAGTGTATGGCCGTTTGTCCCTGGCCGCTGACAAAACAGTTGATCTGTTGTTTTGTGCGGGCACTGGTTTTGTCTCTATTAAGTGTAATGGTCAGTGTGGGCTGGCGTTCAAAGGTGACGGGCTCTGCCGGTGTGGTCGCGGAGACGGGTAAGGGCAGGGTTGCAGCCTTGGTGCGGAAGACGTCGATGTTGGCGAAACTGGCGGCCATGGGGAAGCGCGGCAACAGTTGCGGGTCACTGTTATTGTCGAAACTGATGGCGCCTGACTGCTGGGTGAAGGCGGTGTAACCCATTTCCCTGATCAAGGTTTTCAGGGGCAGAGTGTATTCGCCGTAGGGGTAGGCAAATAGCATGGGTGCACTGCCGAGTTCCTGTTGCAGGCGTTGCTGGGCAAAACTGATATCAGCGCGAATCCGTGCTGACCAGATTTTATCGTCTTCACCCTGTTGATGTTTGATCAGGTAGTCATGGCTGCGCGAATGGTTGGCGAAACTGGCGCCATGTTGCTGCATTTCGCGCATCTGCTCCCAGTTCATAAAGGCCGGTAGTTTGCGATCGACGGCGTCGGTGGAGACAAATACGGTGAAGGGCCAGCCGCGCTGGCGCAGACGTGGCCAGGCCTCGGTATACACCGAGATGTAGGCATCATCCACGGTGATGGCAACAGTCCTGTCAGGCAGGGGTTTGCCCTGCTCCAGGCTGGTGATGATGTCCTGTAGTGGCCAGACGCTGTAACCCTGTTGTTGCAGGTGCTCCAGGTGGGATTCGAACTGATCCAGACTGACATTGGTCTCCGGGTATTGGCTGACGCCAAAATGATGGTACATAAATACCACGGCGCTGTGCCTGCCTGCAGCGATGTTATGCCGCAATATGGGAGGTTCCTGGTCGGCATGGCTCATCGTCGCTATCAGGGTCAGCAGCAGCGAGAATAACAGAACCGCTTGCCGGAGCAGGCCGCGGGGATCTTCCAGAGGATTTTTCATGCCGTTATTATAGGTCAGATTTTACCCGGCTGATATGGTGTGGTGTTTGCCCGGAAGGCCGCACTATGGGATGATGGGCGCTTTATTTATTTGGAGATGGGA
>Ga0316190_10002285_pt1 | contig 13896 bp, 13 predicted proteins | sample Eddworburrow2_MG_FD_204929 | JGI IMG/M metagenome (GOLD analysis project Ga0316190, IMG submission 204929) | Coastal sediment microbial communities from Maine, United States - Eddy worm burrow 2 | ecosystem: Environmental > Aquatic > Marine > Coastal > Sediment | place: USA: Maine | collected... | reverse complement strand
ACACTCCCACACAGGCACGGGACTCCCCCAATAGCGGTTGCGCGATATATTCCAATCAGGAGCCGACTCCATGCTCTTTGCAAATCGACCATGCTTAAAGTGTTTGGGATACCAATGAATATCTTCATTTGTTTGCTTCATTTTTCCCTTGAGCTGTTGCACATCCACGAACCATGCAGTTTGCGGGTTGTAAAACAAGCGAGTTGCGCAGCGCCAACAATGTGCCACGGAATGCGTATACTTATCGTCGCGATATATGAGTCCTCGCTTAGTAAGATCTTCGTTTACCGCCTTATTTGCCTTTAGATAATACATCCCACCAAACTGTGGAACTTCATCTTTTATCGTTCCTTCATCGTCAACATGAAAGACCATCTGCACATTATCTCGTTTCATCACGACCATATCCTCTTGCCCATACACCGCAAGTGTCACGATACCCGTTCCCTCATCTTCTGTGACAAAGTCGCCGGCAATAATGACAAATGCCTTTTTCCCCTCCTCTATTTCGTAATAATCATAATGAGGAACAAACGACATTCCTACCAAATCTTTCCCCTCCAGCTCCTGCACAATCTCGTAGCTCGATTCCTCACCCAGCATCTTTGCTGTGTCTTTTCCTAAGATATAAAACTCGCTCCCCTGCTTTACTTTTATGTATTTCAAAGATGGGTTCACAGCAAGTGCTGGCGTAACAATCTTATTCCAAGGAGTTGTAGACCATGCGAGAAAATAGGTGTCGCCCTCACCTTTCACTTGATATTTATATGTGGTTGCTGACTCGGTGATATCTTTGTAGTTATCTGCGTCCATCGCCACCTCGAAGTTGGAAATGGGTGTTGAGCAGTGAGGACAATAGAGCGAAACACGAAGGCCTTTGTAAACATATCCTTTCTCATACATCTGCTTGAAAACCCACATCACAGATTCCATATAGTCGGTATCCCAGGTACGATAGGAGTTTTGAAAGTCCACCCAACGACCGATGTGATCGACATACCATTCCCACTCTGCAGAAACTTGAGCAACATATTTTTTACAATGCTCAATAAACACATCTACGCCAACCTTGTCTTCTATGTCTTTTTTTCGTTGGACGTTGAGTTCATTTTCTACCTTGTTTTCGATTGGCAATCCGTGTCCATCCCACCCCCACACGCGCTCAACGAGATACCCCTTCATCGTCCAATAACGACCAAATACATCTTTGGGGAGCGAGGAAAGAAGCGAGCCGTAGTGTGGCATACCCGTCACAAATGGCGGACCGTCCAAGAAGTTCCACCGCTTACTTGTTGCACGCGCCGCAACGCTCTTTTCAAAAATCTTCTCTTTTTTCCAAGATTTGAGAATCTCATGCTCGAGGCGGGGGAAGTCTGCAGCGGCGTCAACTGGCTTAAACATAGGAGTACATTATAGCATTATGCCCCCGCAACGTGTTGAGCACGCTTTATTTTTTAGTAGTATAAGCGCACCACCGGCCTCAGGGTGATTGGTTCTCCTTGTAGTTTTTTTAACTCAGGTAGCTGATCATTCTCAAAAGTTCTCCTGTCGCCCAACTCGCTCCCCATCCTCAACCCACCATCAACCTCTCCAATAACCAAAAAGTTATTCAGATAATCTGATAGTTCCTCTTTATCAAACATGCCGCTTGGGTCAATTCGCGTACTCGTCCATTCAACGCTACGTGGCGTGATAAGGCCTCCTCTAAGACGCAACATTGCAGCCTCGTGGATGTTTGGCAGAGATACTTGTGGCGTAGATTTTTCTGATAATCCACACTGTCGAACGTCTTTTTCGGTTCGATCTCGCAAGTTAATCGCTTCTCGCTTACCATCCAAGTTCGTTTGTGTAAAATGCAAAAAGGCAGCAGCAGGCAAACCTTTCCCCATGCGCTCTTGCTCATCTGTCACCAATATCCAGTTTTTAGGTCTGGGCGGAAGCTCAATCATGCCACGGGAATATAAGCACAAAACTGACTTATAATGTTCCCTCAGCGATTTATTCTGCCCAGCTACTGGCAACATTTCTAGCACTACTTCTTCAACATCTTTGAGACTCAACTCACTACCCACAACATCCCGCACACCCTTTAGCTCAGGAATATATGTAAGCTGAAAACCATTATCACGCAACCGCTTAATTTGTTCTTCCTCCAAACATTTTGGAGGAGGAGGCACGTCTACATCCATACCAAGACACTCCTTCCACGTGCGCGCCTCACTCACCTACATCATCTCAGGGTGATGTGGCGAAAATAGATCTCGCTCTATGCTCATTTCTTTTTGAATGTTTTTACTTGTAATGCTTTCATCGACGCATCGAGTTGATTCGCCATTTTTTGTGTGTATGGATTGTAGGTTTGCAGATCACGATACAACTCCCACGTGTCATTGCATACTTGATCCATAATTTCCTGGAGCTTTGTCGCGCCAAGCGAATCAATCTCAGTTGGAGAAAAATCAAACTCCTGCAACAGGCGGCCCAAAAAATGAGTTAGTCCTTGTGAGTTTGCCGCTTGCCGATCATGCTCATCCGCGCTCATTTCTATGATGCGCAGCCCCGCACTTATAAAAAACTTCTTCCACCCGTTGTATGTCTGCTCACTTGCGAGAAACTGATCTAATATGATCGGCAGACCGTCAAAGCCATCTCTTGAGCTATCTGGCCCAAACATAGGGTGGGTGAGTAGTGCTTGTGTTTTTTTGCCGCGCAGCACTTGCTCAAACACCCGCTTTGGGTGAGTCTTCACAGATAGCACATCAATAAGCACATGATCGTCACGTATGTATTTTGCATGGCACTTCAACACGGTTTCAAAAGCAGAAATCGGCACGCAGTAAAATACGGTTTGCGCCGCTTGATAAAACTCTTGCGCATCTAAATAAAATGTGTGACTCTTCTTCTTATGCTGGCTTCGCGAAAGAATAACCACTCTGGCGCGGCCGCGCAAAAGTCGTATCAACGTGCGCGCAAACCGTCCATATCCAACAATTCCAATTGTCGTATCTTTCATAATGAAAAGTTTTTTTCTGCAATACCTAAAACTTACAGTATTGGTATACGATAGTTACAGGCTAAGTCTGATACGGTCTCAGAAATTTCCTCATCATACCATAATCTCATCTCAGCGCTCGACAACCCTGAGGCAAAATTATAAAACATTTCAGAAAGCCAATCAGCATCATCAGAAGAGTCATCATCGAGGGGTGCACTTGGGCCAGTAGAGTCATATACATCAAGTGTGTTTGCAAATAGTTTAAGCGCCTACTCATGCATCGGGAGGTATGGCGCTGCAAGAGCCAATCTCCATGTTTTGTATGGATCTTGTAGGACACTATCGGGTGCTGGTGGAATAGTGCATGTGATGTGGTCGTCAGCTTCTGCAATGACAAGTGCAAATGCAGGCGGGGCCAGAGGTCCTAAACCCTCATCGGGCACTCGGTGGGTATGAGCAATTCCAAATGACACATCAGCCCTCCACAATTTCCCACCAATATAGCCCGTCCATTCACCGGTAGGATCAATGACTGTTGCTTTTTTAGGCGGCATATCATGTCCCTCGGGATAGCTGTGTAGTTGTGGTAATTCTGCTCTAGACATGCGATACATGACGAATAATCATAGCGGATTCTACCATATTTTTATATTCTCACCAATTGGATGCATACCATTTGTCCGTTGCCATCTACCAACTTCGGAGGTTGGTATGAGGTTAAAATGGAAAGGTATCTGAGCTTTGTCTATTTGTGAGGGAGGCTTACAGGCCATCATGCGAGCTTACTATTGTAACTGGCGTATTGGTTTCACGTGCAACTGAGCGACAGACCATCCAGCCAATAACTATATTTCATAAGAAGCACGGAGGTTGCTTGGAGGTGTTCTTACTACATGTTTCCCTGAAGCTGATTTCTCCACCCCTTATTTCTTTCGTAGAAATGCGGGGATGTCCCTTCGATTCCTGTACGAATGTTACGTGGTCACTCAGGATAAACTTCTCCACCCCTTATTTCTTTCGTAGAAATGCGGGGATGTCGAAACCGTCATTCTCGCTGGGGGCAGTGAATGCCTCTTCGTCAAACTCATCAAACGGAGTGTTTTCGTTGGATGAAGATCGCTTTCGCTCAGAAGGCGGCTGATCTTCTTGCTGCCTTAGCACATCTTGTTCGGGCTGCAAGGTGGGTGCTGATTGTGATGCGTCTGCCGGCTGCTCTTCCCGCACGCCCTGACGATAGCGAAATAACTTGAGGCGACTTTCATCAAACTTTGTAGCAATAAGTGTAATCTTGATCTGATCCATCATAGTGTCATCGATCACTGCGCCAAATATGATGTCTGCGTCTGGATCAACCGTCTTAGCAATAATTGACGCTGCTTCATCAATTTCACTCATTGACATGTCGGGGCCACCCACAACATTGAATAAGATTCCTTTCGCTCCCTCTATCGAGACGTCCAGTAGCGGAGAAGAAATTGCTTGTTTGATTGCGGTCATTGCGCGCTTATCGCCGCTTGCCGCTCCCATTCCCATAAGAGCAGTACCTGCGTTACTCATAACGGTGCGTACATCGGCGAAGTCTACGTTCACCAACCCCGGTACCGTGATTAGCTCCGCGATCCCTTTCACTCCCTGATGAAGGATGGAGTCGATTTTCTTAAACGCATCACTAATGGAAGTCTTCTTATCAACAACCGAAAGAATCCTCTGATTTGGAACCACGATAAGAGTGTCTACTTTTTCTTTGAGACCCTCTATTCCCTCTTCGGCGACAACTTTTCGCTTTGCTCCTTCAAACTCAAACGGCTTAGTAACAACAGCTACCGTCAGTGCGCCAATCTCGCGCGCCACCTCAGCGATAATGGGTGCCGCACCAGTTCCGGTACCACCACCCTCACCGCAGGTTATAAACACCATGTCGGCACCAGTGAGCTCTTCGGCCAGCTTATCTCGCGACTCTTCTGCCGAATTGTGACCCATTTCTGGATTGCCACCCGATCCAAGTCCACGCGTCACCCCATCGCCAATTTGAATTTTAATAGGTGCTTTGCTTTGAAGTAGTGCCTGTGCGTCAGTATTCACAACGACAAACTCAACGCCAGGGATGCCGCCCTCACGGATCATAGTTTCGATGGCGTTTCCACCACCACCACCCACACCCACTACTTTGATGTTGGCGGGTTGTCCTGCTTTTGGTTTTACGAGCATTGGCATATTGGTGTGATTAAGAGTAAATTATGGGATAAATTGCTTCATGAGGTCTTTGAGCTGCCCAATACTATCGCCAAACTTAAAACCTTTGACAATATTATTAAACTTGAGCATGCTCGAATCCGAATCCATTATATTGCCCTTTGTGGATAAAATCAAACCAACCGTCGTTGAGTATTGCGGATCAAGAATCTCATCAAGCAATCCAGAGACCTCGCCTGGCAACCCCATACGCATTGGTAAGCCTAATACTTTTCGACCCATTTCTTGCATTCCAACGGTAAGTGAACCGCCGCCTGTGACAACAACTCCCGAGGGGACTTGCTTGGAAAAACCACTTCGCTCAATCTCTTCATTGATCATTTGATACATTTCTTCAAGTCGCGAACCGATGATCCCATCAAGCACCATTTTGAGCGAAACCTCTTTAATACCCTCTGGCAGGTGCAGAGAGGATAAATCGTATACATCGTCTTTCTTTTTGCCTTTTGTGTGCTCATGGTCGCGGACGTGCTTGCTCAGGTGGAGTTTGATGCGCTCGGCAGAATCAAGCGAAACACGTAATCCAACCGCAATGTCGTTTGTTATGTGGCGGGCGCCAATGGGGATTGATCCTGAATAAGAGAGCGCTCCTTCGGTCCAAAGACAGATATCTATTTTACCAGCACCAATATCAACAAGCACCACGCCTAGTTCTTTTTCGGTATCGCTCAACACGGCCTGAGCAGAGGCCAGACCAGCAAATATAAAGCCATCATTAGCAATTCCTAGTTCGTGTAAACAACGATCGATATTTTTAAGATTTGTTTGGGAGGCGGTGACAATATGCGTATCCACTTCGAGGCGAACACCACTCATACCGATGGGGTTCTTGATCCCTGGCTGCCCGTCAACGATGTATTCACGTGCGGAGACGTCTATTATCTGGCGAGTGTTGGAGATCGAGATGGCGCGAGCTGCATCAATTACGCGTGCAACATCCTCGTCCATAATCCCATCCTGCGGATTGGAAACAGCCACCACTCCATGCGAGTTGAGCGAGGCAATATGTGGCCCGCCAACCGAAACAAACGCATGTGAGATCTTGTGGCCCGCCATACGCTCGCACTTCTCGACACTGCGCTCAACCGAAGTTGTGACTTGATCAATATCAACAATTAAACCACGCTTCACACCGCGAGATGGCGTTGCGTTGAAACCAATAACACGCAGTTGATCTTCATCCTTCACACGGGTTGCAACTACCGTCGCAATCTTAGAGCTACCGATATCGATTCCACACAAAAGCTGCTCAGCCATAAATAATCATAGTATTAGTAATTGAAGTAGTATGTGCATTTGTCATCATCATGGGTAGATCAATAAAAGACGACAACCGGCTTATCAAAACGCAAGTCAACACTCTTAAGCGCCTTCTCATTTTTTACATATTCACCCAATATTTCTTTGAGCTCATATTGCTGAACGGCACCATCGCGCCGAGGTGAAAAAAGTACGGTTAAATCGCCTATGTAACATCGTATCATATCGCTCGAGTCAATATCAATCCGATCTGCCGCATACCCAATGCTGCTCAAAAAATCTGCCAATTCAATAGCGGTACTTATCTCGCTCAAATCAACACGCTCACCCAGATGATACTGATTAAATGGTATTTTTTGATAAAAGCGTATTTGGGGAAGCTGCGACCCATCGCGCGGCAACTGCTGATCCTGCTCATCTTGACCAGTCGTACTTAGCTTTTGCACAACAACCGCTTCTTGATCGAGCTTGTATGTTCCATTTGCCACCGATAAAACAACAAATGGGGTGCGCATAGTAATATCAACTAAAAGCGTGTTGGGGTATTGTTTTGTGAGGAATATTTGTTTTATGCGTGGATTTCGACGCGCCAGATGCTGCTTGATCTGTTCTTGCGAGAGTAATGGGAGATTCTGCCGATATACACGCTCCAACCCCAATAAGGACGTTTCCGCGTCCCATCCTGTCACAACTATCTCATCAATGGCAAGCGCCTTTTTAGCTTGTGAAAAGCTATATGCTCCCAAGTATGCCAACATCCCCGCCAGCGCCACGCCAAGCACCAAACGCACTATTGTGCGCATATGCCCTCGACTGAGGTGAGCTTTTGCACGGGGGTGTATATCAGCTTCTTTTTCGTCCGAGACGTTGCCTGATTTCGGCAAGGATAGTATGTTGCGGATTCGACGCATGTGGCGTAGTGTGAAATGCATAACTTTCAATCTTACTAGCTTTTTCCATTGCGCTTATGAGCTCGCTTGCGTTTCCTGTCTGCTCAAACACCACGGCAACGCCACTATCCTCAAGCAATCTAGCATGTGCACGCTGTTCTCCACTTGCCGACCACGGAAGCGGAACAAGCACCGCTGGCTTTTTGAGTGCAATCAATTCGCTTACCGTGTTGGCTCCTGAGCGAGCGATCACGATGCGCGAGCGTGCATATGCGAAACCAATATCAGCAGAAGATATGTGTTCAACCACGCGATAATGCGTGTCTTCATGTGTCTTTAGACGTTTGAAATCATCAAACTCTTTCACATTTCCGCTCTGGTGTAGTAGTGTGTATTTTTTCTTTAGTTGCGGCAAAATCTGCTCGATGAGCGTATTAACGCTGTGCGAGCCAAGTGACCCTCCCAACACAAGCAGGAGCGGACGCTTCAAATCAAGCCCATCCAAAAGCGTTGTGTCTTTGTTCTGAGCAAACACTTGTGCCCGAACCGGATTACCCGTCACCACAACGGGAGGTTGAAACTGCGACTTGGTTTGCTCGTACGTAACAAATGTGCAGCGAGCAAAGCGAGACATGAGGCGATTGGTTAGGCCTGGCGCAATTGTTTGCTCATGGACAAACAACGGGATACGCAATATCCACGCTGATAGCGCAATGGGAAGCGCGATATACCCGCCAAACGTGAGTACCACGTCTGGACGACGCCAAAGCAAAATCAGAAGTGATTGCACGAGTCCTATAGGCATAAGAAGCGCCTGGCGCAAACTAGAAAGTGAGAGTGATCGATTGAGCTTGCCGGTGTGAAGATGAATAAACGGTATGCCGCGCGAGGTTATTTCCATAAACTCAAACGATGCTTCTTTTTCACCCGCAAGTGCAGTTTTACGCCCAACAAACACCACGTGGTCATCTTGCTCCATGCGCTCAATCACCGCCAAAGCAGGAGTGACATGACCCCCAGTTAGCAAGTATTTCATGTACTTATTATACTCAAACTCCGCGCGCCAAATGAGGCGCGCTTCCCCTAGCGACCCACGCCTCGGCGCTTCGCGCTCGTGCGCTCGATATTGGTGAGTATTCCAGCTAGTCCAAACGACACAAGCATGCTTGATCCACCGTAGGAGATAAATGGAAGCGGGACTCCCGTCAATGGCAGCAGCGCAGTCATTCCCCCAAGATTGATAATGATCTGTAGCGCAAAGTACCCCATGATGCCAGCGGCCAAAAGCTGGCCGAAGCGATCGGGAGCTCGATAACAAATCCGATACATTTTGTACAAAAGCGCAAAAAAAGCAAATACCAAAAGCATGCTCCCCACAAATCCAAACTCTTCTGAAAAAATTGCAAAAATAGAATCGGTATGAGCCTCAGGCAAATAGAGATATTTTTGTTTTGAGGCACCAAACCCTTGTCCAAATAACCCACCGTTGTGGAGTGAGATCATGATTTGATTAATGTGATAGCCAATGCCTTGTGGATCAGCAGAGGGGTCAAGAAATGCCAAAAGACGACGTAACCGGTAAGGCGACGATTGCGCCAGCAGAATAAAACCAACAACCGAGGCGGGAATAAGCATCAACAAATAGCGGGTTTCCGATCCTGCCAAAAAAAACATAATAATGCTGACGGAGAAAATAATGATCGCGGTACCCATGTCGGGCTGGAGCAATATGAGAAACATGAGCACCCCAAGAAGCGAGAGAAACGGCACAAAGCGCTTACGCTCTTTGTGCTCAAACCACGAAGCCAAGTAGATAATAACGGAAAACTTCGCGATCTCTGTTGGTTGGAGATTGAAAAACCCCAAATCTATCCAACGCCGAGCGCCACCAACTTTTACACCAATTCCAGGGATTAACACCCCCAGCAATAATATGATCGAGCCCATCATCGCAAAAAAGGCCACGTCCTGCCAACGTTTATATGGTATGAGCGACGTAACGATCATGACAACCACGCCGAGCGCCACCCAAATAAACTGCAGGCGAAAATAATAGAAGCCATGCCCCACCTCTTGCAAACTACGAACCGATGAGGCTTCAAATACGCTCAGCAGTCCTCCAAGCGCCAAAAGAAGTGCCATAAGCATAAGACTGAGAGAGGTGGACTTTGTACGTTTTACTACAGCACTTGCACGGGATTTTGATCTAAGACGTCGCATACCCATTCATTGTAGCGCACGCGGGCTCAGGAAGGAATAGACCAAAAAGAAGGATCATGAAAGAGGAAAAACTTTCTCAAAAGTTCACTGCGCAAAACGAAGCATTTACTGACTCGCAAACGCCAGCATGAGCCCAAACACCGCAAACATAACGGAGATGAGCCAAAACCTCATCACAATCTTGGGCTCTTCCCATCCCTTTAGCTGGAGATACAGATGATAGGGAGCAGCCGGAAAGAGTTTCTTGCCTCGATATTTTTTACTCAAAAGCTGCAAAAGAGAGCTGGTGATCTCGATGAGAAAAACACCACCTATTATGGGCAACGTAAATGCCTTGCCAAGTATGAGACCAATCACCGCAAACACGGCACCAAAAGAGAGCGATCCTGCGTCGCCCAAGAAAATACGTGCCGGTGGAATGTTGAAGTACAAAAAAGCAATAAGCCCACCCAACCAAATACCGATAAAGGCTGATAAAGGCACGTCCAGTATGCTAGCGGCAATGATCCAAAATGCGGTTAGCGCAATCATCAATACCCCAGAAGCCAGCCCATCAAGACCGTCGGTAATGTTGACAGCATTTGTAAACGCGATAATCACAAATGCTGCAAAAAATATGTACCAATATGAAAGGTCAAACTGACCGAGAAATGGTACATGGATAAACGCTATTTTCAGCTCAGCATACAGCCAATATCCAACAATGAGCGCTAGGATTGTTTGGATCACCAATTTATGCCGCATCCGTAGACCAAAAAAACCTTTTTCTTTCCAGAAAAATATCTTTACTAGATCATCGTAAAGTCCCAGCAGACCAAACGAAATAAAGGTGAACAATACAATTTTTATCTCAGTGAGGTATGAGGGGAAGTTTGCGTTGATTGCTCCGTGCGTGTTCCAAGACCATAGCAAGAATAATCCGTACAGTACCGAAGTGGTGAGTAGTATTAGTATGCCGCCGCCAACTGGTGTTCCCGCTTTGTGTTTATGAAACAAGTCAAATATTGGCGTGAGCTTGTTGAATGCGTCTTTTGTTTGTTGATCTTGTCGCTGGAGCTTGATGCGATACAGAAAGTTTATAAACGGCACAATGAGAATTGCATGTACAAGAAACGATATAAACGTCGCGAAAAGATATATTTGCATTATTTAAAAATCCTCAACCCGTTAGTAATAGAAATAATTGAATCAGTTTTGGAATAAATATTATTCCTGCAATTATCAATGCTCCGCTGGAAAAAATAAGCATCGCTGCGGCCGAAACATCTTTTGCAATTTTTATGTCCTCGCGCCACTGCTTATCGATGGCATCGGTTGTCTTTTCAATAGCGGTGTTTATTGCCTCCACCATGATTCCGATGAAAATAATAAGTAGCACCAGCAAAAACTCAAAGTAGCTTACGCGCAATACGTACGACCCCAAAAGCGCCAAAATTGACAGGAAGAAATGGATGCGGTAGTTTGCTTGCGTGCGAAACGCCCAAACCATCCCCTCCCAAGCATATAGTACTGATTGTCCGTGTTTACGCAGCATAGTGATGATTTAGTATATAGTATTTAGAATGTTGTTGTAACATTGGCTTTTGCAGATTTTTACTTCTTTTTTACTGAACAAACGCCCTTAGCAAGAGCCACATAACTACAACAAACAACGCATTACTTAATAATTCTTCAAGAAAATCCCAATCTCAATAGTTGTGCATCAAGCCCTCTTGACGTCTCCACCAAGCGCTTGAATTTTTTGCTCAATTCGCTCATATCCACGCTCCAACATTGATGCATTTGAGATGACCGATTCGCCCTGTGCAATAAGTGCGCCAACCAGCAGAGCTGCCCCGGCGCGAAGATCATGAATGTGCAGCGCGCCGGCATGTAACTGCGCGCCACCATGAATGCGAACCATTTGCCGATATTGCCCACTCGGATCATAATTAAATTGATAGACAGACTGAGGATCTTCAACGTTTGGATCTATATAGTCAATATCTGCCCCGAGCTTTACGAGCTCATCAACGTATGCAAATCGATTTTCAAAAATAGTCTCATGTACCGTAGAGTCTCCCTGAGCTTGTGTCATAAGTACCGTCCAATTAGGTTGCCAGTCGGTCATAAATCCTGGATGCACACCCGTCACCACGTCGGAGGGCAGAATACGTCCCGAATAGGAGATTGAAATGGCGTTTTGCTCACACTCTACTTTGCTTCCCGTTTTGCGCAATGCGCCAATAAATGATTCCAACAGATGAGGCGCGATGTTTGTGAGGCGCACACTTCCACGCCCAGCAACCGCAAGAGCGGCAAATGTCACCGCTTCATTTCTATCGGAAAATATCGTGAATGGCTTCGTCTGCTTGAGCGCCTTTACACCCTCAATGTGAAACGTGCTTCCAGAACGGACAATACGCGCCCCACACTCATTGAGAAATGACACGAGCTCGTCGATCTCTGGCTCAAGCGCAGCATTTTTAATCGTTATCTTATGCTCACCAAGAGCGGCGAACATAAGAAGCAGCTCCGTTCCCGTGTGTGAAGGTTTGTTAAATGTATAGGTTCCCAAGGGGGCTTTCGACTTCACCGCTTCATAAAATCCAGAGTCAGAATCGTATTCAATCGTTGCCCCAAGCGCGCTCAATCCCTCAACAATGCGATCAATCGATCGAGCTCCAAGCCTACACCCACCAGGATTAGGGATGCGACAAGAGCCAAAACGATGCATCAGCGGCGCAAACAACATGAAGGAAACGCGAAGTTGAGATGCGTATAGCAGATCAACTTCATTTGTAGTAAGAGTTGTTATGTCCATGTGAAGCGTGTTTTGCTCAAAATGCACAGCCACCCCAAGAGACTTCACTAAGTTCAATAGCTCCTCAACATCCCGAATACGCGGCACATTGTGCAGCTCTACCTTCCCCTCAAACATGAGCGAAGCGATAATCGCTTTGAGCGCAAGATTTTTGGCGCCGGACAACTTCACCTCACCCTTAATTGGCCTTCCTCCGTTTACGATGTATGTGTCTTCCATAGTGTGTTTGCTTAAAAACAATAGTGATTGCAAATATAAATCTTATCGATCAGGTATTCTACGAAATAAGACGGACCTCTTCAACAAGATCTATATGATATTTGTCCCGAACCGCCTGTTTCACCTGTTCAATTAATTCTCTCAAATGTTGCGGATCTCCCTCTCCCTCATCCAATAAAAAGTTTGCATGTTGTTGCGACACGACAAATCCACCATGGCGTACCCCCTTCATGCCGGCCTTGTCTATCAAATATCCAGCAGATGCTTGATCGACACCTGCACGCTTCATCTGGTCGCTCGTGATGTTTTGAAAGAAACAACCGCTTGTTGCGGGATGGGTGGGTTGTGTTTTGCGACGGTATGCAAGAGCTTGCTCACTTCGTTTTTTCAATTCTTCTGGATCTTCAAACGGCATGCGAAATACCGCGTCAAGCAAAATCTCGCTCGTTTTTTGCAAGGAGCTATAGTCATAAGCGAACGCAAAATAATCGCGGTCAACACTGCGGATGCTTCCTTTACCGTCAAGCAAACGTGCGCTGATCAACTGATCGCCAATATAGGCAAGCGGCTTTGTCCATTTTGAGTTCATATAAATAGCTCCGCCCAATGTGCCTGGCAATCCCATGTGGTACTCAAATCCTGCTAACCCTTCCTGCGCGCATTCGCGCGCCAATCGGCTGACCGCGTAGCCTGAGGAAACTTCAAGATCACTATACGTGTCTGGTTTTGTACCAATGATGCGCTTGTGAACAAAGCGATTGCGCACCACCAACATCTCAATATGCGGACTCGTAATGACCGTATTGGATCCCCCGCCAAGCAGTAGATATGGTATGCCCAGCTTGGCGGCTTGCTGCACCATCTCCACCATCTCAGCCTCACTAGTGACCTCCGTGTAGTACGCCGCAGTAACGCGGGTTTTCATGGTGGTTGCGTATGTTATGTCTTTGTTTTTTTGTATATCCAACATTGGTTGCGTAAAAATAAAAAAAGCACCCCTACTCGAGGGATGCAATGTGCTCTATTATATCATCGCTGAGGTGGTATATGTCTCCGGCCCCCATAGTGAGTATCACGTCCCGCGGCCGTATGGCTTGCATCAAATATCGCAATAAATCCTCCTTTGAGGAAAACGCCACGACATTCTTCATCCCTTTGCTCTGCGTGTATTTTTCTATGTCGAGTGAAGTGATACTGAACGAGCCACTATCTTCTCGAGCAGAGGCAAAAATTGGCGCCACAAGTGCCAAGTCCGA